>Ga0114981_10000094_pt1 | contig 47638 bp, 36 predicted proteins | sample S_140806_MF_Meta_FD_87028 | JGI IMG/M metagenome (GOLD analysis project Ga0114981, IMG submission 87028) | Freshwater microbial communities from Lake Simoncouche, Canada to study carbon cycling - S_140806_MF_MetaG | ecosystem: Environmental > Aquatic > Freshwater > Lake | place: Lake...
AACCATGTCATCGCCAACGGCACTAAGTCTGCTTCTGTTGGGACGCAATGGGGTAACCAATTGTTGTATTGCCAAGAATCGCCTGAAGTATGGTTTGAAGATATTGGTGGTGGAACGTTAGTAAATGGCGTTTGTCATATTCAGTTGGATTCTATTTTCCTTCAGGTGACCGTTATTGATGAAGAGCATCCAATGCACGTATTCGTACAAATGGAGGGAGAATGTGAAGACGTTTATGTCATAAAAGATGCAACAGGATTTACAGTAAAGGAAAAGAATGGTGGGCATTCAAACACTTCGTTCTCTTATCGCATTTCAGCGAAGCGTGTAAACTTTCAAGATCACCGCTATGGCAACGATCCTTTGTGGGGTGCTGGAGACACACGTGGTTACATGCAATATGCACCACCGCCGCCAATTGATTATAACGAGAATGTTGCGTATCAAGATTCATTGCGCAAGAATTGGAAACAAACTCCAATGCCTGCTGGATTCATCACGTACTTCCAATTGCAAGAAGAAGCTGCTGCACGTGCTACAACACGTGAAGGTGCTCCTCGTCCTGTAGAGCAACCTGCAGAACAAGCGAAACAAAATGCGCCTGCTCCGCAACCTGCTCAAGCTCCTAAGAAATAATTCAACACACCACGTGGAATGAAGAAATCTATTGTCATAGGTTGCTCTTTGCTGGCTGTTATTGCTGGCAGTGCACAGGGAATTCTAAATAACGGTGCTTTTATCGTTATGTCTGGTGCTGCGCAGATTTACGTTGACGGCGGAGCTGCTGGTGATTATTTGAGTCAGGCCAATGGTCGTATTACGCCTAGTGCTACAGGAGTTATTTCAATCGAAGGTGATTGGACCAACAATGCGGGTAATACAGGTTTTACTGCTGATGCAGGAACGGTTCAAATGGTTGATGCTGCTCAGACCATCAATGGAACGAGTTCGACAACTTTTTACAACCTGAATTTTCTTGGAACAAATACCAAGACACTTAACGTAAACACATCGGTTGGTGGAGTAACCACAACGACAGGTGTGCTTTCTCTTGGGTCGCGTCCGCTTAATCTGAACGCATTCATGCTCACTCTTACCAATCCTGCTGCAGGAGCGGTAACAAATTCTACAGGTTATATTATCAGTGAAACGAACGCTGCTGCAAATAGCAGTATTGTGCGCTGGAATGTTGGAACAAATACTGGTGCGCGCATAATTCCTTTTGGAACTGTTGGTGGAATTGCCATTCCATTGACAACTAATATAACAGCTGGTATGGGTGCAGCAACCGACTATTTCCAAGTTGCTACTCGTCCAACAGTGGCATCTAACAACTTGCCATGGTCTACAAGTGTTACGCACATGTATGATCCTACTCTTGCACAAGACGGTTCTGATGAAGCAGTAATTGATCGCTGGTGGGATTACACGTTTGCTGCAGGTGCCACGGCTTCTGTTACCTTCAGTTATTTGGGTGCTGAGAATACTATGATTGTTCCTTACAACACAGGTAATATCGGTGCACAATGGTGGGCTGCTGCCTGGCTCCCAAACAATGCGAATATCGGTAGTGCTCCTGCTGTTACCGCAGGTGTTGGAACAGTTACTGCTCCGGGACTTGTGTTTGCCGCTGCTACGTTTACTCCGATGGTGTTGTCATCATTAGCTGCTCCACTTCCTGTTGAATTGGTTTCGTTCACTTCGCAGTGTAATGGGTCGAATGTAAGTCTTGCTTGGACTACGGCTACCGAAACGAACAACAACTACTTTACAATTGAGCGTAGTGATGATGGTGTTGCATTCCGCGTAATTGGAACAGTGCAAGGTGGCGGAAACTCTTCGCAGATGTTGTCGTATTCTTTCGTGGACAACGAACCAACTGCGGGAACGACGTACTATCGTTTGAAACAAACAGACTACAACGGACAGTCAACAACTACTTCTCCAATTGTTCAAGAGCAGTGCGGTAATGGAGGTGAGAACGTCAGTGCTTTCGGCGATGGGTCGGATGTTGTCATTTCCATCTATACTCCAGAAGAATCAAATTACACAGTAACAGTATTCGACGTACAAGGAAAGTTGTTGGCAAGACAACAAATCGCAGCGTCTGCTGGAACCAATCGTACCGTGCTCAGTGGAATAATTCCAGCTGTAGGCGTGTACATGGTTAATGTTACCGGAGATTCTGGTGTACAGTTTGCTAATAAAGTCTACTTTCAAAAGTAGTCTTAACTACGCTCGGCACTCAGTATAATTTCCTGTAAGCCTTTTACCCACTCATCTGAACTGTTCAACGACGGAACCAGCTGTACTTTCTCTCCTCCGTGCTCATGAAATAGTTCGTCGTACTCGACTCCAATTTCATGAATGGTCTCCAAACAATCGGCAACAAATGCAGGAGAGAATGCGAGAATTTTCTTTTTGCCTGCTTTCCCTAGATCAATTATGACTTGATCAGAGAATGGTTTCAACCATGGTGTTCTTCCTAAGCGCGATTGAAAACAAATCGTGTATTTCTCTTTCGGAATATTCAACCGTTTTGCCAAAGCCAAAGCTGTTTGCATGCAATTAGCGCGATAACAATATTGATTTTCCTTCGTGATTACGTCGCAACAATTTCCAAATCTACATTTCCCTTCTCCGAATTCTATTGACGTTTTTGTAATCTGTCTTTCTGGAACACCATGGAAGCTGAACATCACATGGTCATAGTCATTGTGATCAAACCCTTTGGCTGTTGCAACTACTGCATTCAGATATCCTTCTAAGTGATGAAAGCGATCAATGATTTTTATTTCGGGTAGTCCATCTATTTTTTTTCGCTCGGCGTTTATCGCGTCAATTGTTGATCCAGTAGCAGCAGAAGAATATTGGGGATACAATGGAACGGCAATAATGCGACTAACCTTGGCATCGCGCAATTCAAGTAACGCATTACGCAACGATGGTTTCTGATATCTCATTCCGAAGGCAACATGGTAATTGTCGCCCATGGAAGTGGCTAGTTTCTCTTGAAGTTTTTTTCCGTGAATCAGCAATGGTGAGCCTTCTTTTGTCCAAATAGATTGGTAAAGTTTTGCCGATTTCGGGCCACGCAACGGAGCAATAATTGCATTGATGAGAAACCATCTTCCGATCGGATTGATGTCGATGACTTTCGGATCCATCAGAAATTCACGAAGGTATTTTCGTACATCGCTAACGGAAGGACTATCTGGTGTCCCTAAATTCAGTAGTAAGATTCCGGTTTTCATTAGTGCGTAATAAGCGCACAAAGATAGTCATTCACTTTTGCGTGATTCACATGAACATCAATTGTAGCAGCAACTATTGCCCGCCTTTTCGAGGAATCGACATGAACTGATCACCTGGATTTGCTGCAACCATAATTTGCAGAAACATGGGATCAATATCGCTGGAGATATCGGAATAGTACACGATGATAATGTCTTTCACGATTTCCTCTTTTGGCGGCATTTGTTGTTTAAGAATTGCTCCTAAATTGGCTTCATCGGCGAACGTGTATATCCCATTTTCTACGGTCAAGGCAATGTCTTCTAAATCGGTGTTTTTTACAATTCCGAATTGGAGTGCACAGAACGATGTTTTTGTACGAATCAATACGCTGTCTGCTTCTGCTTTTGTTTTTACACTTACCCTAAAAATTCCATCTGTGGCCATGATGACATGACATTGCGAGGGCAAGTTCAGACTATCAATGTATCTGTACATCGTTTTTATTGCAAGATCTCCATTAGTCGTTCCTTTTGCTTTGATCTTGTCGATTTTCTTTCCAATTAGTTTTCCTTCACTTGCTGAAGTAAATGGCAGTAGAATGGAGGGCTCGTCATTGAAGATCATTATCGCAATCTTGTTCTTGGGATCTATGCTATCGGCAAAGCGCGTGATTTGTTCTTTCATCAAATCCAGTTTACCAGATTCGTTCATAGAGTTAGAAGCATCCAGAACGAACAGGTAATACTCTCCATTGCCTTGTTGATTAGAAACTGTTTTGCATTGGCATGCTTGTTCTTCAGCAGGAGAAACGCATACATCGTCTACGTAGAAGTAAACGTGCATGCCAATGTGCGGGGAAGAAATGTATGTTGCAGGTCTTGTCCCCAAGTTGGAAAGTGGAATTACAGATGTGTCTGAAAAACTTCCGATGGTGATGAACTTTTCTCCACCCTTAGCAATGAAATTTCCGCTAATCAATGTCCATCCATCGGGATATGTGATTTTGTCGAACGAAATTATCTGCGGCTTTACATTTAGTTTTTCTTTTGTCTCTACGCTCACACGTTCTTGTGAAAAGTAGGCTCCAATTCCCGTTGATGTTTGCGGAGAAGAGCAATCAAGCGTTACATAAAAACTTACAGAATATTCTTTTCCTGCAACGAGAGGACTGATCAGATCACCTTGGAGATACTCTTTGTAGTTTTTCACTCCAGGCAATTGTGTTTGCATTCCACAGATTACTGCGCCGCGCCCTTGACCAGATCGAGCAATGGCAACCGGAAATCCATCGCACAATGACTGATCAGAATTGTAATAATCGGGTGTAGCCAATGTTGGAGTAATCCAACCATCTACTAATTTTGTTCCTACTGGGTTTTCTTTCAGCCACGTTGAAATGACGGGTGTGGTTGATGATTCAAATCCTGGATTCTTGACAAGGTTTCCAGTCTGCGCAAAGGAAAATTGGCAAATCATCACAGCGAATAGTAGGGGCGTAAACTTCATGCTAAACTGATTTGCTATAGAGATGCAAAATCCGTGCAGATTTCACACGGTTGCCTATAATTTTGCCTAGGCATTGGTTTTTTTAACGCGCATCAGAACAACTCTGAATACAAACCAAATTATTCCGCCCCAAGCTAACCACAACATGGCCTTGGCTAAATAGTCGCCATGACGTGTGTAAAAGGTAAGTGCTTCCGTTGAAACGAGATGCTGTTTTATCGCACCTTCTGTGTCCCATGCTTGTGGTTGTTGAATTTCTCCTTTGATATTTATAAAACATGAAATTCCTGTGTTGGCAGAACGGGCAATACTTTTTCTTGTTTCTATTGCTCGTAATGTTCCATAGGCCAAATGTTGGCGATAACCTGGCGTGTCGTCCCACCAGCCATCATTGGTCATAATGAAAATGAAGCGTGCGCCATTTCTGATGTACTCACTCACGTATTCACCGTAGATTGATTCATAACAAATCACTGGAGCAATGGATGACTTTGTACTCGGGTGATGAAATACGGTTCGTTCTTCTTGAATACCTAAACTGCCTTTTGTTCCGCCTAAGTCTAATGCAAATCGTTCCAAGTATTGAAAGTATTTTGGGAACGGTAACTTCTCAGAACCAGGAACCAGTTTTGATTTGTGATACACTGGAATGCTGTGTGAAGAATCAATCTGCAAAGCTGTGTTGTAATTATCATACCAATCTGGCGCGTCTTTGAATTTACGAGCAGTTAAACTTGGTTTTTCTTCTTGACGAAAAAACCGGCCAGTAGCAGCACCAGTTACAATTGCAAGTTTCGGATAATGACTGCGGTATTCAAACAATCGGCGAATACTCCACGAAAATTCCATGTCGTTTTCCCAGAATGATTCTACCAATGCTGTTTCCGGAAAAACAAGATAGTCTACCGATGTATCCATTTTGGATTCAGCCAACACCAGCATTTTTTCGGTTTGTTCCTGAAATGCGCCTCCGAATTTGGAATACGGATCAATGTTTGGCTGTACAACAACAACAGTTATTGTGTGCTCTCCTTTTTCGGGATCAATGGATGAATAGATTACCCACGAAACAATAAGTGGAATGATCAAGAGAAGAGAAGCACTTGCTATGTAAATTGTTCTTCTTTTCCATGGGCGCAACAAGGTGTTCCGGTAAATATATAGATCGAAGAGCAACACATTTATTAGTAGAATCCAGAAGCTGCCTCCGAAAACACCAGTGTATTCGTACCACTGCACGCAAGCATTCCAAGAGGCAAATCCGTTACCAAGTGTGAGCCATGGCCACGTGAGATCCCAGTCGTGGTGAAGATATTCAAATGCAATCCAGATTGGAATGATTGCAAATGTCCCGAAGCGTTCGGGTAATGCGCGTTTTACCTTGTGATACACCAAGAAAGTGAATGCCATTAGCAAGGCATTTGCTGTGAAGGCCATCAATGCAGCTTCCTGACCGAAATGAATGCAACCCACCCACCACGTAGTTCCTACATTCCAAAGTAAGAAGGCTATGAAAGAATAAAGAAACAAGTGACGAGCACGTAAGCGATTGTCAACACTAATCTGATGTTGAATCAGGAGCAGCGGAACGAATGCAATAAACAGCAGAAACGGAAAACCTTTAACCGGCCAAGCCAGAAAGAAAATCAATCCGCTAATGAATGCATAGAGTAAGAGGCGCCATCTCATGGTTGCAAAGATACGTGCTGGTTAGTTCTCTTAACGAAGTTCAAAAAAATCAGCCACCGTTTTGCAGTGGCTGAATCACATGACTTGTTGATTTAGAATAGAGAGCGGTATCTACTCCATATCGCCAAGGTCAATTTCACTCAACGCTGCATTTACAAAATCTTCATCTTTGGTAGAATATCCTGGCATTTGCTGATCCAATTCCTTGTCGAGATCTGCATCTGAAACGGGTTCGGCATTCATAATATCGTCATCTTCTTTTTCATTCGCTGCATTTGCAGGCTCAGTTCCTTTATTGGCTTTGATGGATAGAATAGCCAATTGACGTGCTCTGCGTGATTGATGCATTGCGCGGAGGTATTTCCCTTCAAAGTAAAGTTTACGTGCATAACGTTGATGTGCAATTGAACGCGCAAGATCTCCAGTGTAATTCTTGTTTTCCTTCACACAATTGTGCGCGTGACGAATAACAATTGCTGTTCTGCGAATTACCCGTTTTGCATGGACGTGTTCTGCGCGACGTGGAGCTGTGCGGTGATTGGCCCTAGGACCACGTTGCGCGTCGAGGTGTGAAATTGATCCAACTCCGATGATAAGGAAGAGAACCAAGAGAAAGTGTTTCGTTTTCATGTGCTAGATGGCTTGTTTGAACTTTAGACTTGACAATTAGAGTAGGGTTTAATCGTTAAGCAAAAAAATCTGCTTTAGCGCATCAGATACATTTTACCCCAACCATTAATAATATATGGATCAGCTCCACTTTCGCGTTGTTCTATCGTTTGACCATTCAGTCTAGTAATTACTCGGTAGAGATAAACACCATTCGCCAACGGATCTCCGAATTCATCGAGTCCGTCCCATGCATAATCTGTGACGTTGCGTCCAATGTGAATTGATCCCAGTTCTTCCTTGGTAATTTCGCGAACTACTTTCCCTGTAATGGTCATTATTTGAATCGTGAACACATCTGGAATTTCACTTCCCGTAAGTGTGAATACGAATCGGGTTGATGTTGAGAATGGATTTGGATAATTCAACACGTTAGTAATCGTTGCGCGATTAATAACTTCAAACGTAATCCGATAGTCGATCATTCCGCTTTCATTATTCGAACGGTCTTTTGCCTGAACGATAATTTCATATACACCGTCTTCACTTAAAGTAGGGGTGAACAGAATTTTCGCGCTATTATCTGGAAGTACGGCAGGAGTAAAGACGAGTGTACTACTCCATGGTATTAACTGTGCAATAGATTGAGAAGGACTACGTAAGAAGATCTTATAATCTGCAGTGTCGTTCAATGCTAGGAACTGATTTTCATCTTTCAATGAAATGAGGATGGTTGGTTTTCCAGAAACGATATCACCATCCAGAATGTGTAAACCATCAAACGTAACATCAAGTAATGGATTGGTATGATCAGAACCGACCGCGAATGGTGTCATGATTACGTTATTGAAATGTACGTACTCAGGTTGTGTATTGGTGTCAGCTAAAGGATTGATTTCCACCCACAGTTCATTCGCACCTGCAAATCCTTCTGTGCTTACATTGATCATTTGTGGATACCATGTATTTCCAACGAATGATGGAGCGCGAAGAATTGGCGGGAAGTCATGACGCACGCGATCTTGGTCGATGATCCAGTATTTGACCAGCAGACTATCGGTGAATGCCCATGGTGTTAGATTTTCTACACCAATAACAAATTTTGCAGTGTCACCTTCTTGTAGCGAATCGTTGTAAAAGCTATACGCGCGCTGTGGATTCACTGCTGCATCTGGCCACGGAGTATATAGTACATGCCATCTTTCTAGTTGTGGTGGAGTGCGAGATGTATCATCTTTCATGTGCGCAACTAAGCGCAGATAAGGATAAACGCTAGCATCAACGATACTACTTAAATTAAATTCGTCTGTAGTTGCTTCAGGTAATGTCAAGAGTGGTTGTGCACTTCCATCAGCTCGTATTCCGATGATATCTAAATACACACTGTCATAGTCAGGGATTTCGACTTCATGCTGTTTCCAATGTAGTGATCCCCATGATTGCGCAGGTCCGATAACAGGTGATTGCACAAAACCAGTGTACCAGTTTGTTTGAAATGTATCGTTAAGGAAAATGTATTGATTTGCTGCTGTACCAACCACTTCTTGTGCACTACCAGATGCGCCCTTTTTTCCCCAAATGATCCATGGTAATGTATCGGGTATTGCCGTGGATGTGACAATTGTACTTCCAATATTTTGCAAGGAGTTCATCAATGTTGCATCGTAAATACTTTGACCGTGACGATACTGACTATAGACTAAAACATAGTATCCATTTGGAACACTGTCGAGGAATGCGCTAATCTGATCTCGAGATGTTTGGCTATTGTCAGTGAAGTCGAACGCATATAACCACTGTATTGGATTTCCTACAACACAATTGAGGACACCATTAGGGTAAACATACAGAGATGTATCTCCGTGTCGCCAAGGCGCTCCTGTTATTGGATCCATCACTGCAATGGACACACCACTTAATCCGAAAGCGGGAGTACATGAGAAAATATGTTGAGTGGCTCCATTCAATTTGTACCACACTTCATTCCACACAATATTTACTCCGTCGTAAACACCATCTTTAACAGCAATGGTTTTTATGTCATTGACAAATTCAAAATTGCGTTGTTGGCGATTGAGTTGTACAAATTGATAGCCGTCGTTCGTGAATTGGTAAATGTGATCTTGTCCCCAACCGGTCTGTCCATTGATATGTTGGAACGAATACATTTGCCACAGAAAATCATCCCCTGCTACCAATGAATCTGGACTAACTCTCCAGAAATAAACAGCACTATCCGGGAATGTAAGGGTTGGATGCCAGCTTACCACTCCTCCTGAATCAAATACCTGCACAGTAATTTTCGAAGGAGAGTTGAATAAATCTGTAGTGTCAATTTCAAATCGCCACGCACGATAAGGCTCCATTGGATTCACCGTCGACGCTTTCAATGTAACTGTATCGGTTGGAATGACTGCGAAGTTGTATGGATAAACTGGACGAATAGAACTACCTCTAATGAGTAATTCTGCTTCCGGAGAATTGGTGTTATTCGTCTCATCGAGCTCGGCTATTTGTCCGAACAGATCTACCGTTACAACGAACTTATTTAATCCTACGGCGCGCTGTACATCCAGTGGCATGACTATCCGTAATGTATCTCTGTACTTTGGCGTAGGAATCTGAACATAGTAAGTTGTTGTATCGCCATTCGGGAAATAGCGCATAGTGCGTACGATCATCGTATCCGCAATTGCTTTACCTAAATTCGTAATCACTGTATAGACAGCAATACTATCTGGTTGGGTTTCCGTATCAAAATAAATATCAGATGTAGTTATTGCGTAATCAGGTTTTGGAAAAGAATTGATAACGATGGAAGGATCTCCTTGCAAGGTCATTTCCAAGGCCGTCGACTTCATTGCTGCAAGATTGCCTGCAAGTGCTTGCGATCTTCGTATTGAGTATTGCATACATGTTCCAATGCTACTGCCGTAAAGCGTATCGCCAATTGCATCATATAACGCAGAAGAGTAAGTGTTTAGAAATGGAGGTAGTCCAATGCTTACAGAAGCAATATATCCAATGGTGCCTTTTCCATCCAATAATGTAAACGCTTCACTTGAGCTTATTCCTGTCGTGTGTATATCACCTGCATAACACGAGTTGGCAATGAGCAATGGATAACGATCGTAGTTGTTGTAGTTAGCCGGATCGTCGATGCTCTGATCAAAACCTGTTCCCGAGGCATGCCCAAAGAATGTCATAATTGAAACTCCCGCTTCAATTCTTTCGCGCAATGAATCACTTTGGTTGATTTGTATTGGAGCAGAACTTGTTTTGAAATAGGAATTCACCACACCACCGAATGAGGTGTCTTCAATTGCAAGTCTGTAATTGTTGAGGTAATTCTGAAATGACAACTGCTCTCCTGAACTAGTTCCTCCACCAAAGTGAAGAACATGTTTCATCCATTCGGCTGGCTGATTATTTTCATATTCAATGACTTTGTCGAGATACCAACGCGCTTGTGAACTATCCTGTGCTGCGATGCGTCCTGTTGCAATAGAAGGCGCCCATCCATTTGTATTCAAACCGGAAGTTATCAGGTTGTCGCAAGGCGGATATCCAAAAGTAGGAACGAGGTTGGTGGCCATATAGCCATAACGACTGTAAGATCCTTCAATAGATTTTCCAAGCAACAGTAAGTCTTTTGGTGGAGTAGGGAAAGTGTCAATTAAGTACGAGCAGAGATGACGGATGGCAAGTGGATTATACGCAATTCCCCAAGCGAATTGATCGTATAGTTCCCAAATATTCGCAACGACAACTGTACGACTTCCTCCTTGAACAGATGTACGATAGTTGCCATAGTCAGTCGCTACGCTCCATAGTTTGGGGCAACTCACCAATACAAATGCGGAGTCTCCAGAGAATTGTGTGAAGTCCGTGAAAGAACCGTTTTGATTAACAGGTGCAATAACAGTAACACTTTGGATTGTAGATTCTGAAACAATCACAAAAGGTTTGTCATTACCGTTTCCGTTGTCAACAAGAAATTCCCAATAAGATCCACTATTATTATAAATTCCATCAAGGCGTTGATGATTATATAAATCATAGTAGCGCACTGTTCCTGTTCCGCCAACATTAGTGAGTTGAAAACGAGACTTCAGCTGACTCGACTCATCAGGTAATAGACCTTTGAACATTGGACGAGATTCCATGTTGAATGTATGCGGATATTTTAAGTCGATCCACGCGACTGCAATTCGTCCTGACGACTGCGAGTTGTTCAAATTCACGTTTTGAATAGTGATACTTGTGGAGGAAGAGTTGATTTGCGATGCAGGAAAAATATCGGTGTATGTACCCACTCCATAACCATCATAAATACTGTCATGAGTAATATTCAGAAATTGAATGCGGACATCGTTGTCATTCCACGTAGTGTAATCGTTGGAATGTGTTCCAATACGCGTGCACATCACGGCCGACGGACCCGCAGCGTATACGTTTTGGGTATTGAGATTGAAAGTGTAAGGTGATCCATATGAGGCATCGTAGTAGTAGAATCCCTCTGAATTAATATACTCAGGATCTGTGATACCTGTGTTGTCTTGAACACCAGGAAGAAATAATGTGCTTCCAACAAACCTTTCTTCGTTGGTGAAATAGTTCGATAGCGCGTAATTACTGAATGTAGTGTCCTGAGAGTTGCTAAATCGATAGACTGATGGAGAATTGCTCCATGTTAGGAAATAAGCAGAAGTGTCGCTGTATAGACTGTAGTAAGGATTAAGTACACTGTCGATTCCTCCATACAATTCTGCGTCACGTTCTCCACTATTTTTCTCTCCAATAAATTCTATGTAATCACTGCCGTCAAAAGAACCATCGCTTTCACCTTCAATCCAGATATACTCTTCAACTCCATTGTGAAAAATTTGGATCGTTATCGGATCGATTGATGAAAGCGGAGTGCCAGTTGCATTGAGCGCAGTTGACAATACTGCTGAATCGAGGCGGTACACACCATCGTTCCAGATTTTTATTTTTAAGTATTTCTGCGAATAATCAATCCACTCATTCCCGTGCGTTTGTGCAAACGCGGAAATAACAGTCAGCATTGATATGAGCAGCGTGTAGAGCTGTTTCATGTGTTTCAATTCGGACTGCTTTGCCTGCAGACCGGTGGGTTATTTTTTTCTGTCGAGATCAAGTCGCAACGAGAAAACGTTAGAGTACAAGGCTACTGATTGGTCACCGATATCTGTAAGGGCGTAATCGATTGACACTGATTTTATTTTTATTCCGATTCCGAAATTGGGTTGAAAGGTTGTTGCATCTTGACCTAAAACATCTTTCGCTTTTTGGATATTCCCAATTCCTGCACGAAAGAAAATCATGTTTTTGAATCCACCTTCAAATCCAACTGCCGGTTCCATGCTCCACAATCCCGTTTTGATCAAGACATTTCTCTTGCCATCAAAAGTATTGACGAGATCAACTTCACCGCCAGCAGAAAATTGATCTTTCTTGCCGAAAGTCCATGTGCGTGTTGCACCAAGAATTAATCGTGGCATGGTTAACTCTAAAGAGTTTTGAGGAATTTCATTTCCCGTTTGGGTAAATGCATCGATCATCTCTTGAGAGAGTGTGTAACTCCAAGCATTAAATGTTGAAGTTACATCGCGCATTACGGCGCCGAATTGCCAATTGCCGCGCTTGTATTGTGCACCTGCATCAATTCCGAACCCCCAAGCACCTGCGAAATCTCCTACTTTGCGACGAATAATTTTGAAATTACCACCAACGTTTAATCCTGCAATTGGTGTTTCTCTCGCATACGAGAAAATAAACGCATAATCTTGCGCAGAGAAAGTTGTGATGCGATCATAGTCAACATTCCCTCCTGCATCTATGAGTTGTGTTGTATTGGCAATGTCATCAACGGCAAATCGAATAATGCTAATACCAAACGCTGAGCTGCTATCGATCTTGCCTGCCACTGCGCCATAATCGTACTTCGCGATAGACGCAAAGTACTCCGCGTGCATTAGCCCTGTTTGAAAATCATTCTTAATGCCCATTAATCCTGCGGGATTCCAATAACCAGATGTAACGTCGTTGGAAGATGCAACTGTGGCTCCCGACATTCCAAAAGCACGACCACCTACGCCAATAGCCAGAAATTCATTACTGTATTTGCGTATTTGTGCGTTTGCTTCGAAAATTCCTGCGCATGTAGTTAGCAGGAGGAATAGGGCCAGTTTCTTCATAATGAACAGTCTAAAGTTACGATATTGAATCGACCCCTGCAAAACGTATTAATGGCTGGTATATTGCATTAAACGGGGGTAAAATCTGCGTGTAAACTCAAGAGCTCCTGATTTGTTCAAGTGTGCGGGGTCTGCGTATTTCGTTTTGTCAAACCGAATGGTGTCGTGACCCATGTCAATAAACGGAATGGCCTTGGTAGTGGCATAGTCCCTGAATTTTTTCAGCGATTCCTCATAGTTAGCAACGACCCGCTCTGCTCTGTGAAAAAGAGGTGTTACGACAAGAATCAACTGGGAATTGTTCTTTTTGCATAGCTCCTCAATCTGCAAGAAAGATGACCACACAATTTCGGGCATTCTACTGTTTCTCGCGATCATTTTTGCAGTGTCTAAATCTCCTAGTGTGGTATCTGTAATGGAAGGTGCAAATCCGGCCTCATACGTCGAGTTGTAGAGCGATGGCTTGTTGATCCAGCCGCGGACAGAGTTACTTACGTAATTGTTATTAAAATAGGCCATGCTGTACAACGGAATCCAGCGAAACCAGAAGAATCGTTGATCACGTGCTTGCAGTCCTTCGTACAGCGTTTCATTTCCCAGGTAGGCGAAATATCTCGGAAAGCGATAAACAGTATCTGTGTTATCGTTCAACGCATGAAGATCGATATTGAGTACGACGTATTTTGGTGCTTTGCTGTTGACGAGATATGCTTCTAACGTTGATTCGATAAGCGGCATAACTGCACCAGTCATTCCGATATTGTACGAACTCAACCCGGTTGCAGAGTCGATCATTGGAGTGTAGAATTGACATTCTGCTCGGGATGAACCCAGGACGATGAGGTCGAAGTTGTTCTTTTGTTCGAAAACAACTCTGAGCTTGGCATATTCTCCGCCTTCATTCATTTTCAAGCCAATATATTCCAGCTCCCTTAATGTGTAGAGAAATGCAATGGCAATTGCTGAAAATATCAATGCTCGTTTCATCAGAAATGGAAATAGATAAATTCGTTAGCGCTGAATTGACCGATCGCAAAAATGGCTACGAATGCGAGGCAATAAAATAGTGGTCGCCAGAACGTTTTGAATTTCGGTAAGCGGATAAACCAGGCATTTTCTTCGCTAAGCTCTTTGGCAAACAAGAATGCAATTCCAAACAAAGCCAGGAAAAGCGGAAGTAAATCGTGCAGAAGTCTCAACTCAACTAATGATTCTGTGAGATTCCAGTTGAAGGTAAAAATACGCTGGTAGAATATTTGTAAGTCTTCGAATGAGTTCGCGCGAAACGCAATCAAAGTGAGCGTGTGAAACAATATCAAGTAAGGCCAGCCTAGGAAGCGAATTCGGAATTTTCCCTTTACTAGTATCTCAATAATGTAAACGATTCCATGCATTCCTCCCCATATTACGAATGTCCAACTAGCACCGTGCCATAATCCGCTGATTAGAAATACAAGGAATAAATTCAATAGCCATCGTGGATATGAAACGCGACTTCCTCCAATGGAAACATACAAGTAATCGCGGAACCAACTCGTCATGCTGATATGATTGCGGCTCCAGAATTCTTGAAGTGACTTCGATAAAAGCGGACGGTTCCAGTTGAGTTTTAACTCGTAGCCAAACATGCGTGCGATTCCCGAGGCGATATCGGAATAGCCGGAGAAGTCGCAATAGACTTGGACTACAAAGAAGAATCCTCCAAGGAGTAACGTTAGTCCGTGAAAATTCGCAGGATGATCAAACAAAGGATTTACATAATCAGCAAGACGATCTGCGATCGCTATTTTCTTGAAATATCCCCAAATCATCAAGCGAGCGCCCGAAATGAATCGTTCAGTGTTCAGGGAATGCTGTTGGTGAAATTGCACGCCCAGCTCTCCAAATCGTGCAATAGGACCTGCTACGAGTTGAGGAAAGAATGATACAAACAAAGCAAAGATACCTAGATGTTTTTCTGCTGGAATTTTTCCCCTGTACACGTCAATCGTGTAACTCAAAGAATGAAAAACATAGAATGAAAGTCCCACCGGAATCATCAATGCTGCCATGTAATGCGGAGTGCTTCCAGAGAATTGCGCTGTGCTCCATTCAAATGTATTGTAGAGAAATGCGCTGTACTTAAATCCGGCCAAACATCCGAGATTACTCAGCACACTAACGAGAAGGAGTGCTTTCTTACGCTTTTGTGAAGTTGCTTTTTCTATCTGTAGTCCCGACCACCAATCAATCACTGTAGTTCCGAAAAGCAATATTCCGAACCATGGGTTCCAAGTCATGTAGAAATAATAACTCGCCGCAAGAAGTAACATCCATCTCCATTTATGCGGTAGCAACCAATGCATTGCAAAGACAAGAGGTAGAAAGAAAACGAATTGAAGAGAATTAAAGCCCATTGGTTAAAATTAGCAGTAACGGGGTTCTGAAATCTGTGTTAGTGGTCTATCTTTGTTGTATGAAGCTTTTTTCAATTCCAAATATTCTTACACTCGGAAACCTTGCTTGTGGGTGCCTTGCAATTGTTTTTGCATTTCAAGGGAACTTATTCTTGGTTGCTTGTCTTGTTGGAATAGCTGCCGTGTTAGATTTTTTGGATGGTTTTGTTGCTCGTGCTTTGAAACAGTTTTCTCCGATTGGAAAAGATCTGGACTCATTGGCAGATATGGTAACTTTTGGTGTTGTTCCTGGTATAGTAATGTTCTGTCTTATTTCTGTTGGTGCAAATTACACAGATGTTTTCCATACTCGCGAATATTTTGCGGCGCACAATGAATTACTTCCAAAAGTTGGGAATGTTTCCAATTTATGGAATTCAAGTGAGTACGTTGGATGCCAAATTTTGCGATCAACTAGCCCATTTGCAGTAGGTATCCCGCTTATGGCGTGGATAGCTTTTATAATTCCGTTATTCTCTGCTTTGCGCCTCGCAAAATTCAATAATGATACGCGACAATCTGATGCGTTCATGGGTGTTCCAACTCCAGCGAATGCGATTCTCATTTGTTCTCTTCCATTAGTCTTGAATATTGGATCAAATTCTCCACATGCACCAGGAATACCTTTCGACCTTCCCGAATGGCAACAGTTTATTTTGAATCCTTGGTTTTTGGTATGCCTGTCGCTCTTGATGAGCTTTTTGTTGATAGCTGAACTGCCGTTATTTGCTTTGAAATTTAAGTCAATGAAGTGGAAGGGAAATGAGATTCGTTTCTCTTTTATTGCGCTGTGTTTAATTGGTCTCATCACGCTGAAGTTTGTTGCGCTCCCGTTGAGTATAGTTCTATACATCGCCATTTCCGTCGTTAGCAATCTTTTCTCTTCCGAAAAGAAATGATTTCTTCTAACGTTAATCAACATTTATGAAAATATTCTCCATACCGAATCTGCTTTCACTCGGAAATCTGCTCTGCGGGTGTATCGCAATTCTGAATGTGATTGATGGTAATATCGGTATTGCGGTTTATTTGGTTATGCTTGCGTGCGTGTTTGATTTTCTAGATGGCTTTGCAGCTCGTGGATTGAAACAAGGTTCTTCAATGGGCAAGGAGCTCGACTCGCTGGCGGATATGGTTACGTTCGGCGTTGTGCCCGGAATGGTAATGTTCCAAATGATTCGGTTTGCAGATCATTCGTCGAAGTGGGGGCAGTCAGGTTCTTGGACAGATTATCTACCTTACTTAGGATTTATCGTTCCGCTTTTCTCTGCGTTGCGACTCGCGAAATTCAATGTTGACACAAAACAGTCTGATACATTTATTGGCTTGCCGACACTCGCGAATGCGTTATTGATTTGCGGACTGCCTATACTGTTGCGTCTTACCGAAACTACGGCATACATCTACGATGGATATACTTATTTGTTGATGGATTATATTCCTAATACAATGGAAAAATTATCTTCTTTTCAGCAAGCGATTTTCAATTTCTGGCATTCCCAAGTTGTTCTCATCGCAATCACTTGCGTGATGTCTGCGTTGCTCATTCTTCCAATTCCAATGTTCTCCTTTAAGATCAAATCTGTGAAGTGGAAGGGAAATGAGATCCGCTATATTTTTCTAATCTTGGCTGCTTTCCTCTTCTTGGTCTTGAAGCTAGCGGCATTGCCAATGGTAGTACTGACATATATCTTCATTTCTATCGGGCATTCCGTTCTCAAACGGAGTTCTTCACAAGGATAGATGGTTTACGAACAATGGCTGTTTTCCGCTCTCCAAACCCAGAAGGTTTACTAAATTTGCACCGCTATTCACACCAAAACGTGAGTTCAGCATTAAGCACAAGAGCCATATGAAATTCATCGCAGAAATTGACGTAATGCCACTTAAGGCACTTCTTGATCCACAAGGAAAAGCAGTAACCGGTAGTATGAAAAATCTAGGTTTGCCGGAGATTGAAAACGTACGTATCGGTAAACACATTACTCTTGAAGTGGAAGCTGCTTCAAAGGATATTGCGCATGCAAAGGTTGACGAAGCTTGCAAGAAGCTCCTTGCGAATCAGATTATGGAATTTTATGTATTCCAACTCAAGGAAGCGTAAGGTATTGGCTGAAGAAACTCTTCGGCATTGAAGTGTATTGAAATTTTCATTCTATGAAATGGTATGCGTATCCGTTGGCTTTGGTAGCGTGGTTATTGGTAGCGATATTCCTTTTCATTGTCACATGGAATTGGTTGGGAGAATTGCCCAATCCTGAATGGTATCTGTATCTTCCAATAGGCGCTGTTATTCTTGTTGGCGTTTCTGTTGGGCTCTCGTACTTGAAATTCGCTTGGGAACTAGAAGTGTTGATTCAGGTAGTTTTTGTACTAGCACCGTTATTATGGTATTTGAATTTGCGAGAGCCATATCGTCCGCCTGTTTATGTATTCCTCATTGAAGCTGGGTACACCGGGCATGCACGGATTAGTTTTACTAACGACGAAGCCACGAAAACACAGGTCAGAAGCACCGCTGATTCACTTTTCTTCCGATTTAATGCTGAAGGACAGATGGTCCTGAATGAGGAATACGGAATGGTGCAGGATGGGATGCAGAATAGATGGTATTACCTTTATCCCGATGGTTCAAGAAAGAAAATTGAAGTGGTTGATGTGACCAAATTTCACTCTACAGACTCTACTCGTTTTGTGGCAGTTCAAGATTCAATCGCTTCCAACAAAGGGAAAATTGAATTCATTCAGTGGACTCTGCAACGAGCAGATAAGTACTAATACAAAATCAGGGTAATTTAGTCTTGCGGAGGTTCCGGAGCACTGGAGTAACCAACTTTCTTAGGTTTCAACGTTTTCGGGAAAATGACATTGATTAATTCGTCATCTACTCCGAGTAAGGAAACTGAAATTCCATTTACAATTTTCATTGGAACGTCGAACTTCAATTTCGGTTTGTACTCTTCGTAAGTTCCATCCTGAAGTTTACGGTACATAGCAATAATAATATTGCCTTTTACTTCCACTTTTCCTGTCCAACATTGAGCTTCTGCTCCACTACGAACAGTAATAATCACATCTTCGTGAATCCCATCTTTTACGTCTTCTGCTCCGCGTTCCTCAAACTTATCTTCCCATTTTGTATAACAGTTGCTCGGAGTAGCTGTTGTTTGTGATGAAAGTGCTACACATAAGAGTAACCCTGTTATTGCCGCGTAAATTTTTTTCATCGTTCTGGTTTTGTACGATTCTAAAGATAACAAAATCTATACCGTTCCCATTTTCAAGTTGAAATAAGCGTTTTTGCTGATTTTGAGGAATAAATAAAAACTTTATATATTTGTAATAGAAAATGTATTTAGCGATTTACAGTACCTGACTTTTACGGTTTTATTTTTACTCTTATATTATTTTCTTATGTCATTGGTCAAAACATTTGGTTGTGCCGTTTTCGGCATTGAAGCTACAGTAGTAACAATTGAAGTTAACATGGACACAGGGATTAACTTCCATATTGTTGGTTTACCCGATAGTGCTATCAAAGAATCGCAACAGCGAATAGATGCAGCTCTCAAGAACAATGGATATCGGATTCCAGGAAAGAAAATCACTATTAATCTGGCACCCGCGGATGTTAGAAAAGAAGGTTCTGCTTATGACTTACCCATAAGTATTGCGATGTTAGCTGCATCTGATCAACTCGTAAGCCCTTCGCTTGATGAATCGATTATCATGGGTGAGTTGGCATTGGATGGTGAGTTGCGCCCTGTGCGAGGCGCGTTATTGATGGCTGTGCGTGCAAAGGAATCTGGATTCAAACGGATAATTCTTCCTTTCGAGAATGTTGCTGAGGCAGGTGTAGTGGATGGAGTAGAGGTGTACGGTGTGAAACACATCCGTGATGTGATCAGTTTTCTCAGCGGAGAAACACTGTTGCTTCCTCATGTTGTGAACAATAATTCTTTTGAAACGTTCACCGATTCGAATGAGTTTGATTTCGCAGATGTGTGCGGTCAGGAAAATATCAAACGCGCCTTGGAAATTGCCGCTGCAGGCGGACACAATATTTTGATGATCGGTCCTCCGGGCGCGGGAAAGACAATGCTGGCAAGACGTTTGCCTGGAATTCTTCCTCCTATGACTATTGATGAAGCATTGGAGACAACGAAAATTCACTCTGTAGCAGGTAAAACTGGAAAGAACAAAGGACTGATTACTTTGCGCCCTTTTCGCGCTCCACACCATACGATTAGCGATGTAGCTTTGGTAGGCGGTGGTGGAAATCCGCAGCCAGGAGAAATTTCTCTCGCGCACAACGGCGTGTTGTTTTTAGATGAATTGCCGGAATATAAACGTACTGTGCTGGAAGTAATGCGACAACCGCTGGAAGACCGAGTGGTGACAATTTCCCGGGCAAAGTTTTCAGTGAATTATCCTGCAGGATTTATGCTCGTGTCTTCAATGAATCCTTGTCCGTGTGGCTACTACAATCATCCTGAAAAAGATTGTGTGTGTCCTCCCGGAACAGTGCAGAAATATCTGAATCGTATTTCTGGTCCGCTCTTGGACCGTATCGATATTCACATTGAAGTAACGCCCGTAAGTTTCAGCGAACTCACAAAAAAAGTGCGCGCCGAAAACAGCACAGCTATTCGCGAACGGGTAATTACTGCCCGTAATTTTCAATTACAGCGATTCGCAAAATTTGATGGCGTGCATTGCAATGCGCAAATGAATTCAGGACTGTTGCGCAACATATGCCGCATTGATGATGCTGGCCTGGCATTGCTAAAAACTGCAATGGAAAGACTTGGGTTATCTGCACGTGCTTACGATCGAATTCTAAAAGTGGCGCGTACAATTGCAGATTTAGATGGAAGCGCATCGATTGAATCATCGCACTTGGCGGAGGCGATTCAATACCGAAGTTTGGATCGTGAAAATTGGGCGGCTTAATTACGCCTTATTTTTCTCCGGATTCTGTTTCAGTAATCCGGGAGCCACTTGAGATCCTGCTGGTAAGTGACCATAAATATCGTCAAATGAATAGCGGCAATAATCTTGTGTTGGAAATTCAGCTGCTTGAGATTTTACGTAATTAACGAATTGGTTGAACGATCGCTCCGAATTCAAGGTGTCGATAAAACTCTCATACTTTTTGTACTGCGAGAAGAAATCTCCGGCAAGAAGGTAGTGGAAGATCTCATAAGCGTTCAGAAATTTATTATAGCCATCGTCCTGACCTTCTGCATGTGAGAAGTTCAGCAAATTCGGATCATAGAATAGGCGAATAAATTTCTCTATCAATCGATATGCACCGTCGATCTGCTCAAATTGCTCTGCAAAGGCCGCTTGACCATTTACAATTCCTTCGCGGAGTTGTATGTCAATGCAATTCGCAGTTCGCTCAGCGACTTCCATCGCTACATAAATGCCGCTGGAGAAAATGGGATCGAGAAACGCACCTGCGTCACCAACGTGTGCAAAGTTTGTTCCGTACTTTTTATCTACACTGAAAGAGTAATCTCCCATTACTTGTATTGAATGTTCAACAGTAGCGTTTTCAAGAATGTTACGTAATCCTATTGCTTCACCAACTTCTTGGCGATAGAGTTGCTCTTGCCAATCGGTACCGAATTTTTTCTTCTGTTCTTTTACGTAAGAATTATTCAAGGTTACACCGATGCTCAAGTGATTTCTGCCTACCGGAATAACCCACAACCATCCTTGTTTTTCTCCACCGAGGTAAAGAATTTTTATCAATCCTCCGGAAAGCGCCGCGTCATATTGCGTGTCAACCCAATGGGTAAATAGCGCTACACGATCCAAACCTTTGTACGGTTTTCTATTTCCCATCTTGCTTGCAAGAAAGGAGTGTTGTCCGCTGGCGTCAATTAAAAATTTTCCGGTCACCTGTTTTTCACTTCCATCTCCAAACTGCACACGCATCGTTGGTGCTGTCTGATCTTTCAAGTCAACTTCTTTCACCGTAGCACCTTCAAACACTTCTGCTCCTAATGTAGCAGCGCGCTTGAGTAATGCATGATCAAAGGGCGCACGTAAGGTATGCATTGACATTTCAGCTCCGTCTTGCATGATGCGATCAAAACACCAAACAGACTGTCTAATTCCGTCGCGATCTACAAAATTTACACCCGGTTTCTTGGTCGTGAACGCTGCAATATCTTCCAGTACACCCATCTCTTTCATTTTGTAATAGGTGTATGGAATCAATGATTCCCCTACATGATCTCGTGGAAAAATTTCTTTTTCAAATAGTCCTACGGAGTATCCTTTTTGACGCAGATATATTGCTGCCGACGAGCCTCCGGGTCCACCACCGATTATCAAAACATCAAAATTCATAGCTGTAAATTTGTTCTAATTTACAGAATGCACGCGGAGGAATATTCAGATGGGCACAAAAAAACCCGAAGTCGTTGTCTGCTTCGGGTTTCAATATTCCTGTGTTTAACTTTATTCCGCCAATACAGTCAGATTGTTAGCATGCATTTCTGCCACGCCGCCATTAATCTCAAAAGTGTGCGTCTGTTGCTTGTCATCAATGATCTTGATTTTTCCTTTTTTCAAAGTAGAAATCATTGACGCGTGCTTATTCAGTATACCGAATTTACCTTCAGTTCCAGGAAGAACAGCAGACTTAACTTCGCCACTGAACACTTTCTTATCAGGTGTGATTATTTCGAGATGCATAGTCCGTTATCCTTCTGTAATCTGTGAATGAATGATGTTATTTTGCTTCAGCAAGAATCTTCTTGCCTTTCTCAATCGCATCTTCAATTGTTCCAACTAGGTTGAATGCTGCTTCAGGATATTCATCCACTTCACCATTCATAATCATGTTGAATCCTTTGATTGTATCCTCGATGCCAACGAATACACCTTTCAAACCAGTGAACTGCTCTGCAACGTGGAATGGCTGAGAAAGGAAACGCTGTACACGACGCGCGCGGTGTACAACCAGTTTATCCTCTTCAGAAAGTTCATCCATACCAAGAATCGCAATGATATCCTGCAATTCTTTGTAACGCTGAAGAATCATTTTCACCGCTTGTGCGCAAGTGTAGTGTTCATCACCAACAACTGCTGCTGTAAGAATTCGTGAAGTTGAATCCAATGGATCTACCGCAGGATAAATTCCAAGCTCGGCGATTTTACGACTCAATACGGTTGTAGCATCCAAGTGAGCGAACGTTGTTGCCGGTGCCGGATCTGTCAAGTCATCCGCAGGTACGTATACTGCTTGTACGGAAGTAATAGATCCACGCTTAGTTGAAGTAATACGCTCCTGCATCACACCCATTTCAGATGCTAGTGTAGGCTGGTAACCTACCGCAGATGGCATACGACCAAGAAGTGCGGATACCTCAGAACCTGCTTGTGTAAAACGGAAGATGTTATCGATGAAGAAAAGGATATCCTTACCACCACCAGATGCACCTGCATCTCCATCACGGAAATATTCAGCAAGCGTCAATCCTGAAAGCGCAACACGTGCACGTGCTCCAGGAGGCTCGTTCATTTGTCCGAAGATGAAGGTTGCTTGTGAGTCCTTCAATTTATCCATATCAACCTTGCTCAAATCCCAACCGCCCTTGTGCAATGCTTCGTTAAATGCATCACCATATTTTACAATGCCTGATTCGATCATCTCACGAAGAAGGTCATTCCCTTCACGTGTACGCTCACCAACACCTGCGAATACAGAATAACCATCATATCCTTTTGCAATGTTGTTGATCAACTCTTGAATCAATACTGTTTTTCCTACACCCGCACCACCGAACAGACCGATTTTACCACCTTTTGAGTATGGCTCGATCAAGTCGATTACTTTGATTCCGGTGAAAAGGATTTCAGAGGCAGTAGAAAGATCTTCAAATCTTGGTGGCTGACGGTGAATTACATAACCGCCTTCGCTGCTAACTGGAGCAAGACCATCAATTGCTTCTCCAACTACATTGAACAGTCGACCACGGATCTTGTCGCCAATTGGCATTGTAATAGGCGAACCTGTTGCAACAACTTCCATTCCGCGAGACATACCGTCTGTAGAGTCCATTGCAATGGTGCGAACAGTGTCCTCACCAATGTGCTGCTGACACTCCAATACAACCTTCTGGCCGTTTGCACGTGTTACAATTAAAGCGTCCAGAATGTTAGGAAGCTTGCCATTATTGTCGGTAAAGCTCACGTCAATAACGGGGCCGATTACCTGAGAAATTTTGCCTTTTTGCATAGTCGATTCTGATAGGTCGTTAAAAACCGGTGCAAAAATAGGAAGTAATCGGTCTAATTTCACCTATTGTGTTGATAATTTGAGTAGAACTTCCGGTTCTTCCGCCTGTTGGTAGGTTTTCATCGACGAATTACATTACAAACTAAGCTTCTGTCCTGCTGGATGTCAGAATATTGACCAGCAAAAGGTATTATTGCATCAAAATGCGCAATTATTTTCATCAGCCCCTGAACGAGAAGCGATTCACTCAGTTTGTTCAGATCATTGGAGCCTTATTTTTCGGTTTTCTAACGATCCTATCCATCATTTTCTTTAAAGAAAGGATGTTGGCTTATGATTCCGCTAATTATTGTCTTGAAATTGAGCAAGTAAGGCACTTTTGTTTGCCTCATGGCCGCTGGAGTTCAGTTTTCTCACAAACGGTTCCCCTTCTGAGTTTAAATTGGGGCTGTTCTCTTGAGTTTTTCCTTAAAGTTTATTCGGCAAGCTTTATGGTTATCAACTACCTCATTTTTCTGATTTGCACTCTTTTCTTCCGAAATCATAAGGCAGGCCTCGTCTTGTTGTTAAGTATGTCTCTCGGTTTCTGTTGGATGTATTACTACGCTATTTCAGAACTTTTTTCCGGAATGAGTTTTTCGGTTTTGTTGTACGCTACTGTTTCGCACATGTCTATTCAGCAGTCATCAGTAAAAAAAATGATCTATTTGGTAATTTCTTTTGGGCTAGTATATACAATCTCGTATTTCCATCAACTGGCTTTGTTCCCTGCATTATTTGTCATTCTTTATGAGATCATTTCCAATAAAAGATATCGACAAAAATGGGTAATAGGCCTTTTTGCCTTAGTTGTATTGTGGTCTTATTTAAGAATAAAAGTCTTCAGTGTTGCAGATTACACACACGGTAAAATTCTTAGTTACGATACTTACCTAAGTCAGTTGAACAATGTATTTCAATTGGAAGCGTGGAAGTACTATGTACACTATATTACCTCCACTGTGAAATGGTTGCTCTATTTGGCTATCGGATGTTCGTTAGTTTTGATTTGGAAGAAAAAATGGCTGGAGCTACTCCTTTTTGGTGTTTTTTTTCTCGCATATCCATTGTTGATTGTTCTTACGTATTACAAGGGAGAATCGGGCTTGATGATTGAAACTTACCTCCCTCCGCTAGGGCTTTTTACAGCAATGGTATTTGTTCATCAGTTTAGTGCATTCAATGCCAGGAAAATATTTCTTGCAATTACTTGCTGGCTGCTCTTCGTGAGTGGTAGGAATATTTTTCTCGCTTCAAGCATACAAATCGAGAGGACTGACTATCTGGAAAGACTCATCGATTACGGTAGAAATTTACCAAACAAAAAGTATGTTATCGATGAGAAGAATGTTCCTGTCGATTTAGTTAAAGTTCCATGGGCACTGCCACTGGAAACAGTATTGATGTCTGCTTTGCATCCGGAAGGTGGAACGGTTTCTTTTGCGATTCGAAGTGAGGGACAGGATTTGTCTGGGCAGATGAAAAATCCTGAAGAGTTTATTGGACCTTCATGGCAACCCGAGTGGTATTTCTCAAACGATAATTTGGTGGCTTTGCCTTCACTGGAATATTTGTCCGTAACAAGTTCACAGGACGATAGTGATTTCGTTGCAGCCCGATTTAATCAAGGTAACTTGAAAATTGTACCGATCGAGGACAAGTTAGAGGTTCCTTACCACCAATTCGGCTTCACGAGTGTAAAAATCATTAACACAAGCGGACAACGTTTAAATTCCGGATTGTCGTCAATAGATCCGATTGTGCTGAGCTATAAAATCTATTCACTTTCAGGCGAACAAATTGCACAGGAACCTCGAGTAACGCCGCTGGATGTTGATGTTTACACCACATATGTTCAAGCTGTAAGAGTAAATAGTCCGCGTGATGCGGGTGATTATATCCTTGAGATAGATTTTACGGGTGGTGGTCGTTTATGGTGGAATTGTGGTGCTCGAATGAAGCTTCATATTCCAGGTAAGAGCATATTTCGTTGGTTATAATTTGATACTCGTGTTGAATCATATCCTGAAACCTTAAAATGGTTCTGCATTTAAAAAAAACCTTCAACTTTGTGGAATATTCTACAAAGTTGAAAGTATACAATGGCATACATGAATTCCGAGGGGTAGCAAATGCCGTTGTTACTATTGGTACTTTCGATGGCGTTCACAACGGGCACCACCATATTCTCAAGAGGTTAAAAGAGACTGCTCAAAAGGTAAAGGGAGAAACGGTTATTCTTACTTTTTCTCCTCATCCTAGAATGGTACTTTTTCCTGATTCGCAACAATTGCTTCTGACAACCAAGGAAGAAAAAATCAACTTGCTGGAAGGTTGTGGTATTGATCATCTCATTATTCACCCGTTTACCAGAGAATTTTCCATGCTGTCGTCACAGGATTTCATTGAAAATGTTCTCGTGAAATCATTAGGCACAAAACGTCTCGTTATTGGTTATGATCATCACTTCGGAAAAGATCGAGAAGGGAGTTTCGAAAATTTGAAGCTGAATGCACCTGCTTTTGGATTTGAAGTGGAAGAAATTCCAGCTTGGGAAACAGACAATAGTAAAGTTAGCTCCACGCGTATTAGGAAAGCATTGGCAGAGGGTCAAGTAGAAATGGCAAGCATTTTGCTTGGTTATGAGTATGGAATTAGTGGAACTGTTGTAAAAGGGCAGCAATTGGGAAGGCAGCTTGGATTTCCAACTGCTAATATTATTTGTACTGATCCAAACAAACTTATTCCAGGAAATGGCGTCTATGCTGTGAAGGTGATTTACAAAGGGAACGAAATGGGAGGAATGATGAACATTGGGGTGCGACCGACAGTCAATGGTGCTGGTCGCACCGCAGAAGTCAATATATTTGATTTCAATAGTGAAATCTATGGTGAATCTATTGAGGTTCGATTTGTGAAGTGGGTAAGAGGCGAAAAAAAATTCGAGGGTCTTCAGCAGTTGATAGAGCAATTACATCGCGATAAAGACGTTGTACAAACAGTATTGAGTGATTTGTAATATGACAAAGTGGTCTGGTTTATTTCTTCTATTCTGCTTGGCATTTGCTGGTCGTATTTCCGGACAAGTTGCTCATCCTGCTGCTTTACCGCTTTACGACTCGCTCACATTGGACACTATGACTGCGTTCACCGATTTGCAAACTGCGATGCAACATCCAGAGAAAGTGGTGAAGTTGGTTCTGCGCAAAGAAAAACTTACTTCCTTCCCTTCAGAAATCTGGAAGTTTCCCAACCTGCAATACCTTGATTTGAGCAAAAACAAACTAACTGAAGTGCCTGATTCCATTGGGCGTCTGGTAAATCTTCAGGTATTGCACTTGTCCAAAAACAATATTGAATTTCTCCCCCGTGAGATTGGCGACTTGTCCAACCTCATGATTCTAGATATTAATCAGAACGAACTCACATCATTACCACCACAAATTGGGAAGTTGAAGAAACTTCGTTATCTCGATTTGTGGAGTAATAATTTATCCATCTTCCCGGATGAGCTAAAAGATTTGTCTGAGACTTTGATGGTCCTTGATTTACGCGTTATTTTAATCAATGCCGACATCCAGGAAAAGATCAGAACAATGCTTCCGAAGACAACTATTTATATGTCGCCTCCGTGTAAGTGCGATCAATAAGTAGATATGCTCTAAAGTTCGATACTAATTCACTCTGCCGAATTTCATTGTCAACATTCCCATTGCATTAATGCCAGCTTGCGGATAGTAATAGTTATATCTGCTCGTTTCTGCGTCGGAGATGAAACCGTATGTATAACCGTTGGAAGAATACATCGTGTTCAGCAGATTATTCACTTGCAATCCTAAAGTTAACTCGGAAATTTTCTGTCCTGTTTTTGAAGATGGCTTAATGATCATCCAACTTGTGATCATATTGAGTGTGAAGTAAGGATCTATCTTACGATCTTCTGAAGTTGTATTGTCGAGATATTGTTTGCTAACGTATTTCCCTATGACCGAAGCGCTCAGACCCTTGTTATTGTTCCAGGTTAATGTCCCAGCAGAAATTATACTCGGTGAAAACCCTATGCTTGTATTCGTGTAAGTAATCTCCTCTTGTGTGTAATTATCATAATTGTCGAGGAATTCAGTGAAACTTTCAATTTTATTCTGACTCAACGTTACGTTCCCAGTGAATGAGAATTGTTTATTGATTAGATATCCAAATGAGACTTCCACTCCTCTTCTGAAACTTGCATCAACATTCTCTCTAGTATATGCTCCTACATCATTAACTCGACCGGTAAGAACAAGCTGATTGGTATAATGCATATAATACAGGTTAACCTCGGCTCCAAGTTTTGTTCCTCCGAATTTCCACCCGGTTTCAAAATCATAAAGTGTTTCATGCAATGGTCGGCTGCTCGGCGACGAATTTGTAAAATCATCTCGGTTGGGTTCCTTATTTCCTACGCCAAATGAAAAGTACACCGTATGGCGAGTAGCAACCAATGCTGTTAATCCTGCTTTCGGGTTAAAGAACAGATAATTCGCTTGTTGTGGTAACGAGGAACCAGTAGTATCAAAACCGGTGAACGAATAACGAATGCTTCTTGCTTGCAGATCTAAATAGGCGTTCAGATTTTTTCTTAAGGAATAATTCAATTTCGCAAAAACGTTATTGTCCTGCTTATTTGCATAATCATCATAGTAATGCCCACCCAGTGAAGTGCCAGCAGGAATTCCTATAGCGGTAATTACTTCTCCGAAGTGTTTCCCTTCGTATACATTGGATGCTCCGCCGAGGATAAATTGTGTCTTACATAAACTATTGTATTGTGCAGCGTAGGTTATTCCGTAAAACCAATTGTCCAACCATCTGCGCCTTACAAGATCATTGAGTGTTGATGAAGTGTCGTTGATCAAATACTCAGATAAGGATTGATCTTCCTTATACTCTTCATAATATCCTTTGCCTTTGGTTGCGTGTAATGACCAGTTGATAGTCCATGATTGATTTGCAGCATAAACGAAATGCAGCTGGTAATAATCTTGTCCGTAAGCGTCAATTTGATCTTTATAATATTGCGCGTTCCCGCTTGAATCGAAATATTCTCCCGCAGAATTGTAAGTGAAATTCCCCGCATTTATTGAATCTTCCGAAACTCCATACCAGCATTGATAGGTGCGCTCACGACCTCCGAACATTATTCCTTTGACCATTAGTTTATCTCCATAGTATCCACCTGAAAAGTACCATGAGTGTAAATCAGATCGACCACGATCAATAAATCCATCTGAACCTAACTGCGATAAGCGCATGTCAAAACTCCAATGATCGCCGATAATTCCTGTTCCTGCTTTGGCTGTCCCTCGCCAACTGTTGAAGGAGCCACCTGAAGCAACCATTTCGCTGTAGGAATTTTTGCGATTCAATTCTGTTTGTAAGTTCAATGTTCCTCCAAATGAACCTGCGCCGTTGGTAGAGGTCCCGACTCCGCGTTGCAATTGTATATTCTCTGCAGATGAAACAACATCCGGAAGATCAACCCAAAATGTTCCTTGCGATTCTGCATCATTTACCGGAATGCCGTTAATCGTAACATTAATTCTGTTAGCGTCCGATCCACGTATACGAAGTCCGGTATATCCAAAGCCATTACCGGCGTCTGAAGTAGTGACAACTGAAGTTTGTGTGTTCAACACAATGGGAAGATCTTGGCCGTAATTCTGACTGGCCAATTCTTCTTTGGAAATATTCGTGTATGCAACTCCAGAATTTTGGTCTGCACGCGTTGAGGAAACTACAATTTCATCTTTTTGATAGGGAGCCTTTTTCAGTGTAACGCGAACGGTTGAATTGGGGATGTTGTAGCATTGTTTGAAATTTTCATATCCAATCATGTGGACGGATATACAGTAAATCGTATCAGACAAGTTCGAAAATTGGAAAGAACCGTCGGATTTTGTTTGTACAGATTGATACGTACCTTGAATCGTCACAATCGCAAATTGAATCGCGTCTCCAGTGGAGTCGGCCACTATCCCCGAAAGTGCACGGTTTTGTCCATGCATGTTGAATGCAGTGATCGCAACGATTGCTAATGCACAAAAGATTTTTTTCATTTCAGTATTCCTTTGTGATTTGAGACGTATTCCTATACGTTTTTACAATCTCAAATCCGTTTCCCTACGCAAGTACTAACTTGATCAGGTGTGCGGTTAACATAAACAAGGTTATTGTCTCTGTCTCCGCTGGGTATTATCTCAGCCCGCATTAAACGGGGCACCCCTTATGGATTATTGCAAAAGTAGAAAAAGTTTAATTGTAATTTCCTAAATGTTTTCTGATTGCTTTGATCGCATTGAGCAACCGCGCTTCATATCGCCCAGAAATAATTTCGAAGGGTAACCCATACTGTTCCAATTCTCGCTTATACCAGTTGAAAAAATAATCCCGTCGCTGTGCATTAACGCGCAGTGGATCTGCGACCCACGGTAAATCATTTGTGGTTAGTAAGTAGAGATCGTATTGATGTGCAATAATGTTCTTTTCAATCCATTCTGTACAATGACCAAAAACATCAACGCACCATACCTTTGCAATGATCAATTCTGTATCAACAAATATTAACTCGTTAGCAGTTGCTGCTAGTCTGTTCTCCTGCTGCAGTTGCTCTTGTGCTATTTTTTCAATGTCTTCAACAGTATACTCGCCTGTGTGCAAATTCATGAATTCGCGTGCATTCTCGGGCACCCATACTGTTTGGAATCGCAATGCAAGTGATCGGGCAAGTGTAGTCTTGCCGGTGCTCTCTGCTCCGATCACAGCTATACGTTTGACTCTTGTGTTTTTTTCTTCCATACAATATATCCGCTTACTGCCATTATGGTGTAAAATACAAATAGCAACGAGAATAAGTACATTTCTGGACCCTTATAATAGTAAACCACCGCAGCGAATGCATCTGCCGCTATCCAAACTACCCAGTTCTCGAGATATTTTTTTGCGGTCATCCACGTTGCAATGATGCTGAATATTGTAATAGTCGCATCGGCATAGGGCAAAGTGCTCGCGGTATTATACTCCGACCATTCACCAAGCAGATAACTACACAGGGCGCCAACAACCATTAGCACAACTATGCTATTCCTTTTCATGCTGGTAATTTTTGTATTTGTGCTAGTTAAGTTCTTGCGCGATACCCATATCATCCATCCATAAATTCCAAGTAAAACATAAATCACATTCAAGAAGGATTCATACCAAAGTTGCTGGTTAAAATAGGTGATGACTGAGAAGGCAGAAGTCAAAATGCCGAAGAACCAGCACCACGCACTTTCTTTGAGCGCTAGCAGCACATAGAGGACGGCGGTTAATGTTGCTAACCACGTGACTAAATCCGTCGCTAATATTCCGTTTACTACTCCTGTAAACCACCTATCGATGGACATATTTATGTTGTAGAAATTTGTTCTTCAGCACACTCTCTGAGCGTTTTTACCCAAGCTTCTGTAGGATTAGGTTGATCCCATAGACTACTGGCCAAGCAAACTCCACGAAACCCAAGATCGTGACACTGTTTTATATTTTCTATAGAAACGCCGCCTCTTGCAATTAGTGGAACTGATGAGCGCTCGAGCGCTGAACGTAAAATATGTTCGCTAAACCCACTGTGATATCGTCCTGATAATCGATCGAAAATTGTTCCAAGTAAAGCGTAACTAAATTCAGAATGGTTGCTGTACACTTGACCAACTTTGTGGAAAGAGGTCGAAATCACAAGATCACTTAGTTTGAATTTCAACAAACGAATTCTTAACCATGTTGAGAATTTACGCTTTCGATGAATACTCGTTAAGTGAATTCCACGAAGCGAATATTTTGAAGCTAACTTGTGATGACTATGAATGACAATCCTATTGTGGAAATGAGCAGGAACAGATTCGATAAACTTCTGCATTTCTGCAGTACTCATTGTTGGTTTCCGTAAATGAAACGTTTCAACACCAGACTCCATCAGTTCATTGATCAGCTTCGACTCATTCGGAATACTTTTGGATGTGGATATTACGATCAGTTTCATTCGTTAATTTTATCTCTAACGTGAATAAAGCCCCTTAGTAATTCTGGATCGGTTTCAAGAATATTTCCAATAACAGCTACATCACACCCCGAAACGTAAACTTCTTGTAATGCAGAAATTGTTCGTATTCCTCCTCCGACAAATAGTATTGTTCTTGTGATACCCGCTACAGCTTCAATAAGATTATTAGGCACTGTTTCACTGGCTCCGCTTCCTGCTTCCAAGTATATGATTTTCATCCCAAGTTGTTCACCTGCTAATGCCGTACAAGCCGCAATCTCAGGTTTAGAACGCGGAAGGGGAAGTGATTGGCTGACGTATTGTACGGAAGTAAGGGCTCCGCTTTCAATAAGTAAATAACCAGTGGGGATAACTTCAAGTTGTGATGACCTGATTCTAAGTGCTGCTTCAACATGCTTGCCAATCAATAATTCTGCATTGCGAGTGGATAAGGCACTCAACAATAGTAGGGCATCTGCATCAGAAACTATTTGTTGCATATTGCCAGGAAATAGAACAACAGGGATATTGGAAATCGAGCGCAAGCGTACTATACATTCCACAATACGAGCATCACCACTGAAACTGCTGCCGACTAAAAATAATTCCGGCGGAAACTCTTTGCACAACTCAAGCAATGATTCCAACTTGTCAATCTTGTCGGGATCAATGAGAACTGCCAGACTTTTCGTGCCTGAATTCTTCCTGCTTTGCAATATGTCAAGCACACTATTCTTGTTCATCTTCTTCGGTCCAGGCAAGAACCATGTTGTTCGTTACTTGAAATTTGACAACGCGACGTGCTAGAACTTGGTTCTCTTGATAAACCAATTTCCAAACATCGCTGGTGCTGTCTTCAACAAAAATATTATTTCTGAGGAATGCATGCTCACTCCCGTGAACTTTATACATCGCTTCTTTTGCTGACCAATATTTAGTCAACACAACGCTATCATGTGTTTCTTCCCTCGAAAGCTCTGTGTCATTGAGGAATTTGTGCCGAATGCGAATAACTTTAGCACTAATCTTCTCAATGTCGATTCCGCACGCTATCTCTGAAGACATCAGTGTGACAAATTCTCCACTGTGCGAAATGGAAACGTGAATGGCATCGTTTATGTAAGGTTTTCCTGAGGATGCATAATTTAGCTCAAGTCTAGGATGAAGTTGTTTGTGCAAGAGCATCGTGATCATCTGTTGTTTCTTGCGCATTTCATGCTGTTGAACGTTTTTGATCATTATACCCGCTTTACCGCACAACACTTCCAACTCGTCTACTGTCTCGGTAATTTGCCAGTTGAGTATTACTCCTTTCTTGACTGTTATTTGTTGAACAATGGGCATTTAGGGCGAAATCTTATTCGGTCAATTGGAGTATTTCTATTATTTTTGCAGTCCTGATTAAAACTCAAATCCAAATGAACAACACTGCAGTGGAAACAAAAGTAAGTTACAAGGTTAAAGATATTTCTCTTGCCCCATGGGGTCGCAAAGAAATTAAACTCGCTGAAGAGGAAATGCCGGGGTTGATGTCACTTCGTAAGGAGTTCGGCGCAGCCAAGCCACTGAAAGGTGCGCGTATCGCGGGTTGTCTTCATATGACAATTCAGACAGCTGTTCTTATTGAAACGTTGACTGAATTAGGAGCAGAAGTTTCATGGTCTTCATGCAACATCTTCTCGACACAAGATCACGCTGCTGCTGCAATCGCTGCTGCTGGCATTCCTGTGTACGCTTGGAAAGGAATGAATAATGAAGAATTCGACTGGTGCATCGAACAAACGTTGCATGCGTTTAAAGATGGCAAACCGTTGAACATGATCCTCGATGATGGTGGCGATTTGACCAACATGGTGTTTGATAAATACCCTGAATTGGCCAAAGATATTCGCGGTCTTTCTGAAGAAACAACTACGGGAGTTCTACGTCTTCATGAGCGCATGAAGGCGGGTACATTGATGATGCCTGCGATTAACGTAAACGACTCAGTTACTAAATCGAAATTCGATAATAAGTACGGTTGTAAAGAATCATTAGTGGATGCAATTCGTCGTGCTACTGATGTAATGCTCGCAGGAAAAGTAGCTGTTGTGGCTGGTTACGGTGACGTAGGAAAAGGTTCAGCACAATCACTCAGCAGCCAAGGTGTGCGTGTAATTGTTACTGAGATCGACCCGATCTGTGCTCTGCAAGCTGCAATGGACGGATATGAAGTAAAGAAGATGGATGACGCTGTAAAACGTGCTGATATCATCGTTACAGCTACAGGAAACAAGGATATTGTTGTAGAAAGACATTTCCGCTCAATGAAGCACAATGCGATCGTTTGTAACATCGGCCACTTTGATACTGAAATTGATATGGCTTGGTTGAACGGTAACTACGGCAAATCGAAAGATGAAATCAAACCTCAGGTTGATAAATACACAATCGAAGGAAAAGATATTATCGTGCTTGCTGAAGGTCGCCTTGTTAACCTCGGATGTGCAACTGGTCACCCGTCGTTTGTAATGTCTAACTCTTTCACGAACCAAACATTGGCTCAATTGGAATTGTGGGCGAACTACAAAAACTACGAAAACAAAGTATATACATTGCCGAAACACCTCGATGAGAAAGTAGCTCAACTGCATCTCGCGAAAATCGGTGTTGAACTAGATGTGTTAACTGCTGATCAAGCTTCTTACATTGGTGTTAACGTTCAAGGTCCATTCAAGCCAGAACTTTATCGCTACTAAGATTTCAAATTGAAAAGAAGGGCCGCCTCAGAAATGAAGCGGCCTTTTTTAGTTTTGTACACGAAGTACAGTTCCGTCGAATAATGTCGGATAACGCTGTAGGGGTATAATGGCCGGACCTCCGATCGTACTTCCGTCGGTAAACAGAAATTGAGATCCACAGAAGTTGTCTTTAAGAATAATGTTACTGGAGTCAACCTCAATCCGCGCTCCAGCCTCATCGGGATGCACAGGACAAGCTCTATCATATACCATAAACTCTGACTGTGATTTGCGGTATACAATCAAACCTCCATAACCTCCAGAAAAATACTTCCACCCTCCAATCGTAGTTAGCGCAATGTGTTGCGGATCATTTACGTAAATCGTCAAATTGACATAGGAATAGGGAACTCCTTGTTGCTCCTTGCGACAGGAAAATAGCAACACAAGTACGAGCAAAAAAGGATGTATGTTTTTCATTGTTAAAACAAATTTACGAAATGCAAGAGTCTGGCTTTATTTTCGTTTAAGTTTGTTATGATGAAACAATTCAAGAAAATAGCGCTGCTGCTCATCCTCATGATTTTCGTGGGATCAATTCCTGCTTTAGCTCAAGACGGAAATAATGCTGAAGGTGGCCAGGGAAAAGAAAAAACGGAAACTGGAAAATTTGCACGGCGCAAGGCAAAAAGAGAGTGGAAGGAGAAGAGACGTAAGGATATGAGCGATGAAAAAGCGCGAAAGGAATACCGGAAAAAGAATACCAAGAAAACCCAGAAGCGCATGAAGCGCAACGAAAAGAAAGCCAAGCGCAATAATGAACATAAGCGGGAGTTCTTCCTCAAACGTTGGTTTATGAAGAGGAAATAGCGACCAATTACAGGCCAAAACCCACCAAATATCAATTGAATCTTCGTTTTTTGCTTAATTCGGCCACTTTCCTTGGATTCTTCCGTTTGAAATGATAAGTTTGCTTTATCGTTCTTTAACGGGTTAGTCTCCCGAACCTGCCACCGGTTTTAATGCCGGAAAATCCTGAGTTTTTATCAGGTTAAGATTCACACTGAACGTGTATTCTTAAGCACCGCTCCAACATCCCCTCGGAAGCGGGTTGAAATCAGTAAGTTGTTGTATGTTAGATGATTATGGCTAGATTTCGCCCTAGCTGGGAAGTCCATTTACTCTTCTCTGACAATGTAAATATTTGTTAATACTTTATTTGCATGGTCGAAATAAAACTATCTATATTTACCGACTTCAAATTGCACGACCAAATTAAATTAACACGAAACTGAATCATTATGCTGCGAAAAATCTACGTTGCAATTACTTTGCTTCTGGCGGCCACATTGGTGGCACATGCTCAAGGTGGTGGTGATATCAAAGGCAAAGTCGTGGACAAAACTACGCGTGAAGGTGTACCTTTCGCTGTAGTAACTTGTTCTAAGGGCGGAGTAAATGCCGGTGGTACTACTACTGACTTAGACGGTAACTTTGTTCTTAAGCCTCTGGCTGCCGGTACTTACAATGTTAAAGTACAGTACACAGGATACCAACCTACAGAAATGCAGGGCATAACGGTATCGGAGAACAAGACGTCTTACGTTACAGTTGAAATGACTCCTACGAGCGTTCAATTGAAAGACGTTGTCATTGTTAGTTACAAAGAGCCATTGATCGACCCTGACACAAAATCAGGTGGTACAGTGACTCGTGAGGAATTCCTCGCTATGCCTTCTAAAAACATCAACTCAGTTGCTGCGACAACGGCAGGTGTCTACCAATCAGACGAAGGTGAAGGCCTTCAAATGAGAGGTCAGCGTGATGCAGGTACTGCTTACTTCATCGATGGACAGCGTGTTATCGGGTCTGCAAGTCTTCCACAACAATCGATCGAGCAGGTAAGTGTTATCACAGGTGGTGTACCGGCGCAGTTCGGTGATGCTACTGGTGGTGTTATTAATATTACAACGCGTGGTCCACAGAGCCAATATTTTGGTGGTGTGGAATTGATCTCTTCTGAGGTTCTGGATGATTACGGATACAACTTCGTTGGTTTCAGCGTCGGTGGTCCAATCTGGATGAAGAAAGATTCTAATGGAGTAAAGCCTATTTTAGGTTTCATACTTTCTGGTGAAGGTGTTTTGGAAAAAGATCCTGACCCTTCTGCAATTGGAACCTACAAAGTAAAAGACGATAAGCTGAAAGAGTTGGAAGCTAATCCGCTTCGTCCTGCTCCGAATGGTGCTGGTTTCGTACGTAATGCTGAATTCGTTACAATGGATGATCTTGAGCCAATCAAAGCTCGTCAGAACGTTGGAACAAAAGCGCTTCGTTTGAATGCTAAGATTGACTTTAAACCTACAGATAACCTGAACATTACTTTAGGTGGATCGATCGACTACGGAACAAAACACAACTACGTTTATGAGTATGCTTTATTCAATCCTGTAAACAACCCTCAAGAAAATTCGAACACTTGGCGTGTGTATGCTCGTTTGACTCAGCGTTTTGGTGCTCAAGGTGCTGATGCTGGTAAGTCTACTTCGAACATTAAGAACGCTTATTATACATTGCAAGTTGGTTACACATCTTACAAAAGGTATACGCAAGATGATACGCACAAAGATCGCGTGTTTGACTACGGCCACGTTGGTACTTTCAATCAGTACAAGAGCAGAACTTTCGTACCGGGAAGTGTAAATTATTATGGTGATACACTCTTCGGATATGTTCAAGCTGCATATTCTGATTCTGCTATCCAGTATCAGCCATTCTATCAGGATGAAAATGGGAACCTGATTACTCCGAACCCGTTGATGTCTAATTATACTTCTTATGTATTCAACAACTTGGGTAATTATTCTGATCCTGATGGCGTTGCTGGAACAGGAGATGAGTTCTACTCAATGACAGGAAATACTGATGTGGTATTGTCTAACTTAGGTCTTCCAAACGGATACCGTCCTACAGATGTTTATTCATTGTGGTACAACACGGGTCGTCAATACGGTGGTTACGGAATTGAAGACAAAACGCAGTTCCGAGTTTTCACGAGCTTCTCTGCTGACATTAAAGATCACGCCATACAAGTTGGTTTTGAATTTGAACAACGTACTGAGCGTGGGTATAACCTTTCCCCGATCGGTCTATGGACTCGTATGCGCCAGTTGGCTAACCTCCACCTTACTCAGTTGGATTTGGCGAACCCTACAATGGTTGACTACGGAACTTACGATGCGTTCTTGTTTGATCGCTACTACGATGGAACACAACAGCGTTGGTTCGACGTTCAAATGCGTGAGAAACTTGGTCTTGCTGCTAACAACACGGATTGGATCGATGTAGATGCTTACTCTCCGGATTTCTATACTTTGGATATGTTCTCGGCTGATGACCTTTTGTTGGATGGTAACAACCTCGTTAGCTACTATGGTTACGATTATACTGGTAAGCGTGTTAAAGGAGATGGATCTTTCGATGATTTCTTCACTGAAACTGATGCTAACGGTAACTTCTCTCGATCTATCCCTGCTTTCCGTCCAATCTACATGGCTGGATATATCCAGGATAAGTTCGATTTCAAAGATTTGAAATTCAACGTTGGTCTTCGTGTTGACCGTTTCGATGCTAACCAGCCTGTTTTAAAGAATAGATACTTGTTCTACGAAGCAAAAACAGTGAAGGAAGTAGACAACTTCTCGCATCCTGAAAACATGGGCGATGATTACATTGTTTACGTTGACGATGCGTACAATCCAACTTCTGTTGTTGGTTATATGAACGAAGGAACTTGGTATGATGGTAATGGTAACGAAATCGCTGACCCAGCAGTTATCGCACAGTCAACATCTACTGGACAAATCACTCCATACCTTGTAGATCCTACTCAGACTCAGGTGAGCTCTAAAGCATTTAAAGATTATGAACCACAATTGGTTTTCATGCCGCGTATCGCTTTCGCATTCCCTATTTCTGAAGAAGCGAACTTCTTCGCTCACTATGACGTATTGACTCAGCGTCCTACTGATGGATACCGTTTGGATCCAATTCAGTACTACTACATTCAAAACCGTGTTGGCGCTTTCAATAATAACCCTGATTTGAAACCACAGCAAACTACTGACTACGAACTTGGTTTCACACAAACATTGAACGAACGTAAGAATGCAGCTATCACAATCTCTGCTTTCTACCGTGAAATGCGTAACATGATCCAAGTAGTATCTGTTAACTACGCTTATCCAGTTAACTACCTTACTTATGGAAACATTGACTTCGGTACAGTAAAAGGCTTCACTGTTGGTTACGATTTGCGTCGTACTGGCGGTGTACAGTTGACCGCATCGTATACCCTTCAGTTCGCTGACGGTACTGGTTCTGGTGCTACTGAAGCTGCTAACTTGGTGAGCAATGGTCAACCAAACTTGCGTACTACTGTACCTCTTGATTTCGATCAGCGCCACGCTATTGTTACCAACATTGACTACCGTTTCGGTTCAGGTTCTAACTACAACGGTCCTGTTTGGACAACCAAGAAAGGCAAAGAGATCCGTGTTCTTGATAACGTTGGTGCTAACATGGTACTGCGTGCAGGTTCAGGAACTCCTTATACTCGTCAGTCTAACGTTACTCCTGAAGCACAGTTCGGAGTTCAGAAACGTCAAATTCTTGATGGTTCTGTAAACGGTTCACGCCTTCCTTGGCAGGTCAGAATGGATTTGCGTATCGACAAGAACATCGATCTTTCATGGGGTTCTGCTGAAAACAAGAAGATGGCTAACCTTAACATCTACCTTCAGGTGTTGAACGTGTTGAATACAAGAAACATTCAGAATGTTTACCGTTTTACTGGTAACCCTGATGACGACGGTTACTTGTATGCTGCAGCGACTCAGTCGAGCATCGCAGCTAGCAACAGCGAACAGTCTTTCCGTGATTTGTATACAGTGAAAGTTAATAACCCTTCGAACTATAGCATCCCTCGCCGTATTCGTCTGGGTGTAATGCTCGACTTTTAATCTTAACGCGCGATTTCCAAATACAATAACTAGGAAAAAGAAACATTTAAATGGAAGTAACAATGAAAATCAAGCGTCAAATAGTTCTCTCGGCAGTCGCAATACTTGCACTTTCTACTGCAATTGACGCCAGAGAAAACGGAGCTCTCCCAGGACAACGTGTGGGAAGTAATGCCCGTTACAGTTCAGGCGAAGAGCTGGCTGCTTCATGTACGCCAGGTACCGCGAAAACAGATATCGATATCAACAACGTCCGTGCTACAATCATGACCGGTGGTGATATGTGGTGGGATTTATCCAACCCGAAATATGAAATCCCTAAGGGAGGTGATGCGCACTCAATTTTTGCCGGTGCACTTTGGATCGGTGGTCTTGATGCGGGTGGACAGTTGAAAGTTGCTGGTATGACGTACCGTCAAACTGGTAATGACTTCTGGCCAGGACCTCTGGATACTACAACCGTTTCAATTGAAGCGACTGTGTGTTCGGCATTTGACCGTCACTGGAAGATTACGCGTAAAGAAGTCGAAGATTTCGTTACTAACCAAACTGCTGCGATTCCAGGGTATACAACTCCTTTGGTAATCCAGAACTGGCCGGGTAATGGTGATCCTGCTTCCGGGCAAGGTCGTTACCTTGCTCCTTTCGTCGATGTTGACGGAGATGGTTACTACAACTATCAAGCGGGTGACTATCCAGGTTACGATATCTCTGGTAGCTTAGGATGTACTCGTTTCCAGCTTTTCGGTGACCAAACACTTTGGTGGGTGTTCAACGATAAAGGGAACGTTCACTCTGAAACCGGAGCTGCTTCAATTGGTTTGGAAATCCATGCTCAGGCATTCGCTTTCTCAACCAATGATGAGATCAATAACATGACTTTCTATTCGTACAAGATCATCAACCGTTCTACTGTTGCGATGAACAACACGTACTTCGGTCAGTGGACTGACGCGGATCTTGGAGACGCATTCGATGACTATGTTGGTTGTGATGTAGGTCGTGGTTTGGGTTACACATACAATGGTGACCAAAATGACGGGGCAAGTGCACAAGCCGGAGCCGGTACATATGGTGCAAATCCGCCGGCAATCGGTATGGACTTCTTCGAAGGACCAATTGCTGATCCGGCTGACGGAATTGACAACGACCGTGATGGTACTACTGATGAACTTGGTGAGCAAATCATCATGTCGAAGTTCGTTTATTATAACAATGACTTCACTACAATCGGTAACCCTGAAAACGCAACTCACTTCTATAACTATCTGTCAGGTTTCTGGAAAGATGGTTCTCCATTGACTTACGGTGGAAACGCTTACGGCGGAAGCACAGTGTGCGACTTCATGTTCCCTGGGGAATCAGATCCTACAGGTTGGGGTACAAATTTTGTACAACAAGCGGCTTGGGATGAGGTTGCTGCCGGTAACACTGCTGGTGACCGTCGTATGCTTCAGTCTGCAGGTGCATTCACGCTTCAGCCTGGTGCTGTAAACTATATTACTGTTGGTGCTGTTTGGGCACGTGCCGGTAATGGTGGTCCTGGTGCATCTGTTGAATTGATGCGTACTACAGATGATAAGGCTCAGCGTCTTTTCAATAACTGCTTCCGTACGTTGGATGGTCCTACTGCACCGGATATCACTATGCAGGAATTGGATAAAGAGTTGGTGTTGTATCTGACAAACAAAGAAGGTACGAACAACTACCTCGAGCGCTACTCAGCTTACGACCCTGCAATCGTTTATACTTCTTTGCACCCTGCATTGGCGAATATTGATACCACTTACAATTTCGAAGGGTATCAGATCTTCCAATTGAAAGATGCAACTGTAACAACGGCAGATTTGTATGATGCTGACAAAGCTCGTCTTGTTGCACAGTGTGACATCAAAAATGGTGTTGGTCAATTGGTAAACCGTGAGTTCAACCAAGCTCTTGGTGCTGATGTTCCTCAGGACATGACTTTGAGCGCAGGTGATGAAGGAATAAAGCACTCATTTACTGTTACTACTGATGCTTTCGCTAGTGGAGATTCTCGTCTGATCAACTTCAAGACATACTACTTCATGGTTATTGCTTACTCATATAACAATTACCTCACTTATGACGACGTAACTTTCGATACACTTGCGCCTTTGACTGCTTCTAACATTGGTCAGAAGAAGCCTTACCTCGCGGGACGTAAAAACGTTACAGTATACTCAGGTATTCCTCACATTACTTCTCCTGAAGCAGGAGGAACTAGCCAAGTATCTGGATACGGTTCCGGTCCTAAATTGACTCGTGTTGAAGGTTCAGGTTCAGGTTCTAATGTATTGGAATTGACGTCATCTTCTGTAAGCGGAATTTTGAATGCAACTACAGTGAACAACGGTGGTACATCACGTTTGGATGCCGTACAGTACGAAGGTGGTCATGGTCCGGTTGACATCAAAGTAATCGATCCGTTGAATGTTCCTGTTGGTGATTTCCAGATCCAATTGGTTAACAACCCTGCTAGTCAGTACACAATTGCAACTACTTCTAAGTGGATTCTAAGTGAAGTTGATGCATCGGGTAATGCACTTCGTAGCTGGAACTCAGACACTATCATAAATATGCAATCAGTTTACGCGAATGAGCAAATCATTCCTGAAATTGGTTTGTCGGTTACTTGGAGTCAGGTTCAGTCTCCTGGATATGGAAACAATCCAGAACGTAACGGTTACCTTGAATCTTCAATGACTTTCTCTGATCCTACTAAAGATTGGTTGACAGGTGTTGTTGACGATGACAGTAACGGTGAAGACAATTGGATCCGTGGAGGAACAACTTCAGGAACTGGTACTTGTGTTGCAGAATTCAATGACCGATTCAACGGTATTAATCCACTTGATGCAGAAGGTGAATATGAGAAGTTGGTTAATGGAATTTGGGGTCCTTACCGTTTAGGTTCATACAACCCTAGCGCTACAGCAACAACAGTCTGCTATCCTGCAGGACCAGCGTGGTCTCCAACATCACCTTCAATCACTATTCAGAACAAGATTGAATTGCTAGCTAACGTGGATATCGTTTATACAAATGATCGTTCACAATGGACTCGTGTTCCAGTAATTGAAGTAGGTCCAAACCCTGCACTAAACCAAGGTCAGCGCGAAGCATTCCACTTGCGTGATGCAGGATCAGTAGACAAGTATGGTCGCACTGGCGATGGTGTCGCTTCAAATGATCCGTTGGATGCTGACTTCATCGGCGGAAGAGGTATGAGCTGGTTCCCAGGTTACGCAATTAACCTAGAGACTGGTGAGAGATTGAACATGGCATTCGGTGAGAACTCTGCATTAGCTGGAGATAACGGACGCGATATGTTGTTCAACCCAACTTCAACAGAGAAATCGCAACTTCCTTTCGGATATGATTTGATCTGGGGTGGTATGCACTACATCTATGTATTCGGTCACAATGGTAACTCACGTTATACGTCCGGAACATTGATCGGTGAATTACAAGATGTACCTGCTTACGACTGTGGTCAGGCGATCTACAAGATTCTGTCTTCTGATAATTCTGCTAACGCTGAGTTGAAGGCGGTCTATACAGATGCGATGTGGTTGTCTATTCCATTGCTTGATGGTGAATTTGCTTCATGGAATTGGGGTAACAACTACCAAAACGAGCAGGTAATGCCAACAGAAGTGAAAGTACGTTTGCGCGTGGCTAAGCCATACAAGCGCTTCTTCACTGGTGTTGCTTCATCTAACGTATTGGTTGCACAGGATAGTGCTTCTGTACCGGTGAATATGAACAACCCGATGTACGCATTCAGCACTGCAGATTTGAAAGTAACTACTAACGACAATCTTTCAGCTGTAGAAGCACTTGATCTCATCAATGTAGTTCCAAACCCTTACTATGCATATTCTGCATACGAAACAAATCAGTTTGACAACCGTGTGAAATTCACCAATCTTCCTGAGAAGTGTGAGATTAAGATCTACACTGTGAATGGATTGTTGATCAGAAAGTTCACCAAGGATTCTCCACAAACTTATCTGGATTGGGATTTGAAAAACCAAGCAGGTATTCCTGTTGCCAGCGGATTGTACATCATCCACGTGAATGTAGAAGGAGTGGGTGAGAAGATTCTTAAGTGGTTCGGTGTAATGCGTCCTATTGACCTTGATTCATACTAATCACTGCGAACAACACGAATTAATTGTTAAAGCACAGAAAGCACGAAACTATGAAAGCAACATATAAAGTTCTTGCAGCCTTAATCACCACCGGTATCGTAATGGGTACTGCTGGTGTGGCTAAGGCAGGTAATGGTGACCGCGCAGGACAGGCAGGCGCTACTGAACTTCTGATCAATCCTTGGGCACGTAGCACAGGTTGGGCAGGAGCGAACGCTGCATCCGCACACGGTTTGGAATCAATGTATATGAACGTTGCAGGTACTGCGTTCACGAAACGTACGGAGCTGATGTTCTGCCACACCAACTGGTTAGGTGGAACGGGCATCGGAATCAATGCATTCGGATTTACTCAACGTGTTGGTGAAACCGGAGCAATTGGTTTAGGTGTAATGTCAATGGATTTTGGTGACATTCAAATTACAACCGTTGATCTTCCTGAAGGCGGAGTTGGAACATTCCACCCGACTTACACGAATATCGGCTTGTCTTATGCAAAAGGATTTTCGGAGAATATCTACGGAGGAATTGTAATCAAGGCTATTTCTGAATCGATCGCAGACGTTGCTGCGCGTGGCATGTGTCTTGATGCAGGTATCCAATACGTAACAGGTAAGTATGAGCAAATCCACTTCGGTATCGCTCTTCGTAACGTTGGACCTCGTATGCGTTTCTCTGGAGATGGTTTGTCATTCCGCGGAACATCGCCTAGCGGTGTTTATGCAATGACATTGGAACAGCGCACTGCTGACTTCGACATGCCTACTTTGGTCAACATTTCTGGAGCATATGATTTCTATTTTGCAAAAGACAGCACGTCGATGAAAAATCACCGTGTTACGCTTGCAGGTACTTTCACATCAAACTCTTACTCAAAAGATGAGTTCCGTGGAGGTGTTGAGTATGCTTGGCGTTCAATGTTGATGCTCCGTGCGGGTTACTGCTACGAGGAAGGCATCACTAAAGTTGATACACGTACAACATGCTTCACAGGTTTTACTGGTGGAGTATCTGTAGAACTCCCTTTTGGTAAGAAAGGTTCAACTTTCGCAGTTGATTATTCTTACCGTTCAACTAACCCATTTAACGGCGTTCACAGTTTCGGCGCTAGACTGAATCTCTAATCCGTTTCGGTTAGTTTTATTACTACATTTGATCAGATCAGGAGAGTCCCGCACATGCGGGATTCTCTTTCTGTTTTAAGTCACATCTCCAAAACATACGACATATGTCACAGATCGTCTATTTTACTGAGGAAGGTCTTCGCAAACTCAAAGAAGAATTGCATTTCCTGAAAACAAAAGAAAGGCCATCTATTTCGCGTCAAATTGCAGAGGCAAGGGATAAGGGTGATTTATCGGAAAACGCCGAATACGACGCTGCCAAAGATGCTCAGGGTCTCTTAGAATTGAAGATTTCGAAGTTGGAAGATACATTGAGTAATGCACGTATTGTTGACGAATCACAACTCGACACTTCAAAGGTGCTGATTTTGTGCAAGGTGACGATCAAGAACACAAAGACTGGTCAGAAAATGACCTACACACTAGTACCAGAGAATGAGGCAGATTTGAAGTCGGGTAAGATTTCGATTGGATCCCCAATAGCCAAAGGACTTTTAGGAAAAGAGAAGGGTGATACAGCAGATGTTGTAGTTCCCAATGGTACAATCACATTTGAAATTGTAGATATCACCCGATAATGGCTAGTTTATTCTCAGCAATTGTAGCAGGCGAAATTCCTTGTCACAAAATAGCCGAAACTGAAAATTGTTTGGCATTCCTTGATGTTTTTCCCCTAGCAGAAGGCCATGTACTCGTTATTTCGAAAAAGGAAATCGATTACATTTTTGATGTAGATGATCAATTACTAGCCGAGATTCACATCTTGTCTAAAAAAGTAGCAAAGGCTATCAAAGCTGTTGTCCCTTGCAGAAGAATTGGTGTTGCGGTTATTGGTTTGGAAGTGCCACACGCACACATTCACTTAGTGCCTCTTAATTCAATTGAGGACATAAATTTTACAAGGAAGAAACTCAATCCCGGGGCAGACGCGCTGAAAGCTATGGCTGAGAAAATTTCTGCAGCTTTTATCTAGTTTGTCTATTCATAAATTTATCGATTTCGCTTCGTGATTTGGCGTTCTGGATTGCCCGAAACAAACGCCTCCCAGCTTGAAAATTTTTTGTCAGCACCAGCAGGGTTTTTCATTTGGAAAAAGTGACAAACGGCTGCAGCTAGACCATCTGTTGCATCAAGAAACTTGGGCATTTCTTTTATTGCCAACATTTGTTGCAACATTTTTGCGACTTGTTCTTTCGATGCATTACCATTTCCGGTAATTGACATTTTTATTTTTTTAGGACTGTATTCGAAAATTGGAATGTCGCGATTCAACGCCGCGGCAATGGCAACACCTTGAGCACGTCCTAGTTTTAACATGGACTGAACATTTTTACCGAAAAACGGTGCTTCAATAGAGAATTCGTCTGGCAAGTGCTTTTCTGCAAGAACTGTAGTTGTATCAAATATCTTCCGGAGTTTGAGCGCTTGATTTTCTAACTTCTCTAATCGAACAACGCCCAGATCTACAAGTTCCATGGATGAACCTTTGCACAGAATTACTCCGAAACCCATGATGTTCGTTCCGGGGTCAATACCAAGTATGATTTTCTCTTTCTGCATATTCCAGAATGGCCTGTACCTCGATAGTCTTTTGCTACATTTACTGCAATAGAATTATGTCGAAAATAAACCTAAAACTTGCGGGCACCGTTTTAAAGGTAGTAATAGTTTTACTGGCTGCTACAACGTTATTTCTTGCCATACGAAAGTTTCTCTCTGAAGAAAGTGATGTCCGACTTTTACAAGATCAAATTGTAGCACATCCTGGACTTTTCGTCTTGATAGTTTTTCTGATGCCGCTAAACTGGTTCTTAGAATCGGCCAAGTGGAAAAGTATAATAGCGGTTCGCGAAGAAATTTCATGGCGCGAATCATGGCGCGCAGTATTGTCAGGATTAGCAATTGGTGCAGCAACACCCAATCGGGTTGGTGAATTTGCTGGCAGAGTTTTTCAGTTAAAGAAAGCTACCGTTTACGAAGGGATTTCATGCACTGTGGTTTGCTCGATGATGCAGGTGAGTGTGACCGTGCTTGCGGGAGTTATTGGACTTGTTATGGTAGATACGTCGCAATTGATTCACAGAACCAAGGCAATAATTTGGGCATTCATTGTTGCTGGATTGATTGGACTTTTTATTCTCATTGCTCGAAACGTGAAAGGGAAATTCGACAAGTATCTCAATGTGTTACGTGCACTCCGTTTTTCACGATGGCTTTCCGTTTTTTTGTTATCGGGACTGCGTTATTGCATTTACGTTTTGCAATTTTTTCTGATCCTTAGACTCTTTGGAGTCGAAGGGAGCATTACGCAACTATCCAGTGCAATCGCTTTGAATTACATGGTTATTACCATTATTCCGTCAATCATGATGAGCGAATTATTTATTCGTGGATCGGTCGCTTCTGGAGTAATTGGAGTGCTTTGTGGTAGGCCTGAAGCTGCTGCTGTTGCAGCCGTTGTATTGTGGTTGTTGAATGTTGGAATACCGGCAATGTTCGGAATGTTTTTCGTACGGAACATGTCATTAACCAAGGCAGAAAAA
>Ga0114981_10000096_pt1 | contig 46983 bp, 37 predicted proteins | sample S_140806_MF_Meta_FD_87028 | JGI IMG/M metagenome (GOLD analysis project Ga0114981, IMG submission 87028) | Freshwater microbial communities from Lake Simoncouche, Canada to study carbon cycling - S_140806_MF_MetaG | ecosystem: Environmental > Aquatic > Freshwater > Lake | place: Lake...
AACGGAGGAAACGGAGGAAACGGAGGGATTGGTGATCTGGATGGTGGCTGAAGTTGTGCTGGAGTTGACAACAATGGACGCTGCTGCGGGCGCATAGGTTCCGTCTGTCTGACGCTGGAGGGTGAGCGGCCCGGTGTGGGTCACGCTGCCAATGGTGACGGTGGCACCTGCTCCAATGGTGATGGTGGGATGCGCGCCCGTGGCGAGGGTGGCATCTGAGAGGGTGACATTTCCGCTGTTGATGGTGAGCGAACTGGGCGTCGCCAAGGTGAGACTGCTGGAGGACAAAAGGCTTGTGCCGGTGATCGTGGACCCAGAGTTGACGGTGAGGTTCGCCGTGGAGAGCAGCAGGGGGGAGGCGGTGCTTGAGAGGTTCAAAGTGCTGCCTGTTGTGATGGTGCTGGAATTGACGGTGACGACGGTGCCAGTGGAAACCGTCTGCAAAGTCGGGAGGACTCCGCTGGAGAGCTGAACGCTGCCGAGGGTGGAGGTGCCCGTCGAGATGGGACCGCTGGAGCCGAGTGTGAGCGTCGAGCCGCTGGTGATGAGGCCAGCAAGGCTGCCTGTATTCGTGGAAGAATTGGTCGTGGTGCTCGTGGGAGAGACGGTGAGCACACCTCCCTGGATGGTGTTGACGGGATGGAGGGTGAGAAGGCCTGGGTTGAGCGTGACGTTGCCGACTTTGATGAGGCCGGTGAGCGTGGAAACGCCTGAGCTGAGTGAGAGTGTGGCACCGGTCGTGGTGGAGATTGCGCTGGTGTAGCCGAGCTGGGCTGCGCCAGGGCTGTTGAGCGAGATTTGAGTGCCTGACGGGGTGCCCGTACTGCTGATGGAGAAGCGAGTGCTGCGATGCCGGAAGGGGTTCATCGGCGTCACCGGCGTCAAAGCAGGGCGGTCCAGCGTCGGGACGGTGTTGGAAACTCGCCCCCAGCTCACGATTTGCCCATCGGCTTTGATGGCGATGCTGGTGTCTCCGAAGGCGATGATGCGGACCACGTTGGAGAGTCCGGCGGGCACGGTGGCCTGCCCGGCGTCGTTTTTCCCCCAGGCTCCCACCGTGCCGTCTGAGAAGAGGACGAGGTTATGATAGGCTCCTGCCGCCACCGCAGCCGCCGTGCGTCCGGCCATGAAGCCCGTGGGCAGGCTGCTCTGCTGGTGAGTGCGTCCGCTGCTGGCGCTGCCGAAATAGTCGGGCTTCGCCGTGGCGATCTGGCTCACCCAGGCGCTGACACCGCCGTCCTCAAGGAGGGCCAGGTTATGATAGGCTCCGCACGCGATTTTCACCGCCGGAGCGCCCTGGGCATGAAACCAAGGCAGAATGGGTTCCTCCGTGTTGTCACGATAGTAGTTCCGAGGTTGCACCACTCTCGCGGAACCGCTGGGTGCGAAATAGCCAGGATTGATGCGGCTCACATCCGCGAACCATTCCCGCACGAGGCCGTCCGCCGCGATGGAGATGAAGCGACCATTCCCGGAGGCGATCGTGGCGACCGGAGCCGGTGGCGTGCCATACTCCGGAGACTCGCCCACGATATTCCACTGCTTCATCACGCCGCTCGCATCGCGGATGAGGAAGCTTAGGCCCGCAGCGGCCACCTCGACGGTGTCCGTCACCTGGACGCCAGACGGGATCTGGGTGCCGTAGTTTTTCAGCCACTCGCTGCTGTAGCCCTGGCGGCCCCAGGTCACCGGCTCGCCCTTGATGCGCAGGCGGGCCACTTTGGACCTTTGAGCATTGGGGACCAGTTTCAAGGTGCCGCCCTCGATGACCGTGCCGTTGATGACCGCTTGATACTCTCCGATGTCCGCCGTGCGCACGGCCGGGATGTTGAGCACGGCCTGGGTGGCTCCGGGGATGATGAAGCCATTTTTCAACCACTGGAAGCTCAGCGGCAGGGTGGAATTCGCCGCAGGCGGAGTCACACTTACCACGAAGCGGGCCGCCGTGCCCAGCAGCACATTTTGATCCACCGGCTGGCTGGTGATCACGGGCTCATCCAGCAGCGTGACGACCGCCGCTGTGGTGGGGACCTCGCCGACGAGACTGGTGAAGACGGCCCGGTAGCTACCCACCTCGGCCGCGGTGATGTTTCGGAGCACGAGTTTTTTGGACGTGGCTCCAGGCACATCGATCTCGTTTTTTTGCCAGCGGATGGTCGGTGCGGGGAAACCGGAAGCCTCCGCCTCCAAGGTGATGGAATAGCCGGGCCGTGTCGAAACCGAGTCGGGAGAGCGGGCAATCGACGGCATCCGATACGGCTCCACCACGGCGGGGTAGGAACTACTCCAAGCAGATGTGACCTGACCGGGCGAGACGCCGCTGGTGACAAAGCTGGGCACCTGAGGAGCCAGCGTCCCCCACTTCACCACGCTGCCATCCGCACGAGTGGCCATGCAGTGGGTGCCAGCATAGATGCTGAGTACCGAGTTGAGGCTGGAAGGGATCGTGGTCTGCCCGGTGGCATTGTCACCCCAAGCTGCGACGGTGCCGTCCTGCTTCAAAACGAGGCTGAATCCATGACCCGCTGCGATTTCGACCACACCTGAAAGACCGGGGGGCACATCGCACTCGCCGTTTGCGTTTGTTCCCCAGGCCGCCACTGAGCCATCACGGATCAAAGCGAGGTGATGCGTCGGCGAGCTGCTCACCGCGATGACATTGGCCACACCGGCGGGCGGCGTGCCAGCAGGTGGTGGCATGGAGTCTGTGGTCACAGCCCACTGTGCCAGCGTCCCATCCGCTTTCACCGCCACGACCTCTTGGGCGTTCATCGAGACATCCAGGCATGGGCCGAGGCCGGGCGGGGTGTGATACATGCTCACCGTGCCAATTGCAGGCCAGTCACCGCCGGAAGTGCCGCTCCAGCCGATCACATCACCATCGGTTTCCACTGCGAAGGCTTTATTGCCGGCGGATGCCAGGGCCACGACTGGCTCCAGGTTGGATGGTTTCCACCAGTAGGCTCCAGATCCAGGCCCTACCATAGTGACTGCCCATCGTTGAACTTTCGTGCCCGGAAAAACGTTCGGACTGACCATGGTGCCGCCGACCGTGCCATTCGCATAAACCTGATAGCCCACAGGCCCGCTGCCCTTCGCCAGCCCACGAACCGCACCGTAGGTGATGTCCAGATCACCAAACCCATCCCAAAGCAGCAGCTTGCCCGCCGCATACCCCACGCGTGTCATCCGGCTCAGCGTGGTGCCGTCATCATCGGTCACGCGGACCTGATAGACACCCCGAGTGGTATGATCGACTGGGGCGAGCGTCAGGCTCGCCTGCGAGGCACCAGGAATGACCGCGCCATTGCGTAGCCACTGGTAAGAAAGTGTGCCATTGCCAGTCGCTGCCACATTCAGCGTCAAGCTGGGCATCCCCAGACCCATGAGTGGCGTGGTCGGATGCGTCGTGATCGTCGGTGCGGCGCACAATTCACCCGCAGCCAGCAACGCCAGAAAGGCGAACGGCTTCCAAAAGCCGGGGGGATTTTTCTCGGGAATCATGTGAAGCCGGATTAGATCAAAAGCTTCAAGAGGCGTCAACTGCTCACTGAACTCCTTCTCTGCTTTTGCTTTCGTTTCTAACCACAATATTCAGCCATCGGAAAATCATTCATCTGCGGTTGAAGCCATCCGCAAACTCGGAATGACGATTGCTGACTGTTGAAACGAAATGAGTGCCCGCTTCAAACGAGGACACCACCAAATTTCACCGCTGCGCCTTCCGATCAGGCTTTGAGGCCTTCCTGGCGGAGGAAACTCTCGAGCCAGGAGATGTCGTAGTTGCCGTTTTGGAAGTCGCTGGTGGTGAGGACCTTGCTCTGAAGCGGGATGGTGGTCTTGATGCCTTCGACGGTGAATTCGCCCAGGGCGCGGCGCATGCGGCGGATGGCGATGTCACGCGTGGCTCCGGTGACGATGAGCTTGGCGATCATCGAATCGTAATACGGCGGCACGGTGTAACCGGCATACACGTGGGTATCGACGCGGACACCGCGGCCACCGGAGGTGTACCACAGATTGATCTTGCCCGGGCTGGGCGCGAAATTGCGGTAAGGATCTTCGGCGTTGATGCGGCACTCGATGGAATGGCCGCGAGGCTTGGCGTCTCTGACGTGCTCGGAGAGCGGGAGGCCGGCGGCGATGCGGATCTGCTCCTTGATGAGATCGCAGCCATACACTTCCTCGGTGATGGGATGCTCCACCTGGATGCGGGTGTTCATCTCCATGAAGTAGTAGTTCTCGCAGGCGTTATCGACGAGGAACTCGATGGTGCCGCAGTTCTCGTAGCCGATTTCTTTGCAAAGCTTGACGGCGGCATCGCCCATCCGTTTGCGGAGCTTTTCAGGCAGTTTCGGGCTGGGACACTCTTCGATGATCTTCTGGTTGCGGCGCTGCATGGAGCAATCGCGCTCGCCGAGATGCACGACGTTGCCGTGGGAGTCGGCGACGATCTGGAATTCGATGTGGTGAGGCTTATCGACGAGCTTTTCCATGTACATGGAACCATCGCCAAAGCACTTCATGGCCTCCATGGAGGCGGCCTGGAAGCTGGAGATGAGCGTGGCTTCATTGAGCACCGGGCGCATGCCACGGCCTCCACCACCGGCGGTGGCTTTGATCATGACGGGGTAGCCAATCTTCCGTGCCCAGGCGAGGGCTTCTTCCTCGCTGGTGATGATGCCATCGGAGCCGGGGGTGATGGGCACGCCAGCCTTGCGGGCGGTGTCGCGGGCCACGTTTTTGTCTCCCATCATCGAGATGACCTTGGCGGAGGGGCCGATGAACTTGATTTTGCACTTTTCGCAGATTTCCGCGAACTCCTCTTTCTCGGAGAGGAAGCCGTAGCCGGGGTGGATGGCGTCCACATTGGCGATTTCGGCGGCGGAGATGATGCGGGAAATTTTGAGGTAGCTCTCGGTGCTGGGGCCGGGGCCGATGCAGATGGCCTCGTCGGCGAGGTGGACGTGCATGGAATCGACATCGGCCTCCGAATACACGGCGACGGTTTTGACATCGAGTTCTTTGCAGGCGCGGATGACGCGAAGGGCGATTTCACCACGATTGGCGACGAGGACTTTTTTGAACATCAGAGCGGAGGGCTAAGGGCGTAGAGCGTAGAGCGAAGGGGCAAAAGAGAAGGCGAAAAGGTGCGGACGGGCGAAGTGAAAGGTTTGGAACTCTTTGCCCTTCGCCCTTTGCCCTAGGCCTTCAGCTCAAAGAGAGGCTGGCCGTATTGAACGGGCTTGCCGTCTTCAGCGAGGATGCGGGCGATGGTGCCACGGGCCTCGGCCTTGATCTCGTTCATGACTTTCATGGCCTCGATGATGCAGACGGTGGTGTTTTCATCCACCTGATCGCCGACGTTCGCGAAGGACTTCTCGCCGGGGGCGGCGGAGCGGTAGAAGGTGCCGACCATGGGCGAATTGATCGTGGGGCCGACCGGAGAAGCAGCGGCGGGAGCCGCTTGAGCCGCAGGTGCCGTTACAGGGGCAGCGGCGACGGCAGCCGGAGCAGCCACGGCCACCGGGGCGGCTGCAGGGGCAGAAACGGGGAGATGCTTCAGAAGATCGCCTGCGGCGGCGAAGTCGGAGCCGCGGCGGATTTCGAGCTTCGATTCCTTCTGCTCGAAGTGGAAGTAGGACAGATCATTGTCAGCCATGAGGCCGACGATTTCGCGGATGTGGGCGAGGTCGAAATTTGAGGCAGCAGGTGCTCCAGACTTGGGGGCGGACTTTGCGGCGGGAGCGGCGGCCTTTTTGGCGGTCGTTTTGCGTTTGGGCATGTGACGGGAGAGTTAGTTGCGACTGGCGGGGCCAACACTAACGCCCTCGCTGCCTGTGGCAAGACCAAAGGCAGCTTGATGGTCAATTGAGCACAACCAATTCCGCTTCCACGGGGTGCCTCACTTCGTCTCGCGGAACTTCACCTTCCTCCACCGCACGCTGTAGGGGCCGCTGCCCTTTTGAATGCCATGCACCTGGAAGCCGATGTGGCCCTCAGGATCACCGGGCTGGGTGAAATCAGCCGTCGCCACGCCATTGACGAAGCTCTGGTAGTGATCGCCCTTCACGACGATGCGGTAGTGGTTCCATTCGCCCTTCTTGAAGGCGGCTTTCGCGGCATCCGTGCGCACAGCCTCGGTTTTCGTTAAAATGCTCCACCAGGTGCCGCGGCGGGCTTCGTCATAAAAATCACCGGCGGTGCCGTTCACGGCGATCTCGCACTGAGGGCCAAAAAGGCGGCCGGCGGGCAGCGGTTTGCCACCTTTGCTGCCTTCGGGGGCGGGATCGCCTTCTTTGGCGATGTGGCTGCGCACTTGCACGCCGGAATTCAGCTCGTCATCCACCTTCACCTCGAATTCGAGTTCGAAGTCCTTGAACGGCCCGATGGCCAGGAAGGTATTCGGGCTGCCATCGACCGTCGTGCCCACGAGCACGCCGTCCTCCACTTTATAAGATGCGGTGCCGCTGATGATCTGGCCACCGCCAAGCGTGCCATCGGCGAACCAGGTTTGCCATTCACCTTCAGCGGCGAGGGCACTAAGCGAGGTGAAAGTGGCGGCAAAGACAGCCAAGGAGGCGGCAGAGGCGAGAAGGAGACGTTTCATGGTTGGAAAAGGGCTGCCAAAAACGTCGCGAGGGGGCGATTTCCATCGTTAGAAGCGAGTTGTTTAACCAACCTTAATAAAAAGCTGGGTTTTAACGGCATAAAAACCCCAAAAGAATGGGATCCAAACTTGACCATCAGGCCAAGCTCGAATTAAAATGGGGTTATTATTCGGTTTTAATCGATGGCCCGCCCTTCTAACAACTTCGAGTCCTCCTCCCTGACGGTGGCGTTTACGCCCCAGATCAGGCAGTACCTCGATGACCTGACCCTGAAAGGCACGTTCGGCAGCAGCCCTTCCGAGGCTGTGCGCATGATTGTGAATGGGGCGATCGAAAACATGCTGAATGGCGGCGCTTTGGACCGCCGCAAATGGATCATGAACGAAGGCAAGCTCGTGCTCGCCAATAACTGACATCTAACCACCTCACGCCATGCCTGCGCAACTCGAACTTCAAGCCAACGCCAGCGTCTTCGGAGTCATCGCCGAGGTGAAGATGACCGAGCGCCCCACTCGCAATGAGCCGGTAAATGAAACGCAGCTTGAAGTCCTCGCCTACGAGATGGCCCGTTATGTGCCCGGTCTCGCCCGGCAGCTCGCCCAGGCGGGCCGTGAGCGGCTGCTGGCCGCCTGATCGTCACCGCACGATCTCAAACCCGCGCAGCCCTGCCTCCACCGCGATCCCACGCACGGCTGCTTCCTTGATGTGAGAGCCCAGATTGCTCTCCTGAATGCCTGCGAGGAAGGCATCCACCTCATCCGGCTCCCAGGCCTGCGCATGCAGCTCCACGCGACCATCCGGCAGGTTTTTCACCCAGCCGCACACGTCAAAGCCACGCGCAATCTGCTTCGAGCTGAAGCGAAAACCCACGCCCTGCACGCGGCCAGCGTAAAGCACGCGTTTGGCCGTCATTTCGCGCCTCCTTCGAGCAAAGCGGCAAGCTCTGTCCGCGCCACCTCGCTGGCTGTATCGAGCAGCAGGGCCCCTTGGCCTCCACGATTGAGCTTCAGCATCACAAAGCGGTTTTGAGCTGCGAAAGCGATGGCACCCGCCACTGGCTCCGGGGCTTTTTCCAAGCCGTAACGCTCCACCAGCGCCTTCGTCATCGCTTTCACAAAGGCCTGCGCCGCTTCCGCGTCCTGAAACAGCGTCTGCCAGGCCGCGTGATGACGTTTCGCCTCCACCCCGGCCTGCCAGGCCAGCAAACGATCCGCCAGCAATCCGCGAGCACCTTCTGCGGCCGCAGTGTCCTCGTTGTGAGCACGCAAAGCGGTCACGCAGGCAAATTTACCGAGCTGATCATCCCAAAACGGCTCCACACCATTCCACGCCACCGATGGGAAACTCACTTCCACCTTCGCATCGCGGGTGGCGGCATCGAGATACCGCTCCGGCTCGATCACCTCGGCCGTGCTCACCGGCGGACGACTGTAAGCCGCGTTCATCTGCGGAAACTCCCCCGCGCTGTGCAAAGCCTGCGCAAACTCAAAGCCGCGCATGAAGGGAAACATCGCCATCTCTCGCAGGAAGACCGGCATCGGCACCTGATTCAGCGGATGATCGGGATCTTCGGCGGGAATGCCATTCTTCGGCTCCGCCTTCGGATTTTGGATCGAAAAAAGGAAGCGCGTCAGGCCCGCATCGCCCGCCAGCAGGCTCTCGCGGGCTGCCCGCTCATCCATCGAGAGGCGGCCGTGCTGCGGCTGAAAGAGGATCGGCTCATACTCACGCAGGAGCTGTCCAAAGGCCACCGCCAGCGGCTCATCCGGCTTCGCCGAAGGCGGCGGATCACTCAGTGGATCGACGGTGAGCATCGTATCGTTTTCCGAATCATACCAGCCGCCGAGTTGGCGTGTGAGCAGCTTCGCCCGCAGCGGCAGCGGATCGATCTCTTGAGGGACCCAGCCCAGTGCCGCCAGCGCCCGAGCCTGCCTCTGCGCCTCATCGCCGGGTTGCAGGCGCTTCAACCATGCCAGCACCACCTTTTCCACCTCTGCCTCCGTTGCAGGCGAGGTCACCAGCGGCAGCGCCTTGATCTGGCGGAATTTCATCATGTCCACGCCCATGCCCACAAAGTCCGGCGCGATGCCGTCATCCGCAGCCATGGCTGCGGGTTGCGTGCCGCCCTTCATGCCCAGCGTGCCCAGCTTCTGGATGAGCTGCGCATTCTCATCCTGCAGCACCTGCACCTGACCTTGCAGATACTCGTTTTGGCCTAACAGCAGATCGACCTGCTTGCGAAGGTCTGCCGCCGTCTCCGTCCCCTGCGCTCGATCACTTAAAAGCGCCCCCTCAGCCTTCGGCGCGGCCTTTTCACCGCTAAGAAAAAAGGCCGCCACACCTCCGAAGAGGATCAAAACGAGCAGCAGCAACGCGGGGGAGATTTTCATGTGGGAATGACGATAGCGAGGATCTCGCCGTGTCACGGGCTTCAGGCAAGGTCAAGGCTTCGCCGGTCAAGTTCGTCAAGGCACCGCGTCTTGACCCCTTGCCCTCTTGACCCTCTTGACTCTTCCCCTCTCACATCTCCCCCAGTCCGCCGCGTTTGATCCAGGCATCCAGTGGCTCGTAGTCCGCCATGTCCAAAACCGCGCCGCAGCCAAAGGGGGCGGCGTTCACACTTGTGAGATCGAGCTGGCCGTTCTCGATGCGCAGCGCGGGGAAACCTTCCACGTGCCGTTCATAGAGCCCGCCATGCGCCGCCAGCACATCGCGTTGCAAGGCCTCGGGATACGCACTCAACCCACGGAGGTAGTGGTGACCGTTCCGTTCCACATGTGAAACGCCCAGCGCCGCCTGCATCGCCACGTCTTGCAGCATCGCCACCGGGCCGATGCTGCACAGGTCCTCACCGCTCAGGATCGAATCCGGCCGCGTGCGCAGCAGCGCCGCATTCGCCAGGCCTTTGACGATGCCTTTGCAGTTCTTGTGGCTCGTGCCGCGATAGCCCAGCTCCAGCGCCCTCGGCAGATCATCCAGCGAGCCATCGCTCTCGTCGATGATCATCCCCGGCAGGTCCTTCCATTCACGCAACGCCGCCACCTCATCACCCAGCGCCTTCGCCCGGTGCAGCGGCTGCTCGATGAGCAGCAAGTTCTCAAACAACGGCCTCAGAGCCGCATCCCCACGCAGCAGCGTGAAGTAATCCCGAAACGCCGCCAGCTCATGAAACTGCTCATTGCCATCCAGCGTCGTCTTGAAGCCCTGCGGACAGTTCTCCATCAGGAGGCGAGTCACCTCGCGGAGCCTCGGCACATCCGTCTCCGCCTTCCCGCTGATCTTGATCTTGAAAAACGACAGCCCGTAAGCCCGGATCGATTCATCCAGCGCCTGCGGCAGCCCGTCACTTACCCGTTCCGACACCGGGATCTCAGACGCCCGCAGCTCATCGCCCAGCCCCACCGTGTGCCGCACATGCACCCGCTCCAGCGGACGCTCCACCAGCGCCTTCCCCACCTTCACCCCGCGAACATCACTGAGATCAATCCCTAGCTCCTCCGACTGCAAAACCGCATGCAGCGGCCTTCCCAGCGCCTTGCAGAGGCCATCCAGCACCGCCCGCTCCATCAGGCTCACGCCCAGGTTCGATAGTAGCGGCGGCACCTCGCGGATTTTGGCCCAGTTGCCCTGCTCCGCATACAAATCCTTCCACCACGCAAAAAAGCCCGTCGCCTTCTCCGCCGCCAGCCGACCGATGCGCGAGGCATTCTGGATGACCGCGATCATCTCGCACAAATCCACCTCGAAAGGCGTCTCCGGGTTCTTCGTGAACCACTTCAGCGCCAGCCCCTCGCTGCTCAGCCCGCTCACCTCACGGCCGTTCACTAGCAGGTCCACCTTCACAAACACATGCGGTACCACCGTCATACTCGCGATCCCATACTTGAACGGAAACCGCAGTCGCATCGGCAAAACGTAAAATCGAAAACGCTGAATGGTGAAGGTCATGGGCAGGTCAATCAATAGTGGTAGCGCAATTGTAACAGCTCGACCGCTGTGTCTGTCACCCGGTAAACCAGCCGGTGCTCATCGGTGATACGTCGAGACCAGCAACCGGCTAAATCATGGCGCAGCGGCTCAGGCTTGCCGATGCCGGTGCATGGCGTGCGAAGGACATCCTTGATGATCAAATGGATGCGTTTCACGACGGCTTTGTCCGTCTGCTGCCAGTGCAGATAATCCTCCCAGGCGTTTGGCGAGAAAAGCAGGTTCATGCCAGAGACTTGATGTCCACCTGCATGCCTTTGCCGCGCTTCAGATCCGAAAGGGAACGACGAAGCCGTCGGGCATTCGCAGGAGAACGCAGGAGGTAGGCTGTCTCCTCAAGGCTGCTGTAATCCGCCAGACTAACCATCACCACAGCCTCCTGCTTGCCACGCTGGATCACCACCGGCAGCCGGTCACGGCAAACCTCCTGCATTGTATCGGCGAGGCTGTTTTTGACTTTCGAGTAGGCGATGGCTTTCATACTGGAAGGTTAGTGCTGCGCTCCAGATCGTCAAACACGGCATTGAACAAACCCCGGGACTGCTTTTCATTTTCGCCATGAGCACGCCCGCCTCTCCCAAACCCGGTCACAACCACGATGTCAGCATCGAAAAGGTCACGCAACGTGCCAACGACATCGAGGGAAAGCTGCCGAAGCTGAAGCAGTTCTTCGAGCAGGCGAAGGTCATGCTCAGCCTCGTCAAAGACTACGCCGCCGGGCGTTATCGTGACACGCCTTACTGGGCCATCGCGGCGGTGGCGCTGGGCTTGCTCTACGTGCTGAGTCCGGCGGACCTGTTTCCAGATGTCATCCCCGGCCTGGGCTACCTCGACGACGCGGCGGTGATCGCTTTTTGCTTGAAGCTGGTGGAGCAGGATCTCGAAAAGTACAAGCAATGGCTGGCCGCCAAATCGAAATCCGGCTCGGGGCCGGTGATCGACGTCTGAGGCTCACTTCGGAGCGTAGGGCTTGTCGGATTCCTTTGCGCCAAACTCGACGTCGCGGCCATCGGACGTCTTGAGATACACGAAAGAAGTTTCGGCAGCCATCAGGGCCAAGACAACCGTGCTTTCTGTGCCAAACATGAATGCATGAAAGCTCTCTCCGCTCTCGTCGCCACACTCGCTCTGCCTTCACTGCTCTTGTCCACCGAAGTTCAAGAAGGCGAGATGGCCGGTTATCTCTTTGGTCCCGCTGAAAAAGTGCCGGAGGAGTTTGATGGCGGCTTCTCGTTGTATGCCGCGGCTTGGCCGCTGGTGGGCACCTATCCGGGGCATCGGTTTCAGACGGGGCTTTGCGGGACGTGGATGCATCCGCAGTGGTCGGAGGCGGAAAAGCCGAAGGAGAAGTGCTACACGGACATTGAGGGCGGGCTCGGTTGGTGGCGAGACACGCATTTTCCGACGATCACGCCGAAGTTTATCATGGGCGGCGTGGGGCCGAACTTCTCAGTGATCGCGAATGGGCCTGGTTATGGTGCGGGCACCTGGGAAAAGCCGCGTGGGCAGTATGGCGTGGCGCAGCTCAGCCCGTGGCTATTGATGCCGCTCGATGGTTTGAACCTCAAGCAAGGCACGAGCGGCGAGCTTTTCGGCTACGGCTATCTGCCGCTGCCGCTCACGAATAAAAAGAGTGCCACCGCAGGCAAAAATGTGCCGACCGGCAACCAGTGCTGGACGCTCTTTTTGAGCTCGGGCAACTTCAAAGGCCCCGTGGCTTTCTTCACGCCGTTCTTCTGGTCACAGGCGCTTATCGAGCATCCCGAGTGGGCGGGCAAGCTGCTCGATGCCTGCCCCGCCGGGGCGAACAAGGCGATTCAAATGGAGACTCAGCATGTGCCCGCGATTTTGTCTGACAAGCAGGCACGCGTCGCGCCGACACGCTTCCCCATCGGTGCCGATGGCACCTCCACCGTATTGCATCGCCTCACCGCGTATAAAAAGAAAGCACTGTGGGACGACGTGCAGCGCTGGTTCGACGGCGGCTCGGCTGCGGATGGCAAAATCAAGCCTGAGGCCGCGGCGATTCATACCTTCCGTAGCGGCGGCGGCTCGAACTGGAGCATCTACCCGCCTGGCACGAAGCGCGATGACAAGACGCCGCTCGCATGGAATGCCTTCGCCACCTCCTTCACGCCGAATCCGATTACCTTCGGCTATCAATGGAATGAGCAGCTCACCCGCCGCGAAGGCTCGCTCGTCACGCTGCCGGAGTATTATCAACTCGGCACCAATCCTCGCGGTAAGCCGCAGTGGCAGGTGATGGATACGAAGCAGGTGCCCTCAGGCTCGAAGCTGGCGCAGCACCGCTTTGAGACGCCAAAAGAAAAGCCGCAGGAGCCACGCACCACACCGGAGGATGCAAACAGTTGTTGGAAGAAGCCCGGCCCGGTCGCCGGCCCCTTCAAAGTGAAACTCGGCGATGGCAGTGCCGTCACTTACTCTTGGTATCGTTTCGCCGACCAGCCCGCGATGCTCAACGCCGACCTCACGCCCGAGGAACGCGAGCAGGTGCAGCAACGTGTCGAGAAACTGCATCGTGCGTGGACGAAAGATCGTGATTACCTTGCTCCGCCGGATCTCGGCAAGCTGGCGGATATTGATCCTGCGCTCATCCTCACGCCACCGAAGGGGTTTGAGATCGGTTATGTGCCGATTGCCACACGGCAGGAGCTCGAAGCGCCCGCTCAGTGATCGCTGACCTTGAAGGGGAAATTGGCCGTCGCGGCGCGGTGATGGGTATCGGTGATGCGGAGGTGGACGCGGTAGTCGCCGGGCTTTTTGGGGGCGCGGAAGGTCGCGGAGGATGCTTCGGCTTTCACCACGCACTCGGGGATGGGCTGAGTGATGCGTTCATTGCCTTTGGCATCCCGTCCGGCGCTCTCGGCGGTGACGGTCCAGTGCCAGGCAAGGGCATCGCCATCGGGATCACTGGCGGTGGCTTCGGCTTGGAATTCAGTGCCTGCGGCGATTTCTTTTTTGGCCGCGCTGCTTTCGAGTTTCGTGAGAAGGGGGGCTCGATCAGACGGTGCCTCGCCTTTCCATAGCTCATGCATCACATCGCGAATGGCGGTGGATTCGCCGTGATCGGTGAAGATGCCAAACCACGTCGAGGTGGCTTCCTGCTTCTGTCCCCATAGAAAAACATAACTGCCCCAGCAATCGCCGCCGGGCTGGATGGCGGCTTGGTAGGCTTTGTGGATGAATTTGGCCTTCTCCTGACTGGGGGGCTCGATGGGGGCATTCCAGGAGGTGCGGGGGCTTTCCCAGAAACCGCGTGCGCCATATTCGGTGACGATCCAGGGGCGCTTCCAGCCGTTTTCGGCGAGGTATTTCCGAAGCTGCGGCAGCGCTCCGTAGGTGTTGATGCCGATGAAGTCGAGACTGGGCGTGTGAGCCTCTAGCCCGGCGATCTTTTTCGGCTGGAGGCCGGCGACGGCGGTGAAGGTGGGGTGAGTTGGATCGAGTGCTTTCACCACTTGAGCCAGCACTTCGAGCTGCTTCCAGTAGGCCGCGTTTTCGCCATCGCCCTCGGCTTCATTGCCGAGGCCCCAAAAGAGCAGGGCTGGGTGGTCACGATGCTGCACGACCTCATTCACGACCCGTGCGATCTGCTTCGCACAGTGCTTGGAATTGGCATACGAGAACCAATTGCACTCGGGCTCCAGCCAGATGCCCGCACAAACGGTGAGTCCACGCTGCTGGGCGGTATCGAGGATGAGCTGCAGGCCATTGGTGATCCAGGTGCGGATGCTGTTTCCGCCGGTGGCCACGAGTTCATCGAGATGCTTCTCACCTCCCGCACCTTTGACGAAGTAGGGCTGACCTCCGCGAGTGATGCCTTGGCCCGGCACGATGACCACGGGCACAGCCTCGGCGGCTGCGTAGGGGAGGATGGCGAGGAAAAGGAGAAGCGAGACGGAGATCGAGTGAATCATGAATGGGCTGTTTTCCCTGAGAGGAGCTTTTGGGCCTGCTCCACCCATTTTTCGCGATGGATGCGGTCTTTGAAGGCGAGGCGGGAGGAGAATTCCTTGATCTGATCCTCGGTCCATGCGGCGATCTGCTCATAGGTGTAGATGCCGAATTCGTGGAGGCGCTGTTCGAGCACTCTGGCGATGCCTTTGAGAGCGGTGAGGTCATCGTGCTTCGGAGGTGGTGATTTGTAAACGAGGCCCAGTTTGGCATCGTGCTCGGGTTTGACTTCGGTGGGTGCGGTGGAACTCGGCAGCTCGGGCAAAGCGGGAATGATGTCGAGGTACTCGACGGCGGTGGCGAGGGTTTCGGAGGCGGACTTTTCAGGCTTTGGAAGGCCTGGGGCGGCTTGCGGGGCGATGATGGCGGCGAGCGGGGATGGGGCTGTGGGTGCTTCCGGCAGGGTGGAAGGTGGCTCGATGGGCGTAGGGATAGGTTCGATGGTGATATTGGGCTCGGCGGGCTTGGCTTTGAGGAGGGGCTTTGCCTTGGGGGCTTTTGTTTTCGCGGTGAGGCTGGCGGTGGATGGCTCGGCGGGAGCGAGGCTATCGCGGATGACTTCGGCGGGCAGGGCAGGGGAGGGCGGTGGAGGCGGCTGATGCTCCACGGGGGAGGGGGCGGGCGGCGGGATGTCGCTGGTGGAGGGCTCGCTGCCTGCGGATGGCATGGTGATGGAACCGGTGTCGAGCGAGACGCTGCCGGGCTTCACGGAGTGATCGCCAAGCTTGCGCTTCAGGGTGGCGATCTCGTGGCGCTGCTGCTCGATTTCACGAACGAGCAGGCGCGACTGTGTTTTGTAACGGCCCCAGGTGGAATGGCCGAAGAGGAGGCCGATGAGGAAAAACACCACGCCCAGGATGGCGACAAAGATGCCGCTATGCATGAGCATGTAGAGAAGCGTGTCCGTCGAGAGGGATGGAAGGTCGAGAGGCATGGCTGGTTATTTGACGAGGATTTCGACGCTTCGGGGCATGTCAGGTGCAGCCGGGGAGCTAGGAGGGACAGGTTCAAAGGCCGTTGCCGTGATGTCTGTGGCTGGGACGCCCTGCTCGATGAGAAAGGAGAGCACGGTCTCGGCGCGGGTTTTTGCCATCGTGGCTTCCTGGGTGGCATCGCCGAGGGGATCAGGATGGCCGCCAATGATGAGGCCGAGGGCGGGGCCTGCGGCCAGTAGTGAGGGGGCGAGTGCGGCGAGCTTTGTTTGATCGAGCGGCGGGAGCGTGGAAGTGCCTGATTCAAAGGAGATGGTCGTACCATGGAGCACCTCGCGGAGTTGATCGAGCATGGCAGGTGGAAGTGGTGAGCGGGGCTGGTAACCAGGCTGGTGATAGAGCGAGGGCAGTAGAACGAGCTGCGAATCCACCTGCGCCGCGCCCGTCACGGGGCGCAGCAGGGTGAGCCATTCACTCTCTAGCTTTCGGGTGGCGATGCCGGTGAGCCTCGGACGGCCCTCGTCTTTGATCTCGAAACCTCGTGGCGGTGGCGCGGCGAAGAAGCTCGCGAGGAAGGCGGCGAGCGCTTTTTTCTTCGCGAAGGGAGCCGCTTTGACATGCGGGCTGGCGATGAGGCCCGAGGGATCGATCTCCGAGGTTCCCGAATCTCCAGCGAGGGCGGAAATGATCTCCTCTTTCAGCCCTCCGTCAGGCAGCATGCCGGTGAGCCGCAGCGTGCCATCTTTAAACTCGATCCTCAGCTCGGACGGGATGCGCAGATGATCGAGGATGGGACTGAGAAAAGGGTTCGCGGCCTCCAGCGGTGGTTTGAAATACGTCGGCCAGCGCACCTCCGGGGCATGCTGGAGTTCGGTGCTATCGAGGATCAAATCCGGGCGCAGCTCCGTGAGGATGCGGGCGAGCTTTTCGGCATCTTTCTGCTGTGGTAGCCATCCAGTGAGGCGCAGGCGCTTCTCATGCAGGTGGGCTTTCACGCTGGCATTCACATGCAGGCGATCCGCGCCGGACTTCAGCCGCAGCGGACCGATGCGGCGGATGGACTCCACGGCCTGCCGGTGGGCCTGCGGGGAGGGGGCCTCGCCGGCGAGGTCGATATCGAGAAAGGCGAGATCGACCTTCGGGGACTGCACGCCAGCCTTTTCGAGGATGCCGATCACCTCCGAGCGCAGCAGCGGCAGCCGGTGAAAGGCGATGAAGTAAGCGTGAGCGACAGCCGCCACCGGAAGGAGGATGACCATGAGAAAGAAAAGGCTCAAACGCATGACAGGGCGGGCGGAGGTGCTGCTTGACAGGACGGGGGGCAAACCGAAGATCGGCGGCCCTTTCTGGCACGGCTTCGTTTTAGGAGCATGCTGCCGGTTGGGCAAGAATTAAACACTTCACCTTCCCTAACCTCTCATGTCCGTCGTCATCGCAGGCAGCGTCGCCCTTGATAATGTCAAAACCCCTCAGGATGAGCAAAAAAACCTGCTCGGAGGCTCCGCCAGCTATGCTGCCCTCGCTGCGAGCGTCTTTGTAAAGCCCGTGCATCTCGTCGGCATCATCGGCCACGACTTCCCACCGCAGCATCTCGACATGCTCTCCAGCCACGGCGTGGACATCAGCGGCCTGGAGCGCAGCAGCGGTGCATCCTTCACCTGGAGCGGCGAGTATCATGAGGACATGAACAACCGCACCACCCACAACGTGGCCGTGAACGTCCTCGAAAACTGGACCGTGAAAATCCCCGAGGAGGCGCAGAAGGCCAAAATCGCCGTCGCCGCGAACATGCATCCCGAAAACCAGATGCAGATGATCGACCAATGCAGTGCCGTCGATTTCATCGCTGCGGACACCATGGATCTCTGGATCAGCATCGCCAATGAGCGCCTTCACGATGTCCTCAAGCGCATCGACCTGCTCGTCATCAACGACGGCGAGGCCAAGGAATTCGCTGGCACCACGAACCTCGTCGAGGCCGGCCGCAAGCTGCTCGCCAAAGGTCCGAAGTTTGTCATCGTGAAGCGCGGTGAGCATGGCAGCTACCTCTTCGGCGAGAAGAAGGAGCACTTCTTCTCCTGCTCAGCTTATCCGCTGCACTCCGTCTTTGATCCCACCGGCGCGGGCGATAGCTTCCTCGGCGGCCTTGTCGGATGGCTCGCCGCCCACGGCAAGACCAAGCCTACCTTTGACGACCTCAAATCCGCCGTCGTCCACGGCAGCGTCGTCGCCAGCTACACCTGCGAAGCCTTCAGCACGCACAAACTGCAATCCGTGACGCCGCTCGATGTCGCCCAGCGCATCGCCGAGCTGAAGCTCTACACGCAGTTTGCGTGATTTGAGATGCCTCTGAGAGGCAAAAATAGCGTTGCGCAAAAAAACCCATGGCACGAGCCGAGGCGATCTTCGCTTCGGCTCGTTTGGCCTGAATTACTCACACTCGTTTTTGCCGCAGAGGGGCAAAGAGGCAGAGGACGCAAAGGTTTGCTTCGGTTTTTATCTCTGCGTCCTCCGCTCCTCTGCCCCTTTGCGGCAAACGCTTTGGTAGGTGCAGCGTGGTATATGTGAGAATGAGAGCTACCCGTCACTGCTATCGCGGTGGTGTCATGACTTGAAACCTGGAACTTGAAACTCAGCGCCTGAGTCGAGGACGAGGACGAGTAGGAGGACGAAAACGGGCCGCCTCTACAGAAGCTCTTCGACGAACCGCTTCGGATCGAAAGGCTGGAAGTCTTCCACCTTCTCACCGAGGCCGATGAAGCGGGTGGGGACGCCGAGTTCCTGCTGAATGGCGACGAGGACGCCGCCTTTGCCGCTGCCATCGAGTTTGGTGACGATGACGCCGGTGAGCGGGATGGCTTTGTGGAATTCGCGGGCTTGAGAGAGGGCATTACCGCCCGTCGTGGCATCGCAGACGAGCAAAACCTCGTGCGGGGAGGTTTCATCGTGACGGCCAAGGATGCGGTGAATCTTCTTCAGCTCCTCCATGAGGTTGTGCTTCGTGTGGAGACGGCCGGCGGTATCGCAGATGAGGAAATCGGCCTTCTCTTTGACCGCCTTCTCATAGCCATCGAAGCACACCGAAGCAGGATCGCAGTTCGGCGGGCCTTTGACGAGCGGGATGCCGAGACGCTCGCTCCACACCGTGAGCTGCTCCACGGCGGCGGCGCGGAAGGTGTCCGCTGCGGCGAGGACGACCTTGTGACCGCGGTGATGCAAAACGTGGGCGAGCTTCGCGGTGGAGGTGGTTTTGCCGGTGCCGTTCACGCCGACGATGAGGAGCACTTTCGGCTTTCCTTCGAGCGGGGTGATGGCGGGCACGCTTTCGGGCAAAATCTTCCGCACATGCTCCCGGGCCACTTGGACGATGTCGGCCCCATGGAGCTTCCGCTGCTGCGCTTTGAGGTCGGCGACGATCTGAAGGGCGAGACGCGGGCCGAGATCACCCGCGATGAGCGAGGCTTCGAGGTCGTCCCAATCAATATCGGGCTTGGTGAAGCGCTGGAGCAGGGATTTGAAGAAGCCGGCCATGATCAGTCCTCCTTGGGTGCTGGCGCGGGTTTGGAATACTTCGGCTCGTTTGGCCGGACCTTCTTGGAGAGGCGGTCGAGCACGCCATTCACGAAGGAACCGGATTCACCGGCACTGAGAGCCTTGGCCACTTCGATGGCTTCATTTAAAATGACGGGACCGGGCACTTCGGGGCAGTAGGCGAGTTCGTAAACGGCCACGCGAAGCACATTGCGATCCACGCTGGCGAGGCGCTCAAAGCTGAAATTGAGAATGCAGCCGCGGATGTGCTCATCGATGTCCGCCTGATGACCGACGACCCCTTTGATGAGGCTTTCCGCATAGAGGCGGGTGGAGGTCTTGGCGGTGTGGATGGACCAAAAGGCCTCCAATTGGTCCTCGGGCTTCTCGCTGTGCATGTCACAGGAGAAAAGGTATTGGACGGCGGCTTCGCGGCCTTCGCGGCGTTTTCCCATGGTGGCGTGGATCAGGCGAGTTCGGTTTCACCGGCGAATCCGGCACGCATTTTGGCGAAGAGATTGATCATCTGCACGCACACGCGGGCAGCTTCCGTGCCGCGATTGATGGTGGCTCCCAGGCAGCGCTCCTCGGCCTGCTCGGCATCATCCACGAGCAGCACCTCATGCACGATGGGCGTGCAATGCCTCACCGCCATGTCCTGCACGGCCTGCGTGACGCTGCTGCCTACGAGGTCCGCATGCTGCGTGCTTCCACGGATGATCACCCCGAGGGCGATGATGCCATCCGGCTTCGAATTGCGCAGCACGAGCTCCGTCGTGACGGGGATCTCAAAGGCTCCCGGCACGCGATACACATCCACCGTGGCCTGCGGCGCGAGGTCCTCCAGTTCTGCCGCGACGGCATTCACGAGTCCCTGAACGAACTGGTTGTTGTACATGCTGGCGACGACGGTAATGGATACCGGGTCTTCAAGCGGGCGGGGTCGAGCGGGGGCGAATTGGGACATGAGGGGAAATGACGAATTTAGAATGAGGAATGACGAAAGAATGCAGAAGCACGAATGACGAACAGGAAGCGATGGCTCACGAGATGATTGGGGTTTGGGATTTCATTCGTCATTCCTCATTCTGGTTTCGTCATTCACAATTTATGCCCCATCTTCTTCTTCTTGGTTTCGAGGTAGCGGGCGTTTTCGGGCTTGGGTTGGGATTTGACGGGCACCTGCTCGGTGATTTGCAGCTTGTGGCCTTCGAGACCGATTACCTTGCGCGGGTTGTTGGTCATGAGGCGGATCTTCCGAACGCCGAGATCGTAGATGATCTGGGCACCGATGCCGTAATCACGCAGATCCATCGGGAAGCCGAGCTTGAGATTGGCTTCGACGGTGTCGAGGCCTTGCTCCTGGAGCTTGTAGGCCATGATTTTACCGTGGAGGCCGATGCCTCGGCCTTCGTGGCCGCGCATGTAGATGATGACGCCCTTGCCGGCCTTTTCGATGTGCTGCATCGCGGCATGAAGCTGGCTGCCGCAATCACAACGGCGTGAGGCAAAGATGTCGCCAGTGAGGCACTCGCTATGCACGCGGACGAGCGTGGGCTCGCTAGCTTTGATGTCGCCTTTCACGAGGGCCACATGATGAATCCCGTCGAGATGGCTCTTGTAGAGGTGCAGTTTGAACTCGCCGTAATCCGTGGGCATATCGACGACTTCGATGCGCTCGACGAGCTTTTCACTCTTGCGGCGGTAGGCGATGAGATCGGCAATGCTGCAAATCTTGAGTTTGTGCTTCTTGGCGAACTTCAGCAGATCCGGCAGCCGGGCCATGGTGCCATCGGCATTCATGATTTCGATGAGCACACCGGCTTCGCGAAGTCCGGCGAGACGGGCCAGATCCGTGGCGGCTTCCGTGTGGCCTGCGCGGCGCAGCACACCGCCGGGCTTGGCGACCAGCGGATTGATGTGACCCGGCTGGACGAAGGATTTGGCGCTGCTTTTCGGATCGGCGAGCAGGCAGATGGTGCGGGCGCGGTCCGCAGCGCTGATGCCGGTGGTGATGCCTTTGGCGGCATCGACGGTGACGGTGAAAGCCGTGGTGAAGGCCTCGCGATTCTGCGGCACCATGCTTTCGAGGCCCAAATTCTTAGCGATCTCCGTCGAAACGGCCACGCAGAGCATGCCCGCGCCTTCGCGGACCATGAAGGTGACCATCTCCGGCGTGATCTTTTCCGCCGCACAGATGAGATCGCCCTCGTTTTCGCGGTCGGCATCGTCGGTGACGATCACCATGCGCCCAGCGCGGATGTCAGCGATGACGGCTTCCACGGGATCACAGACCTGTTTTGAAGAGCGGGGCATGGGGAGATGAGAAAGAACCGCCCATTGAGAAAAGCGGGACGCTCCCTTAGCCACTGGAGAAAGGATTTCCAGCAAGAAAGAAGCGTCGAAACGAGGTGGCATAGGCCCTTGCGCTTTCAAACCGTGAAAAATCTGTTGGGTGTCCGTATTCTCAGCCATGAAGCGCCTGTTTCTGCCTCTCGCCCTCGTTTTTAGCCTGAACGCCTCTGCGGAGGACTGGCCGCAGTTCATGTTCAATGCCGCGCACAGTGGCAATGCGGCGCAAATCGACCTCGATGTCGAGAAACTCGGCCTGCAAGGTGCGGTGGCGATGACGGATGGCATTTATACCTCGCCGGTCGTCGCGAGTGGCAAGGTGTATGTCGTCGATGGATCGGGCTGCGCGGCCTGTTTTGACGCGAAGACGCTCCAGGAGGTCTGGCGCTTCCAGAGCAAGGGGGGGAAGCAAAACGTCAACAACGTCAGTTCGCCCGCCATCGCGGGGAAATGGCTCCATTTCGGCACCACGGCGGGAATCTACTACGTACTGGATCGCGACAGCGGAGCGGTGGTGGCCGAGATCGACTGTGGCGAGCCGATTTTCAGCACACCCGTGGTGGCGAAGGATCGCGTGTATGTCGCCACGCTCGGGGCGCAGGTGCTGGCAATGACGTTTGAGGGCAAGCAGCTCTGGAAATGGGATTTCGTCAAAGAAGTCGTCGGTTTCGACGGCAACCGCTGGAGCGGCGAGTCGTGGGCCGCGTTTTGTGAGAAGCGCATGCTCGCCACGCTCAAACCCGGCATCAAGCCGACCTCCAGCGATGGTCGCGTGACGTGGAAGGACCACTTCGTGTGCTCGCGGGACATTTGTTTGATCCAAGGCAACATCGTCGTCATTCCCGCCGGTGGTCGCACGCTCTTCCTCGAAGACACCGGTGCCGCTCCGAAGCTCAAAGCCAGTGGCGAGATTCCCGAGTGGTCCGGCAAGGAGTTTCCTGCCACCTTCGGCCAGAGCGCCGATGACGATGGCAACGTCTATGTCCAATGGCATCGCCGCGACAACGCCGGCCGCGTGGACATCATGCGCCTCGAAGGCGGCATGCTCAAAACCGGTGACTTCGTTCCGGGCACCGACACGAACATCCGCATGGATGGCCTGCTCAGCTTCTCACCCGTGGCGATTCGCGGGAGTGAGGTGTTCCGCGTGAAGCCGGAGACGGACCGCGGTCTCATTCGGCACAACATGAGCACGAAGGAGCTGAAGACCCTCAGCGGAGCCGGAGCGATCGCACCGCCGGTGCTGACCAAGCGGCATGCGATCGTTGGCGGGTTAGATGGTCGCGTGCATGTGATTGATCTTCAATCAGGTCAACAAGGTCAATTAGGTCAACCAGGCACGATCAAAGGTAGTGATACCATCAAGACGAGTGCCATCAGCGCCCCTGCCGCCATTTCCGACGGCAGACTCTTCGTGGCCGATGAAGGAGGCCGCCTGTTGGCTTTCAGCTCCAACCCTCCGCAACTCCCGATGGCCGCTCCGAGACCGGAGACGCTTTCTACCATCCGCTCCCCCATCACCGGCAAGCTCGCCGACTCCCAATACGACTGGTACACGAACTACGGCAACTTCGCGGGCCAGAACTCGAACAACCAAGATCTCAAACCACCGCTGCGGATGCGTTGGGCGCGGCGTCTGGAAGGCACGGTGAAGCATCTGCCGGTTTGCGGTGGCGGGCGGATTTACACGCACACGGCGGAGGGCCAGATCATCGCGTGTGAGCAGGACACGGGGCGTTTGCTCTGGCGGAAGTGGTTTCCAGAGGTTTATCTGAGCTTCACCTCGCCGCTGTACATCGACGGCAAGCTGCTGGTGCCGCAGGCGGGCATGAAGAAGTCGTTCGTGCGCTGTCTCGATGCAGCGACGGGAAACATGCTGTGGGAAGCGCCCTTCACTGGCAGTCCGAGCTGGAGCCGGCAGTTCCCGCCGGTCGTTTCAGGCAAGGTGGCGATCTATGCCAGCGGCAGTGGCGATTATGCGCCGCAAGGCAGTGAGAAGCCTTACACCTTTGGCGGGCCGCCCGTGGTGCCTGCGGATGGCAGCGAGGTGATGAGCTTCATCTACTCCAACGACAACCCGTATTTCCCGAAGAACCATCATCCGCGTCTCTGGGCCTGGGATTTGGAAACCGGCAAGGTGGTGTGGGAGAAGGATTTCTTTGAGTTCGGACGCGGTGGCAATGACTGCGGTATCTGCGTGCTCGATGGCAAACTCTACTACAGCGTCTTCTTCGGCTACGATGCCGAGACGAAGCGTCGCCGAGGTCTGCCAGTCGAAAACAACGGCATTACCTGCTGCATCGATCCTGCGAGCGGCAAGGTGCTGTGGCAGACGAATGAATACTACGTCACCTCAAAGTGCACGCTCAGCGCCCGCGATGGGAAGCTCTTCATCGGCGGCTACAACAAGGCGAACGCCAGCACCGAAGACCGCCATGTGTGGTGCCTTAATGCCACCACTGGCAAACTCGTCTGGACCAGCGATGCGGTGACCTCCGCGCTCAATGTGGTGAGCGTGGGAGAGAAATTCATGTTCTCCAACGCCCTGCGCGGCAAAGGCAACGTCTTCGACAGCGCCACCGGCAAGGTCATCTACAGCATCCAGACCAACTACGCCTGCTGCCGCTTCACGATGAGCGAACCGTATGTCCTCGGCGCGAACATGGACATGATCGACCTCTCCCAAGACGGTAAACTCGTCTCCACGGGGCCTGCCATCGACTCCCGCGAATGCCTCGGTGCCGTGGTGAGCAACGGTCGCATCTTTTACACCTCGCAAGCGAGCGGCTTCGTCGTTTCGCAGACCTATGGGCCGGAGTCAAAGGAGCTTCCGCCCGCGTGGGAGGCGAGGTGAGCGACATCGTCAGCGTTGACCATCCTTCTGCCATCCGGTATCCTCTCACCATGACCGCCACCCAGATCATTCAAGAGATCGACTGCTTGCCGCTGACGGAGGTGGAAAAAATCGTGACGCACGCGAATGAAAGGCTTGAGGAACTCCGACAGCTTTCGCCCGCTGCGTTGGGAGTGATGCTGGATCAGTTCATTGAAGCCACCGATCCGAATCAAGTGGAGCGATTGAGACTGGAAATCACCAAAGGCTTCTACGGTCGCTGATCATATGCCAAAGATACGACGCGCCCGTCTTCCAGATGCTCTGTTTCAGCATCTGCTCACCCGTGCGCGAGAAAGGCAGATTTCGAGGAACGACATCCTTGCCTTTGCCGCGTGGCTGGACACCAACCCCGAAGTCCCCGAAAGCGAATGGTTCAAACGATTCCCCGGCCTGATAGCCTGCGGCGAGGGTGAGCTGGTGAAGACCTTCCTCATTCCTGGTCAGGTGCCACATGGCGAGGAAGTGATCTGAACCTACTCCCCCACCTTGTCTTCCAACTTCTTCACACGAGCGGAGAGGCTTGGCAGGCGGTTGATGCTGGCGAGGCGGCGTTTTTCCTCACCCACGGGGATCGCGGGATAGCCGAGGTAGGTGGCTCCGCCGGGAAGGTCCTTCGTCACGCCGCAGCGGCCAGCCAAAGTGACTTGCGAACCGATCTTCACATGACCGGCGACACCACACTGCGCGGCGATGACGACGTAGTCACCGATGTGGGCGCTGCCCGCGATGGCATTGGCGGCCACGATGATGCAATGCTTCCCGATGACCACGTTGTGGCCGATTTGAACGAGGTTGTCGATCTTCGTGCCTTCACCGATCCAGGTGCGGCCAAAGCGGGCGCGGTCCACCATGGTGCCCGCGCCGATTTCCACATCGTTGTCGATTTGCACGATGCCGGCCTGCCTGATTTTGCGGTGGCGGCCTTTGTCGAATTCGTAGCCAAAACCATCGCCGCCGATCACCACGCTGCTGTGGATGATGACGCGTTCGCCGAGCAGGCAGCCGGTGTGGACGCTCGCATTGGCAAAGAGCTTCGAATCCGCGCCGATGCGGGCGTTTCGGCCCACGAAGCATCCCGCGCCGATCTCGGCTCCATCGCCGATCTCCACGCCATCCTCAATGACCGCATGCGGGCCGATGCGTACCTTAGCGGGATCAAACTTCACGTCCTCGCCGATCACGGCGGTGGCATGCACACCCGGTTTGAAAGGCTCCGGCTGCACGCCGAATTTCTCCACGATGGTCTCAAACATTCGCGAAGGGTCCGCCACGCCGATGCAGGCCACGTTTTCGGGGAATTTGGTCCACGTTTCCGGCACCAGCACGGCGCAGGCCTTGGTGCCTGCGAGCAGGGTGTCGTAGCGCGGATCGTGGAAGAAGCTCAGATCGCCCTTCAGCGATTCGCGGAGGTTGGCAAAGCCTTCGATGGAGGTGGATTCGCTCCCGGAAAGCAGTTTTCCGCCGACGATTTCTAGGATGTCTTTAACTGTGACGCGCATGAGGGTGCGAGGGTGGCAGGCCAGCGGGCAAAAGCGAACAAAGAAAAGCCTCCCCAGGAGGTTTTCTCGGCATTGGGAGCCGCTATACCTTTCTGATTGAAACCCCGCCTTTCGTGCGATTTCTGCGCCCCCGTTTTTCCCATGCGCAGCCTCCTCCTCTCCCTGCTTCTCGTTTCCGTCTCCCACGCGGCCGAGCCTCTCAAAGCCCTCCTCATCACCGGTGGCTGCTGCCATGACTATGCAAAGCAGCACGAGGTCATCGCCAAGGGCATCCAAAGCCGCGCGAATGTGCAGGTGGATGTCATTTGGACCGACGACAAGTCCACCAACCCGCCGCTGCCGATCTATGACAAGGTGAACTGGGCCAAGAGCTACGACATCATCATCCACGACGAGTGCGCGGCGAGCATGAACAACAAGGAAACGCTCACGCGCATCCTCGACGCTCACCAGACGATCCCCAGCATCCAGCTTCACTGCGCCATGCACAGCTTCCGCACGGGCGAGGACCGCTGGTTCAAGCGCCTCGGCCTGCAATCGAACTCGCACGGCCCGCAGGAGCCCATCGCGATCACGTTTGTCGATAAAGAGCACCCGATCGTCTCGGGCCGTAATCGGGGCATTCCTGCCCCGTCTGAAGGGGGCAGGAATGCCCCCCTTACTCCGCTCGCCGATTGGACCACGATCAAAGAGGAGCTCTACAACAACGCGAACCTCTTCGACGCCCATCCGCTCGCGATGGGCCGCCAGATGGTCAAAGGCAAGGCTGTGGATGCCATCGTGGCTTGGACGAACGAAAAAGCCGGTGCCCGCAGCTTCAGCACGACCATCGGGCACAACACCGAGACCGTCGCCGATGCTCGCTATCTCGATTTGATCACGCGCGGCCTGCTTTGGGCCTGTGACAAGTTCACGCCGGAGTTTCTGACGCCGTTCAAAGGGCAGAACCAAGTGACGTTTGTGCCCGCGAAGCCTGTCGAGGCTCCGAAGCCGCCGCCGGCGCCAAAGGACGCCACCGGCATCAAGGCGACCGCGAGCAGCACGCAGCCCGGCAATGACACCTGGAAAGCCGTCGATGGCGATGAAGGAACACGCTGGTGCGCCAGCGGTGCTAACATGCCTCAGCGGCTTGAGCTTGAATTCGAAAAGCCACAGGACCTCACGGGTCTCGAAATCGTCTGGGAGAGAAAAAACAAGTCTTACCAGCACAAGATCGAGATCGACGGCAAAATGGTGGCAGACATCTCCATCTCCCCAAGCCATGCTTTGGAAGCCAAGCAGGCCAAAAAAATCGTCATCACCTGCACAGGGAACGACCACGGCGGCTGGGCCAGCATTCGCGAGGTGAAGCTCAAAGGCCCCGGCATCAAAGCCATTGCACCGAAGCTCAGTGCCGAGCAAAAGAAGGACTATGACAAGGCGAATGATCCCCGCGCCAAGGAAGGCAACATCACGCCGAAGATCGTCAAACTCACGCCGGAGGAGGAAGCGGCCATTTTGAAGGATGTGAAGGTCGCCGAGGGCTTTGAAGTCACGCTCTTCGCGAGTAGCGCTGCGGCGAACTACCCGGTCTTCGTCGCTGCGGAGCCGGATGGCACGCTTTACGTTTCCTCGGATGGCAACGGCTCGCTAGGCCGCAATCCGAAGCGCGGTCGCGTCATCCGCCTGCGCGATCTCGATGGCGATGGCCGTGCGGATGAAACAAAGGTCTTTTGCGAGGTCGATGCGCCGCGCGGGCTCGTGTGGGATCACGACCGGCTTTACCTCGTGCATCCGCCGCACCTCAGCGAGTTCATTGATGCCGATCATGATGGCGTCGCGGAGAAGCAGAACATCCTCGTGAAGGACATCGCGTTTGGTTACAAGGATCGTCCGGCGGACCACACCACGAACGGTCTCAGCCTCGGCATCGACGGCTGGCTTTACATCGCGGGTGGCGATTTCGGCTTCCTGAAGGCCACCGGCACCGATGGCAAAACGCTCCAGCATCGCGGTGGCGGCGTCATCCGCGTGCGCCCCGACGGCACCGGCCTGGAGATCTACTCCACCGGCACGCGCAACATCCTCGAGGTCGCCATCAGCCCGCTGATGGACATCTTCGCCCGCGACAACACGAACGACGGCGGCGGCTGGAACGTGCGCTTCCACCACTTCACCGGCCTCGACGACCACGGCTACCCGCGCCTCTACAAAAACTTCAACGATGAGTGCATCCAGCCCCTCGCCGACTACGGCGGCGGCAGCGGCACCGGCGCGGTTTACATCGATGAGCCCGGCTTCGGCGCTTGGAACAACGCCCCCTTCACCTGCGACTGGGGCAGCGGCGCCCTCTGGCATCATCAGGTCAAGCCCAAAGGGGCCACCTTTGAAGAAACCCGCAAGCCCGAGCCCTTCATCAAAATGACCCGCCCCACCGACGCCGATGTCGATGGCCTGAGCCGCGTCTATTGCGCCAGTTGGAAAGGCGCGACCTTCGACTGGGCCGGCCCCGATGTCGGTTACATCGTACAGGTGAAGCCCAAGGGCTTCAAAGCCGAGCCTCTGCCGGATTTCGCGAAGGCCAGCGAGAAGGATTTGGTCATGATGCTCGATCTCGGCAAGCCCCAAAGCTATCGTCGCCGCATCGAAGCTCAGCGTGAGCTCATTCGCAGGAGCAGCAAACTCACAGCAGTTTATGAGCGCCAATTTGGTGATCACCGGAACGTCGATCGAAATCTCGTAGCTGCGCTCAAGGAGAAAACCTCGGACGATGAAGTCATCGCGGCCATTGGTCATGCTGATCCGGTGATCTCGCACACAGCGATTCGCGCCGCCGCCTTTCGTCGGCTTTTCAAGCAAGCCTTTGCCGCTCTCGATGGTTCCAGCAGGGATCGCGCAAGCCTTCTGCGCGCACTCGCCATGATGCACGAGGCAGCCGTCGTCTCCGGTCTGATTGAGCGTTTCAGCAAGGCCAACGATCCTGTGTTGCGCCAGGGCATCCTCGGAGCACTTAGCCGTCTCCATTTCCAGGAAGGCGAGTGGAAGGGCGATTCGTGGGGCACGCGGCCGGACACGCGGGGGCCGTATTACCAGCCGGAGGCCTGGAGCGAGACGCCAAAGATCGCCGTGGCACTGAAGGACGCGCTGGCGAAGGCCTCGCCGGAAGAAGCCGCCTTCTTGGTGAAAGAGCTGAACCGCAACCGCATCCAGTTCAACGAGGCGCAGCAGCGCATCCTCGCCCTGGCGAAGCAGGACCCGAAGGTGCTGCCGGAACTCGCGGCGCAGCTCGCCGGAGCGGAGGAGATTCCGGCGGAGGCCGTGCCGCTGCTGGTGGGGCTCGTCAGTGATGCGGGCACTCCTGCCCGCAATGCGCAGGCCGAGGAATCATCGACTGCGGGCAAGAGTGCCCGCATCACTTCTCCTGCCACGCTTTCCCAAGCCATCATCGCGCTCTCGAAAACCGACAGCGCCGACGGCGTCTCCGCCACCTTGGCCGCGCTGGAGCCTCTCAAGAAGCTCCCCGACTCCGGCAAGGACTACGAGGCCGCTTTGGCTGCCTTCTTGAACGCCCCGAAGCTCGAAAACCACCACCAGCTCGTCGAGCAGATCGCCGAGAAGGCCGAGTGGCCGGTGTCGATGTATGCCAATGCCGCGTTGCTGAACCTCGCGAACCGCAAAACGGGCAGCCCCGAGTCCATCCAGCTCACGCAGAAGGCGCTCGACAAAGGCTGGGCCGATCCGAAGCACCGCAAGCTCATCATTGATGCCATCAGCGCCTCCAAGCATATGCCCAGCGCCGCCAAAGTGCTCGCCGCGCTGGATGATCCCGATGCCGAGGTCAAAGGTGCCGCCGAACGCGCCGCGAAGGCCATGCGCATCACCAAGGTCGAAGACAATACACCCAAGATCATGACCTTGAAGCCCGAAGCGGCCCTCGCCGCCGTTTTGAACGAAAAAGGCAACGTGGCGCTCGGCGAGCAAATCTTCACCAAAGCCACCTGCGTGGCCTGCCACACCGTGAAGGAGACCGAAGCCCAAAAAGGCCCTTACCTCGGCAACATCGCCCAAACCTACAAGCGCCCTGACCTGGCCCAAAACATCCTCGATCCGAACAAAACCATCGCCCAGGGCTTCGCCAGCGAGATGATCACGCTGAAGAATGGCAACGCGCAGATGGGTTTCATCACGCTGGAAAGCGCGAGCGAGGTCAAGCTCCGCAACATCACCTCCCAGGAGTTCACCTTCAAAGTGGCGGACATCCAGTCGCGTCAGAAACTGCCCACCAGCATGATGCCACCGGGCTTAATGATGAATTTCACGGTGAAGGAGTTCGCAAGCCTGCTCGATTACTTGGAGTCGCTGGTGAAGAAGTGAGGGGATCGTTTCAAGTTTCTAGGCTGTGCCTTCAAGCCCAACGCGAACGAACAGGCGAAGCAAAGTTGTCCTCTCGCTCCGCGAGAGGAACCTGACGTATCGCGAACGGAACGGCCTCAAACTTGGTGAGCATGGGGGAAGTAGGGACACCATCCGCTCATCTTGCGGAGCAAGATGGCGACTGTGCTGGCGCTTGTCTCGCCGCCTTGGTGAGTTGGGGGCGTGCTGAAACCAGAAACTCTCCGTTCTTGCCATCGCCCGGCGAATTTGGCATTTCCCTCAGCGGCAACCCATCAACCTGCCTTCTCCCATGTTGAAACCCGCTGAGATTCCCGAATTGGGCCAGAAGTACGTCGAGGCCTATCTGACCTCCACCGGCTACCACTGCACGACTCACCGAGGCCACCACGGCATCGACATTGAAGCCCGTGGCGAGGAAGAAAACCTCTTGGTGCATGTGATCACCACGCGGGCCTCGCACGAACCGCCGGAACTCAGCGCCTCCGATAGTGCCCGCGTGCTGGTGAAGGCCATGAAAACCTCGGTTACGACGCCTGGCTGGCCACCGTGCGCATCGACGGCGATGGCGAACTGGCGAGTGAGATCGAGTGGAAGCCGCTGAATCAGTGACGTGGAGGTGAGAATGACGAATGAGGAAGGACGAATGACGAAAGAATGCCCAAGCTCGAATGTCGAAACGCGGTCGATGTAGCGACGGTGATTTCGAGCTTCGGACTTACCTCGTCATTCGTCATTCTGGTTTCCTCATTCCTGGCCGTCGAGGATTCACTCGCCCGGCAGCGGCTCCGTGGGCCAGGTCTCCAGCCAGGGCAGGCCGTAGGCGTTCAAGTCGGCCATGAAGGGATCGGGATTGAGCTGCTCGACGTTCCAGACACCGGGCTGGCGATACTCAGACGGATTGGTGAGGAGCTGGCGGGCGGCGATCATCGCTGGGACGCCGGTGGTGTAGCTCACGCCCTGGCTGTTCGTCTCCTTGTAGCACTCCTGGTGGTCGCAGATGTTGTAAACGTAGTAGCGCTTCGGCTGGCCGTCTTTGCCGGTGCCTTCGATCCAGTTGCCGATGCAGGTCTTACCTTTCGTGTCGGCACCGAGCGTGCCGGGTTCTGGCAGCAGCGTTTTGAGGAACTCAATCGGGATGATGTCCACGCCCTTGTGCTTCACGGGATGGATGCCGGTCATGCCGACATTCACGAGCACTTCCATGTGCTTGATGTAGGCCTCGCCAAAGGTCATCCAGAAGCGGGCGCGGCGCATCGGGATGTGCTTCGTGAGGCTTTCCAGCTCCTCATGGTAGAGGCAGTAGATGTTCTTCGGGCCGATGCCGTCGGGGAAGGGGAAGCTGCGCTTGATTTCGAGTGGCTTCGTCTCCACCCACGCGCCGTTTTCCCAGTAGCGACCATTCGCGGTGACTTCGCGGAGGTTGATCTCGGGATTGAAGTTGGTGGCAAAGGCCTTGCCGTGATCGCCTGCGTTGCAGTCGAGGATGTCGAGGGTGTCGATCTTCGAAAAATGATGCTTCAAAGCATAGGCGGTGTACACATTCGTCACGCCGGGATCAAAGCCGCAACCGAGCAGCGCGGTGAGACCGGCCGCTTTGAATTTCTCCTGATAGGCCCACTGCCAGTGGTACTCGAACTTTGCCAAGTCACGCGGCTCGTAGTTGGCGGTGTCGATGTAATGCACCCCTGCCTCCAGGCAGGCGTCCATGATGGTGAGGTCTTGGTAAGGCAGCGCCACATTGATGACGACCTCGGGCTTGAAGCTCTTCAGCAGCTTCACCAGCTCCGGCACGTTGTCCGCATCCACGCCAGTGGTCTGGATGGGGCGCTTCAACTCGGCGGCGATGCCGTCGCACTTCGATTTCGTGCGGCTGGCCAGCATGATCTCACCGAAGACCTCGGGAAGCTGGGCGCATTTATGGGTGACGACGCGGCCGACGCCGCCGGCTCCGATGATGAGGACTCTGTGGGACATGATGCTAAGTGAGGGATGATTCGTGATTTTGAATCAGGGCCGCGAGTCTAGCAGGCATGCCGGGAATGCAAGCGACGGAAAATCCTCGGGGCCTCTTGGTTGTGAAAAGGGGCAGGTTGTGCGGAGCACTTCGTGGCAGAATCGGCGGCATGAGACACCAACTGCGAATTTAGATGCGTCACTGCGGCGCCAGGGAGGCTGGCACCCAGAAGATCCATCGGCGAGGTTCTTCCCCATCGACGCTCAGGCTCAGCTCCAGCATCGGTGGGCGGGGATAAAGGGAGGTGGCGAGGCCGGGCGTGCCGCCGAGGGGATTGGTCGGAGCGGCGTTGGGATCGCCTGGCGAGAGGGAGAGGCCCACCTGCGGGCCGTTGGGCACGCCAGCGGGATTTGGGGTGAGGTTTTGACCGGACGGAGGGAGGCCGGTGAGCGTGGCTTGGCCGTTCTTGACGATGTCGGCAGCCACGGCTTTCTCGTTCCAGGTGCTCACCCACTTTTGCGTCTGTGGATCAAACACTCGCCATTCGAGCGAGGCGATGCCTTTGAGGATGGGAAGCTGCACTGGCCGCGAGGTGTTCTGCCGCTGCGTGGGCGCAAAATTCAGCGGCACCTCCTCAAAGGCCACGAGCGTGCTCAGGATGCCGTTTTTATCCGTTTCGGTGCCAAGTGTGAGGATGCCCGGCGTGGCCGCATCGAAGGGCGAGAGCGCAAAGGCCACCTCCACCATCTGCTGCTGACTACCCAGGCCCTTCTGAGGTCGGATGGAGATCACCGCATCGGCGGGGAGGCGGTTCAGCATGCTTTCGCAAAGCTCCACAAACTTCTGCACACGCAACTCGCGGTCGGATTCCGCCTTCACGGAGTCCGCCAGTTGCAGGGAGCTTTGCAGGATGCCAAACACCGCACTCACCAGCAGCGCCAGGATGAGCAGCACGATGGAGGTTTCCAGCAGGGTGAAGGCTGGTGATGTGCGTGCAGAGGATGGCGAGAGGATTTTCAAAAGCCGACGAAATGCTACCGCGAGGGGCAAAAATACACAACCACCGTTCTTGGCCGCTTCCATTGGTTGAACGCGGGCCGTTCAGGCGCATCATCGCCGTTTCTTCGCATGCCCACCCACGAAAACCTCCTCGCCCACGTCCGCCAAAGTGCGCCGCATGATGCGGCGGATGCTTTGGAGGCGGCGGCGGATGCTGCAGCGGCGGAGGTTTTGCAGGAACTCAACCCCATGGTGGCCCAGCAGGTGCTGCATCAGATGACGGACGAACGCCGCTGTGCCATCCTCGCCGCTGCGCCCATCGAAAAGGCGCAGCAGTGGATGCAGAACACCGGCTATCCCGAGGACAGCGTGGGCTGGCTGATGGAGCCGCCGGTGGCGGTGTTTCGACCTTCGATGACCGTTCGTGAGACCATCGAGGCGCTGCGCAAGCTGACCAAGAAGGCCTTCATCACCTACGGTTACGTCACCGATGAGGCGAACAAGCTGCTCGGCGTGCTCGTCATGCGGGATCTGATGCTCGGCGAGCCGGAGAAGCCGCTTACCGAGGTCATGTATCCAAATGTCTTCGCGCTTACGCCTGCCATGCCACTCACGGAGGCGATGAAGGAGGCGGTGAATCGCCACTACCCCGTCTATCCGGTGTGCGATGCAGGGGGCCGCTTGCTCGGCCTCGTGCGTGGCCAGACGTTGTTTGAGGCGCGGGCCATTGAGATCAGCGCCCAGGCGGGAACGATGGTCGGCGTCGAAAAAGAGGAGCGTCTCAGCACGCCGGTCTCACGCAGTCTGCGCTTTCGCCATCCGTGGCTGCAAATCAATCTGGCCAGCTGCTTCGTGGCTGCCGCCGTGGTGGCCGCGTTTCAGGACACGCTGGACCGCGTGGTGCTCCTCACGGCCTTTTTGCCCGTGCTCGCGGGTCAATCCGGCAACACGGGCTGCCAAGCGCTCGCCGTCACGCTGCGCGGTGTGACGCTGGGTGATTTGAAGCCGGGCGGTGAGCGCTCGCTCGTCATCAAGGAAGGTCAGCTCGGCCTCATGAACGGCATGCTCGTGGGAATCACCGCCGCCATCGGCATGATCGTTTATGCTCGTATCGCGGGAAATCCGAACGGCACCTCGCTGGCCCTCGTGGTGTGGCTTTCCATGGTCGTGAGCTGTGTGACGAGCGGCGTGTGCGGCGCTTTGATCCCTCTCATCTTGCGCAAGTTCGGTGCGGATCCAGCCACCGCCTCCAGCATCTTTCTCACCACAGTCACGGATGTCGTCAGCATGGGCGTCTTCCTCGGCCTCGCCTCCTTGCTCGTATGATCGAATGGAGCCGCGTGGAGTGGAAGGCACGTCAGGCCGCGCATCTCGACCGCGTGGGCGACCTCGCGGAAGCCTTCGCGCAGCGCCGCAGCCATGGCACGAAGCATCCGGTGGAGGATTTCCTCTTCACCTACTACAACCTCTCGCCGGCGAAGCTCAAACAGTGGGTGCCACCACTCGGCAGCGCCATCGAAGCCACCGCGGAGGACCTTCTCGAATGCCCCTGGCTGGCCTCGGATCGCTTTTTGAGGCAAAACAACCGCGTTTTTCTCGATGAGGCCTTTCTCACCGATCACACGCGGCAGCTCGCGACATGGATTCGTGACCTTTGCGACCGCGTCTCGGAGCGTCCGACCCGTTTTCGATGCTTTGGCCTCCACGAGTGGGCCATGGTCTATCGCCTCCCAGCGGAGCAAATCCGCCATCAAGGCTACGAACTGCGCCTCACGCCCGAAGAGCTGGCCAGCTTCGTCGATTCCCAGGCCGTCTGCTGCACCCACTACGATGCCTTTCGCTTCTTCACGCCCGAGGCGCGGCCTTTGAATGCCTTTCAGCCCGTGCTCGAAACCCGGCTCGACATGGAACAAGGCGGCTGCCTCCACACGAACATGGATCTCTACAAATGGGCCGGAAAACTCCTCCCCTGGTGCGGTTCCGATCTCATCGGCGAGTGCTTTGCCAATGCCTGGACCGCCCGCCAACTCGACATGCGGGCCAGCCCGTATGAACTGCGTGCCTTGGGCTACGAACCCATCCCCATCGAGACGCCGGAGGGCCGGGCGGAATACGAAACCCTCCAGCGGCGCCTTGCAGAGGCATCCGGGGCGCTGCGCCAGCGGCTCTCGGCGACCGCTTGGGAGCTGGGGAAATAAGGGGCGGAATTCAGAGCGAAGCGACGCAGGGGCGGATGTGTTGGGCGCGGAGTATGCCGTGGTTCTCAGTAGGAAAACCGCCCAACTATCCGGCCTGGGAGGCTCACAAAAGCTCTCCAACACGCGCCCCCCCCCAAAACCCAGTCGGATAGTTCGGCGAAGGTCATTTTTCATGTTCGCGCAGCTTTGCACGCCGAACACATCCGCCCTACGGCCTCTGCCAGCGTGGCGAGAAAGCTCGTCAGGAGGGCTACAGAGCAGGGGAGAAGCGTGTAAAACGGGCAAAAAACCCATCCTCAAGTTTGCTGAATCTTATTATAGTGTTTATAATTGGTATGAATGTCCTCAATTTCGGCCCGTATCCCGGCCTCGATCCGCTCGCTGCTGGCTCGGGGCCTTGGCTCCGCCCTACTCTCAGGGTTGGCGCTGGTTTTTGTGCTGACATTGGCCAGCAAGGTTGTCTCCTTTGTGAAGGATGCCGTCGTGGCCTCCACCTTCGGGGTCTCGCAGGAGATTGATGCCTTCATGCTCGTCTTCGGCTTCATGTCCTTTGCCGCTACGCTACTGGCGGGAGGGCTGCCGGAGTCGTTTTTGCCGGCTTACGTCGAGCTGAAGCACCAAAAAGGCTCCCGCCGAGCGGATCGGATGGCGGTTCAGGCGGCGGTGACGCATCTCGGCATGCTCTTGCTCTTCGGGCTGCTCATTGAGCTGGGCGGGAATTTTCTCGTCGAGCACCTGGCGCATGGTTTCAGCGCCGCGAACAAAGATCATGCTCAGCACCTGCTGGTCATGCTGTTCCCCTTCCTGCTGTGCTTTGGCATGAGCTATCACCTCGGGGCATGGCTGCGGGCGGATAAAAAATTCCTCATCGTGGCCTCCGCGCCGCTGCTGGTGCCGCTGGGCATCATCGTCAGCATCCTCCTCACGCGTCGTGCTCCCACCGTGGATGCGCTGCTGTTTGGCACGAACATCGGCTCCGCCCTGCAACTCTCTTTGCTGATACACGCGGTCTCGCGTCAGCTCCCCGCCGAGCGCCGCTGGTGGCGTGTGTGCCTGCGAAAATGGGAGCCCAAGCTCGGCGTCGTCATGCGCAATGCCATGCCCTTCCTGCTGGGCGGTCTCGCCTTCTCAAGTGCCTCCGTGGTGGATCAAACCATGGCTTCGTGGCTGCCTGCGGGCAGCGTGGCTGTGCTCAGCTATTCGGAGAAACTCTGCATGATCATCCTCGGCGTCTCCGCCGGACCGCTGGCCGATGTGCTGTTCCCGTATTTCGCCGATCAGGTGGCCCGTCGGGATTGGAATGGCCTGCGCCGCCGCCTGCTCATGAGCGTGGGCGTCATCGTCGGCCTGATGCTGCCGCTTGCCTTTTTGCTCGATTTCTTCGCCCCAACCATCGTGAGCCTGCTTTTCGAGCGTGGTGCCTTCCATCATGAGGACACCTTGCGAGTGGCGCATGTGCTGCGCTTCGGGGCGCTGCAAATCCCCTTCTACATCCTCGGCATCGTCACCGCTCGCGTCATCGTTTCCATGCAGGCCTCGCGCTTCATGCTGATCTTCTCGTTTGCGGCTTTGTTCGGCAATGCGGGACTGAACTGGCTTCTCATGCAAAACATGGGTGTCGCCGGCATCGCCCTTTCCACCGCCCTCGTGCATGGCATCAGCTCCATCGTCGCGTGCCTCTGGTGCCTCATGCTCATTCGTCGGAAGGAGGCCGAGTCATGAAGCTCGCCTTCATCATCCGCGATCTCGATCACGGCGGTGCTCAGCGTCAGCTCTCGATTCTCACCGCTGGACTCGTGCGCGAAGGTCACGAAGTCTCCGTGCTGCATTTTTACGGCGGTCCCTTCGAGTCCAGCCTCCGCGAAGCCGGTGTGAAGACCCTCTGCATCGGCAAAAAGAGTCGCTGGGACCTCCTCGGCTTCTTCTTCCGACTCATCAAAGCCGCGCGAAGCGTGCGGCCAGAGGTCATCCACGGTTACCTCGCCGAATCGAACCTCATGGCCCTCTTCCTGAAGCCCTTCTGCGGCTTCCCACGTGTCGTCTGGGGCGTGCGTGATTCCCAAACCGATGCCCACCTCTGGGGCACGCTTGGCAAACTCAGCTTCCGCCTCAATTGCCTCCTCGCCCGCTTCGCCGATGTCATCATCTGCAACTCCAAGGCCGGTCGTGATTACTACCTCGCCCGCGGCTACCCGGCGCAGAAGACGCACGTCGTTCCCAACGGCATCGACACCGAGCGCTTCCAGCCTCGTGCTCGTAGTTCGGGCTTTAGCCCGTCTGTCTTCGGCCTCGTTGGCCGCCTCAGCCCGATGAAGGACCACACGACCTTCCTCAAAGCCGCCGCCCTCGTCCCAAACGCCCGTTTCGTCATCGTCGGCAGTGGCGATGAAACCTACGCCCAGCAGATGCGCGAGCTCGCCACCTCGCTCGGCGTGCAGGTGGAATGGCTACCGTCTCAAAGCGACATGCCATCCGTGTATGCCACCTTTGACTGCCTCGTGAACTCCAGCGCCTTTGGCGAAGGCTTTTCCAATGCCATCGGCGAGGCCATGGCCTGCGGCGTTCCCTGCATCGCCAGCGATGTCGGCGACAGTGCGTGGATCATCGGCAACCAATCACAAATCTTCCCCGCCGGAGATCACGAGGCTCTCGCGAAGTGCATGCGAGAGTTCAAACCCAGCGAAACACGCTCCCGCATCGTCTCCGAATTCAGCATAGATCGCCTCATCGAGCGCACGAGCCGTCTTCTCGGCCAAAAAGTCCTGTGGATCACCACCGGACTCGGCAGTGGCGGTGCGGAGATGATGCTCGCGCAGCTCGTCAACGGCCTGCCGAAGCTCCAGCACGTCGTCGTGAGTCTCACCGCCGGCGGCAAGCACGCCGCGAGCCTGCCGAACGTTCACAGCCTCGACATGCCTGCGGGTAAACCCACGCTTTCCGCCATGTGGAAGCTCTTCCGCCTCATCCGTCGCGAGAAGCCGGATGTGCTCATGGGCTGGATGTACCACGGGTGCCTCGTCGCCAGCCTCGCCAAGTTCATGCGCCTCAAGCAGGTGCCGATGATCTGGAACATCCGCCAGAGCCTTTACGGCCTAAAACTCGAAAAACGCGGCTCCGCGATGGTCATTCGGGCTCTCGCGTGGCTGTCGTGGCTGCCGAAACGCATCACCTACAACTCCCAGCTCAGCTCGCAGCAGCATGAGGCCATCGGCTATGCGAAATCGAAGACCCAGCTCATCGCGAACGGCTTTGATCTCGCGAAGTGGAAGCCTGACGTAAAACGAGTTTTCCAACTCGTTCCGAACGAGTTGGAAAACTCGTTCTACATCGGCCGCTTTGGCCGCCACGCGCCGATGAAGGACTACCCGACCTTCATTGAAGCCGCGAAACTCATTCACGCCAAGCATCCCGAAACGCGATTCATCATCGTCGGTGCCGAAACCGAGTCCCTCGATGTCCCACTCTTCATCACTGTCCTCGGCGAGCGTCACGACCTGCCGGAACTCACCGCGTCACTGAACATCGCTGTGTCCTCTTCGGCCTTTGGCGAAGGTTTTCCCAATGTCGTCGGCGAGGCGATGGCCTGCGCCGTGCCCGTGGTGGCCACTGATATTGGCGATACACGCTGGGTCATGGGCGAAGCCGGTCGCCTCGTGCCGCCGCGTGATCCACAGGCCCTCGCAAAGGCCTGCCTCGAAATCCTCGACAGCGGCCTCACACAGGATTTGGCAGCCCGCAAACGCATCGAGCGGCATTTTTCCCTCACGAGTGTGCTGGGGCAGTTCGAGAGTCTCATCACCAGCGAAGGGACTCAAAAGATCGAAGGGACCGAAGCGACACTTCTGACCTCTCACATCTCACCTCTTACCTCTCACTAAACCATGTGCGGCATCGCCGGCTTCTTCTCTCCTGCCAAATCTCGTGCGGCGCACGAGATGGAAAGCATCGTCAGTGCCATGACCGATGCCATCGTGCTTCGCGGGCCGGATGACGCGGGGGCTTGGGTGGATTCGGAAATCGGTCTCGCGTTGGGGCATCGCCGCCTTTCGATCCTCGATCTCTCGCCGCTCGGTCATCAGCCCATGGCGAGTGCCGATGGCCGCTTCGTGATCGTCTTCAATGGCGAGATCTACAACTTCCAAGACCTCCGTGCCGACCTCGAAAAGCATGGGCACACCTGGCGCGGCCATTCCGATACGGAAATCATGCTCGCCGCGTTTTGCCAATGGGGTGTCATCGAGGCCACGAAGCGCTTCAACGGCATGTTTGCCTTCGCCGTGTGGGACAAACAGGATCGCGTTTTTCACCTCGCCCGCGATCGCATGGGCGAAAAGCCGCTCTACTACGGCTGGGTCGGCGAGACCTTCGTCTTCGCCTCCGAGTTGAAGGCCATTCAGCGTTTTCCTGGCTTCAACGCCTCCGTGGATCGCGAGGCGCTGACCTCGCTGCTGCGCTACAACTACATTCCTGATCCGCTCTGCATTTACCAAGGCTTCAAGAAGCTCCCGCCTGCCGCGATGATCTCGCTGCGCTCGCCGGCGGAGCGTCCGCAGCCCGGTTGGTATTGGAGCCTGCCGCAAGTGGTCGAGCGTGGCCTCGATAAACCGTTCACCGGCAGCGATGCCGATGCCATCGCCGAGTTTGAGGCCTTGCTGAAAAAGGCTGTCGGCATGCGCATGATCGCCGATGTGCCGTTGGGCGCGTTTTTGAGCGGTGGGGTCGATTCCTCGCTCATTGTGGCGATGATGCAAAAGCAGAGCACGCGGCCCGTGCGCACCTTCACCATTGGTTTTCACGAAAAGGAGCACAACGAGGCCGAGTTCGCCAAAGACGTCGCCAAGCACCTCGGCACCGATCACACCGAGATGTATGTGAGCGGTGAGGATGCGCTCAATGTCATCCCCCAGCTTCCATCGCTCTACGACGAACCGTTTTCCGATTACTCGCAGATTCCGACCTATCTCGTGTGCAAAATGGCTCGCGAGCATGTCACCGTGGCGCTCAGCGGCGATGCGGGCGATGAGCTTTTCGGCGGCTACGAACGCTATTCGGTCGGTCGCAAGCTGTGGAGCAAGTTCTCGTGGATGCCGCCGGTGATGAAGAAGATGACCGCCGGCATGCTCACTGCCCTGCCGCCGAAGGTTTTGAATGGTCTCGGCTCCAAACTGCTGCCGAAACGCCTCCGCCACATCCCGGTGGGTGATAAATTGCACAAGCTGGCCGAAGTCATCGCCGCGCCGGGCATGGAGACGCTCTATTTGAACCTGATGTCCCACTGGAAGCAGCCGCAGGACATCGTGATCAACGGCCAAGATCCCGTCACGGCCATCACCGATACCGCCTCGTGGCCTCGTGTGAGTGATTTCACGCATCGCATGATGCATCTCGACATGGAGACCTACCTGCCGGGTGATATTTTGACGAAGGTGGACCGCGCCGCGATGGGCGTCAGCCTCGAAGGCCGCATCCCGCTGCTCGATACCGACATCATCGAGTTCGCCTGGCGCATTCCGTTTCACATGAAGGTGCGTGATGGCCGTGGGAAGTGGCTCATGCGTGAAACGCTGTATAAGCATGTGCCGAAGACGCTCATCGACCGCCCGAAGCGTGGCTTTGGTATCCCGCTCGATGTCTGGCTTCGCGGACCGCTGCGTGAATGGGCCGAAGATCTCCTCAGCGAGAGCCGCTTGAAACGCGAAGGCTTCTTCCACGCCGCTCCCATCCGCCAAAAATGGGCTGAGCACCTCAGCGGCACGCGAAACTGGCACTTCTACCTCTGGGACGTGCTGATGTTCCAGGCCTGGCATGCCCACACGAAACCATGAGAGCACTTCTCAGCAGTTCCCCTCACCTAACCTCTCCCCGCATTCGAGCCGGGGAGCGGATGGCAATCACTCGCGGGGAGAGGGACTGGTTTGCGGTGCCTTCTTCTCCCTCTCCCCGCTTTTGGCATTCTTTTCGCATGATGTTCTCATGCGGGGCTAGCGAAGCGCCGCGAAGCGAAAGGGCTGGGGTGAGGGGCCATATTTCAGGAGGCTTTTGCATTCAGCCATGACCTACGCCGCCCCCATGCCCCACCCCTCCGGTTGGACCCGTTTTCGCGAATGGGTCCTCGTGTGGGTTTGCGGTAGCATGCTCGGGGCGCTCGCCGCGGATGCGGTGATCGGCAGCTACAATGCGGGCATCTCGCCGATCAAACCGGCGCTCTTCACCTTTGGCTCGGTCTTCGTTTGCATCGTCGTTTCGCTCATGAACCGCCCGAAGCTCTGCCTCGCCACGCTTGGCGTGGCCTTGCTGCCTGCGGTGAGATTTTTTGATGCCATGGTGCTGCGCCGCTTTGATTCCTCGGCTCAGGATCAGGTGGCGATGGATCTTGCCCGCGTGATGCTCGTCATCATCGCCACCATGGCCGTGCTCTCGACGGAGAAATGGCAGAAGACCACGCTGTGGGCGGCGGTGTTTGCCATGCTGCTGACCACCGGTTCCGAAATCTATGAGGCGATGGGCATGGCGAAATTCACCAGCATCAACGGACGCTACGCCGGTTTTAACGGTCATCCGAATTTCCCGCCCGTGGTGCTCTGTGAGATGCTCGGGATCATCTTCGCGCTGTCGAAAAACTTTCGCTTCAACTGCCTCATGATCGGCGTCGCCATCCCGGGTGTGGGCCTCACTTACGGACGCAGTGGCATGGTCGTGCTCGTGCTCATGTGCGGTGTGTACATCCTCATGAATGCGCGGCGAAACCTCGGCTTCCTTGCCCTCGTGGCCGCCATCACCATCCCGGCGCTCGGCGCGGGCGTGGCCGTGTTGCAAAGCAAGACCGGCCAGGGGGCGATGAAGGATAAAAACACCGCCGATCGCCTCGATGCCATCCTCAATCTCGACTTCGAAAAGCTGAAGTCTCCCGAACGTGCCAAAGACGTGGCCGATGCCTGGGAGGCCACGATGGAAAAGCCGGTCTTCGGCCATGGCACCGGCATATCGGGCACGCTCTTTGCCCCGCACAATGAATACGTCTCACTCTGGATGGAGATGGGCGTGGTGGGCCTGGGTTTGTTTGTGCTGACGTGGCTATGGCTGATCGGACGCAGCGTGCTCACGGGTGGAAAGGCAGGCTATCTCCTCTTTGCCCTCATCGCTTATACTCCCGCTGGTCAGGGACGCATCGAGATGCCGCACTACCATCTCGCCATGGTGACGGCGGCCTGTGTGCTTTGGCCGAAGCGGTATGGCTTCACCTTTCGATCATTGGAAAACACCGCTCCGGGACAGATGAGGCGCGGCACGGTTTGAACGCCCGGCATCGAGAGCATGATTCGAGGGCAAAATCAGCTTGCCACCACGCCTGCCTGCGCCACTATCCGCGCTCGCTTCCTGCCTCCCAGGAAAACGAAGCTCAGGACAGGTGTCAGAGTGGTCTAATGAGCACGCCTGGAAAGCGTGTGTACCCTAATCCGGTACCGAGGGTTCGAATCCCTCCCTGTCCGCCACTATTTTGATTCGCATGTGCGGTCGCTTGAACCAATTCGCGAAGATCCCCGCTCTCTCACTCGCTGGGCGTGCGCTACGCATCGAGCGGCGCAAAAAGGAGCGTGAAGATAAAAAAGCTGTCGCGCAGATCGTGAACAACATCTGCCCCAGCGACTACGCGGACGCTCTGACGCTCATGAATGGTGAATGGACCCTGGAACGCATGCGCTTTGGCTTGGTTCCTTCGTGGGCCAAGGGCAGCAAGGCGGAGGTGACGAAGAAGTTCCTGCACACCTTCAATGCACGCTGCGAGTCCGTCTTTGAGCTGGCCTCGTATCGCGGGCCGATTTTGAAGCAGCGCTGCCTCATCCCCGTGCGTGGCTGGCATGAGTGGCCGGATAGCCGCACACCTTACTTCATCCATCGTGCCGATGAGGCACCGCTGCTGCTCGGCGGCATCTGGGATGTGTGGGAGAGTGCGGAGGAGGTCATCACCTCCATGAGCGTGCTCACCACGCCTCCGGGGCGCTACATGGGCAAATTCCACGACCGCAGCCCGCTCATCCTCGAAGACGAGGCGGCCTCTGCCTGGCTCGATCCCGGCCTGCGTGCTGATGACCTCCGCGCCTTCTTCAAACCCTATGAAAGCGAGCATCTGGAGGCTTACCGCGTCTCCACGCTCGCCAATCAGGCTCGCAACAAAACGGAGGCCGTCTGCGCCGCCATCGCCCCGCCCGTGCCGCAAGCGGGGGACGAACCCGTCGTGACTGAAAATGACGAAACACCGCTCTTGAAATTGTTCTAGTGAACAGTATTGGCGGGGCATGCTCACTCCACGCCAAAATCACGTCCTCCAGCTCCTTTGGCTCTCGCAGACTCGTTCCTGGCTGCGGCATCAGGTTCCCCTGATCGGCAGCATCATTGCCGGAAAGCCGGAATCCATGACGGAGGGGCGCATGGATGGCTGTATCGACATCGATCCCACGACGCTGCGCCTGCCAAAAAACGCCCGTACCTTTGCACTGAAGGTCCGTGGCGACTCCATGCGCAATGCGGCCATCTTGGAGGGCGATGTGGTCATCATGGAGTTCCGCGAGGCACGGCATGGCGACATCGTCGCGGCGCTGATCGACGGCGAGACGACGTTGAAGCGTTTCGTGGTGCAAAACGGCGTGCCTTACCTCCGCGCCTCGAACCCGAAGTATCCCGATCTCATTCCCGCTCGCGAACTGGTCATTCAAGGCGTGCTCATCGCCCTGCTGCGGCTTTCGGAAAGGTGATGCGTCATGATTCTGCACTTCGATGCGGATGCGTTCTTCGCCTCCGTCGAGCAGGCGGCTGATCCCAAGCTGCGCGGCCGGCCCATCGCGGTCGGCGGTGAGCGGCGAGGCATCATCGCCTCTGCCAGCTACGAGGCACGGAAAATGGGCATCTACACGCCCATGCCCACCGCTCGGGCGAAAAAGCTCTGCCCCGGCCTCATCGTGTTGCCGTGTGACTTCGACAAATACGAGCGCTTCTCGCATCTCATGTTCTCGTATGCCTATGACTTCACGCCCATCGTCGAGCAGGCCTCGATTGATGAATGCTACCTCGATCTCCATGGCGCACGGCAAACCAAGGCCTGCGATGCCGCCACGAAGATGCAGAAAGCCATCGCTCAAAGCCTCAAACTCTCCGTTTCCGTCGGCGTCGGGGCAAACAAGCTCATCTCCCAGATCGCCAGCAAGCTGCGAAAACCCCACTGCTTCATCGAAGTGGCTCCAGGGCATGAGCAGGGCTTCCTCTGGCCTTTGGAGAACAAATGGCTGCCCTCCGTCGGTCCGCAGCTCGCCGCCAGGCTCGACACCGCTGGGCTACGCCGCGTGGAGCACATCGCCCATACGCCGCTGGATGAGCTTTCGCTGCTCGTCGGCAGTGGTGCCCCCACGCTGCGTGACTATGCCCTCGGCCATGATCAGCGCCCCGTCATCTGCGATGCGCCGGCGGCGAAAAGCTACGGCGAGCAGGAGACCTTCCATCAAGACACCACCGACACCGCCTTCATCACCGCCCGTCTCCGCGCCATGGCCGACACGCTCATGCGCCGCGTGCGTGAAGATGGAAAAAGCATCCGCACCGTCACGCTGCGTTTGCGCTACAACGACATGGACGAGGTCACCCGCTCCGCCAGCCTCGATGAACCGACCGACCTCGAACACGACCTCTACCCGCTGCTCTCCGCGTTGCTAAAGCGAGCCTGGGAGCGCCGCGTGAGCGTCCGCCTCATCGGCCTGCGCTTCACCAAAATCTACGAGAGCGGTTTCAGCGCCGTTTTACCTTTGGAAGTAGCCGATGTGAAGCGTGAGCGGCTCCACACGCTCGCCCTCGTCATCGACGACCTTCGCAGCTCGCAGCGCAGCATCATGCGTGGACATGACCTCTGGCTCTCGCAGCAAAAAAACGCTCCACGCCAAACACTACCGAAGCCAAAACTCGTCACCAACCCCACCGTCAGCGTGACGAACCGCGTCTTGCGAGAGCGACCTGGCCGTGAAGTGCCCAAAACCAAGGAGATGGACTTGCCAAGTCCATCCTCCAGCGCGGCCATTCACCACGGGACTTGGCAAGTCCCTCTCCTTGGCTCCAGACCACGTGCCGCACTCAATGTGAAGAGCTGCTACAGCTTCCTCGACTCCACGCTCACCATCCCCGCCATCATCGAAGCTGCCGTGGCGCATGACATGCCTGCCGTCGCGCTCATGGACCCGAATCTGCATGCGGCGGTGCCTTTTTTTCAAGCCGCCACCGCCGCCGGGATCAAGCCCATCATCGGCGCCGAGCTGCGCTGCGACCAAAAGCCGCTCCTCGCCTATGTGCAGGATCAAACCGGCTACGCCAACCTCTGCGACCTGCTCTCCGCACCGAAAATCACGCCGCAACTGCTCCACGAGCACCAAAGCGGCCTCATCCTCGCCCCCGCCTCATCACAGCCCGAAATCCGTTACCAAAAGCCGCAGGACAAAGTCTTCTTCGACATCCTGCAAAGCATGAAAACCCTCACGCTCCTGCACGAACCGCATCCGCAGAAGCGACGAGGTGATTTTTCATTTAAACACGGCTTACCAGTACCCAACATCATCGAGCGCTGCGAGTTCGCTTTCGACTTCAAAACCCTGCGCTTTCCACGCTACACGCCCGCAGATGGTTCCACACCTGCCGCCATGCTTGACCACCTCGCTCATGCTGGACTGCGAAATCGCTACGGAGCCAAAGCCAAACAACACGAGCCACAGTTGCGCGAAGAACTCAGCATCATCGCCGAAGTCGGCTACGAGGAGTATTTTCTCACCGTTTGGCACCTGCTCCAAGAGTGCGCCGCGCTCGGCATCGGCTGGATCACGCGTGGCAGCGCCGCTGACTCGCTGGTTTGCTATGCCCTTGGCATCAGCAACGTCTGCCCCATCCGCTTTGAGCTGTACTTCAAGCGCTTCCTCAATCGCGACCGCATGGCGCTGCAAAAGCTGCCGGATATCGACATCGACTTCGCGCATGATCGCAAAGACGATGTCGTGCGGCTCCTTCTCGACCGCTACGGCCCCGAGCACGCCGCCATCGTCGGCGGCTTCAATACCTTCCAGGCCCGCTCCGCCTTCGGCGATGTCGCCAAGGTGCTCGGCGTCGCCGAAAACGAGATCCGCCGGCTCACCGAGCACATGCCGTGGACCGATGCCCGCCACGCGGCCGATGCGGTCGCCATGTCACGTGAGTGTGACCACAGCGCATGGCAAGAAGAGCCGCTGCGCACCGCGTTGCTAATGGCTGGCATGCTCGACGACTTCCCGCGCTACGCCAAGATGCACCCCTGCGGCGTCGTGCTCTCCCGCGATCCCATTCGCAGCCTCACACCCACCTTCATCAGCGGCAAAGGCTGGCCCACCACCCACTTCGACATGGACGCCGTCGAAGCCGTCGGCCTCATCAAACTCGACATCCTCGCCCAAGGCGGCCTCGCCGTGCTGCGGGACACGCAAAGTGCGATTCGAGCCACTCGCAGCTCGATTTTGCCGCAGAGGAGCAGAGAGGCAGAGAGGGCAGAGATTCGAGCAAACAATCCAGATATCCCCACCTCTGCTTCCTCCGCCTCTCTGCCCCTCTGCGGTAAACCGGAGTCTCTCGGCACCCTTCAAACCCTCGACCTCCACGCCCTCGAAGTCGGCCTG
>Ga0114981_10000100_pt1 | contig 45956 bp, 42 predicted proteins | sample S_140806_MF_Meta_FD_87028 | JGI IMG/M metagenome (GOLD analysis project Ga0114981, IMG submission 87028) | Freshwater microbial communities from Lake Simoncouche, Canada to study carbon cycling - S_140806_MF_MetaG | ecosystem: Environmental > Aquatic > Freshwater > Lake | place: Lake...
AAGTAGATAATTTAAAATATAATGCTATAACTAAAAAACTTTATCGCGGGGTGGAGCAGTCTGGTAGCTCGTCAGGCTCATAACCTGAAGGTCCTTGGTTCAAATCCAAGCCCCGCAACCAACTTTGGTAATAATGTATATTTTCAAGTAAGATAAAAATGTCTGATATGCTTAATTATTCCTTAATACTTAATAGCAAATTTATTGTTATTTTTTTTTTTTGCTATTTCCTTCTCAATCCATTTATAAGTTATTTCTAAACCAGATTTTAAGCTAGTCTCAAAATCCCACCCAAGTTTTTCTCTAACAAGATCGTTGTTGCTTGATCGTCCTCTTACTCCTTTTGGCTTATCTAATTGATAATTTTTTTCAACTTTATAACTGCCAATTTCTTCAATAATTTTTATCATTTGATTAATAGACACTTGTTCTTCGGAGCCTATATTTAACACCTCGCGACAGTCACTTTCAAATATTTTTTTTGTACCTTTTATGCAATCATGAATGAACATAAAGCTTCTTGTTTGTTCGCCATCTCCCCATACATCTATTTTTTTTTTGCCAGCATTTTTAGCAATTATTAATTTTCTACATAAGGCAGCAGGTGCTTTTTCTCTTCCTCCGTCAAATGTTCCCATTGGACCATAAACATTGTGATATCTTGCAACTCTTGTCTCCAGGCCATAGTCTTCATAAAAATGTCTGCACATTCTCTCGCTAAATAATTTTTCCCATCCATATCCATCTTCCGGCATTGCAGGATAGGCATCGGATTCTTTTAATCCTTTAATAAAACTATTCATTTGCTTGTCCGCATTATAAACGCAAGCACTTGATGAAAAAAAATATCTTTTAACTTTATTCACTAAACAAGCACGTAGCAAATTGGTATTGATAAGAACTGAAAGCATACACTCTGCCTTATTATTTTCTATAAATCCCATTCCGCCCATGTTACAGGCCATATTATAAATAAAATCAACACCTTTAGTTATCTCAAGACAATTTTGATATTCCTTTAAATCTAATGAAAAATTTTTATTTGAATCAAATATCTGAAACCAAATTTCTAAGGGCTTTATATCAGCACATACGACTTCGTGACCTTCATCTAATAATGATTTAACTAGATGTCCTCCAATAAATCCACCCGCTCCACAAACTAAATATTTTTTCTTCATTTATTATTTTTTATTGAATTCATATTCATTTTTATAATTTTTTGATTAAGTTTCACTATAGAATTTATTGTAATTGAAAATAACAAAGGAATATGCAACAGAAAAGACAATAAGCTCTTTTTTCATATCAAAACATGCACCAACTGGAATCTGATATTTATTATTTGTTTTGAATTCTTTTATGAGTTTGCAAAATAGTTGAGTTATTTTTTTATAAAACGTTTGAATTCTAATTAAATAATAATTAAGCATAAATGTACAATAATATCATTTAATATTATATCTCAAATAAACTAATCAATAAATGCATGATATCAATTTTTTTTTCTAACTATTTTATATTAATTTATATTTTTTTTTCTGGCTTAATTTTTTCAAAACTAATTATTAATGAAGATAAGCACCAAAATAATTTTGAAGTTTTCTTTATAGGATTTATTTTTCTAAGTGTTTTATCATTATTACTTAATTTTGTTATACCGCTTAATAAGTTAAATAATACGATCCTAACTTTAATCTTATTTTTTTTATTTTTATATAAATTTTTTAATTTAAAAAAAATTTATATAAAAAATTTATTTATTATATCAATTATAATCACATTAACTTCGTCAATATTATTATATAAATCAAATATTTTTAGACCGGATGCAGGATTATACCATCTTCCATTTATTAAAACATTAAATGAAGAAAAAATAGTATTTGGACTTTCTAATATACACTCTAGATTTGGTCATATCTCTATTACACAATATTTATCCGCTCATTTTAATAATTATTTAATAGGAGAAAATGGAATTAGTATTCCGCATGCAATTTTAGCTGCTGTTTTTTTAATTTATTTATTTTTTGAAATAAAAAAATATAAAAAATATAACTTATATTTTTTGTTTATTTTTTTTTCTTTATTATTCGCAACAATTTATCTCAAAAGATACTCAGAATACGGCAACGATGCTCCGGGCTTTATTTTTTCAATTTTAACAATTATTAGCTACTTAAAATATCGGTTTTTTAATAAAGAAAAAAAATATTTTTATTTATCATGCCTTTTTGGGATTTATGCATTCTGTATTAAAAGTTTTTTAATTGTAATTGTTCTAGTGCCTATTTTGTCGATAAATTTTAAAGAAATTAAAAAATTTTTATTTGATAAAAAAATATACTTATTTTTATCTATCATTTTGATTTGGTCATTAAAAAATATAATAAATACTGGCTGCATAATATATCCTGTCCACCAACTCTGTTTTGAAGTTTTAAGTTGGTCAGATATAGAGAAAACTAAATATTCAAATATTGCTGGAGAAGCTGCGTCTAAAGGTTATTTAGATAAAATTAAAATTTTAAAAGAAAATAATTATTTAACTGATAAAAATGATGAGATTACAGAATATCAAAAATTTAATCAGAATTTTAACTGGTTTAAAATATGGAGTAAGCACCATTTAATTAAAATTTTTGACAAGATATTTTTATTTTCTTTAATTGTATTCTTTTATTACATTGTCTATAAAATTTATTTTTTACATAAAATTAAAAATATTTCTAAAGATAATATATTAAAAAATTTCTATTCGTTATTCCTAATAGCGTTTCTAGGAATATTAATATGGTTTTTAAAATTCCCGGTATATAGATTTGGCGTTCCTTTTATTTACCTAATAATAATACTAATTTTTTTTTATTTTATAAATTCAATAAAGCTTGATCAAAAAAAATTAAATCTTCATAAAAAAATTATGATTTCGTGTTTCATGATCTTTATTGTTTTAATTAATTCTGCAAGAATTATAAAAAATAAAGACAATAGTAATTGGCCAAATATATATAAAATGGGCAATAATGTTAATTATTTGGAGATTATAATTAATAAAAAAATAGCTTACTCAAAAGCAGACTCAGAATGTATGTATGGTAGAAGTTTATGTGGAAATGAAAATATAAGTGTTAATTTTACTGAAAAGTACGGATATAAATTTTTTCTAAAGAAAATCTAGCATGAAAAAAATAAATTATTTAGATTTTTATAGTATAAAAATTTATTTTTTTTTAATTATTATATTTTTATCGTCCCGTTTATTTATATTTCAATTAATAGGCTATAATAATACTATTGATTTTTTTCATTACTCAAATATTGAACTTTTAAAATCTGATCTTCTAAAAACAATTTATTACAATCATTCGCAGCCACTTTTGTTAAATTTTTTTTTAGGGGTATTGCTTAAAATATTTGATGGAAATTTAGAAAGAATTAGCCTTGTTTTTTATTTCTTAAACATATTTTTAACAATCGGAATAATTATTTTATCTTATAAAATAATGAAATTATTTCTGATAAATAAAAAGATAATTTATTTTATTTTATTTGTCTTATCTATAAACCCAAATTTTATTTACTATGAGAACTACTCAAATCCTATATACTCTCATATCAACTGTTATCTATATTTTCAGTTAGTTTATCTAATCCTTAGATATAGTTTAAAAAAATCTTTTAATACTGAAGTTTTTATTTATCTTACTTTATTAGTCCAATCTCAAATCTGGTCTGCTTGGCAACCGTATTTAATTCTTATAATTTTTATTTTTTTAAAAATTTTTATAAGTAAATTTAATATTAAATCTTTCTTAATTTTTTTAATAATATTTCTTACTGCTTTAGCACCAAGTATAAAAAATTCTCTTTTATTTGGTTCTTTTGCAAATAGTTCATGGACAGGAATATATTTATCTACTGTTTTTGTCCCAGAGCCTGACTGTGCAAAACATAATTATGTTTCAAATGATGACATAAAAAATGCTGAGAATAATTTTGGCAAAAAATATCTTAAAGAGCCGAGTTTATGGGGTCCTAAAAGTGGAGAAAATAATCTAGCAATTATTTATATGTCGAAAAGATGTTTGGAATATGCTGTAAATCGAATTGTTAACGATCCATTTAATTATCTAAAAAATAGAACTGTTCAATTCTTTATCTCTCATAGTAAATTATCATTTGAAAACGTTAGAGGGGCGCCAGATATAGGAAAACCAAAATGGATAATTAAATACTTAGATGTATTGGATAAACATTTTAAAACATCTAAACAATTAATAATTTTTGGATATATGCTAACGGTATATTGTGGTTATCTATACATAGTCATAAAAAAAATAAATACTGAAGATAAATTTAAGTACGCTAATATTTTATTTTTATTTTTGTACGCTTATTATATTTTGGTAACGCACCTTTTAAATGGTGGTTACGAAACAACTAGGATGGTTTATGGAGGTTTTGTAATTCAGTTATTATTTTTTGTAAATTTATTAAACTTTATTAAAAATAAAAAAAAAACTATTTGCACTTAACAAATTTTTTAGTTTTGTTGTCATACATAAATGCATGATTAGATAAATAATTGCACCAATATTGAGCGTTGGTCGCTAAGCCATTGGGATTTATTATATATTTTTTATTCTCCGTCTCTGAATTTCCATACTTTGCAAGATATTCATGTCTCCTAAAATATGCTTTTTCTATATTTGCTGAATTTGAAAAAGCAATAGGTGCATTCTTATCTTTAAAAAAATTTATATTCTTAATATTTGAAATATTTAGATAAAACTCTCTTTTATTAACGTAGTCTTTAAAGTTGAGTTTTTCAACCAGCAAACTTTCATTAATAACACTCTTGTATATCTTATTTTGTTCTAGTTCTAAAATTTCTAAATCTGAAATAAAATTTTTATTATTAAAGATTATGAGAAAGATAGAAATTATTAATTGAAATAGAAATATATTATTATTTTGAATAAATTTTAATTTTGAGATTTCATAAACACCTATAACAAATAAAGGAATAAACCATCTAACATAATATCCTGAAACAATAACTAAATAAAAAACACAATAAAATAAAAAAAAATATAATATTAATTTACTTGAATTATTTTTAATAAAATTAATAAAAAATATCCCGAATATATAAATTAATAAAAAAAAATAAATTAATAATTTTTTCTCAAAAGTTATAAATTGCTGAACGTTATAAATAGTAAAATTTAATTGAATTTTAATATTCTGCAAAATTGAAATTGAAAACCATGGAGCGGTTGCAAAAAATACTAAAATAATAAAAAGATAATCATTAATATTAAACTTATCTTTCTTATTTAAGCAAATAAAATTAATTAATATAATGTATTCAACTTTTTCAGCAACTGCTAATCCAAAAAATATTAATGAAAGTTTTTTATTTTTATCTTTTAAAATTAAACTAATTGCACAAAATAAACTTGCGGTAAAAAAAGGTTTTCCTGAAAATATTGTATTAATAAATATTGGTGAAAGTAAACAAACTAAAAATAATAAAAAAAAAGATTTTTTTTTATCAATTTTAAAAAAGTATATTAAAAGTATTGTATTTAATAAAAATAATGAAAATTTTATGTAAATAAGATTTTCATAATGTTTAAAAATTATCTGATCAAAGGACTGAATTATATCTAAAACACTTTTAAATTTTTGCTGAATTATTGTATTAAGTAAAAAATCACAAAAAACAAAAAAAGTTCCAAACCATGTTTTTAAACCACCGGGAGCGTGTTTGCTAGATGGCAGCTCCCCTTCTAATAATAATAATGAATCTGAAAGATAATTGATTTCATCAACATCGTCTAATTTGTAATAAATTTTACTATAATAAGTTATGAATAAGAATAGAAATAAAAAAAAGTAAGAAATATTGTAATATTTATTTTTGAACATTATTTTTCAATCTTAATTTAATCAAAGACCAAAGTGAATCCATTATATGGAACAGTCTCATCTTTGATTGATCTGCAGCTCTAAATTTCAGTTTTATTGGAATATCTTTAATTTTGTAACCTAATTTCTCTAAGTAAAATAAACTCTCTATTAAGAAAAAATAATTATTATTTTTTACCAAGTTTAAAAACCTATTATCAACTTTTTTCAGATTATAAGCTCTAAAGCCTCCTGATGAATCAAAATTAGTATTTAAAATAATCTTTACGATGTAAAATCTTAATTTTGTTAAAAATTTTCTATATAAAGGCCAATCATCTAATGAATTTTTTTGAACAAATCTTGAAGTATTAATTATATCGTAATTTTTATATTTTAAATAATTTATCATTTGATCAATTTTTTTTGGGTCATGAGTTCCATCGGCATCCATAGTAATACAATAATCAAATCTTTTGAGATAAGAATAGAGAATTCCATATTTATGTGCTGAGCCTAACCCTTTGTCTTTTTTTCTTATCACATAAGAAACTTGTTTCTTATTTATTTTTTTTACAATATTTATTGTATTATCTTTGGACTCGTCGTCTACAACAAGAATTTTAATTTTTTTATGAAAAAAAATAATTTTTTTAATAATTATTTCAATATTATTCTCTTCATTTAAAGTTGGAATAATTACTAATGCTTTCAAACTAAATTACCTGAAACTTGGGAAGTGGGAAAATAAACTTTACTCCAGAACTTATCGTCTTTTTTTCTTTATTTAAAATGAAATTTTTAAAATGCCAGGGTAAAACAAAGAAGAAATCTGGTTGTAATTGCTTTGCTTTTTTTTCAGAAATAATTTTTATTTTTGTTCCTGGCGTATAACAACCATCCTTGTCTTTATTTACGTCGCATATATATTTAATATTTTTGCTGCTTATATTGCAATACTGCAAAAGAACATTGCCTTTAGTTGAAGCTCCATAGCCAATTACTGTTTTGTGCTGTGGTTTAATTTTTTTGAAAAAATTAATCATCTTATCTTTTTCTCTATTAATTCTTTTATAAAATTGTTTATATATATAAGCGCTGTTTATTTTTTTGTTTTTTTCGTCTGTAAGAATTTTATAAATATTTTTGTTTTCTAAATATTTTGAATTCTTTTTTGCAACAGTAAGAGCGAAACTCCCACCATTAATGTTGTTAAAGCTTATGTCGATAATTTTAAGATTTACAGAATCTAATATATTTTTGATTGAATATAACGAATAATATTCAAGATGTTCATGACAAATAGTATCATAAGACAAATTTTTTAACATATAACCAGAATAACTCTGTTCCAAATGCCAAACACCTTCATCTGCTAGTGTTTTGTATATTTGTTTTGCAAAAAACACTGGGTCCGGCAAATCATAAAACATCGCTATAGATGTGATTAATTTTGCTTTTTTATTCTTCAGATACTTTTCTACACCCCGAAATGAAAAAAAGTTTGGAACTTTTATAATATTTTTTTTATAAAACTTATTAAATTTTTTAATTGTTGGATCAACAGCTATTAATTTATTTTTTTTGGAATCTAAAAAACTTAATAAAGTCCCATCATTCGCCCCAATATCAATCACTATATCGTCCTTAACTATTCTAAATTTCTTTTTAAGAAAATTTATTTTATCTTTTATATGATTAACCATAGATAAATTTAAACCTGTTCTATAGCCATAATTATTTCCATACATTTTTTTTAAATTAAAATTTTCAGATAACTGGACTAATTTGCAACGGCTGCAGATAATCAGTGTTAATTTGCCTCGTGGAACTTTTTGATTTTTATTTTTTGGAAAAATACCTGTAAAACTTTGATTTCCTAAAGAAAATAACTTTTGCAACTTATTTGAATTGCAGGACCTACATTTTTTTATTTTTGACATTTATTTTTATTTTATTTAATTCATAATTAATCATATCTGAGACTAAATAACTTATTGTCTTTTTAGCTTTCCAATTAAGATATTTTCTTGCCTTCGAACTATCACCTAACAAATAAATAACATCTGAGGGTCTGAAAAATTTTTTAGATACTTTTATGATAGTCTTTCCATTTTTGATATTGGCTTTTTCTTGCATTCCTTCTCCAGACCAAAATATTTTAAGGTTTATTTTATCGCAGACCATATTTATAAATTCTTTAATTGAGTATTGTTTTTCAGATGAAATCACAAAATCATCAGGCGTTTTATAATTTAATATCTTATACATCATCTCAACATAGTCTTCTGCATGCCCCCAATCTCTTCTTGAATATATGTTTCCAAGAACCAAGGGTGTTTTTTGAATGTTAAATTTTATTCTTACGAGATTACTAATTATTTTTTTTGTAACAAATTGCTGACCTCTTAATGGACTTTCGTGATTAAACAAAATTCCGTTTGAAGCAAAAATGTTATAAGAATTTCTATACATTCTTGTATAATAATATGCCGATAGTTTTGCAATTGAGTATGGAGATATGGGATTGAAATGAGTTTTTTCATTTAATTTCTTTTCATTAGATTCATTTAAACCATACATTTCTGAGGAAGAAGCTTGGTAAAACTTAGTTTTATTGGAAAAGTTTTTTATCGATTCCAAAATATTTATAACTGAAACATTATTTATATTGTCAGTATAAATAGGATTGTCGTATGAAAAAGTAACGAAAGATTGGGCTCCTAAATTAAAAAAATATGTTGGTTTAATTTTTTTTATTATAGTGGTAATTTTTTGATGTTCAGATAAATCTGAATTAATAAATTTTATTTTATCTTTTATTCCAAAGTATTCTAATCTCTCAAGAGGATCAGCTGAAGTTCTTCTTAAAATACCAAAAACTTTTATCTTTTTTTTAATAAGATAATTGGCTAAATAACTGCCATCTTGCCCTGTAATACCTGTAATGATTGCGGATTTCATTATATTATTTTTTTATAATTAAAATTAAATTAGAGGTAAAAAAAAATAGCTTACATTTAATAATTTTATAGTCATTGATGTTAAGTATTTTTATAAATTTTAATAAATCTTTTTGTGACAAAAGATTAAGATTTTTTATATCAGAATAATAATTCATTCCTATAACTTTTAATACCTTTCTAAATATAAAATCCGGCAATAAATGCAACAATGGAATTTTTGTATGAAATTCAATAGGAAAAAACTTGTTGGGAGTTTGTAAAAAAACGTATTTTTTTGAAACTCTAACACATTCTTTAAGAAAATTAATTTGATCATCTAATGTTCCAACATGCTCGATGGTAGCGTTACTATGAACAACTTCAAACGAATTATCTTCTAAATGTGTATTTCTTCCATCGGACTGAATACACTTTATTTCAGGATATATAGATTTTAAATTATCTAAATTTTGGTCGGATAAACATGTTAAATTACTTTTGTATTTAAATTTTTTTATAAAAATATTATCTTGATCAGTTATTGATCCTGTTGTTCCAATATCTAAAACCTTGGTATCTTTTGTATAAGCAATATTATCTTCGAAAACTTTAAAAAAAAATTCTCTAAACCTTAATAAAATTTTAACTAGAAATTTATCTAAAAAAGGTATCTTGAACCAATAAGTTTGCTTATTGTTTAAAGTTTTATTATCATCTAAAGACATATATTGTAGATAAATTATTTAAATATAAATGAAAATTTCAGTTATAATTCCTGTTTTTAATGAAGAGAAATTTGTACTACAAACTCTTGAAGAAGTTAATAAACAAAAAAAAGAATTTAATCTTGAAATAATAATTATTGATGATTTTTCTACTGATAACACCTTAAAAATAATAGAAAAAAATTCTAATCTATTCGACAAATTTATTAAAAATGAAAAAAATTATGGTAAAGGAAAAAGTATAATATTAGGAATCAAAGAAGCAACTGGAGACCTAATTTTGCTACAGGATTGTGATCTAGAATATGATCCTGAAGAATATGCAAAGTTAATTGAACCTTTCACTAAGTATAATGCTGATGTAGTTTTGGGAAGCAGATTTAAAGGATCAGGTCCAAAAAGAATAATTTATTTTACAAATCACATAGCAAACAAATTTTTAACTTTTTTAGTAAATCTTCTTTTAAACAGAAATTTTTCAGACATAGAAACTGGGTATAAAGTAATAAACAAAAAAAAACTTGATTTTATAAATTTAGAACAAAATAGATTTGGCATTGAAATAGAATTAATAATGAAATTATCCAAAACTAACTCAAAAATTTATGAAGTTGGAATAAATTATAATGGAAGAACTTATGAAGAGGGAAAAAAAATTAAATTTATAGATGGGGTGATAGCTGTTTACTTGATATTTTATTATTTTTTTAAAAGATAATGTTTCAATTTAAAAAATTTTATTTAGAATATATTGTTGTTGCAATACCCATTCTTCTAATAACAGGTCCGTTTATTCCTGATTTATTTTTGTCAGCGGCTTGTTTGATTTTCTTAATTAAAATTATTAATAATAGAAAATACAGCATCTTTAATAATACCTTTTTTAAATATTTCTTAATATTTTGGTTTTGTTTAATATTATCGTCAATACTTGGTGATCCTAAAAATTTTTTTATTTCTATACAATCATCTTTTTTTTATTTGAGGTTTGGTATTTTTGTAGTTCTGGTAAAATATTTAATGGATGCTAATAAAAATTTTTCTTTATTATTTTTATACTCTATAAGTATTGCAATTTTACTTGCAACATTATTTGCATTAGTACAGTTTATTTATATTAGAGCTGGACTAACAGATGAAATTGTAAAATTATATATTAATACCTCTCGAGAATACTTTAATTATCACTGGGGTGGCATTGGGGCTTCGGCATCCAACAGACTGACACTTCCATTTGGCAATTGGCAAGTAGTTGGAAGTTTTATAGTCAGATTACTACCACTAAGTTTTATCTTAGTATTGTGGAAAATAGATAATAAAAAGATTTCAAAAAAAGAGTCTCTTTTAATAAAAATATTATTTACATTAGTCTTTTTTATTGTCTGGTGCTCCGGCGAAAGATCTTCTTTTATTCTTTTAATTATTCAATTAATTTTATTATTTCTATTAATTAAAAAATTAAGAGTTTTTTTTAAAAAGTTTTTAGCAATTGGTGTTTTTTTAGTTTTATTAAGTATTTATATTGACCCGGTATCAAAAGGTAGAATGATTACACAAACAATTAATAATATTACTGAAGAAAACAATATACATTTTATAACACAAATCCATGAAGCTCATATTTTTGGAGCATGGAAAATATTTTTAAATAACAAATATTTTGGCGCTGGTTTAAAAGGATTTAGATATGAATGTTTCAACAAAGATGAATATTTTAAAAATCCAAAGATTATATGCACCACGCATCCGCACAATATTTTAATGCAGTTTCTAAGTGAGACAGGAATAATTGGTTTTATTTTTTATATTATTTCTTTTTTGATTGTGTCTTTTATTTTATTTAAAAAATTTATTTACAACCTATCAAACAAAAATAAATTTTTTATTGATGATTATCAAATTTGCGCTCTAATTGCGATATTTATTACACTCTGGCCTTTAGCTTCCAGCGGAAGTTTCTTCAATAATTGGTTATCCATTATATATTTTATCCCCGTTGCTTTTTGTTTTAACAAATTAAAATTTAAGAAGTGAACTGTGAAAAAAAATATCAAATTTATTTTAATATCTTTTTTCTTTTTTTTATTGCTAATTTCAATAACAGAAATCTTTTTAAGATATCAGGGTTTTGGAACTCCTATAATTTATGAAAAATCATATCAATACGGATACGCACCAGCTCCAAACCAAAAATTAATTCGATTTAATAATAAAAACGTAACAATAGATAGCAACGGATTTAGAATAGGTTCTTCAATAAATAATACATATAATAAAATTTATTTTCTTGGAGATAGCGTGACTTATGGTGGCAGCTATATAGATGACGATGAATTATATAGTGAAAATTTTTGTCAAAAAATTAATCAAATCTTAAAAAAAAAGTTTAACTGTTATAATGGTGGAGTAAATGCCTACGGGTTTGAAAATATTATTGAAAGATATAAATCAATAAAAAAAAACAAAGATACTTTTGTCATAATAACTCTTATACCCGGTGACTTTTCAAGGAATTTTATGCAAATTGAATCCCTTCCCTATTTTACTAAAAAACACACACATTTTTTAAAAGCTACAACAGAATTAACTGCTTATTACCTTGATATAGCAAGAAGCAATCTAAGATATGATGAAAAAAAATTTTCATTGGAACAAAAGTTAGATGACTATACTAAAAAAAAAATAACTGAAAATCTTTATCAAATTCAACAACTGCAAAAAAACGACCCTAATTTAATAATACTTTTTTTTCCTCCTAAAAAATTTTTGTTAGAAAAAAAAATTAGTGAATTTGATAATTTTTTCTTTGAAAATATTCATAATAAAAAAAATTATTATAATCTAACTAATCATTTAAAATCTCTTAATGATGAAAATAATATTTACTACGACAGTATTCATTTAAATTCTAAGGGTCATCAAGCAATGTCTGAAGTACTATTTAAATTGCTTAAAAATAATTTTTTAAAAACTAACTAAGCTTTTCAATAAATGATAAAATATTCTAAAATATTTTTTATAAATATTATTATTTTAATTATTATTTTTTTTATAACTGAAATTGCAATTTCAATATTTAAACCCAACCATTTAATTCGTGATAATGAATTAGGATGGAAACTAAGACCTAATTACAAAAAAGACAAAACTGAAAAAGATTTCTATGATCAAACTTATAATGTTAGGTTTGAAGTTAATAGCAGTGGCATAGTTGAAGTGGGTGATAAAAAAGATAAGTCTATATCCATATTAGTTTTGGGGGACTCATTTTCATTAGATCCCTATGTTAGCAATGAAAAGATGTGGTATGGAATTCTACAAAGTGAATTAAAAAAAAAATTAAATAAAAATATTACTATTAACGTGATTGGAGCTGGAGGATACGGAAGTCTGCAAGAATATTTGCTTATGAAAAAATTAAATTTAAATAATGATTTAATTATCTTGCAATTTTGCAGCAATGATTTTGATAATAATATTCTGGAAATAGAAAAAATAAACGGATCTATAAATCAATATAGCAGAAGACCGTATTTAGATTCTCAAAATGAGATTTACTATGATCAAAGTTTTTTTTCAAAATTTTTAAGAACAGAGTTTTTAGGAGAATCCAGAATATTAAATAAAATACTTTTTTGGTATGGTAACAATAAAAATCACAATGAAATTAATAATGAATTAAAAAATCGTTCATATTATATTACAAAAATAATTTTAAAAAAGATTCGATCTCTTCATCCAGATAAAAATTTTTTTATTTTTAATTGCGAATATTCAGATAACAGATGGGAAAAATTAGCAAAGGAAACTGATTTTATTCCTATTATAGAAAACTCAAAAAATTTACAAAAAGCAAAAAAAAATAATTTAAAAATATATTACAGTGATGGAGGTCACTATAATGAACTCGGTCACGAAATAATGGGTCTTTCAATAGCGAACAATAAACAATTATTAGATGCAATAAGATTAATAATTAATAAGCAGTAGGTTTCTCAATTATCTTATAATTTAAAATAAGTTTCCCAACTTTCATTTCATCATCGTTATAATAACAATCTTTTTTATTCCAGCAAAAATTCCAAGTATAATCAACCAAACCTTTATCAATCTTATCATTTATTGGTGTATAGCCGAAATAAATTCTTTTCTCAAAAACGGTCTCATTAACCAATATTCTTTTATAGGAAAAGATATCAACATTGTTTTTATTTAATTGCATAACTTGAGATATAAAAAAAATAGATATGTTTACAACTAGTATCCCAAAATTAATTTTACTAATCACACCAGAATTAACTCTTAAATTATTTATATTAAAGAAAGAGGCTAAAAATAAAGTTGGCAATAGTGCAATTAACCAAAAACCTAATCTTGGATCTGGTGATAATAAATACCACTGACTAAATAAAAGAAAAAAAAAGAAAAAAATAGTAAAATTTTTAATATCAAATTTATATATTTTTTTTTTTGTTATCGAATATCGCCATAAACAAATCATGCAAATGCAAAGTAAACTATAGATTGTTATTATTCTCTTAACTTCGCTCATTATTATTTGATTAGAAATCTTAATATTGTTGATCTGATTTCCGCTAGAGGAAATACTTGTAAAACCTTTTAAGCTATCAAAAGAAAAATTGAAAAAAATTAACAGAGAAAATAAAAAAAATAATACTAGAGATAATTTTCGACTAATTTTGTTAATAAACAAAAATAATAATAAAATAATAAATAAGAATAAAATAATTAAAATATAAAAATTTTCTAAAATAAAACTAAAATTAATACCAATAAAATGCCTTTTGTACTGTTGAATGAGCAGTAAATCTCTTGTTAAATAATTTAAATTAAACCAAGATACATTAAAACATGAATATTTCACTGGATATAAAAAACAACCGCTAATTATAAAATTTTTTATAAACCATGCTAACATTAAAAACATTATTATCAAAAAAAAATTTAATTGTTTGGTTTTAAGCATCGTAAAATTTTTATAAAAATATAAATAAAATAATAGAAATAAAAATAAAAATAAAAAAATAATCCCTGTGGGTTTTGCTATCACCACAGAACAAAAGATTAATGTAAAAATCCAAAAATTTGAATTATTGAATTTTGTTTCATTAGAGTTTAATAATATCAAAGTTTGAAAACAAAAAAGGATAGAGAGAATTCCAAACGAAAAATCAACCCCACCATAATCAATATTGCTATATCTTTGCCACAGTAAAAAACTTAAAGTTGTTGGCAAAAGTAACAAAATACTAAAATCATTTTTTTCTTTTGATAAATCGTATAAAAATAAAATAAAAATATTCAAATATATTGCTTGAAAGAAGCTAACTATTGTAAAATTATCTCCTATCCAAAATAAAGCACTAATATAGTCATAACTTGTATTAAGAGCATATCGACTATGTAAATTGAAGAGCCCAAATGTAATTTTATAATTCTTTATCCAATTCTGAAATGGAACATGATATAAGCCGGCATCGTGACCTAGGTCATGATTAATTATCATCGGTACGGTAAATATTATTAATATCGCAAAAATAATTAATATTTTTATATCTCTTCTATTTAATCTTAAAATTAATATTAATAATAATAAAAATAAAATTGTAAGAGATAAGTAGTCATTTAAAGCAGTAAAAAAATTTAAAATCAGAGCTAAAAAATTTAAAAAAAGAAAACCTAAGATTAGATTTGTTGAGATTCTATTATTTTTTATGTTTAATGAAAAAGTATTTCTAATACTTTCTAATAATTGATAACCTAACTTATAAATTAAAAAAATAGTTAAAAGATATAAACTGTATAAAGTAATCAATGTTTGTATAAAGATTTTATTAATATAAAATAAAATACAGAAGCAACTACAAATAACAATAATGTTTTATAAAAAAAAAACAAACAAGTAAAAGATAAGAAAAACACATTTATTAATCCAGATACAGTGTAATGTTGAATATTTATCGATTTAAATTTTTCAAGCATTAAGTAATGTAAATGATTTCTATCTGCTTTAAATGGGTTTTTTTTATTTGAAATTCTCAAATAAAAAACTCTTATTATTTCTAATCCAGGAAACAACATAATCATTAAAATTTCATCAGACTTAAATAAATAATTAATATTAAAATTTTTTATAAATAATATAGCAATTATAACAGACAATAGATTTGCTCCACTATCACCTAAAAAAACTTTTCTTTTTAAATTTAAGAATAAAAAAAAAATAACAGAAAATAATATTAGCATTAAATTTAAATTAAAATTAACTCGTAATAAAATAAAGGATATAACAATTAAAGCATACAAACCAACATTAAGATCTATTCCATCCAGCATGTTAAAAGCATTGGTAAAAATTAAAATTGCAAACAAAGTAAATAAAATACTAAATGATCCTAAATAATAAATATAATTAACACTCATTAAATTAATCTCAGTAATCAATAGTGCCTTGTCAGCAAAAATTCCAAATAGATATATTATTGTCAATAATAGTAATTTTATGAATGGACCAAGGTCAAATTTATCGTCAATTAAGCCAACTAAAAAAAATGCGGATGGAACAACAAACCAAGTTACAAAACTTTGATAATCACTGATTAAAAATAAATTATTGTTAGAAAATTTAAAATAACTATTTATTGTTAATATTAATATGTAATTAAAATACAATATTATCCCTCCGCCTAAAAAAATAGGTTTTGAATGTAATTTTCTATTTTTATCCGGAATATCAAATATATTTATTCCTTTTGAAAAAAAATTAAGATTTCTGTATATAAAAAAATTTAATATCGCAAAAATTAAAAATAAAGTTGACTCAAGCATAGATTTATAAATTATAAATACATAAAATAATGGTTATATAAATTAATAAAAATGAATAAAATATATAATTATTACATTTACACTGCCTATATACTTCTTGTCAGTTCAATTGGCTCCAATATTGCTAATATAAAAATATTAACAGATATTAATGTAAAAAGTATTCAAGAACTTAGATCTTTATTTCCATTTTTAATCTTATTAATAAATTTTTTAATAATATCCATAAAATATAAATTTAATTTTTTTAAAGATTTAACTCCAATTCTATATTTTTTTTTCTTAACAACTATTATTCAATTTATTGGTTTATTATTGAGTCAATATAATATTTTTTATCTTCAGTTTATTTTCGGAACTCTATCTATAATAAGTTTATTTATAATAATATACAAAACTAATAATGAAGATATTTTTTCGAAATTATTTTATTTAAATTTCTATTTAATTGCATTTTTAATAATAATTTTTATTTATCAAAATCCAAAGATTGTTTACGGCAGTGGGATGATAAGTATATTTGGTCATCAAATTATTAACATCAATAGCAATGGCTTCTCTAGGTATTTGTTGTTTTTATATATTTATCTTTATGTAATTTATCTTTTATCGAATAACATAAATTTTTATAAATTTTTAATTTTATTAACTATCTCGACCCTAATTTTTTTATACGAAGGGAGAGTTAATATAGGAATTTTATTAATTATAAATCTGGTAATATTTTTAAAGAAAATTAATTTACTTAAAAAAATATTATTATATCTTTTTATATCAATTACACCTTTTATCCTTTCGATTGTATGGCAAAATCAATCACAAAATAATAATTACTTTGATATTTCGAACGCTCCAACTTTTAGAACTGGAGAAAGTGCTAAGGGGAAATTTGAAACCAAAAAAGATTATATATTATCATCTTTATCACCAAACAATTTGACTACGGGCAGATATGATAAATGGAAAATTATTTTAGAATACAAACAAAGTATTAATAACTCAATTTTTGGTAACGGCCCTGAGTTTGATAGATCTCTTTTAAATCAAAAGTATAAATATTCACACAGCGAAGATTCTGCTAATGGCATTCTATATCTTTATTTATGCGGCGGAATTCTAAGCGTAATTTTTTTCTTATTATTAGCAATTCAACAACTTCAAAAAATATGGAAAAATTTAATTATAAATAATACGCAGAATTTTATTAAAAATCCTAAAGTTTTTGTATCTATTATTTGTTTTTTATACATTTTAATTAGATCCTTATTTGAGAACAGCTTTAGCGTATGGAGTATAGATCAGGTATTTTTTATTTTGTTTGGTTGCTATTGGAATTTTTTCTTGGAGAAAAGTAATAAAATAAAAAACTAGTTATCTTTTTGTGTAAATCATTTTTATTGCTTAATTTAGTTGCTCTACTTTTTTTTGCCAATACTTTAATAATTAATTCCAATATGTTTTTATTATCAAAATCTATAATAGAATAAGATTTATATATATTTTTAATGAACTTCATTTGAGATTTTCTAAAAATTATATGGACATTTGACAAAATTGATTTTTGAATAAAAAAAGAATGCGGATTTTCTGCAGGCGAAATTACAAATTTACATCTATCCAATAAAGCACTGAGTTTTGCTTCGGGGACATATCCTAGCGAATTAATATGTAATTTACTAAATTCATTCAAAGGATCTCCACAAAATAATATCCTAAATTTCAACTTTATTAATTTATGAAATAAATATATTTCTTTTTTTAAAAATTTATTTGAATGATTTCTAAAATAATAAACTAAATCTATATCTTTAAAAACTTTTCTTCGATTGTTCTTGCTTGATAAATAAATAAGTGAGAAATTTTTAATATAATTAATTAAATGGATTTTTTTAATAAGATTTGTTGAAAGAATAATATTTCTAAACTTTTTTTGAATAATTTTTTTTGAAAAAAAAATAAAAAAGGGAAGTAAAATATATCTAACAATTTGCTTTATTGAATTAATATTATTTTTTTCATCCGAGCCAGTAATAGGTCCTAGTATAGTTTTAGCTGGAAGCAGCAAGAATAGTAAAAAGTTCCATATAGGCAAATAATTTAAGTAAATAACAGAATCTACAACATAACTTTGCCTTATAATTTTAGCTACGCCAAAAAACGGAGTGAAATATTTATAATTTAGAAAAATATTTTTTTTAAAATTAAATTTTTTAATAATTTTACCTTTTGAAATAAAATATTTAAAATGTGGTGTCTCTAAAATTATTTTCGAATTAACATTAAATTTTATATAATATTTTAAAAACTCATTAGCTAGCAAACCTTCGCCTGAACTCTTTTCGAATTCGCAAGACCAAATATAGGTTGTGTGTTTTATATTATTCAATTTTTTTAAACATTTTATAGCGAATCTTACATTTATAAAAATAAATTAGAATGTAATAAAATTTTTGTGAAAATATTTTTAATAAAATTAATTTTATTAACTCCTTAAGTCCATCTAAAAAGGATAATGCAAATTGATGTTTTGTTGAAATAAAAGTGGGTTTTGAAGATTGGCCTCCTAAATAATGCATAGATAAATTTTTATAAATTTTTATTTTACCAAAAAAATTAATATTTTGCTTTATCCATACCGCATCAGAAGAAATGAATATTTTTTCATTAAAAAAAAATTTACTTGAGGGTGGTCTTACAAAACTTGGATGTGGTGAATAATTATCTTTATTAAAAAAAAATTTTTTTATCTCAAAAACCATTTCATCATAAATATTTAAATTTTTAAATATCAGACATTTATCTTTGCATTTTTTGATTGCTCTTTTTACTAACGCAATTGATTTAAAATAAATCAATTCATCACCACTATTAATAAAAATTACATAATATTTTGAAGTCTTTTTTAATCCTATGTTCATTGCATTCCATAAGGATTTATCCTTTCCAACTATGATTTTTGTGTATTTATTTTTTATTTTTTTTTTAAAGATTTGTTAATTTTTTTTGCTACAATTAAATTTAGATCTGGTTTTATGTTTTGACTACTTACAGATTTTACAGTTTTTAAAAGATCACCATCAAAATCTTTATGTACGGTAATAATCGCTACTTTTGACATTATGCAGAAAGCTTTTTTACTTTAATATTTTTCAAAGAATAAATACTTTTATTAAAATAAATAAATTCTTTAAAAGATATAACCAGTCTAATAATTCGTCGCATTGGAGAAGTGTGCAATCTCCAAAAACTTGTTAAATAACTTTTCTCTATGAACCTAGGAACTATTTTTTCTTCCTTTGATAACATTCTAAATGCCCCCCCCATACAAATAATTTTTAAATTTTTTTTATAATTAGCAATCTCTAAAGAAACATTTTCTTGTAAGGGCGTTGGTAATACAAGTATTAATACTTTATGTTTTTTATTGATATTTTTTTTTAGTTTTAAAATTATACTATTTAGATCTAATCCATAAATATCACAAAAAGACGTATATTTAAAATCTTTGAGATATTGACCTGCTTTTTTTGTCAAAGTTCCAGCTGTAATCGCAAAAATTTTATTTTTTTCTAAAAATTTATATAAATCTTGAAATATAATTCTTCCAGGAATAATTTTTTTAATTTTTTTATCGAAAATTTTTGAAAATAAACCATCTGGCCAATAATAAAATTTTGATTTATTAATAGTCTTTTTTAAATAAGTAAATGATGCAAGATTTAATGCGCTTAAGATAAAAGAATTTTTTTTTAATAATACTTTATAATTATTAACATAAATTAATTTATTATATAAAATTTTCTTTATGTAAGTAGTCTTTAAAATAATATTTTTTTTAAAAAAGAATTGTCTTACTTTTCTTAGATATTTAAATAAAATAATTATATACGCATATTTATAAGTTTTGATAATTTTCAAATCTTCAATAAATTTTCTAAAAATTAATACATTACTATCCCCACCAGATCTCATAATTATAGTCGGTTTATTTATGTAAAAAGCATTAGTTTTTTTATGATTTATCAATTTAACCATCCAAGCATAATCGCCTGAAATATTATATGAATTGTTATAAAACATTATTTTTTTAAAAATTTCTTTTTTTATAAAAACTGATGTATGTGGCGGCATCCATCCCTTTTGGATGTCCTTTTTTAAATCTATAGAAGGATCTTTCCACACTCTTAATATTTTGCTTAAATCTCCTCTACTGCTTATAATTATATCGGAATATAAAAAATTAAATTTACTATTTAAAAAAACCTTACAAACTTCATCCAGGGTATGCTCAGAATAATAAATATCATCACCGTGTAATATTCCTATAATTTCACCGCTACATAATTTTAATCCTTGATTTAAAGCTCCAAACTTATTTTTAACATCCTTTTTTTCATTAAAAACTTTGATTTCTTTATAATTACCAAAATTTCTTTTTATATAATCACCTGTTCCATCATCAGATTTTGCTAAAATAATAATTAACTCTTTGTTTGGATACTTTTGTAATAAAAATGAATTGATAGAATCTTTTATGAAAGGAATTCCATTTTTTACAACGGTTATGATCGATATTTTATTCATCTTTATTTCTTATTACCTTTGAATAAAGAGCACTATATTGTTTCGCTACTACCGGATAAGAAAAACTCTTCAAGACATGACGTCTTGCATTACTGCACATTAGTTTTTTGATCTTTTTATTACTAAGTATTAATAAAATTTTTTTTTCTAAATCTTTATAACTAAATGGTTTTGCTAAAAATCCTGTTTTACCATCAATAATAATATCTTTTAACCCACAAACATTAAATGAAACTACTGGAGTTCCGCAAGATTGAGCTTCTAGGGCTGTTAAGCAAAAACTTTCTACTTTTGAGGGAACTACGCATATATCTGCACAATTATAAATATCTCTTAATAAATGATCTTCTTTTATATGTCCCAGATAATATGTTTTAATTCCTAGAGCCGATACAGAAGGAGAAAAATTCTCACCAACAATTATAATTTCAAAATTAATTTTTTTTTTCAAAATTTGCAAAGCTTTTATCAAAAGGTCCTTTCCTTTATGATGCTCATTTCCTCCCCCGAGTGCCGAAAACATAATAATTTTAGAATCTTTTTTAATATTTAATTTATTCCTTAAATGATTTTTGCTCTTAATTTTCCAAAATGTTGTATCAATAGTATTTGGAATAACAGTCGCTGGCCAATTTTTAGTTAATTTGGCACTACGTACACAATTTTTTATCCATAAACTTGGTGCTACAATTTGTATGGCTCTCTTCCAATATTTTATTTTTTTTAACCATGTCTTCGCACTTAAATCAAAAAAAGATTTGATCTTATAACCATTAACCCATCTCTTATGATTAATAGAAATATGTTCAGCCCCACTAAAAGGCCACATATCATGAAAAGTCCACACAGTAGGTTTTTCTAAATTACCAATATTTTTAATTGATAACATTTCTCCATTGACCCAATGTAGATTAATAATATCAAAATCTTTGTTGGAATTTATAAATTTTAATAAAAAATTAGAATCAAAATAATTATAAGATAAATGGGATTGAGTTTTATTATTATAATTCTCAATTTTTCTCGCAAAAAAGCTAAATACTCTTTTTAAAAAATTTAAAGTTTTCTGCGAATTTGGAAAAAATATATAATTTTTATAATTTTTATTATAATCAACAGAAAGAACTTTTGAAGAAATAAATTTACTATTATTTAAAGCTTCATTAATTCTATAAACTGCTCTCGCCGCACCTCCCTTATGAGAAGAAAAATTTATATGCAAAACCCTTAAAAGTGTCAATTTAGATAAATATTTAAAGTTTAATTATTCTGTCACATTTTTTTAAAACACTATCTTTATGCGAGACAATAATAATTGTTTTTTTTCTTTTCATGCTAAATATAGTTTTAATAAAATCTTCCTCAGTATCATTATCTAATGAACTAGTGGGCTCATCCAAAATTAAAACCTCAGGGTTTCTATAAATTGCTCGAGCTATTCCAAGTCTTTGTCTTTGCCCTCCTGAAATTTTAACTCCATCTTCTCCAATACTAGTTTTTTCTTTATTTATTAAATTTTTAACAAAATTATCTAACTGCGATAACTGCAAGGACGCTTTAATTGTAATGTTGTTTTTATCAAAAAAACCCAAAGTTATATTTTCTTTAATGCTACTATTTAATAAATGAATTATTTGAGGAACGTATCCAATATTTTTTTGCCAACTTTTAATATTTTTTTTTGTATCTATACTGTCAATTAAAACTATTCCTTTGCTTGGTTCCAAGAGACCTAATAAAATGTTAATTAACGTTGTTTTACCGGACCCACTTTTTCCATAAATACCTAAGATCTCACCTTTATTAATTTTTAAATTAAAATTCTTTAATATAAATCTTGAAGAGCCCTGATATTTAAAAAAAACATTTTTAATATTTATAAAATTATTAAATTGCAAAGGCTTTAGATTATCATTTTTGATATCAACAATAGTATTTTTACTATTTCTTATCTCGTAATAAACCGAATCAATAGCTCCGGTAGTAAATCTCATTCTTTGAATTGAATTAATTATTCTATTAGCGGATGGTAAAATTTTATAAGCTGCTAAAGAAAAAATTACTATTAGTGGTAAAATTTCACGGCCATTATAGCCAAGGTAATAAAAAAAAAATATTAATACAATTAAAAAAATAAACCCTACTAATTCTAAAAGAATTTTGGGTAACTCAAGAAATGAAAAATATTTCGACAAAATTGTCGTTGTAGCAGAACTAAATTTGTTAAATTTATTAATAAAATAATTTTGTCTATCAAATAAAATTGTTTCTTTAATTGCTAATAAACTTTGCTGAATATTCTGCATTTTTTTTTTTTCATTAAATACTCGCGCCACACCTAAAAATTTAATTTGATTATTAACCATTCTTAGAAATAAAAAACTAATAAAACCCACGATGGAAGCAATTAATATAGTTTTGTAATCTACAATAACTAAAAGAATTACAATAAAAGCTAGTATCAATATTTCTGAAAACAATAAAATCATTGGCATAATAAAATTATAGATTACGTCAGGTACCTGCGTAGATAAATTTGAAATTAAATGGGAGGTATTTTTATTTAAAAAAAATGAATAAGGTTGATTTAAGTATTTTGTATAAATTTTTTTAAGTAGATTATGCATCAATTGAAAAACAATCCTATTTTGCCTAATTTGAAAAAAAATAGTTAGAATAAATTTTGCTATAAAAATTGCAGAAATAAAAAGTATAGTTAAATGGATTATCTCTTCATTATTAAAATTATATAGTTGAAATAAATTCTTAAATTTTGAAATATTATTTTCATCTATTAAAAAAGAAACCAAAGGAAACACCATTCCAATGCTCATAACTTCAAAAATTGAAATTAATAATATTAATAGAGACAAAAAGAAAAATTTTTTTTTGTCTTTCCAATCTAAAATAGAAAATATTTTTTTAAAGTTTAATAAAATAAAGTGATTCATCATTAAATAATTATTTTTTAATATAAGCGGATCCAATTTTATGGTGCTTTATACCTCTTATTAAGACTTTAAAAATATTTAAGAATTTTAAAAATTGGAAATACATATTAATTTTTATTAATTTTGAAATAAGTTTAAATCTTTGAAAAAAACTTAATTGTTCTGATCTAAGAATGTTATTAATAAAATACATTGAGTATTCATAGAGTGGAAATATATGTTCAATAAAAATATTAACTTCTCTCTGCATAAATCCTGGAGCGGAACTAATACCTCCTCTACCTAGTACAATATAGCCATCTTCAGATCTAACAAACGATCCTTTACTTAAAGCGTGGGTCATTATTTTCCAATCATGTCCTAAAAACTTTTTTGATAAATTAGGGCACGTTTGCATAATATTTCTCCGATATATTGCATAATTCATCGCTGTTAAAAGAAATGAGTAGTCAAAAAATTTATTTATTCGTTCAAAAAAATTTCCTTCAATGGAAATATCTACCCAATTTTTTTTGATCATCTTATCTTGATTATCCCAAATATTTTTAGAAGCAGAACATGAGCTTGTGGGATTTTTTATTAAATTTCGTAAATTAACTTCTAAATAATCTTTAGATAAATAGTCGTCTCCTGCTAAATATATGAAAAAATTATTTTTAGATTTATTAAAGAGAAAAGCTAGGTTATTGGAAACTCCAATGTTACCTTCTTGCTTATATAATTCAATTCTATGATCGTTAATCTTATATTTTTGACAAATAGAATATGTTTGATCAGTTGAACAATCATCAGAGATAATTAATCTAAAATTAGAATGCGTCTGTTGCATTATGCTATCTAACATTCTGGATATAAGTTTTTCTTCATTATAAATACCAAGCCCAATATCAATCGTAAAATCTGACGAATTCAAATCCAACATTTAATTAATTATTGGTTAGCCATGACTTTTCTATCGTGGAAAAATATTTATTTCTAAATCTATCTTTTTGATTCTGCCAATTTTTTAAATTAAAAAACAATCCTTTTTTCTCTTGTTGAAAATTAAACTTTGGATTTTTCTTTTTAAGAAGATCTTGAAGTATTATTTTCTGATTCATATTAAATATTTTTTTTTCTGGAGGCAGACTAAAGCCAAATTCAATAATTCTTTTATCTAAAAATGGACATCTATTTTCTAACCCAAAAGCTCCAGACATACGATCACCCATCTGCAATAGGCTAGGCATAACATATTTAAAATCTATAAAACCCATTGCATTAATTGGATCTTCAAACATTTCAAAAATTGGCGAAAATAGTTTTTGTGCTAATGAAATATTATTGTTTTTCAAAACTAATCTTGCGTAAGCTGTAATATAATCACTCTGATTTTTAAAAAAATTTTTATAACTAGGAAATTTTTTATTTAAATAATAATCATTTGCAATAGGCATGTATCTTACATACCCACCAAATATCTCATCTGCCCCCTCTCCAGAAACAACTACTTTGACCTTTTTTTTAGCTCTTTGCGCCAGTACATAAAGCGGGTAAGAAGACAAGGAACCAACGGGAAAATCTAGATGGTAAGTAATTTTTTCTATCTTTTGTTTGAAATCATTTAAGTAATTAATTTTATCATTAAAATAAAACTTATATTTGAAAGTTCCATAAGAACTTAATAATGAAGAATCCACACCACCAGAAGAGTAAATTCCCATTTTAACATCGCTTCTAAATCTCAATCTAACTGAGTCTTTGATTAAATGATCCAACTCTTCATCTGCTTCCTTTAAAAAAATTTTTCTTTTTTTAAATTTCCAATATTCTTTTTGGTAAAATTTGCCATTATTCAAATCATAAATTAAATAATGAGCGGGTTTTATTTGATAAATATTTTTTAATATTGTCTCATCTAAACAGTACTGAAATGATTTATAAAAATTATTTTCTTGCAAAATTGGATTAACTACAAATTTTAATGCTTTTGCCTCGGAAGAAAAATAGAATTCTTTTTTATTTTGCGAATAATATAGTGGCTTTTCACCTGCAATATCTCTTGCTAATATTAGTCTTTTGGCCTTTTTGTCATAAATACAAAAAGCAAACATACCATTTAATTTTGAAAAAGTTTTTTCACCCCAGGTTTCCCAGGCTTTCAGTAATACTTCGGTATCGGAATTAGTTCTAAATTTTACCCCCAGATCCCTAAGTTCTTTCTTTAATTCTATGTAATTATAAATTTCACCATTATAAGTAAGCACATAATTATTACTAATAAATGGTGTTAAATTTTTTGACTTCAAATCTATAATTTTTAATCTTCCCATTCCTAACGCAATATTATTATCAAAAAAAACTCCACTTTCGTCTGGAGCTCTATGCGACTGAGCTTCAATCATTTTATATATTAAATTTTTTTTAGAGTTAGAAATAGAAACTACTCCACTTATACTGCACATTTTTTATATTTTTTTATTATAATAATTTTTGTACCAATTAATAAATTCTTTTAAACCTTGCTCTAAAGTTAACTTTTGTTTTATTTTAAAATCGCGATAAAATTTATTAATATTTGCAGCAGTTTCAAGAATATCTCCTTTTTGTACATTTAAATAATTTTTTTTTGATTTATGTCCGATAATTTTTTCAATCATTGATATAAAATCTAATAACTTAAACGGTCTTCCTGATGCTAAATTATATATATTAAAAGGTTTCTTATTTTTTTTTCTATAAGAAAATATAGCAAAAATTCCATCAACAATTTGATCTATATAAGAAAAGTCTCTTTTATGCTTTCCATGATTATAAATATCAATTTTTTTTCGTTTAAAAATGCTATCCACAAATTTAAAATATGCCATGTCAGGTCTTCCCCATGGACCATAAACTGTAAAAAAGCGGAGTGCAGTCATTTTTATGTTATGTATTTTGCTGTAGCTGTAACCTAAAATTTCATTAGATTTTTTAGTTGCGGCATACAAGTTAAGCGGCTTATCACACGAGTCTACTTCCGATGACCTTGCTTTATGAGAATTTCCATAAACACTGCTTGAGCTTGCAAATATAAAATGTTTAACTTTAAATAATCTTAAAATTTCTAAGACATTTACAAATCCATTCAAATTGTTATCGAAATAAGATTTTGGATTTTTAAAAGAATATCTAACCCCGGGTTGAGCAGCTAAATGGATTACGGCCTCAAATTTATTTTTAGAAAAAAGTTTTTTTAAAAAAAAAATATTATTAATGTCTTTATGATAAAATTTAAAATAATTTTTATTTGTTTTTTTTATGTTTTTTATTCTGTCTTTTTTTAAACCAACATCATAATAAGAGTTCAGATTATCAACTCCTATAACTTTAATTTTGTTTGCAATGAATTTCTTAGCAACATGGAAACCAATAAAACCAGCCACACCTGTGATTAAAACTTTCATGAAAAATTGCTATAAATTATTATTTAATATAAAAGATTAAAACTTTAAATTATTATAATGATAAAACATATTAACTTAACTTTTAATAAAGAAATATCTCAAATTATCGATTTATTTGAAAATCTTAAAAAATTAGATCAAAAATCTTATTTTAACTTTGTAAAATTATGCAAAGAAACTATTAAAGCGCTCAAAAATGGAAAAAAAATAATCTTTTTTGGGAATGGAGGAAGCGCTGCTGATTGCCAACATCTAGCTGCTGAACTTGTTGGTAAGTATAAAAAAAAAAGAAAAGCTCTTGCGGCCATTGCTTTAACAACAGACACCTCTATTTTAACCTCAGTTGGAAATGATTATAATTTTAGCGAAATATTTTCTAGACAAGTTGAGGCGATCGGAAAACGTGGAGATATAGCTATTGCAATCACAACTTCTGGCAATAGCAAAAACTTAATTGCGGCTACAAAAGTTGCAAATAAAAAAGGTTTAATTACATTTTGTTTTTCTGGAAACAATGGTGGAACTTTGAAAAAATCATCTAACTATTCTATTATTATACCGTCTAATATCACCTCAATAACTCAAGTCGCAGAAATAGCCCTGGGGCAAATCTTCTGCGAAATAATTGAAAATAATTGTTAAATAATAAATAAACTGTTTTGTTATTTTTGAGCCTTAAATGATGTGTTACCCCAGAAAGTTTTTTTAATGTTTTTAAAACTAGAATATTTTAACCATTTTATAATATCTTTTTCATTATGTGCAGAGGCATAATGTGGGGTTAAACTATCAAATGTGTCTAAATAACTCCAATTCTTATCTCGAAGCATAATTACTGGAAAAAATAATTTAAAGCACTTAGATACTAGTTTAATTTTATTCAAAAAATACCAATGAAGATTCACAAAAAAATAAGTATATGCAATTGCAGGATAGTGTTTAAAAAATTTCCAAGAATAATTAAAAAACTTTCTCCATATTTTTACTGATAACCTGTCGTAATAAGTTTTTTTTTCATAAACAGCTAATGAAAAAAATCCATTTTTCTTTAAAACTCTATTAACCTCCCTACAGCAATTTAGAGGACTTCTTGTATGATGCAAAACACCAATTGAAAAACAATAATCAAAAAAATTATCTTTAAAGGGGAGCTTGCTTGCATCGCACTGTATTGGAAAGATATTTAAATTTTTTTTATTAAAATTTTTTTTTAAAACATCTATTGCATATGAATAATCGACAGCTACAACGGTAGCGCCATATTTAAGGGCAATTTCACTAAATCTTCCTGGTCCAGAGCCAAGATCAAGTATAATTTTTTTATCCAATCTTTTAAAATCAAAGTCAGTAATTTTGCTAAACATGTTTTGTGTATAGCCTTCCATTGGCAAATTAATATTCTTAGAATCGAACTGAACATTGCTCCATTTTTTCCATTCATATGTAAAACTTTTTGTATAATCGTCGCTTACAACGAATCTTGGGATACCATTTTTAATTAAATATTTATTTGTTGAAGAGTATAAATTTCCTTCTATCACTCTATTATCCCTAACTAGTCTAGCTTCAAAATTTAACTTCTCGCCAGAATATGGGCATCGTAGATTTTTTATAAAATTGATTTTCATATACAGTTGCAGTTCTATTATACTATATTTAAATAAAATAAATAAATCTTAGTTTTGCAAATGAAGAAAGTGGACGCTGTAATTCTAGCTGGAGGTTATGGAAGGCGAATATTAAAAGTTACTAAAAATAAAATTCCAAAACCACTTTTAAAAATTAACAAAAAACCTTTCCTAGATTATTTAATCCAAAATTTAAGCAAGTATAATATAAATAAAATTTACATTATAGCTGGACACAAAGGTCCCTTAATAAAAAAAAAATATCAAAATAAATATCAAAATTTAGTTCAGGTAGAATGCATTGTAGAAAAGAAGACCCTTGGAACGGCCTATGCATTAAACTATATAAAAAATAAAATTAAAAATGATTTTATATTGATTAACGGAGACACTTTTGTTGATTTTAATTTAAATTATTTCTTCAAAAAAAAAATAAATAAATTTTTTGTAGGATGCATGGTTCTAACAAAAAAATTTAAAAACAGTTTGACTAACAATCTATTAAATCTTGATATAGATGCAAATGAAAGAATAGTATTTTCAAATAAAAATAAATTTATTAGCAGTGGTGTAATCTTTTTAAGAAAAAAAATATTAAAATTAATAAATAAAAAAAATTTTTCTTTAGAAAATGATATATTAAATAAACTCATAATAGAAAAGAAACTAAAGGGAATTGAACATAAGGGACTGTTCATCGATATAGGAACTCCAAAAAATTTTTTATTAGCAAAAAAAATAATAAAGAAAAATACATACCGACCAGCTATTTTTTTTGATCGAGATGGTGTTATTAACTACGACTATGGACATACCTATAAAATACGAGATTTTAAATTTAAACCACAAATAATCAAAAGCTTAAAATTTATTTCAAATAAAAATTTTTACATTTTTATTATTACTAATCAATCAGGAATCGCTAGGGGATATTATAGAACTGAAGATTTTATTAAGCTTCAAAAATATATAAAAAAAGAATTATCAATAAAAAATATATTTATAAATGATGTTGTATACTGCCCACATTACAAGCAAGGAATAATAAAAAAATTTTCCATAAACTGCAATTGCAGAAAACCAAAAACTGGAATGGTTAAATATTTAAAAGAAAATTGGACAATAAATATAAAAAAAAGTTTATTTATTGGTGATAATATTACCGACAAAATGTGCGCACAAAGAAGTAATGTTAATTTTATTTTTTATAATAAGAATTTATATAAAAACATTAAAAGATATATAAAAATCCAAAAAATATAATAATTATGGGTATTCTAAAAAAACACATAGATCTCTTTTGTAAAAATAAAATAAAAAATGAGAGTCTATTCGATGGATCTTCTTTGGTTATAGGGCAACAAAGTGTTTATGCTGAAGAAAATGCAGTGCTAGATATTATTAATCAAAATAATATAAATTATCCTGAATTAAAAATAAATTTTAGAAAAAAAGATAAATTAACGCAAATTAAAAATTTTAAAAGAGAAAATAAAAACTATATCAACTCAAAATATTTATTTTCACTACTTGGATCAAAAGAAATTAAGCATTTAGATTTTTCATCACATGAAAATGCTGAAATAACATTTAATTTAAATAACCCTATTAAAAAAAAACTTCATAACAAATTTAATAATATAATTGATATGGGGTCTATTGAGCATATAGCTGATCCTTATACTGTATTAACAAATTATATAAAAATGTTAAAAAATAAAGGATTTATCATAATTCAAACCCAAGCATCAAATATGGTTGACCATGGATTTTATAGTTTTAGCCCTTGTTTCTTTTTTGATTTTTTTGCTGCAAATAATATCAAGATATTAAATTGCTATCTAAGAGTTTTCAACCCTTACTTCCCAGAATATCCTGGGGTTTTTTATACTTATAAGAAAGTAGGTTTAGAAACTCCTTTGAATACTGAAAAAGCAATCGAAATCTTTATAATTGCTCAAAAAGTTAAAAGAATTTTCCAATTTATAAAACCCATACAAAGCAGATATCAATCTAAAAATGTAAATATAAAAAATCAATCATCCAAGATTAAAAAAATGTTACTATTAATAATAAAAAAATACTTGCATTATAAAATACAAAAAATTCTATTTAACTACAAAAGAGCAAATAATAATATTAATAGACTGAATAAATAGTAATTTCTAATTAAAATTTTTATCTGATAATAATTTTTTAAGAAAATTAGACAACCTTAAAGCAAAAATTACCAAAGTAAATGTAGGATTGGAATTCCCGGTATATTTCTGAATAGAATTATCACATATAAATAAATTTTTAATTCCATGTACTTTTAAATTATTATCAACAACATAACCTTCTTTTTTTTTTCCCATGGCACATCCTCCAGCTATATGCCCGGCGGATACAAATTTAATAGATTTATGCGTAAAATTTTCATAATAAATTTTTTTATTGTTTAAAAAAATTTTTTTTAAAATATTTTGAAAAAAATAAACTTGTTTTAGCTCTATTTTATTTAATTTGAAATAAAGTTTAGGAATAAATCTATGCTTATTATCAGTAATTTTACTAATTTCAATTCTACTATTAACTTTTCTTTTTAAATTCATTAGCAAATGAATTTTGTAACCTTTTATTAACTGTTTCTTAAAAAGAACCTCATAAATTAATAAAAAAATATTTAAACTAAAAATATTTCTAGAAATTTTTTTATAATAAAGCATTTTTTTAAAAGACTTTTTAAAAGCTAAGTAATTATTGTTGGGAATGATCCTTAATATTAATGAACTATTCAAATGACTATTTTGATAAGAATTTTTTGGAATAAATCCTATTCTTAAATCCTCATGAGAATTAATGCGTAAATCGTTTGTGGAAGAAAAAAATTTCTTCTTTAAAATAATTTTTCCAATGTAGCCCATTGGATGATCGTCAACAAATTTACCTAGTTTTGATTGCTTTAATATCCTGGCACTTTTATAGGTCTGCATAAGAATCCTAGGAGTCTCAATTGCTCCAGCTGATAATAAAAAAAAATCAGAGTGTTCTCGATAAATTTTTTTATTCTTAAAATACTCTACGGCAATTATTTTTTTTTTTAGCCTGTCAAAAATTAATTTTGTTACAACAGCATCATCAATTAAATTTAAACTATTTTTAATATTTTTATTAATTATTTTTATACAATTAAATGGTTTTTTTTGTATGATAAATTTTTTGATTTTAAAATATCCTGAAGAAAGTATTTTAGATTTAATGAAATCTAAACTAACATTAAAATTATTATAATAAATAGTATTAGCTAATCCAAGAAAATTATATGCTCTTTTCTGATATCGATTTAAAATAGTGGAAAAGTTCAACTTTTCAAATTTTTTATAATTAATTATTTCATCTTGATCCAAATTAGTAATTACTCCATGCCAAATATTACTAGCTCCTCCAAAGCCAAAAAAGTAAGATTTTTGATCATTAAAATTAAAAGATTTAGGAAAAAAAATTTTTAATTTTTTTTTTTTATTTGAATTAAAATTATTTACGTCAATTAAAGTAATTGGATAATTTTTTTTAGATAATTCATCCAGCACAACTGAGCCACCAAAACCACTTCCTATGATGCAAATTTTATTCATATTTAGTATTTTTTATTTGCTATAAAGAAATTAAAAATTTAAACAAGATTTAAATAAAAATGTTAAATATAATAATTTACTCATCTATAACAGACAGCTATTTAAATTATAACTTTAGTAAAAATCCTACAATTAATTTTATTTCAAATATTAAAAAAAATAATAATTACAATCTTAAAGACCATGACAATTTATTTTTAAATACTCTTCATAAAGAAATTTTTAAAACTGCAAAATTGAAACATTATTATTCAAATATAAATAACATAAATAATACTGACTTGTTAATTGTAATAAACTCTATTCCGCAAGAAATTATAAATAATTCTAACTTCTCTAATTGTAAAAAATATTTAATTATAGGAGAGCCAAGAACTATAATACCATTTGTGTATAAAAAAGAATTCTTAAAAAAATTTGATAAAATTTTTACTTACGATCAAAAAATTTTAAATACCTATACAACGAAAGCTATATATACCAGTCTTCAAATGACAACATCTAAATTCCTAAAAATGAATGTAAAAAAAAAAAAATTTTTTAGTTGCATATTTTCATCTTATAAACCCCACAAATCGGTAGTATTTAGTGAAAAAATAAGAATGATCAAATGGTTTAATAAGATGAAACCTTTAAAATTGCATCTTTATGGACGTGACTGGAATTTAATAAGGGAGCCTATAACAAAAAATATTATAATAATATTTTTTAGAAAATTACTCAATTTTTTTATAATAAAATTTAATATTAATCTCTTTTATAAAGAATATATAAAAAATATTTATAAGGGTTATTCCATAAATAAAATCAAGGATGGATCCAATTATCATTTTCAGTTTTGTTATGAGAATGACTCAAAGTGGATATCCCAAAAAATTTTTCATTGTTTTATGAGTGGTTCGATACCTATATACTTAGGTTACAAAAATATAAAAAAATCAATACCCACTAACTGTTATATTGAAAAAAATAAATATCATTCTTATGATTTTCTCTTTAAAGATCTACAGAAAATAGCTTCGAATAAAATTTTATATAATAAATATCTTACGAATATTAAGAACTTTTTGCGTAGCAAAAAAATTAAAAAATTTTTTTTAGAAGAGGACGTAAAAATAATAAAAAATCAAATAATTAAAGATTTTAGTATTAAATAAAAAAATTAATAGTTATTAAATATTCTAATTTTTTTTTTTTTTAAAAAACTAAAGTAACTAATCAATTCTTGAATTCCATCTTCAAGAGAATACTTTGCTTTAAATCCCTTTTTTTCAATTTTTTTGTTTGAGACAAAATAGTCTCTTTTATCTGGATCGGACTTATTATAAATAACTTTGAGTTTAACTGGTGAATAAATTTTTTTAATTTTTTTTGCTAATTGCAACTTAGTTATATTTGCTGAAGATAGTCCTAAATTATAAACCTCTCCCTTTAAAGAATTAAATTTTTTTATAGCAAAAATAATGGCACTAACAACATCTTTAATATGAATATAATTCCGTCTAAAATGGGGTTCAAATATATCAATTTTATTGTCAGCTAAAGATTTATAAACAAAGTTATTTACTAACAAATCAGATCTCATCCGGTATGAAACTCCAAAAACTGTTGCTAGTCTAAAACAAATCGAATTTTTAAATAATTTTACAACATCTTCAGCCTGACATTTGGTTTTTCCGTACAAAGATATTGGTTTTAAAGGAGAATTTTCATCACAAAATTTATTTTTTTCTCCAATGCCATAACCTGAATTAGTGGTTAAATAAATTATTCTCTGTTTTTTTTTCAAATTAGAAACGATATATTTAATTGAATTGTAATTAGTTTTAATTGCTTCTTTTTTGTATTTATCGCAAAGTGGCGCCCCCACTAAAGCGGCTAATGGAATAATGTAATCAAATTTACCTATAATCTTAATGATAAATTTATTATTATTTACATCCTCATTGTAAAAAGAAAAATTTTTATAACTAAATAAATGTTTTATAGAATTAGGATCAAACATTAACTTATCTACAATAGTTACTGAATATCCTAAATCTAGTAAATGAGTACACAACACAGAACCTATGTATCCCGCACCACCCGTTACTAATATTTTCTTATTTTTTTCTGACATAATCTCTGCTTTCTTCTAAAAGTTTTTTTACAGAGTCGCCAAAACTTACTTTTTCTTTCCAGCCAGTATGTTTTTTAAATTTTTCTACATTTGGAATTTGTAAGGCAATGTCTTTTGGTCGCACAAGCGCATATCTTTTTTTGCAAACTATCTTAGATCTGCTCATCTTAATCAACTTAAATAAATATTTCTTTACTGATATAGTTGTTTTGCCCCCAATATTATAAATTTCACCGATTTTTCCATTTTTTGCAGTTAACCAATAGGCATTCATAGCATCCTCTATATCTATAAAAGTTCTTATACTTTTTAGGTTACCATGAAATAGTATTTTCTGTTTATTATTTTCTATCATAGCTATCTGCCTTGCGAACGCAGTCTGGAAAAGATTGCCTCTTCTAGCATTTGTGTATGAAAACATTCTTGTAATAATTATTTTTAATCCAAATGTTTTTTGATAAATCTGAGAAATAAGATCTTGATATGCTTTGGTTGCTGCATAAGGATTTATTGGCATTATAGGGAAGTTTTCTAAAATTGGCATATTTTCTTTTTTAACATTTCCATAAACTTCCGAGCTGCTACATATTATTATTATAGGGCTAATTTTTGTCTTACGAACTGCCTCTAGTAAATTTATTGTTATAAGGTTATTGTTTTTTGCATTTTCAACTGGGTAATCAAATGATTTTTTTACATCTGCATCTGAGGCTAAATGAAAAATTAAATCAGGTTTACTAATTTTTAAATATTTTCTAATATTCTTAAAATTTTTTAAATCTACTTTAAAAAATTTAATTCTATTCTTATATTTTTCATTTAAAAATTTTAGATATCCATTAGATCTATAAAAACCATAGATCTTTATTTTCTTCTCAACTTTTAAAATAAACTCCGCAAGATAACTTCCTCCTGAACCAGTAATACCTGTAATTAGACATCGCTTAAACTTTCTACTCATAAGAAATATTATTTAAAATATTGCAAATTTTTATGATTTTTTCTTTTTTTAATGAAGGATAATTTCCAATATAATAACCAAAAAAATGTATATGATCAACTTCTGAAAAATTTTTTAATGATAAATTTTTTTTAATTATATTTCTTAAATAAGGCTGTCTAAGCTGATTTCCTCCTCCTGCGTTTCCTCTTCTAAATTCTATTTTATGTTTAATCATAATTTTTTCTAACAAATTTCGATTTTTGAAATTTTTATTTTTTAAGACCAAAGGAAAAGCATAGTTAGAATTACCCTTGATATCATATTCTGTTCTATAGTGTCTTTTATCCAAGTTTTCTAAAAATATTTTTAGATTTTTACTTCTGGTAAAATTATTTTTATCCAGGCTTTTTAGTTGTGATATTCCGATGGTGGCTGAAATTTCATTATTTCGCATGTTGTAAGCTGGATATAAAAAAATAAATTTTGGAGATAAATCAGGATATTTTTTAATAGTTTCTTTTTCAAATTTTTGGTTACCACTTTCTCGTGCCATACCATGAGCTCTTAACATCCTAACTAGTTCGTAAATTTTTTTATCATTAGTGCAAACCATTCCACCTTCAATCGTAGATAAATGATGAGCATAATAAAAAGAAAAATTAGAAATAAGACCGAATGTTCCTAATTTTTTTTTACCAAATCTTGCGCCATGCGATTCACAAACGTCTTCCAATAAAAGAATTTTTTTTTTTTTTAGAATTTTTATTAAATTATTTGATAAACCATTAAAACCTTGAGCATGAGTAATAAAAACAGCCTTAGTATTTTTAGAAATTTTTTTAATAATATCATTTTCATCCATGCACAAATTTTTTGGATTGATATCTACAAATACTGGCTTAAATCCAGTTTGAATGGCCGAGGCAATATCTGAAATCCAAGTAAGTGTTGGAAGGATGATCTCTCCTTTTCCGTATAATATTTTTACAGCTAATAAGGTTAGTAAATTTGCTGAAGATCCTGAATTAACAAAAATACTATATTTAACGCCTAGCCATCTGGACCAAGATTTCTCAAATTGACTAACTTTTTTAGATTGAGTAAAAATTCTTTTTTTATTTTTTTTTAAAAATGTAAAAACAGCTGAAATATCTTGTTCGGAAATATTGTTTTCCATAAGAGGGTGAAAAAAAGATTTCATAATTTATATATAAGAATTTTTTTTTAAAAGTTTGCAACCTGAATTTTCGAATTTAAAATTTACTAATTTTAATCTAGAAAGTTTACTAATTAATCTTTTTTTTTCTTCAAGAGATTTGGATAATAGCATCATAAAACCACCGCCACCAGCTCCTAAAATTTTTCCTGCTGCCGCACCATTTGAAAGAGCATACTGATATATTTGATCAATATAATCATTACTCACTTTAGATGATAGATTTTTCTTTAAATTCCAGCTTTCTCTCATAAGGGATGAAATATCATATAAAAAGTCTTCCGTGGAAGTATTTGATGCAAAAATTTTTTTAGCTTCTGTAGCTGTATTATATAATTCTTTGTATAATTTTTTATTCAGTTTCATTTTTTTTATTTTTTCTTTCTCAATTAAATCTGCGTGTCGAGTTACTCCTGTGAAAAAAATTAATGTATTATCTTCTAGTGCTTTTTTATTCTTATTCGAAGTAGATATTGGCTTAATATGTATTTTATTTTTTTTAAAGTTAATCTCATTAAACCCACCTACAGCGCAAGCGAACTGATCTTGATATCCGCAACTCTCCTTTAAAATTTTTTTTTCAATAAAAATAGCATTGTTTGCTAAAGCATAATTACTAATATTTTTTTTTTTTATTTCAAATAATATTCTTAAGATTCCCACTGTAAAAGCTGAACTTGCTCCTAAGCCTGATAGTGATGGTAAATCAGAAAAATGAATTATCTCTAAGCCATTATTTTTTTTATAAAAATGTTTTAAGGATTGTTTAACAGTAGGATGTTTGATCTGATCAATAGTTTTAACTGTTTCGGTGTTGTAATATCTAATTCTATATTTAAAAGGAAAAAAAGGAGGTAGTTCACGAATAAGTATATAGCAATATTTATTAATAGTGCTGCTCAAAACTAGTCCATTATTTAAATTAAACCATTCTGGAAAATCAGTTCCTCCTCCAAAATAAGAAACTCGCAAAGGCACTCTGGCTATGAACATTTAATCTTAAAAGATTTAGTTTTTAAATTAATAAAAAATGAACTTTAAACAAATTATATAGATTAATCTAATATTTAATATTAATAATAGAAAAAATTATATAAATTGAGCTTTTTAAATAAATCGAGATTAACAGATGAAAAAATTAACCCAAAATGATCTTATAAATTTTGAAGAAAAAGTTGCTAATCTTTTTAATAATAAAAAAATTAAATCTCCAGTGCACCTATATAGCGGGAATGAGAAAATAATTATAAAAATTTTTAAAAAAATTAAAAATGAAGACTGGGTGTTGTGTTCTTGGAGAAGCCATTATCAATGTCTATTAAAAGGTGTTTCCGAAAAAGTTCTCTTAAATAGAATTATTAAAGGTCATTCGATATCACTTTCTTTTGCTAAACAAAAAATATTTTCATCTGCTATTGTTGGTGGAACGCTGCCTATTGCTCTTGGAATTGCTCTTGCTTTGAAAATAAAAAAATCAAAACAGCAGGTTTTTTGTTTTATTGGTGACATGACGTCCGAGACTGGAATAGCTCATGAGTGCATTAAATATGCTGAAAATTTTAAATTACCTATAAAATTTATTATTGAAGACAATAATCTTTCTGTATGTACCGACACAAGAAAGACGTGGGGATTAAAAAAACTAACATACGAAAATTCCCAAAGTAAAAAGATAATTTATTATAAATATAAAAACAAATATCCTCATGCTGGGGCGGGGAAAAGAGTTCAATTTTAAAATGACATATTTTCAAGAGCTTCAAAAAAGCATGAAATATCTTTCTAAGTCTAAAAAAGTTGTTTTTATTGGACAGGCTGTAAAATTTCCTGGAACAGCGATGTATAACACCTTAGCAGGTATTGATAAAAAAAAACTAATCGAATTACCTGTCGCCGAAGAAATGCAAATGGGTTTATCTCTTGGTTTGTCTATTGCAGGATTTGTACCTATATCTATTTACCCTAGATGGAATTTCCTTATTTTAGGAGCAAACCAGCTAATTAATCACATCGATAAAATTAAAGAATTATCTAACAATCAATTTAAAACACAATTAATAATTAGAACCGCAGCTGGTTCCAAGATCCCTCTTGATCCTCAATCACAACATAAAGGAGATTTTACAGATTTTTTTAAAGGTATTTGCAAAAATATCAGAATTGTAAAACTAAAAAATAAAAAAAATATTTTTCGTGAATATAAGCAAGCTTTAAACTTCAAAGGAATTAGTCTTATGGTAGAATATGGAGACAATTATAATAAATGAAAACTAAAATTCTAATTTGCGGTGGAACGGGATTTATAGGTAGAAATCTGGTTGAGTTTTTTGCCAAAAAAAAAAATTTTAAAGTATTTGCGACTTATAATATAAAAAAAAAAATTAATATTCCAAAAGTTAAATGGATAAAAACTGACCTAAGAAATCCAAAAGCTGTTGAAAGAACAGTCAAAGGAATGAAAGTTTTGATACAAGCCGCTGCAACGACTTCGGGAGCTAAAGATATTATTGAAAAACCTCAGATACACGTAACTGACAATGCAATAATGAACTCTTATATATTAAAATATTCTCATGAACATAATTTAAAGCATGTGATTTTTTTTAGTTGCACAGTTATGTATCCAAATACAAAAAAGAAATTAAATGAAAATCAATTAATACTAGGAGAAAAAATTAATAAAAAATATTTTGGAGTTGCTCAGACAAAAATTTATGTAGAAAATTTATGTAAATTTTATTCGAATATTGGAAAAACAAAATTTACTTGTATTAGACATTCTAATGTATATGGACCTCACGATAAATTTGATCCAAAAAAAAGTCATTTTTTTGGAGCAAATATAGGCAGAGTTCTTAATACGCAAGAAAAATTTATTGAAATTTGGGGAAATGGTAATGAAAAAAGAGATTTAATTCACATTAACGATTTAAAAAATTTTGTAACTCTAGTTATTAAAAAACAAAAGAAACAATTTCGTATATATAATTGCTCTTATGGAATTGGTAATAAGGTGAAAGATGTTATAAAAAAAATTATTTACTATAGTAAGAAAAAAATTAAAATGAAATTTGATATTTCAAAACCATCTATACAGACTAATATTTTAGTAGATTCAGCTTTGGCGCATAAAGAACTAGGTTGGAAACCTAAAATTTCTCTAAATAAAGGAATTATAAATTCAATCAAATGGTATAAAAAAAATTACCTTAATTAATGAAGTTTTATAAAAATAAAAATATTTTAGTAACTGGCGGAACGGGTATGATTGGAATTCCGCTAGTTAAAATGCTATTAGAATTTGGAGCTAACGTAACTATTGCTTCTCTTGATGATAAAAAATTAGCTCCAAAAGGTTCTGTTTTCTTTAAAGCGGATCTAAGAGATTTTAAAAATTGTTTAAAACTTTGCAAAAATAAAGATATAGTTTTTCATTTGGCTGGTGTCAAAGGATCTCCGCTAATGACTAAAGTAAAACCGGCAAGTTTTTTTGTCCCTACTTTAACTTTTAGTTTAAATATGATGGAGGCCGCTAGAAGATGTAATGTCCCTAAATATTTATTTACAAGCTCAATTGGGGTGTATGCTCCGGCAAAAGTTTTTACAGAAGAGGATGTATGGAAAACCTTCCCCTCTCCCAACGACAGATTTGCGGGATGGGCCAAAAGAATGTGTGAGTTGCAGGCAGAGGCATATAAAATTGAATATGGGTGGAAAAATATAAGTATAGTTAGACCGGCAAATGTGTACGGTCCTTATGATAGCTTTGACATTGATAATGCGATGGTAATACCTTCTTTAATCAGAAAAGCATCAGAATCTAAAAAAAAAATGCATGTCTGGGGTGACGGAAGCCCAATAAGAGATTTTATATTTGCAGATGACGTTGCAAGAGCAATGTTATTAATATTAAAAAAAGGTATTAATGAACCTATAAACATAGGATCTGGAAAAGGACATCCTATAAAAGAAATAGCAAATTTTATAGCAAAAAAAATTAAAAACGGTCCCTTAGAAATTATTTTTGATAAAAACAAACCATCCGGGGATCAAAAAAGACTAATGAACGTGGATAAATTAAAAAAAATTGGATTTAAACCTAAGGTCAACATAAGGCAAGGGCTTTTAAAAACAATAGAATGGTATGAAAAAAATAAAAAAAGAAAATTCACTAAATTTAACTCTTTTAAAGAAATCTAGTTTAATAAAAAATAAAAAAAAAATTCTTCTTGTTGGTGGAACAGGTCTCTTAGGTTCTGCGTGCAAAGATGAGCTTAAAAAAAGAGATCATTATACAATTTCTATATCTAGAGGCATAAAAAATAGCTTAAAAGTCAATATAAAGACAAAAAACTACTACAATATGTCCAAAGAAGAAATTAGAGAAATAATAAAAAAAAATAAAATTGATACAGTAATTAATTTCATTATATTTAAAAAAAAACATGCAGTTAGGGATATTGAAATATATAAAGGATATATTAAAAATTATTTTTTTATTAGCTCAACCTCTTTATATAAAGAAAATTTCACTAAAAAAAAAATAACAGAAAATCATAAAATAGTAGATAAAAGATGGCCTTATGCACTTAATAAATACCAATGCGAACAAATATTTATGAAAGCTTTTATAAAAAATTTTCCAGTTACAATAATACGTTCTGGTCACGTGTATTCAGAAAAAACAATACCCACACCTTACTTGGGATCAGGTTATGAATTTATAAAACATTTACAAAATGGGGGAAAGGCAATTATTCCTTTCGATAAGAAAAATAAATGGTCGTTAATTCATGCAAAAGATTTTGCTTCAAATTTTGCTAAAATTATTAATTCTAAGAAAATATTAGGAAAAATTATTAATATTGCAAGTGAGCAAACTATTACTTGGGGAAAAATTATAAAAATATATTTTCAAAATCTAAATATAAATCCGATTTTTAAAAAAATTAGTTCAGTAAATTTACCAAAAAAATACAAAGATTCAATTGACGGAGATCGTGCTAAAGACTGTTTATATGATAATTATTTTTTTAAAAAAGAAATTGGTCTTTTTAAAGAAAAGGTTAATATTAAAAATGGATTAAAAAATTCAATAAAATATTATATAAATAATTATAAAAATTTTAAGATAAATAAAAATACGTTAAATTTATTTAACAGAATAAATTTTTCTTAACGATTTTATTTCACTGAAATTATTCCTAAACTTCCATTGTCATTTTCTAAAGCTAAAATAAAAAATTTTTGCATAGGCGCATAAATTATATCTCTAATTCTCTTACCAATCTTGATTTCTTCACTAAAAATAATTTTTGTATAATCATAATTAAAAACAACCCGATAGATAACCCCTCCATTTAAAGATGTTATTAAAAAAGAATTCTCCCATTTACTTGCAAATTCTTTTTCAACTTTAATAATTTGAGAAATTCCTATTGAGGGTACAAAAGCATATATTGGCTCCTCATATCCATTCAATTTATGATTCTTTTTTAAAACATAGTTTTTATTTTTTATATCAAAATCGTATGGCTCGCCTAATGAGACTTCTGGCCACCCATAATCCTTTCCTAATAAAATTTTATTTATTTCATCACCACCTTTTGGACCATGTTCAGTAATCAAAATATCCTGATTATTAATCACTACCAATCCTTGAGGGTTTCGATGACCTTTCGATATTAGTTTTGTTTTTTGGTTTAATAGATCAATACCGAGAACGGCGCCTAAATGCCCATTGCGAAAAATTTCAGCACTTTTTTCATTGCCAATAAATTGATAAGCATCTGTTGTAAATAAAATTGTTTTATCAAATAGAGCTAAACGACCTCCCGTTGGGTGCTTGTAGCATTTATCAATATATTTATTTTGATAAAATAATTTAAAATCAATAAAATTATCATTAATTATTCCAACAAAGATCATCGATGAACAATTTGATTCATCAAACGTTGCCACATAAAAATTTTTACTATTAATCAACAGGTCTGTAACAATAAGTGATTTATTGAGATTGTTATTTATTTTTTTAAATTTAAGTTCATTTTTTTTTAACAAAAAATCAACATCGAATTTGAATAACTGCCCATAACGACCAATAATATAACCGTCATTATTTAAAATATCTAAATAAAAACTAGAAACAGGTGTAGAACTATAGGTCGGGAGCTTTCTATCTTTTTTGTCAAGCATATCAATTGGAAGTTTCGCTTCTCTATAATTCAATTCTAAAAATTGAGTGGAAGGAAAGAAGGACTGATTGTAAGAAAAATTTTTTTCTTCAATTAATTTTTTAATAAAAAAATTTTGCTCATTTAAAGATTCTTCTAAATTTAAAATTCTAGTAATTTGTTCATTTGATGAAAAAACAATTTTTAATATTCTTAAATAAGTAAATTTTTTGCTTGCAAAATAATATAAAAATAAAAAAATTAGAAATAAAAAAATTAAAATAAAAAAAATTTTTTTTTTCATTTATTTAACGAAAACCAATTTAATAAGTTTCTTAAATTATTTTCAATATTATTCGTATCAATTAACAATATTTTTTTTATTAATTTTGTGCTTGAAAAACGCCTTAAGTCTTTAACTTGTTTTGTTTTTTTTTCAAAAACTAACTTTAATTTATAATTGTTTTCAATATTTATTACAGTCTGCAACAGCTCTTTTAAACTATAGTTAAATTTTGAACATATATTAAAGCATTCGTATTTTGTTTTATGCTTAATATTCATTAATTTATAAATAATTGACACTAAATCTTTAGCATATATGTAATTTTTTTTTTTCAAAAAATTTCCTGTAACTATGATTTTTTTTCCTATTCTGGTATCCCGGGCTTCTACAATTCTTCTAATATATGCGGGTAAAGCATGGCAAGTTTCATAATCAAAATCATCATATTCACCAAATATTTCCGTGGGTCTTAAAGTGATTATTGCCGTGCTTGAAGAACTGGATTTTGAATAATAATAAATAGTTTTTTCAATAAATCTGGACTGCCATCCAGGAATAAAATAATTAAAAGGCGGATCTTTTTTAAAAAAATCTTGCTCTACAATTTTTTTTTTGTAATTTGGATATCCAGTGCTACTACTCAGCCAACAGTAAGATTTTACATTGTTTTCAATTGCTGCTTTAGCCATGTTTAAATTGATCAATATATTTTTGCTAATATTGATGTTTTGGTTATTGGCTAAACTAGCGTTAGAAAAAACATGACCGGCAAACATATATATATGCTTGCTATCCCTGGATAGTTTTAGGCAAGTTTTATAGCAACTTAAATCGGCTTTTATATATCTAATATTTTTAGACTTTATAACGGGTTTATTATTTAAATATGTAGCATTAATTTTAATATTTTTCTTAAGAAGGAATTCTATCGCATTTGATCCCACAAAACCCGAACCGCCCGCAACTAATATTGTCATTATTTAATGTAATACGATCAGAATAATTAATAAATCATTCTTTTGTCAGCTAACCATTTTTGCAAGGTTGTTAAATTTTCTTTAATTTGATGCTGATTCATAGAGGGTCCCCAAGGACCAATTTTTTCATATTCAAATGGCAAGCCTACGTCTTCTTGATCTGAAAATCTATAAAGCAAATGACCATATTTAGACCAGTCGCTATCTATTGATTTAATGCCAAATTTTTTTGGTTCTCTCGCTATAGGCGATCCTGGCACAGGCAAAAATCCAGAAACACTCACAAACTCTGGTGATGCCTCCTCTAAAAATTTTATAGTTTTTTCTACAATATTGACTGGCTCTCCTGGAAGTCCCAAAATCAGACATAATTTAACTTTTAAATCTAATTTTTTACAATTATCGATAAATTCTCTAATAATCTTATCATTCTGCCAAGTTTTATCGATAATCTGCATAACATTATTATCTACAGTTTCTACTCCTATGGCCAATTCTAAACAGCCAGACTCTTTTGCTTGCTTTAATTGCTCATAAGACGCTATGCTAATTGTCTGTCCCCTCCAGTAAACTTCCGACTCTTTTATGGCGTTAAGTATTTCTTCAGAAATTTTTTTGTTTGGCGAAATTGCAACCTCATCTTTTAAAAGTAATGCTTCTATATTGTAGTTTTTTTTTAAATATTTTATTTCGTCTTTGATTAATTTGGGGGATTTGGTTTGTAGCAATCTAGGCACATTATATGTGCAATAAGCACATTTAAAAATGCACCCTCGAGAAAAATAAACTAAAGTTCCTTTATAATCTCCATATTGATCAAATAATTTATTATTAACTATTTTATCGTGCTCTAAAAATGATCTATCAGGATAAATTGTATCTTTAAAAGGGATCTCTTTATAATCTGAGGCGTAAACTTTCTTTAAAACAACATTCTCATGATCTCTAATTATATTTACAAAAGATTTTTCTCCAGGACCAACAACTATACTATCAAAATATAAACTAGCTTCATCTTGGCACATATCAACATGTGTTCCGCCGGCTGCTGTTATGCAATTTTTATATTTTTTTTTTAAAAATTGACTTATTGAGTAAATTTCTTTTGCATCTCCTGTTTTAAAAATCCAAAAGAAAAAATATTTACTTTCATTAATTTTTTCTGCTCTTTTTAAAAAATCATTATTATCTAATGATCTCATATCAAAAACATCTACGGAATATCCTGCATTTCTCACATGTGTTGCATAATAAAGCTCCCAAAACGGCTGATGTTTGAAAGGATCGCTGTAGTAATGCCAGGATGGTATAATAAAAGTAATCTTTTTTTTTTTATCCATAATTTTTATTTAATATATTTAATAAGAAATAAAATTATATTTAAATATCACTTATTAATAAATCGATTGATTTAGTCTTTTCAAAATATCTGAAACCCCTTTGTAAAAAGATATAATCGAACATTATAATTTGTACCAATAAAAATTTTTTCAGTGCATAAATCAAGCCAATTGAGCTATTAGTAACGGTAAGCTTAACGTGTTACCACGCTTCCACACCCGTCCTATCAACGTCGTAGTCTACGACGGCTCTATAGGA
>Ga0114981_10000110_pt1 | contig 44758 bp, 38 predicted proteins | sample S_140806_MF_Meta_FD_87028 | JGI IMG/M metagenome (GOLD analysis project Ga0114981, IMG submission 87028) | Freshwater microbial communities from Lake Simoncouche, Canada to study carbon cycling - S_140806_MF_MetaG | ecosystem: Environmental > Aquatic > Freshwater > Lake | place: Lake...
CTCCATAAAGTGAAACGACAGGGAGTTTTGTTTTTGGATCGACCGTACTGGCCACCTCTTCTCCATCGTCGGCTAAACCGCGGAATCCGTGTTCAGGAGAGAAAATCTTAACCACTTTGATTCCTAATGTCAACATGGAATCTACCAGATGCGTGGTATTAATCATGGTCGTATGATTCGCTACAACCGCAACATTCTTGCCCTTAAGCATTGGCAACCACAACTCAGTTTGTTCTGCGCCGGTAGTAATATCATCGTCAGTCTTCTCAATAGTCGCACGCAAACGTGTAACGCCTTGGGCAGAACAAAACATTCCGCCGATGAGAAGAAATAAAAAAATCAGTAGTCTCATGGTGCTACCGTGAAAGTAGTGAAAAAGCCGATTCGTCCTATAGAATTCCCATCAAATTCAATGCCGTAAACACGAATGCATCCAACCATGAATATTGCCGCCATTCGGTGCTGTTGTATGTTATGATCCAAACATCCGCGAAATACGCCTTCATTCCAACAATAGTCTATTTACTTACCTTTACGGAATGTCATTATTTCGGCTCGAACGTTTGCTTTCATCCCGCATGCTCACGCAGACGGAAGAGAGCGGTCGAATGTCGAGACCAATTGTCCGTGTTGCTGTCGTCGGAATTGCAATCGGAATTGCTGTAATGATTCTCACTTTAGCAGTAGTCACCGGCTTTCAAAATGATATCCGCAGGAAAGTAACCGGATTCGGCGCGCACATTCAAATTACACCCTACGATTCAAACGAATCGTTCGAGACTGATTCCATGAACAGGTTTCAATCTTCTATTGAAATGGTGAAGCGAATTCCGGGCATTCATCACGTACAAGTGTATGCTACGAAAGCCGGAATTATGAAATCCAAAGAGCAACTGCTTGGCGTGGTACTAAAAGGGATTGATCGTGATTTTGATTGGGCCTTCTTTCAGAAAAATCTTGTCAAAGGAAATATCCTTTCACTCGGAGATACAACTTCAGATCGTGTAATGATTTCTGAATACATGGCTAAGAAAATGAATCTGGAGGTAGGAAAAAAATTCAATACGTTTTTCATTAGTGGAGAACGGACACGTCCTCGCTCATTCCGCGTTGAAGGAATTTATAATACAGGACTGACAGAAGGATTCGACGACCGCTTCGTAGTTTGCGACATTCGCCAAGTACAGGCACTGAACAATTGGGACTCAGCTACAATCGCTGGATACGAGGTTCTGATTGATGATTACGAGAAGCTCATTCCATTGACAGATGAAGTCAACGAAACAATCGACTACAACATGAATGCACTCAACATTCGTGATGCAACACCAACCATATTTTCGTGGCTCGACGTACTCGACACCAACGCACTTGTGATCATTGTCCTTATGCTTTTCGTTAGCATGATTAATATGGTTTCTGCTTTACTAATCATGATCATCGATCGCACAAACATGATCGGAGTGTTAAAAGCACTGGGTGCAACTAATTGGAGAGTGATGCGAATTTTTGTCAATAACGGAGGACGATTGATTATGCGCGGCGTTGTTTTCGGAAACATCATTGGACTTGGCCTTTGCTATTTGCAAGACTACACCGGATTCGTAAAACTGGACGAAAGCTCTTATTATGTTCCTGCTGTGCCTATCGAAATTGTATGGAAAGACATGCTTTTACTGAATAGTTTCACTTTGATAATCTGCTCCTTGACCTTATGTATTCCCGTAATGCTTGTATCACTCATTACACCTGTAAAAGCAATCAGATTCAGTTAGGGCGCATCGCAAAAAATATCTTTCCTGCTCCACTTCTTCACAATTGTTATTATTCATCGTTTCACTGAGAAAACAACGCTGAAAATCCTTAGATTTGTGGCTCAAAATTTCTTCCTGTGAATCCTTCAAAGCACGTCTACGACAACATTCTCGGAACTATTGGAAACACTCCAATGGTGCGCATCAACTCAATTACAAAAGACATTAAAGCGAAAGTTTACGCGAAAGTCGAAACGTTTAATCCTGGTAACTCCATTAAAGATCGCATGGCCATTAAAATGATTGAAGATGCGGAGAAGGATGGTCGCTTGAAACCGGGTGGTACCATCATCGAAGGTACTTCCGGAAACACAGGAATGGGACTGGCCATTGGTGCAATCATGAAAGGCTATAAATGCATTTTCACAACCACCGACAAACAGTCCAAAGAAAAAGTAGATGCGTTGCGTGCATTTGGCGCAGAAGTAATCGTGTGCCCTACGAATGTTGACCCTGAAGATCCGCGCTCTTATTATTCAGTATCATCGCGACTCGAAAAAGATGTTCCTAATTCGTGGAAACCTAATCAGTACGACAACCTTTCCAATTCAAAAGCGCATTACGAACAAACTGGTCCTGAAATTTGGGAACAAACCGAAGGTAAAATCACGCACCTCGTTGTTGGTGTTGGAACAGGTGGCACAATCTGCGGAACCGGTCGTTATTTGAAAGAGAAAAATCCGAACATCAAAGTTCTTGGTATTGATACTTACGGTTCTGTTTTCAAAAAATACAAGGAGACCGGAATCTTCGATAAGAATGAGATCTATCCATACATCACTGAAGGTATCGGAGAAGATTTTCTACCGCAGAACGTAGACTTCAACATCATCGATCATTTCGAGAAGGTAACAGATAAAGACGCGGCAGTAATGACTCGTCGCATCACGAAAGAAGAAGGAATTTTCGCAGGTAACTCTGCAGGTTCTGCAATGGCCGGATTGATCCAGATGAGCCACATGTTTGGTCCTGATGATGTGGTGGTGATTATTTTCCACGATCACGGTACACGCTATCTTGGAAAAATGTTCAACGATGATTGGATGCTCGAGAAAGGTTTCCTTGATCGTAAAGGACTCACTGCCCGTGATATTGTTTCAACAAACAAACAAGGTCAATTGTTGAGCGTTGAAACCACAGATAGCATTGAAAAAGCTGCGCGTATTATGCGCGACAAAGACTTCTCTCAATTACCAGTTACGCAAAGCGGACGTATCGTAGGATCACTCAATGAACAAAGCGTGTTCGAGTGTATCATTCATGATGCAGACAAACGAGTGAACAATGTAGAAACCATTATGCAATCTGCGTTCCCATTTGCGGATATCACCACACCATTGGAATCTTTATCAGAAATGATTACTCCGGTGAATCCTGCCGTACTTGTTCGCGATTTCAAGACAGATCAGACGTACATCATTACGCGTCATGATATCATCAAGGCATTGTGTTGAGCACTATTTTTGCGTAGTTCACTCTGCAATTGATTCATTCTTTTCGGTAAAAAAGTGCTTATGAAAAAGAATTCACACATTCGATTTTCAGCAAGAACGCTCAGCCGTGGTTTGTTTAATGTGCACATTTTCTTCTGCTTTACCTTATTCATTTGCGCGAATAATTTACGTGCTCAAGTACCTACACTATCATGGGTCAACGCTGCCGGACCAGTAGGCACGAGCGTTCAGAATTACGTACATGCAATTGACTCCGCCGAGAATGTTTACGTAGCCGGATCGTTTACAAATGCCATGATGGATTTCGACACGAGCACAGCTGTTTTCACATTGCCCTATAGCGGAAATGAAGATTTATTTCTCGCGAAATACGATCCTCAAGGGGCGTTACTCTGGGCTTTTTCTATTGGCACAAATAATCCCGGTACAGAGACCGCCTACTCCATAGAAGTTTCTCCCGCCGGAGATGTTTACATGTCGGGCCAAGCGCATTCAGGTGCTGATTTTGATCCGGGTCCGGGAACTTTTATACAGCAAAGCGGAACATATGGCTTCATAGCTAAATACAGTGCACAAGGAAATTTGATCTGGTGCAACCCTATGAATATTTATGCCCGCGACATGACTGTTGATCACGCAGGTGATCTTTCGGTTACAGGATATTTCAATAACACCGTTGACTTTGACCCAACTTCGGGTGTCAGTAATCTTGTTTCTGTTTATGGGGAGGATATTTTTCTTGCTAAATATTCTCCATCTGGATTACTTTACTGGGTCTTCAGTATAACCTCAACTTATGCATCAAGCTGTATTGGTGCAATGGGATGGTCAATTGGAAATGATTCGCAAGATAATTTGATCATACAAGGACGATTCAAATCGAATGTCGACTTTGATCCAGGTCCGGGAATACAAATGCTGTACGCTCCGAACACCACAACATTGAGTCACTTCCTTGCAAAATATTCTTCCACCGGAAATTTCATTTGGGCGTTTAATATCGACTTGAATATTTACGTCAGCGCTATTGCCATTGATAACTCTGATAATATCATCATGGGAATGACATTCGGAGGTACGGATGATATCGATCCGGGTCCGGCTGTAGTGAACTTTACATCTACGGATCCCGGCGACATTGGACTAATCAAGTACTCTCCAACTGCCGGACTATTATGGTCTGCATTGCTTCCCGGCTCTGGAGTTGAATATTTTCGCGGAATTTCTACAACTCCAAATTCTGAAATATTGATCACCGGAGAAATATTCAATTCACTTGATTTTGATCCTAGTGTAGGTCAGTATATCGTAGCGCCCAACGCCTTCATTGCAAAATATACTTCGCAATGTAATCTCATGTGGGCATTCTCAATTGTAGGTGAAGGTGATCACGTAACTGAAATGCCATCCGGAAGTATTCACTGGGTTGGTCGTATGAGTTTATGTGCCGACTTTGATCCTTCTGCAAACGCGCAGTCATTTTGTCCTGGCTACCAAAGTGGTAATGGCGTATTCGCAGCGAAATTTCTTCCGGCCGCTCTTTTGTATAACGAGGTTGCTCCCAACAAATCAGGAATAGAAACTTACCCCAATCCTTCGAACAACTCGTTAACAATTGCATGTACAAGCCCAATGCAGAAAGTTGAAATAAGAAACATTCAGGGTGCAATGATTCGTGAATACTCCTGCAATACCAATGAACTTTCACTGGATGTTTCCTCATTCAGTGCTGGAGTCTATATTATTTCTGCAACAACAGAAACATTAACCACATGCAGTCGCGTATTGATCACCCATTGACATTTTACTGCGCGCCGTCAACAATAAAATTGAGTAGGCATTAAATATATACAGACTCTCCTGCGACACAACAGAGCATTCTTCACCAGCAGTACAAAATTTCATCGGTAACTAATCAGATCACGCTATGACATTCCCGAGAAAGTATATAGATCAAATGTCGCAGGAAATTGTGTTGAACTCTCTTCCTGTTCACATTGTTTCGCTGGTACCTTCTCAAACCGAATTACTATTTGATCTTGGATTGCGAGAAGAAGTTGCAGGTATCACAAAGTTTTGCATTCATCCGAAGGAATGGTTTCGTAACAAAACACGTATTGGTGGCACGAAAGATTTTGATGTCGACAAAATTCTTGCACTGAATCCGGATCTGATTTTAGGGAACAAAGAAGAAAATTCCGAAGAGTTAATAAAACAACTTCAAGAATCCGGCAAAGTGTGGATGAGCGATATTCACAACCTGAGTGAAGCTATTGATATGATTCGCTCTATAGGCAAAATGGTTAGTCGCAATAAGGAAAGTGAAGAAATCATTACGAAAATTGAATCGGGTTTTAATGAAATTGCTTCACACTACCTCGATTTGCCAAAACGAACGTGCGTGTATTACATATGGCGAGGACCTTACATGGCGGCAGGAGCAGATACATTCATACATGATTTGTTGTTAAAATTGAATCTGCAAAACGCTGTGGAAGCAGCTCGCTATCCGGAAGTCGGTCTCGAACAACTCCGCGAAATTGATCCGGAAATCGTGTTTCTTAGTTCTGAACCTTATCCGTTTAAGGAAAAACACATCGCAGAAATTCAGGAAGTACTCCCGCACTCAAAAATACTCCTCGTCGATGGTGAAATGTTCTCCTGGTATGGATCACGACTAATGCACGCTCCGAAATACTTCTCCGAACTCCTTGCGAAATTGGCGGTTTGATCACCTTGTCACTATTTCGTATTTCGTACCTTTGAAAGGCAATGCGAACAACCCTATTCCTGATTTTGTTTTTTCTCTTCATTCCTTTTGCCGCGTGGACACAACCGCAACCGGTGAAGCAGGAAAAAGTGGGCGTTGTACTAAGCGGAGGCGGAGCTTCAGGTCTTGCGCATATCGGAGTGCTCAAAGCTTTAGAAGAAAATCATATTCCCATTGACTATATCTGTGGTACTTCTATGGGTGCATTGATTGGCTCCATGTATTGCATGGGGTATTCTCCAGATGAAATTCAAACAACAATTCTATCTGAAGAATTCAATAGTTGGGCTAACGGAGTCATCGAACCGCAGTTTGTGTATTTCTTCAAGAAGAAAGATGATAATGCTTCGTGGATCACATTCAAGATTTCGCCTGACACCACACTGAGTACAAGTTTACCTACAAATCTAATTTCTCCTCTGCCTATCGACTTTGCACTGATGGAGCGAACTGCTGGAGCTTCTGCAGCTGCTGGATATAATTTCGATAGCCTATTCATTCCATTCCGTTGCGTTGCTTCTGATGTCGCAAAAAAAGAATCAGTCGTTTTTCGCGATGGTGATCTTGGTGAAGCTGTACGTGCTTCCATGTCCTATCCGTTCTATCTGAAACCTATTCGCGTGAACGGAGCATTGCTATTTGATGGAGGATTGTATAACAACTTCCCGAGCAATATCATGTACCAGGACTTCTTCCCCGATTTTATTATCGGTAGCAACGTGGCTACAGAGTTTACGAATCCTAACGAAGATAATCTGGTATCTCAAGTTCGCGCAATGTTGACAAGTCCAACGGAGTTTGATCCTCGCTGCGAAAACGGCGTGGTCATCGAACCAGATGCAGACTGGGCTGGACTTTTTGACTTTGATGCAGCGCAACAAATTATCGATAGTGGTTACGCCGCTGCATTAAGAAAAATCGATAACATCAAAATGAATGTGAGTCGTCGATCAAATCCAGCAGAACTTGCAGCAAAACGCGCAGCATTCAAAGCGAAACAACCTCCGTTAGTGTATGACAATATTGAGATTGAAGGTCCTGGGATAAAAAAAGCACAGGAAACGTATGTGCGAAAAATCCTTCGCCACAAAGAGCGATACGTATCGAACGAAACATTAAAGCCCGGATATTTTCGTCTTGCTGCTGACGATAAAATACAATCTATTTATCCTATTGCACGCTATAACAAGTCAACTGGTTTTTACGATCTACGTCTAACCGTCAAGAAAGAGAAAAATCTGTTCACGCAATTTGGAGGTAATTTCTCCAATCGACCGATCAATATGGGATTCATCGGACTACAGTATAACTTCCTTGGAAATCCATCATTCAGCATCATGGCCAATGGGTATTTCGGAAAGCTATACAGCGGTGCACAAGTTCGCGCACGTATCGACTTCCCTACTCGTTTACCTTTTTACATTGAACCAGGCTTCACGTGGAATCGATTTGATTATTACAAAAGCACTCCGACATACTTCGTAGATACGCGTCCACCTTTTCTTGTTCAAATTGAGCGTTCAGGAGTAATCAATCTCGGACTGCCGATCACAAACAAAGCAAGATTGGTTCTTGGTACCGGCGGTGGATTCATTCGTTACCTCTACTACCAAACTGATGCATTCACATCTGCAGATACTACGGATCGCACGGAGTTGAATTTCCTCTCCACGCACTTAACCTACGAACGCAACACATTAAACAGAAAGCAATACGCTAGTTCTGGAACTGCATTTTGTTTTACAACACGATTCGTACAAACAGAAGAATATTACAAGCCTGGAAGCACTTCTCCATTCATTGATCCTTATCGCGCGATTCACAACTGGATGCAATTCAAGGTGACATACGACACCTATTTCAAAGAAAAAGGGAAATGGCGAATTGGTTTCCTCGGTGAAGCGGTTTACACCTTCCAACCTTTCTTAAGCAATTACACAGCTAGTATTTTGAGTACTCCTGGATTTCAACCAACACCAGATAGCAAAACACTATTCATTCCAACACTACATGCGCATCAATACGCAGCGGCCGGATTGAAAAGTGTTTTTGTCATAACAAAGAATGTCGACTGGAGATTAGAAGGATACATTTTCGCTCCTTACCAAGCATTGCGTGAACGCCCAGATCATACTGTTGAATACGGATCACCACTTGCTATCGCAGATGTATCTTATCTGGCCGCTAGTGCATTGGTGTGGCATTCTCCTTTAGGACCAGTGAGTGCAAGTGCAAATTACTACAGCAGTCGAAACGAACAGTTCTCGTTCTTGATTCACTTCGGATACATCATCTTCAACCGAAAAGCTTTAGAGTAAGCTTTTGATCGACGAAAATTAAGCCATACCTTTTGTACCTCCGAAATTCATCGGAAATGCATTAGAGAATTCAGTGTCGTTAACAGGTCCATTAGCGCTTTCGAAACGCGCCACATTTTCTTTCAACGCTTTCATCAAACGTTTCGCATGCTGAGGAGTAAGGATAATGCGCGACTTCACCTTTGCTTTCGGCACACCTGGCATTACTTGAATGAAGTCAAGAATGAATTCTGAATTAGAATGTGTAATGATCGCGAGATTCGAGTAAGTACCACCAGCCACATCTTCGTTCAGCTCGATGTTCATTTGTCCTTGTTGCTCTTCGTTAGCCATTTTCGTCGTTTTTAGAGCCTACAAGGTACGAAAACGGCTCGGTTTGGCATTGATACCTCAAATACCATAGAATTGACCAATTGAGGCGTCATAAGCGCTGAGCACGAAATGTTAAATGGAAAGAACTACCTCTCACAGGCTTTTCCCCCTGAATTCCGGTTCGTTGGGGACTTTCCGGATATTCAAGACCGGTAAGAGATAGTGTCGCAAAACTAGTACATTTCACATTGCGAGTCAATCCGTACAAACACCTGTTTTTGTCTACCCGCAAAAATACGGGGTACCGCTCTCCCTGGTCTTACAAATCGTAATTCTCAAATCATAATTCATACTTCACAAATCGTACATCGCAAGTATTTCGAGCGGAAATGAACCATAAAGCACTGCGCGGAAATTCTGCGGGATGGCGTGTCTGAATCGCTGGAGATCTCGCAGCCAGGAAAATTCGCCGTGAAAAAATAATAAGCGGACGATTTTTGGTCCACTTTTTTCTAAAAAAATTGGAATTGAAACCAATTTGATTCGCGTGGATTTAAATACGAGAAAAAAATCCCCCTTCATTTCCGTATCTTTCCAATCCCAAAACTTCCTTAATACACTCATTCAAATCAGAAACACAATGAGCACGCTTCACGGTGACAAAAGAAACAGCGCAGTGAAACCACAAGGTGGTGACAATGTATACCACTGCGATGATGTTAAGCGCACCTCCATGTACCTCGAAAGAACGTACATGAAAGACCGAATCGCTTACGGCACCTGCTCATGGAAAGTCTACGAAATGTTCGATGACGAACTCATGGAAACAGAGATGCAAAAAGATTTCCTGTTGAGTGAGCTGGTGTTGATTGTGTACTCGCCGAGACAGGATTGAGGGGTTACAATCGCTAATATTCGCATTTGTGTCAGTCGAAGCAAGATGTACAACTGAGCCGCTTTGACACTTCATAAAGACAACTATCCACTCCATAAAAAAAGCCACGCATCTCTGCAGGGCCTTCTTTCTAATCTAGTGAAGTTATAAGCCTAGGCCTCCTCTATCGTCTATTTATTCGCAGCCATCAGTTTCTCACTTCGACTCCTTTATCACTCAGTACAAGCTCATCGATCCAACTCCCGACTTCTCGTAATGCAGAGTCCTGTTCCTGCACCGAGGCGCCCAAAATATTTTGCCGCAAATTTTTAGCTAACGCAGCCAGCGAAGGCATGTGCAAAGAGGACCATAAAGCATTGGGAGGGAAGTGCGGTGGCGCGTCTGGGACTCTTGCGGCGAGTAAGCGTAAAAATTTGTGGCAAAATATTAAGGTCGCGATTTTTTACTCCACTTTTTTCTAAAAAAAGTGGAAGAGAAGAATAAACAAAAAAAGCGCCACCGTTTCCGGTAGCGCTTTCATTTCTATTTGACAGGAGTCTCGACTTAAGCCTCTTCTTCCATCGTCTCTTTCTTCGCTGCCATCAGCTTCTCGAACTCCTCTTTCGATCCAACTACCAATTTCTCGTAGTTGCGGAGTCCCGTACCTGCAGGAATCAAGTGACCAACGATTACGTTTTCTTTCAAACCAAGCAATGAATCCTGCTTTCCGTTTACCGCTGCCTCGTTCAAGACTTTGGTAGTCTCCTGGAACGATGCTGCAGATACCCATGAGTTTGTCTGGAGTGACGCACGTGTGATACCCTGAAGAATTTGTGATGATGTTGCTGGAACTGCATCACGCGCTTCAACCAACTTCTGGTCTTTACGCTTGAGCATCGAGTTCTCATCACGCAAACGACGTGCAGAAATAATCTGTCCTGCTTTGAAGCTTGCTGAATCACCCGGCTCAACAACTACTTTCTTCGCGAAGAGACGATCGTTCTCTTCCATGAAGTCTGCTTTGTTGATGATCTGTGTTTCAAGGAACATTGTATCACCCGGATCAACGATATCCACTTTGCGCATCATCTGACGAACGATTACTTCAAAGTGCTTGTCGTTGATTTTTACACCCTGCAAACGGTAAACTTCCTGAACCTCGTTCACCAGATACTCTTGAACTGCAGTTGGTCCTTTGATTGCAAGAATGTCGCCAGGACTGATTGATCCATCAGACAATGATTCGCCTGCGCGGATGAAATCGTTCTCCTGTACAAGGATGTGTTTCGACAATGGAATCAAGTATGTCTTCTTCTCACCGGTACGTGACTCAACGAGCACTTCACGGTTACCACGCTTGATCTTACCAAACGTTACCACACCGTCGATCTCAGATACAACAGCAGGGTTGCTTGGGTTACGTGCTTCGAACAATTCAGTTACACGCGGAAGACCTCCGGTGATATCGCCTTGTTTACCAAGAGCACGTGGGATTTTAACGAGGATCTGTCCTGCCTCAATCTTCTGTCCATCATCAATTACGATGTGTGCAGCTACCGGAATGTTGTATGTTTTCAATACATCGCTTCCGCTCATGATACGCATTGACGGGTTCTTCGTTTTGTCTTTTGATTCAGTGATTACTTTCTCACGGAAGCCTGTCTGTTCGTCAGACTCTTCGCGGAACGTAATACCTTCTTCAATATGTTCAAATTCAATTTTACCGGCAAATTCTGAAACGATAACCGCATTGTAAGGATCCCAATCGCAAATGGTTTCACCTTTCTTCACGTTCGCTCCGTTCTTCACATGAAGAATTGAACCATAAGGAATGTTTCCTGTAGTAAGAACAATTCCGGTGTTGATATCAGAGATGCGCATTTCCGCAGAACGTCCGATTACTACGTCAACAGCACCTTCCTCTGTCTTACGCTTCACCGTACGCAGTTCATCAATCTCGATTACACCGTCGTACTTCGCTTCCAATTTAGAAGACGCTGCTGAACCACCCGCAACACCACCAACGTGGAATGTACGAAGTGTAAGCTGTGTACCCGGCTCACCGATTGACTGTGCTGCAATAACACCTACTGCTTCACCTTGCTGAACCATGCGGCCCGTTGCAAGGTTACGTCCGTAACATTTTCCGCACACACCTTGCTTCGACTCGCAAGTGAGTACCGAACGAATTTCGATCGACTCCAATGCAGAGTTTGCAATTTGTGTAGCGAATTCTTCAGTGATTTCCAATCCAGCACCGATGATCAACTCACCTGTTTGCGGATCGTAAACATCATGAACTGTTGTACGACCAAGTACGCGATCATACAATGATTCAACTACTTCATCACTCTTCTTCAATGCTGTTGCAACAAGACCACGAAGTGTTCCGCAATCAGGCTGACTGATAACAACATCCTGTGCAACGTCAACAAGACGACGAGTAAGGTAACCCGCATCCGCTGTTTTCAACGCTGTATCGGCAAGACCTTTCCGCGCACCGTGAGTTGAAATGAAGTACTCAAGAATCGAAAGACCTTCTTTAAAGTTCGAAATAACCGGGTTCTCGATAATCTCTCCACCCGAAGATCCTGCTTTCGAAGGTTTAGCCATCAAACCACGCATACCACCGAGCTGCTTAATCTGCTCTTTAGATCCACGTGCTCCGGAATCAAGCATCATGTAAACCGGGTTGAATCCTTGACGGTCATTTGTCAACTGATCCAATACACGCTTCGTGATACGGTTGTTTGTATGTGTCCAAATGTCGATGATCTGGTTGTAACGCTCGTTGTTCGTGATGAAGCCCATGTTATAGTTCATCTTCACTTCATCAACTTGACCGTTCGCTTCAGCAATCATCTTAACCTTCTCCTCAGGAACGATGATGTCTCCAAGGTTGAACGACAATCCACCACTGAACGCCATTTTGAAACCAAGTTCTTTGATATCATCAAGGAACTTAGCAGTACTAGCCATTCCGGTTTCTTTCAATACATAACCGATAATGTCACGCAACGATTTCTTCGTCAGCAATTCGTTGATATATCCAGCGTCTCTTGGAACAACCTGGTTGAACAGGATGCGACCAAGGGTGGTTTCGATAATTTTCGGAACCAACTGTGATCCTTCTTTGAAATTATCAATCTTCACTTTTACAAATGCGTGAAGGTTAACGCGACCTTCGTTGTAAGCGATGATTGCTTCCTGTGCATTGTAGAAAGTAAGACCTTGACCTTTTACAGTAATAGTTTCATCCGTCTTCTTGCCCTTGGTCATGTAGTACAGACCAAGTACCATGTCCTGTGAAGGAACCGTGATAGGCGCACCGTTCGCAGGGTTCAGGATGTTATGTGAAGCAAGCATCAACAATTGTGCTTCAAGAATTGCGGCATTTCCTAGTGGAACGTGTACCGCCATCTGGTCACCGTCAAAGTCAGCGTTGAATGCAGTACATACCAACGGGTGAAGCTGGATCGCTTTTCCTTCGATCAGTTTCGGTTGGAATGCCTGGATACCCAAACGGTGAAGCGTTGGTGCACGGTTCAAAAGAACCGGGTGACCCTTCAATACGTTTTCAAGAATATCCCAAACAACAGCGTCTTTGCGATCAACAATTTTCTTCGCAGACTTCACCGTCTTCACGATTCCACGCTCAATAAGTTTGCGGATGATAAACGGTTTGAAGAGCTCAGCAGCCATGTCTTTCGGCAGACCGCATTCGTGCAATTTCAATTCAGGACCTACGACGATTACCGAACGCGCAGAGTAATCCACACGCTTACCAAGCAAGTTCTGACGGAAGCGACCTTGTTTACCCTTCAATGAATCTGAAAGCGATTTCAATGCACGGTTTGATTCTGTCTTCACCGCGTTTGACTTACGCGAGTTGTCGAACAATGAATCAACCGCTTCCTGCAACATACGCTTCTCGTTACGGAGAATTACGTCAGGAGCTTTGATTTCGATCAAACGCTTCAAACGATTGTTGCGGATAATAACACGACGATACAAATCGTTCAAGTCAGATGTAGCGAAACGACCACCATCCAGCGGAACGAGTGGGCGAAGTTCTGGTGGAATAACCGGAACAACTTTGATGATCATCCACTCAGGACGATTCTCAACCACTTTGTTTGCCTGACGGAAAGCCTCAACAACTTGAAGACGCTTCAACGCTTCGTTCTTACGCTGTTGTGAAGTTTCGTTTCCTGCTTTGTGACGAAGTTCATATGACAATTCGTCGAGCTTGGTACGCTGAAGCAAATCATACAATGCTTCTGCACCCATTTTCGCAACGAACTTGTTTGGATCTGCGTCATCCAAGTATTGGTTATCTTTTGGAAGTGTCTCAAGAATTTCCAAATACTGATCTTCAGTAAGGAAATCCATGTGATTGATTCCATCAGCACCTTTTACACCTGCGTTAATTACTACATAACGCTCGTAGTAAATGATCATATCCATCTTCTTCGTAGGAAGACCAAGGAGATAACCGATTTTGTTTGGCAATGAACGGAAGTACCAGATGTGTGCTACAGGAACTGTAAGGCTGATGTGGCCCATACGCTCACGACGCACTTTCTTCTCTGTTACCTCTACACCGCAACGGTCGCAAACAATACCCTTATAACGGATACGCTTGTACTTGCCGCAATGACATTCCCAGTCTTTTACTGGTCCGAAGATTCTTTCGCAGAACAAACCATCACGTTCAGGTTTGTAAGTACGATAGTTGATAGTCTCCGGCTTAAGCACTTCACCGCTTGAACGCTCAAGAATGGATTCCGGAGAAGCCAGACTAATCGTGATCGTCGAGAAGTTGCTTTTTATTTTGACATCTTTTCTGAAAGACATGTTCTGTTTTTTAGTGTTCCTGATTCAGTGAACAATTCAATTAGTCAAGGCTAACATTGAGTGCAAGACCACGAAGTTCGTGGAGCAATACATTGAACGACTCAGGGATTCCCGGTGTCGGCATGTTTTCTCCTTTAACGATTGCTTCATAAGCTTTAGCACGACCTACAACGTCATCAGACTTAATCGTGAGGATTTCTTGCAGGATGTTCGAAGCACCGAATGCCTCCAACGCCCACACTTCCATCTCACCAAAACGCTGACCACCAAACTGTGCCTTACCACCCAACGGTTGCTGTGTGATGAGTGAGTATGGCCCGATTGAACGTGCGTGCATTTTGTCATCAACCATGTGACCGAGTTTCAGCATGTAGATGATTCCGACTGTAGCCGGTTGATCAAATGGCACACCTGTTCCTCCGTCTGTAAGGAAAGTACGTCCATAACGTGGAATACCAGCCTCATCAGTATAGTGATTGATTTCATCAATGGTTGCACCATCGAAAATTGGCGTTGAGAATTTCAGTCCGAGTTTTTCACCTGCCCATGCAAGAACAGTTTCGTAAATCTGACCAAGGTTCATACGTGAAGGTACACCCAGCGGGTTCAATACGATATCAACCGGTGTTCCGTCATCCAAGAATGGCATTTCCTCTTCGCGCACGATACGAGCAACAATACCCTTGTTACCGTGACGACCAGCCATCTTATCACCCACTTTCAACTTACGTTTCTTCGCGATGTACACTTTCGCAAGTTGTACAATTCCTGCAGGTAATTCATCACCTACTTGAAGAGCAAACTTCTTGCGCTTGTAATTTCCACCAAGATCATTGTTCTTGATACTGAAGTTGTGCAACAGTGTACGAACTGCATCACTAGTTTCAGGCTCGTTAGTCCACTTTGTAGGATTCACATTCTGGAAATCGATTTTTTCCAGAACCTTGATTGAGAATTTAGTTCCTTTAGAAACAACTTCCTCTTTAAGGTTATTGAAAACTCCAGCAGATGTCTTTCCGTTCAAAACGATATTCAGTTTCTCAACGAGAATTGCGCGAAGTCCTGCTTCTTCAACAGCTTGTTCTTTGTCGATCTTCTCGACGAGCATTTTCTCGTCGGCTTTCGCTTTCTTGTCCTTGATAGCACGAGAGAAAAGTTTCTTATCGATAACTACACCACGGATTGACGGTGGAACTTTCAATGAAGCATCTTTCACATCACCTGCCTTATCACCGAAGATCGCACGAAGAAGTTTTTCTTCAGGTGAAGGATCAGTTTCTCCTTTTGGTGTGATTTTACCAATGAGGATATCACCTTCTTTCACTTCAGCACCAACGCGGATCAATCCGTTTTCATCAAGATCTTTAGTTGCCTCTTCAGAAACGTTAGGAATATCTGCAGTCAGTTCTTCGAGACCACGCTTGGTGTCGCGAACTTCCATCACATACTCATCAATGTGAATTGATGTGAAGATATCTTCGCGAACCACTTTTTCGCTGATAACGATCGCATCCTCGAAGTTGTAACCTTTCCATGGCATGAATGCCACTTTCAAGTTGCGTCCGAGTGCAAGTTCACCGTTCATCGTAGCGTAACCTTCGCAAAGGATATGACCCTGCTTCACTTTGTCACCTTTGCTCACCATTGGGCGAATATTGATGCAAGTACTTTGGTTCGTCTTACGGAACTTCGTGAGTTTGTATGAACGAATATCATCTTCGAAAGACAACAAACGTTCTTTGTCGGTGCGGTTGTAACGGATAACGATTTCGTTCGCATCAACGTATTCAACTACACCTTCGCCTTCAGCAGCAGCAAGTACACGTGAGTCGCGTGCAACCAATCCTTCGAGACCGGTTCCTACGATAGGAGCCTGCGGACGAAGCAATGGAACAGCCTGACGTTGCATGTTTGATCCCATGAGCGCACGGTTAGCATCATCGTGCTCGAGGAACGGAATCAAAGACGCTGCAATTGAAGCGATCTGGTTTGGAGCAACGTCCATCAAGGCAAGTTGTCCTGGTTCTACAACCGGGAAGTCACCTTCGAAACGAGCTTTGATACGTGTTTCGTGGAAGTTTCCTTTCTCGTCGAGACCTGCGTTAGCCTGCGCGATGATTTTAGAATCTTCTTCTTCAGCAGTAAGGTAAATCACCGGCTTGTTTACATCCGCTTTACCATTGGTAACAGTGCGGTATGGTGTTTCGATGAAACCAAGCTTGTTGATTTTAGCGTAAACACAAAGCGAAGAAATCAGACCGATGTTCGGACCTTCCGGAGTTTCGATTGTACACAAACGACCGTAGTGCGTGTAGTGAACGTCACGAACCTCGAAACCTGCACGCTCACGCGAAAGACCACCTGGCCCGAGTGCGGAGAGACGACGCTTGTGCGTGATCTCTGCCAACGGGTTGGTCTGATCCATGAACTGTGAAAGCTGGTTAGTTCCGAAGAATGAATTGATAACGGAGGACAATGTCTTCGCGTTGATCAAATCAGTTGGTGTGAAAACCTCGTTATCACGAACGTTCATACGCTCGCGGATCGTACGCGCCATACGCGCAAGACCAACACCAAACTGAGAATACAATTGTTCACCTACTGTACGAACGCGACGGTTTGACAAGTGATCGATATCATCGATATCAGCCTTGGAGTTGATAAGCTCGATCAAATATTTAATGATCGCGATGATATCATCTTTCGTCAACACGCGTGTTTCAGAAGATGTGTCAGCTTTCAATTTCTTGTTGAGGCGGTAACGACCAACTTCACCAAGATCGTAACGCTTATCAGAGAAGAACAACTTGTCGATAATTCCACGAGCTGTTTCTTCATCCGGTGGTTCAGCATTACGCAGCTGACGATAGATATGCTCAACAGCTTCCTTCTCTGAGTTCGAAGTATCTTTCTGGAGCGTATTGTAAATGATAGAATAATCAAGTTGAGCAGCGCCTTCTTTGTGAAGAATGATTGACTTCACATTTGCGTCAACGATGAGGTCGATGTGACCGTTTTCAAGGATTGTTTCGCGATCGATAATAACTTCGTTACGCTCGATAGAAACTACCTCACCGGTATCTTCATCAACGAAATCTTCCACCCATGTTTTAAGAACACGAGCAGCAAGTTTTCTTCCTACAACAGCTTTCAAAGCTGCTTTGCTGACTTTCACTTCATCGGCAAGACCGAAGAGTTCAAGAATTTGCTTATCACTTTCCCAACCAATTGCACGCAGCAATGTAGTTACAGGAAGTTTTTTCTTACGGTCGATGTACGCGTACATGACATTGTTGATGTCAGTAGCAAATTCGATCCAAGAACCTTTGAACGGAATTACGCGTGCCGAATATAATTTCGTTCCGTTAGCGTGACGACTCTGACCGAAGAATACCCCCGGTGAGCGGTGAAGCTGAGAAACGATAACGCGTTCTGCACCGTTGATAACGAAAGTAGCGCGCGGAGTCATATACGGGATTGTTCCCAAGTATACGTCCTGCACGATTGTTTCGAAATCCTCGTGTTCAGGATCCGTACAATAGAGTTTCAATTTTGCTTTCAGCGGAACGCTGTAAGTAAGACCACGCTCGATACACTCATCGAGAGAGTAGCGCGGAGGATCTACGAAATAATCAAGGAATTCCAGAACAAAGTTGTTCCGTGCGTCTGAGATAGGAAAGTTTTCTGAGAATACTTTATAAAGCCCTTCGTCTTGACGGTTTTCGCTGGTGGTTTCCAGCTGGAAGAAATCCTGGAATGATTTCAATTGAATATCCAGAAAATCCGGGTAATCAATCTGCACTTTGCTTTTCGCAAAGGAGATACGTTGCTGTTTTTTATTTGTTTCCAAGGCTATTGTATATTCTTAGTTGTGAAACGACCCGCCTGAATACAGTACTCGGCAGGGTAAGCTCAATTAGCAACAAAATGGTTTAGACCTGTCCTCCGTGTACACGGAGGAACCAGGTCTAAACCTGAAAGCGGATGAAAGCGAGGATTACTTAACCTCAACTTCAGCACCAGCTTCTTCAAGCGTCTTCTTAAGAGCTTCCGCTTCTTCTTTGCTAACACCTTCTTTGATAGGCTTCGGTGCACCATCAACAAGATCTTTCGCTTCTTTCAGTCCGAGTCCAGTTGCATCTTTAACAACTTTCACTACCTGAAGTTTGCTTGCTCCACCACTCTTAAGGATTACATCGAAAGTAGTTTTCTCTGCAGCAGCAGCACCACCGCCACCACCAGCAGCTACAACAACTGCAGCAGCAGCTGGTTCGATACCGTAATCGTTTTTAAGAATGTCAGCAAGTTCTTTCACTTCTTTAACTGTGAGGTTTACAAGCTGCTCAGCAAATGCTTTAACGTCTGCCATTTTATTTTGGTTTTTTTGAGATTTGACTTAATTAGTAATTGTTCAATTTGAGTTCCGTCGGGCAATAAGCTTTAAGACGGATTTTCAGTAGACGCATCAGCGCCTCCCTCTTTTTTCTCTGCATTAGCAACGAGTCCAGAGATTACGTTTCTAGCCGGAGCCAAGAGAGCAGAAATAACGTCTGCAATCATTTCGTTCTTAGACTTGATCGCTGCCAATCCGTCGAGTTGATCGTCGCCGATGTACACACTCTGTTCAACGTAAGCGGCTTTCAGTACAGGCTTCTTGTTTGTCTTACGAAACTCTTTGATAAGTTTCGCAGGAGCCGCACTTGATTCCGAGAACATGATTGAAGTGGAACCTTTCAATGCAACGTACATTCCCGACCACTCGCTGTCGTTAGTGCGCTCAAGAGCTTTGCGAAGCAGTGTGTTTTTTACAACGATCAGCTTAATTTCCTGATCAAAACACGCCTTTCTCAAAGCCTGCGTCTTATCTGACGGAAGCTCAGAAGTATCTGCCAGGTAAAAATTCTTGCTTGCGGCAAGTTTACCAGCGAGATCTTCAATAATCAGTGTTTTATCTTCTTTCTTCATTTGTAGATCTATTTACGGACATGCCGTCAAGGACTATGCTAACGATTTGCTTTCAACATGAACGCTAGGGCTCATAGTGCTGGATACATAGAGACTTCTCATGTAAGCACCTTTTGCCGAAGCAGGCTTCAGTTTCATGATCGTTTGAAGGATTTCATTTGCGTTTTCCGCAAGTTGCTCAGCTGAGAAAGAAACTTTTCCAACAGGAACTGCAATGATTCCGGCCTTATCAACCTTGAAATCAATCTTACCTGCTTTAGATTCTTTTGTTGCCTTGCCTACTTCCATTGTAACGGTTCCAGTCTTAGGGTTTGGCATCAATCCACGAGGACCGAGGATTTTACCAAGCGCACCAACTTTACCCATCATACTAGGAGTAGTGATGATTACATCAACGTCAGTCCAACCTTCTTTGATTTTAGCAATGAAATCGTCACCACCAACAAAGTCAGCACCGGCAGCTTTTGCCTCCGCTTCTTTATCAGGTGTGCAGATAACAAGCACGCGCACATCTTTACCCGTTCCGTGAGGAAGAGTAACAGTACCGCGAACCATCTGGTTAGCCTTACGGGGATCAACACCAAGGCGGATGCTGAGATCCACAGAGGCGTCAAACTTTGTCGTTGAGATTTCCTTAACGATCTTAACAGCATCACTTACGGTGTACTCCTTAGAAGGATCATACTTCGCAAGCATCGCTTTCCTTTTTTTGGTCAGTTTAGCCATTCAACTGATTTTGTGACGTTCAAACGTCTCGGCACAGTTGTCGAGACTCCGTCTGGTTTAACTTCTGAGATTTACTTAGTCAGCGGATTCGTACCCGTTACAGCAACTCCCATGCTACGAGCTGTACCTGCTACCATGCTCATTGCTGAGTCAATAGTGAAACAGTTTAGATCGGGCATTTTAGCCTCTGCGATTTGACGCACCTGATCCCAAGTGATAGATCCTGCCTTTTTACGGTTAGACTCACCTGAACCCAGCTGGATTTTAGCGTGTTCTTTGATCTGCACAGCTACCGGAGGGTTTTTGATGATAAATTCGAATGATTTATCACTATACACCGTGATGATAACTGGGAGAACTTTCCCTGCCTTATCCTGCGTACGAGCATTGAATTGCTTGCAAAAATCCATGATGTTCACACCTTTCGCACCCAATGCAGGGCCGATTGGAGGTGAAGGGTTAGCAGCGCCACCCTTAATCTGGAGTTTAATCAGAGCACTTACTTCTTTTGCCATTGTACTTTGTTACTTTGTTTTTGTTTCTGTTATGTTTGGAAGCGCGCAACAGCGAATCTAGGTGCAGGTTTATTCTTTTTCTACCTGCATGTAATTAAGCTCGAGAGGTGTTTTTCTTCCGAAAATTTTCACCATCACTTTGAGCTTCTTCTTCTCTTCGTTGATCTCTTCGATCACGCCAGAGAATGTATTGAATGGTCCGTCGATAACCTTCACTTGTTCACCTACCACAAACTGGTTAAGCATCGTTTCCTCTGCACCAGCCATTTCATCCACTTTACCGAGAATACGGTTGATTTCAGAATGTCTCAATGGAACAGGATCTCCTGTTTTTGAGCCAAGGAAACCAATAACACCGGTAATATTTTTAAGCATGTGAGGAATTTCTCCTACAAGCGTACCTTCAAGCATTATGTAACCAGGGAAAATGTTTCTTTCCTTGCTTACTTTTTTTCCTGCGCGAATCTGAATCACTTTCTCCATTGGAATGAGAACTTGTGAAACGTAATCAGCAAGACCAAGACGAGAAATTTCAGATTCGATGTATTGCTTAATCTTCTTCTCTTTTCCGTTCACCACGCGCAATACAAACCACTTCTTAACTTGCGAATCGCTATTCTTAATTTCAGCCATTGTCCGGGTGAGTGTTATTCTTTATAATGAATAGATGAACTCCATACCATTCTGGAACGCCAAGTCCATTGCAAAAACCACAACAGCAAAAATTACTGTTGCGATCATTACGATGATCGCGCTCTCCTGAAGCTCAGGCCAAGTTGGCCAGGTAACTTTGTTGACTAGTTCATCACGAACTTCATCAATATATGTTCTGATCCTATTCATTCTTTTTTCTTTTTTCGAAGTAAGTACTCACTTCACACTGTTTGCACGGGCACCAGGACTCGAACCTAGATCAACGGTTTTGGAGACCGCTATTCTACCATTGAACTATGCCCGTAGGTGTTACTCTACTCTTGTTCTTTTGTTCATTTTGAGCTTCAACGCGGTGCTGTTTTCAGCAAAAATGAACGATACTTTATTTGGCAGCGAAAGGAGTACAGCATTTTATAGCTGCACTCCTTCGTCTGCGTATTGTTTATCAGATAAGATTACTTAGTAATCTCGATAACCTGACCAGCACCTACTGTACGGCCACCTTCACGAATCGCAAAACGGAGACCTTTATCCATTGCGATCGGAACGATCAGCTTAACAGCGATAGTAACGTTATCACCAGGCATAACCATTTCGCGTCCTTCAGGAAGTGTAATTTCTCCTGTTACGTCAGTTGTACGGAAATAGAACTGTGGACGGTATTTGTTATGGAATGGAGTGTGACGTCCACCTTCTTCTTTCTTAAGAACGTAGATTTCAGCATTGAAATCGTGGTGAGGAGTGATTGATCCTGGCTTCGCGATAACCATACCGCGACGGATCGCGTCTTTATCGATACCACGAAGAAGAAGACCTACGTTGTCACCAGCTTCACCTCTATCAAGAAGTTTGCGGAACATTTCAACACCAGTGCAAGTAGATTTCAATTTCTCTTCCTGCATTCCGATGATTTCAACATCTTCTCCAACGTTGATTACACCAGTTTCGATACGACCTGTAGCAACTGTCCCACGACCAGTGATCGTGAACACGTCTTCAACAGACATAAGGAAAGGCTTATCTTTATCACGAGCAGGAGTTGGGATGTAAGAATCAACTGCATCCATCAATTCCATGATCTTGTCAACCCATTTTGGATCGTTGTTCAATCCACCAAGAGCAGAACCGCGGATGATAGGAGTGTTGTCTCCGTTGAATTTGTAGAAAGTCAGCAATTCGCGGATTTCCATTTCAACGAGGTCAAGAAGTTCCAAGTCATCAACCATGTCCACTTTGTTCATGAACACAACGATCTCAGGAACACCTACCTGACGAGCAAGAAGAATGTGTTCGCGAGTCTGTGGCATAGGACCATCAGTTGCAGCTACAACAAGGATAGCTCCGTCCATCTGAGCAGCACCAGTAACCATGTTCTTTACATAGTCAGCGTGACCAGGACAGTCAACGTGAGCGTAGTGACGCTTAGCAGTTGCGTACTCAACGTGCGCAGTGTTAATCGTGATACCACGTTCTTTTTCTTCAGGAGCGTTGTCGATTGATGAGAAGTCACGTACTTCAGCAAGACCTTTGCTCGCAAGCACACTAGTGATAGCAGCTGTAAGGGTCGTTTTGCCGTGGTCAACGTGGCCAATAGTACCGACGTTCACGTGCGGCTTGGAACGGTCGAATTTCTCTTTTGCCATAGCTATGGATTGTTAATTGTTGGTTTTTGTGTTTGTTTCGAAACTTATTTTTATTCTGTTCCGGTATCCCGGGGTATTTACATATTGAATCAGAAGATATCCCTGCAGTGGACTGCTTCTGAATATTTCATTATTTAACGCATTAGCCTATGGAGCTCTATGCTCACTCTGCTCAGGCTTTGTGAGCCGATGGGGGGAATTGAACCCCCGACCTCTTCCTTACCAAGGAAGTGCTCTACCACTGAGCTACAGCGGCTGATCAGGAAAAAGCGAATAAGAATTGTAGTGTATGAAGCACTATTACTACGAACTATAAAGAGCGGAAGACCGGGCTCGAACCGGCCACCCTCAGCTTGGAAGGCTGATGCTCTACCAAATGAGCTACTTCCGCTAAATTTTTTACGCTAGTTGTGTTGTACGAATCTGATTTGAAAAATCGAATCATCCGTGGGGAGAACAGGATTCGAACCTGTGAAGACTAGGTCAACAGATTTACAGTCTGTCCTCGTTGGCCGCTTGAGTATCTCCCCAAAAGCTCCACATCCGTTATTACCACATTTCCAACACTAATATTCTCTTTTAAAAAAAAGAGCCGGCGAAGGGACTCGAACCCCCGACCTGCTGATTACAAGTCAGCTGCTCTACCAGCTGAGCTACACCGGCTAAACTAGTTGGAATTGGGTACTACGGTTGCCACAATTTGATTATTGCGCTTTTCCTGATTTCAAAGAACTTTTGGTCGATTTTCACCACCCACCTTTTCTAAAAAGGACTGCAAATGTATAAAAGATTATTCATGCAACAATATCGGACAATATTTTTTTGCTTTTTTGACATAAAAAACGGGATTTCAGCGAGATATTTTTTTCTGCGCTCGACAAAGAAAAAACCCAACTCAGCTAGCTGAATTGGGTTTTTTAACCTGTAATTGAATGAATATCAGTGACCTATCGTCTTTTCCTTGTATTTTTTCACTTGTTTGGTGAGCGCATCAACTCCGGTGTCAATTGCTTCTTCGAATGTTTTGCATTGGCGCTTCACGTACAACTCATTCCCTGGAACCATCACTTTTATTTCCACGACCTTGTTCTCCGCATTGTCTGACTTATCCAAACGCAAGAAGATTTCACTATTGAGAATTCCTTCGAAATAGTGGTTAAGTTTTCCCACTTTTTCATTGATGTGGTCGATGAGTTTGCGATCCGCTTTAAAATGGATTGATTGAATTTGAATTTCCATACGTCCTACTTTTTATCAGGCCCTCGGATGAGCCTTTTGGTGAATAGCTTTGAGTTTCTCTACGGTATTATGGGTATACACTTGCGTTGCTGAAAGATTTGCATGCCCCAAAAGTTCTTTGATTGCATTGAGGTCTGCTCCATTATTCAGCATATGCGTTGCAAAAGTGTGTCGTAACACGTGTGGACTCTTTTTGTCGATTGTTGTGACCAGACTAAGGTAATGTCTGACACGACCGTAAACAAATGATCGGCCGAGTTTTTTCCCATCTTTCCGGATAAGTAGAATATCCACTTCAGCATGTTCGATTTGCGTAGTGAATTGGCTTCTGGTATCAATGTACACACTCAGAAAATCTCTCAGTTCGTTAGTGACAGGAATAATGCGCTCCTTGTTTCTCTTTCCAAGCACCTTCACTGTACAACCTTTGAGATGTACATCCGAAAGTTTAAGACTGATTAATTCTGCCAAACGCATTCCTGTGCCATAGAGAAGTTCAATTATCAAGCGAACGAGCATCCCATCATAAGGGTCTGTTTCGCCTTCTTCAATGGCACCCGGACGATGCAAAACTTCCATTGGCTGCGCATCAACAAATGCCGGCAAACGCTTTGAAATTTTGGGTGCTTGAATTTTAAGCATTGGATTGGTACTGACATTTCCTTCGCGCAAATGGAACCGAAAGAAGGATCGCAGTGCACTTATCTTACGACCGATAGATCGGGACGTAATGTCGCTCTCCATCATTTCTGCAATCCATGTGCGAATGAATTGAAAATTCGCTTCCAGAATGGAATCAAGTTCGTATTTGACAACGAGAAAGTCACGAAACTCAATTAGATCAGTACGGTAGGCAGTAACCGTATGAGGAGAATATCTCTTTTCGTGAGTGAGGTATTGAAGAAAGTCGTCGAGGGGATCTGTAGCCACGTAAAAAAGAAATACACACAAGTTTACGGTAATCTCCTGAAGAGGTTACCCAACTTGTGTGTATTTCTTTACTAAAGTATGTGAATACCGCTTACGCCTCAGCGATCTGTAGACCCTGACGGTAAATAGCGCGCAATTTTACTTCACGCTTACGGATAGATGGCTTGGTAAACTTCTGGCGGTCGCGGAGTTCACGAACAACACCTGTTTTTTCAAACTTCTTTTTGAATTTCTTGAGGGCTTTCTCAATTGATTCGCCTTCTTTTACTGCTACTACGATCATGTGATGGTCTCGTTGTTATTTTTCTTAGGGCTGCAAATGTAATGTCAAATTCTTAATTATCAAACATTACATGTGAACTTTTCCCGAAAAACGGGTGTTGGAGCTCCGAAAATACAATTTGACACGTCCTCCACCAGAAAAGCTTACATTCGAAATATGAACGCATATCAGCGGCTTGTTGTCGTTTTTTTGATGCTATCCGCCTCGATAAAGTCTCAAAATCAACCGTTTGCGAAATTTTTCAACTTCGGAGCGGGCAATCCTTTTGCCAATGTTAGTTTCATCAATAGTCACGAACTGCGCGACAGTACGGGTTATCTGATTTTGGCCGAACGTTACAACGGTTATCGCAATGGTGTGCTGATCAAGACCGGCACCAACTTGACAGAAACGTGGAGCATGATCCTGAATTTTCAGCAATCCGCACCACCTTTTGATAACATCAGTTTCTTGGATGTAGGAGAGTTTCCAAATGGAAATTATTTTGTTTTAGGAATGGCTGGTCCGGGAGGCACTGCACCCCATTATGTTGTCTTTGTCTTTGACACCAGTGGACAAGTGATTAATCATGTGGCTGTTCATGATTCGCAAAATCTGACCAACGGAGGAAATGCTGCACAGATTCATTTTGGATTGGACAGCTCGATCATCCTTGCATTTTCCGAATATGAGCGCTTTGGCTACTATCGTTTCGATCAGCAGTTGAATCTACTTTCCAGCGGGTTTTACATTACTAATAATCCGTGGGGGCGCGATTGCATCATGGTGCGCGATACAACACTTGTGATGACGAGTACTGACGGCCTCACCAAAACATCGCTCAATGGAAATGTGATTTGGTCGAAGTCGTATGGATTTGGTTCGCATCTGACTACGTTGTACGAATCACCAAGTGGATTTTTATACACGGGAGGAATTTCAACGAATCCTTCGCTCACCACATTCGCCAAGTATGATGCAAGCGGAAATCCCCTATTCCTGCGCGAGTATCAAATGATTCCATCCACGGGAATGAGTGCTATCTGGAATATTTATCCATGCGACGATCACTTGATGCTTTTTTCTGACAGTGTGTTAATGGTCGCCGACACGAACGGAGTCATTATTGGCATGGGAAAAACAATGAACACGTACAATTACAAAAATCTGAAGCCTACGTTGAGCGACAACTATCTTGTAACAGGACAAATTTTCCAAGACTCGTTGATGAATTACGCCTATACGCTCATGAAATTCGACGACAGTACAGTTTCTGGTTGTCTGCATCCGCGAGCCATACAAACGATTAACAGCACCATCACAGCTCAATCGCAATCGCCACTGCCAATGATCGTGAATATTGTCATTGACACGATACATTTCGCGGTGAATGCCGCCAACCTAAATTATGATGCGCTGAACGGTTGTCCACCCTCGCCTTTGTCTGTTTCAGAAAACAGTTCATTTGAAAATGATGCGCAACTTTTTCCCAATCCCGCATCTCAATCATTCATTTATAGCTTGCCCTCTGGAGGCGCTGGGATAGGCGAACTACAACTGTACAATTCGATGGGTCAGCTAGTACTTTCCGTTGCACCATCTAGAACTACAACAATTACTGTTTCGGTAGCGCACTTGGCTGAAGGATTGTACTATTTGCAGTACACTGAGGCTGGAATTGTGAAAGATTCTCAATCGATATTGATCACACGATGATTTTTTCATTGAAGATGCGCGAATCAGATTTACCTTTGGGCAGTGGCGAATAAAAAGATTTACATCATCGGTCCAGCGTGGCCTTTACGAGGAGGACTTGCAACGTTCGACGAATTGCTTTGTGAGGCGTGCAATGCAGCAGGAAATCAAGCGGAAATAATTTCGTTCTCGTTGCAGTATCCCGGATTTTTATTTCCTGGCACTTCACAGTTTGATCATACACGAAAAGTTCCTGAAGGCGTAACCATTCGCTCGCTGATCAACTCGGTGAATCCGATGAACTGGATAGCCGTGGGTAATCGTATTCGCAAAGAACGTCCAGACTTTTTGATTATTCGTTACTGGTTGCCTTTCATGGGCCCTGCTTTGGGAACCATTGCGCGACGAGCACGGAAGAATGGTCACACGAAAATAATTTCACTGGTAGATAATGCCATTCCACACGAAAAGCGAATTGGTGATCAGCAATTTTCAAATTATTTTTTGAAAAGCTGCGATGGATTTCTTGCCATGTCTCAATCCGTAATCAGTGATCTCAACAAGTTTGACGTATCGAAGATTACTGCATTTTCAGAACATCCATTGTATACATCTTTTGGAGAACCCGTTTCGAAAAAAGAAGCGCGCGAACATCTCGGACTGGAAGCCAATGGAAAGTATCTTTTGTTTTTCGGATTGATTAGACGTTACAAAGGACTCGATCTCTTATTGGAAGCAATGGGAGATCCGCGTGTGAAAGCCAGTGGAGTAAAACTAATTGTAGCAGGAGAATACTATGAAGATGCGAGCTACTACAATGAAATCATTGCGCGATTACAACTGGAAAATGACGTTTTGCTTCACACCAAATTTATTCCGGACAACGAAGTAAAGTGGTATTTCAGTGCGTGTGATTTAGTAACGCAAACCTATCATACCGCAACACAAAGCGGAGTCACCAAAATTGCATTGCAGTTTGATAAGCCCTCCTTAGTTACGAATGTTGGAGGATTAGGAGAAATTATTGAGCATGGAAAATCAGGATACGTAGTGGCTCCCGAAAAAAATGTAATCGCGGATAGTATTTTGGATTTTTACAATGAATCGCGCGAGGCAGCATTTGTTTCTGCCACCAAAGAAGAGAAGAAAAAATACGGTTGGGATGTTATTGTATCGCGATTTGAGGACATTTACGATCAAATACAGAAGGAGAAGAAATGATTATTAAAAGTAAAGCACCATTACGTTTAGGACTTGCCGGAGGAGGAACAGATGTTTCCCCTTATTCCGACATGTTTGGAGGAGCTATTCTCAATGCAACTATCAGCAGCTATGCTTATGCGACCATTGAACCGTTGGAGAACGGCAAAATTGAATTTGTTACGGGGAGTGTGCCTGAAGCATTTGTTCAAGACAGTGCATTGGAACTACCAATTAATAACCGCGTATATGAATTGCAGTGCGGGGTATACAATCACATTGTAAAACACTACGTACACAAGCCTCTTTCATTCCGCATGACCACGTGGATTGACGCACCACAAGGATCTGGATTAGGAACATCCTCTACACTTGTTGTGGCAATACTTGGTGCATTTGTTGAGTGGTTGAAACTTCCACTAGGGAAATACGACATTGCACATACTGCGTTTGAAATTGAGCGCATTGAAATGAAGATGGCCGGAGGAAAGCAAGATCAATATGCAGCTACATTCGGCGGAGTAAATTATCTCGAGTTTCTTGCCAACGACAAAGTGATTGTGAATCCGCTGAACATTAAAGAGAATATTCTGAACGAACTCGAGTCTAACCTTGTTTTGTACTTTACAGAAACCAATCGCGATTCTGCAAGTATTATTTCTCATCAAGTAGAGAATGTAAAAAACAACAATCACGAAGCGGTAGATGCAATGCATCGTTTGAAAGAGCAAGCACAAATGATGAAAGAGTGTTTGTTGCGCGGAGATGTAGACAAGATTGGAGAGGTGTTGAATTTAGGATGGCTGAACAAAAAGAAGATGGCCACGCAAATCACGAATTCGATGCTGGATAGTATTTACGAGCATGCGATCAGCAACGGTGCTTCAGGCGGGAAAATATCAGGTGCAGGAGGCGGAGGATTCATGTTTTTCTATTGTCCAGGCACAACACGTTTGCGCGTAACGCAGGCGTTATCACAATTCGGCGGTCGCACCAAATCTTTTACCTTTACGCAACAAGGATTAACTACATGGACCACCTGACTACATTAAAAGCACGTATTGAATCTTCCATTCAACTGAAAAGCGAAGTACTGAACAGTGCTCCTTTATTGGAAGCCGTTGTTTCGATAACGGAAAAAATAATTGCAGCTTACAAAACAGGCAACAAAGTTTTGTGGTGTGGTAATGGAGGAAGTGCGGCGGATGCACAACATCTCGCAGCAGAACTTTCAGGCAGATTTTATTATGATCGTCCGCCCTTGAACTCCGAAGCCCTTCATGTGAATACATCCTACATTACAGCTGTTGCAAACGACTACAGTTATGATGTGGTTTATAGCCGACTCATTCGTGCAATGGGACAAAAAGGAGACGTATTAATTGGGCTTTCTACTAGCGGGAATTCCGGTAACGTGGTGAACGCGCTCATTCAAGCTCGAGAACAGGGCATGATCACAGTTGGATTCACTGGAGAAACAGGCGGCAAAATGAAAGAGCATTGTGATTATCTCATAAACATACCATCAACTGATACTCCACGTATTCAAGAATGCCATATGTTATTGGGTCACACGTTATGTGAGTTGGTAGAATCTACACTTTTTCCAAAGTAATAGAATGGTCACCGAAGCAGTTGTTTTAGCTGGAGGATTCGGAACGCGCCTGCGATCTGTTTTATCGGACTTGCCGAAACCAATGGCTCCTGTAAATGGTCTCCCATTCCTTCACTATGTTTTTCTTCATTTGAAAAAACATGGAATTGAAAACGTAGTCCTTTCAGTTGGCTACATGGCCGACAAGATTGAAGCCTATTTTGGTGATGAGTATCTTGGTATAAAAGTGAAATATGCCATTGAACAGGAACCTTTGGGAACTGGTGGAGGAATACGTCTAGGTATGGAATTGTGCTCTACAGAACATGTTCTTGCTATGAATGGCGACACGTTATTTGAAGTTCCACTAACCGAACTTTTCAACAAACATCTTTCAGACCTACCAGAAGCAACACTTGCACTGCGTAAAGTAGAAGAAGGTTCGCGGTATGGCACGATTGGCTTAAATGCAAATAGAATTGTTGCGTTCCGTGAAAAATCGCCAGACTTCACAGGAGCACAATTGATCAACGGAGGTGTATACGTGCTTCAAAGAAGCAAATTTCTGAAGTTGACAGAACATCTTAAAGCGTTCTCGATAGAGCATGACTATTACGGGAAATACGCCAGCAAGCTTACATTTAATGGACTTGCTTACGATAGCTATTTCATTGATATTGGCATTCCAGAAGATTATGCGCGTGCACAGGAGGAGTTGAAAGGATTGTGATCTGTACTGAAAGTTTCTATTCTAAAAAAGTCGCTAGTTACGGCGGCTTTCTATTTTATAGTAAAGCAGAATTGCTTAATCGTTTTTTGCCTCACCCCTGTCCATATTCATTCTCAGGAAATAAACACAGTTTGCAATTCCTTAAACTAAGTAGTTAATTCTAAGGACTTAATGGCGAGGATAAAGTGACGTGGCTCGTTTCAGATTTGTCCAATCAACTTCTATTGGCGTATGAAAGAGTTCAAACTTTTCATATTTTACATTAACCACAAAACGCAAGTTGTGACCTGTGGCTAAGATGTTGTTTGATTATAATATTTCATCCAAACACCAAAGGCTTGCTGATTACAATTAGCATAGATCTCAGCCTGAAAGAAAGCTGCATTTACAGTATCTATAAATTCATCGCCTAGGTTCGCACGAATAGCAGCAATTTCAGCGGCATCAATTTGCCAAACATTTTTCATTGTTCCATAATGATAAGTTTGGCCAGGAACAGAATAAAATAATTTCAACTCATCAACTGGACTGTTTCTGCGAGAACTGAATGCCGGAATAAACGCAAGTTCATTTTTGCGTAAAAGTTTAAGACCATTGAACTCTTCTAAACCAAGCGTTTCATTTTCTCTTCTACAAGTAATCGGAATTCCGAAATCTGACAGAGACTCAGGTCGAGTCCATCCATTTGTACTGTAATACGTTTTGGCCTTTTTCATCATTTGCATTCGTTAGAGTATTTGTGCATGCAGTCTATTCCAAATTGCATATCATCAAATGCGAGTTGCCATTCGCCATCGAGGTTCCTAACGACAAACGGACGCGAAGAAATTTGGCTGTCTCGTGCTACGTATGCCTTTTCTCCGTAAACATCAAACCCTTCAATTAGGGTAAACTGCCCTTGATTTCTCAGCTTAGATCCAGAAGAACTATGCTCTCCCCAATTATCATTTCTATAATACATTGCATAAGTCCCACTCTTTGTTGCATCTGAATAGCATATCTGCAGCGACCAAATTTCTCTTTCTTTCACATTTTCATAAAACCATGTGCCGGTAAGATTTCCCAAGTCGCCTGTGAGGTCATCAGAAACTTTATTCGAGTTGAAATAGAAAAACACACCTAGTAAAATAACCAAACCGCCTAACACTGAAATCAAAACGCCATTCCTTCTCAACACAGGCTTTTCATTTTCTGATTTTTCAGTTGCATCTTGGCTTAATTCCAATGAAGATGTGCTCTCAGCACCGTTGGAAACATATCCAACCTCTCTCAATAGTAGATGAATTTGCCTTTGAGAAAGTCCAATTTTCAGAAATTTGGCTTCGATATCTGCAACACCTTGACCTTCATTGTGCGCTCGTTGAACGGAACCAAGCCAACTTCTCCGTAAATCGCTATCCGACATTTTGTGATATTCTGACATAACATTCAATTTTGTGAGCATTCTCAGATGCTAAAACATTTATTATGGAGTTCTTAGTAGTACAAAATCAAAGAGTTTTGTCGCGAATAATTTCACAAGTATTCCTCGACTGCGTAATAGCTTTTGCTCGACTTCGTGGTTACCCCCGTGATCAAATATAAATATATAAATACATCTTATATGTTGTATCTCTATAAGTGGTAACGTAAAAGTTCCAGAAAATGGAATTTTGAGCCATGGATAGTTACGAAAAGGCTCTAAAAGACGTTGGATTACGACTTAAAAAGCTGCGAGAAAATGCCGGCTATACTTCTTATGAAAATTTCGCTATCCAGAATGAGTTTTCACGAATGCAATACTGGCGCCTGGAAAACGGGAAAGTCAACCTCACTTTTCGTAGTCTTCTTTCTATTCTCGCAATTCACAAGCTTTCCATTGAAGCTTTTTTCGAACTGGACCCGGCAACCGGTAAGCCCTTTGTTCATGCAGAGAAACAATCGGCAGCAAGACAAAAAATAGTGAAGAAGCAGAGAAGGGTGAAAAAGAAAAGCAGCTAGTATTTATTATTTCAGCGCCCCTCTTCATGCCCTTAGTTATTAGTCCTTCAATGAGAGACGTAGATTTATGACTCTTCCCTACACATTAATGTGCCAAATGAAGACTCCGCAAGAGCTTCTAGCCAATGTCAATTCCAATCAAAGTCCTCACAAATAAGAAAGCCTCCGATGGAGGCTTTCTTATTATCTAAATAGAACAATGCTATTTTTTAGTCGCTGCGCCTGAAGCCATTTGAACAGCTGCGTACAAGCTTACTACTCCTCCTGTTTTACAAAGTGTTCCAAACTTAGCTTTCTTCTTCTTCTCTCCAGGAATAATGACCTTCTTCTTAGCCAATGATTTATCCGAAGAAGTCTCAATAATATTCTTGATCTCAGCAGGAGTTAGATTAGGGAAATATGACTTCAATACAGCACATACACCAGCACACACAGGAGAAGCCATGCTAGTTCCACTCAAATCAATGTATCCACCGTTAGATTCGCAAGAATGAATATCCACGCCAGGCGCAAAAACATCAACTCTTTTTACGCCGTAGTTACTGAAAGGAGCTAATGAGTTTTTTCCTGATCTCCAGCTCAACGCACCAACCTCAATCCAATTGGTTGCTACACTTCCATCAAGAAAAGTTGCACGAGGAAAATTATCTGTAAGATCCGTGTTTTTACTGTCGTTACCCGCAGCATGAACAAGCAACACACCTTTGCTTTCAGCATATCTCACTGCTTTGTCTACAATTTCCTTGTTGTAACCGTATGACTTTCCAAAACTCATATTGATGATTTTCGCTCCATTATCTACAGCGTAAATAATTCCGTTTGCAACGTCTTTATCGCGCTCGTCGCCATCCGGAACAACGCGTACTCCCATAATCTTTACTGCATTTGAAACGCCATCAACGCCAATATTGTTCCCGCGTTGCGCTGCAATTATTCCTGCTACGTGAGTACCGTGTATTGCATCTGGTCCTTTAATATCGTTGTTGCCATAGTATTTCTCATCCGTATTCTCGTAGTTATCGCCAACAATGTTTCTTGGATCGTAATCTGTATTGAGGTGATATTCCAGACGGCTGTTCAATTGATCGTACCAGTCTGCGATATCTGAGTTCCACGTACCCCAATCTTCCGCTTTCTTCACGTTAGTAGACTTGAGCCAGCCCACATAATTTGCGTACTGCGTGCTTGGTGTGTAAGCGATGAAATCATCATAGGTAACAGTGTCTTTTCCTGTTTTGCCTTTGATTTCTTCATTCATGCCTTTGTTCAAGCGATAAATTGGCGCGATGTTATCAAACACGGCCTTAGCACCTGCGTATTCAGCATTGAAATCTTTCTGAATCAACAAATAACGTTCGAAGTCTGCTTTCTCACTAGAGGGTACATCATCGATCGTTTTGTTTTTGAATTGTTTTTTGAGACGGCGATACTCGCGCGTTAACTCAAGGTTATCGTGTTCTACGTTTTCTCCGTTCGCGCCACCAATGAAATTCCATCCATACACATCATCGATATAACCGTTTTTGTCGTCATCGATTTTGTTATTAGGGATTTCGCCTGGATTGTGCCACATCACGTTCTTGAGATCTTCGTGGGTGTAGTCAACACCACCGTCGATTACAGCAACGATAATCGTGTCAGGAGTTTTTCCTGCAAGAAGTTCTTTGTACGTCTTTTCAGTAGCAACACCACGTGTGCCATTGTCAGACAAGGATAAGTTGAACCAGTTAGACGGAGCCTTAACGGGATCGCCAGCCATGTAGAAGGTAGCGCTCACACATAGAGCAGCAACCGGGAGAATAAGTAGTTTTTTCATTTGTCAGAATTTGCAACGCAAAAGTACACAAATGCAACACAGCATTGAAGGCAAAGCCTTGCTGTTTTACAGACGGAATCCAGGCGTGATAATCAGCCTAAAAACTTTGGGAACGGCGACCCTTGATTAACTAACCAAGAGCACGACACTGCTAAACACTAGCGCAAGGGCTATGGTTGTCCAGAAAGTATAGATTTGAATACTCTCGACAGTGTTAGGGCGAGGGAATAACCTGCGCATCATAACAATCCAATAAAATGTAAAACCTAGTGTGCCGTAACAATTATAAAACATTGAAAACGTATTTCCGAACAAAATTCGACTAAGAAACGAATATGTTCCACGAAATACCTTTCAGTAAAGACAAGGTGAAATATGTGTTAAAAAAAACGCCTCCTGATGTAGAAGGAGGCGTTGAATATTAGATGAAAAGGTCTGGTTACTTGATTAATTCGCGGGCGATAACCAGTTTCTGTATTTCAGAAGTTCCTTCACCAATGGTGCACAGTTTAGAGTCGCGATAATACTTCTCAGCAGGGAAATCTTTCGTGTATCCGTATCCACCGAAAATCTGTACGCCTTCAGTGGAAACACGCACAGCAACTTCAGACGCATAATATTTAGCGAATGCAGATTCCTTCGTTACTTTTTGTCCGCGATTTTTGAGATCAGAAGCCTGGAAAGTGAGTAGTTCTGCTGCTTCAATTTCAGTGGCCATATCCGCTAACTTGAAAGCGATTGCCTGAAAAGCAGAAATAGGTTTTCCGAATTGGTGTCTTTCTTTCGAATACTTCAATGCTGCTTCGTATGCACCTTTCGCAATACCGAGTGATACTGCAGCAATTGAGATACGCCCTCCGTCGAGGATTTTCATTGCTTGAATAAATCCTTCACCTACTTTGCCAAGAATTTGGCTCTTGTGTACGCGACAATCTTGGAAGATCAACTCCGCTGTTTCAGAAGCACGCATTCCCAATTTATTTTCCTTCTTTCCGGAAGAGAAACCTTTCGTTCCTTTTTCGATAATGAAAGCGGTCATTCCGTGTGAATCACCTTTTTCACCAGTACGCACAATGACTACCGCCACATCGCCTGAAATTGCGTGTGTGATAAAGTTCTTTGATCCATTGATGATGAAATCGTCGCCATCAGGGATAGCTGTTGTAAGCATCCCTCCTGCATCAGAACCTGTATTTTGTTCAGTGAGGCCCCACGCTCCTATCCATTCGCCTGTAGCCAGCTTAGGAAGGTATTTCTTCTTTTGTTCTTCGGTACCGAATTGAAGAATGTGTCCTGTGCAAAGCGAATTATGCGCAGCAACAGAAAGGGAAATAGATCCGCAGATTTTACCGATTTCAGAAACAGCTGTTACGTATTCAAAGTATCCGAATCCGGACCCGCCATATTCTGTAGGCACGAGGACTCCAAGAAGTCCGAGCTCTCCTAATTTCTTCATCACATCCACAGGAAATTCCTGAGACTCGTCCCACTCCATCATTTTCGGGCGAATATGCTCGTCGCCGAATTTGCGGATCATTTCGGCAATCATTATCTGATTTTCGTTCAAGTTGAATTCCATAGTCAATGCTAATTTGGGAGCGTAAAAATAAACCTTTGCCGCTCAGGAAAGTTACCGGTCACTAAATAAAAAACAGTTAGTCGTGAACGAGACTCTCGATTGTTGAAGAATACGGGGTTAAACGGTCGCGTCCCTTAAGAAAATCGAGTTCAACGACGAAAGAAAATCCGGCCACTTCACCCTTTTGTGAGGTTACCAGTTTTGCTGCAGCCTCCGCAGTTCCTCCGGTTGCGAGAAGATCATCATGAATCATGACCTTCATACCAGGGGTAATTGCATCCTGATGCATTTCAATACGCGCGGTTCCATATTCCAAGGCATAATCCATCCCAACCGTTTTCCACGGAAGCTTGCCCGATTTGCGAATGGGAATAAATGGTACACCCATTTTCAGTGCTAAGGCATACCCGAAGAGAAAACCTCGACTTTCAATTCCGGCAATGGCATCAACTTTGATGTCTTTGAAACGCTCTTGAAACTGAGCTAGGATGAGATGACCCACCTCTTCGTTTTGAAGTAGTGGAGTAATGTCTTTGAATAAGATTCCTTGCTTCGGGAAGTCGGGAACTAAGCGAATTGCATTTCTGATGATGTCCATTCAGATCGATAGGTAGGGTGCAATTTTACGGTATAATTCCGCATTGACCAAACGGCAATTCATGATGTCTTTTAATTGTTGATAAGGACCATGCATTTTTCTGTAGTTGACGAGAGCAGTAGCTAGTCCGGAGGTGAAGTAGGGGTGTTTTCGCAATTCTGAAATCTCAACGCTGTTGATGTTGATTTTCGAGATGTATGTCGAATCAACCGTGAACGAACCTTGAATCAAATTGTACTTTTCATCATCTACACCAAAGACTTCCTTTAACTGTTCTTTATGATGAAAACCACCTAATCTGTTGCGATACGCTACGATGCGTGCTGCGAAAACAGGTCCAATACCTTTCACACGAACGAGCATGGATGTATCCGCGGTATTTAATTCGTATATGACAATGCTCTCCTTTTTTCTGAAGTTTTTCGTTGTGTCTCCAGAAAATTCAGGAATAACGATGTATGGCTCGAGTTGCAAATATTTCTCCGGTGAAATCACAAAAAGTTTCTTCACATCTTCCTTCTTTCGAAATGTTCCACCTTTCGATTCGAATTTTTTGATGGATTTCGCTTGCGCTGGAGAAAGTCCCAGCCTTACCCAATCTTCTTCTGGAAGTCCGTTTGGGTTGAATGGAAACAATTCCGCTTGCTGAAATACGGAACGCTCTTTTGTGTCCGAAAGTTCTTCGTTTCCTTCGCTGCTATTCTTATCAAGAATCGTCTCCTGAATTTCAGTAGTATCCTTCACAGTTGACGGGGCCTCAACTACTGGTACCGCATAATCCGTCGCAACATGCGATGGTTGAATGATGAGATAAACAACCACTGCAAGAATGAGCAGAATGAGAACAATAATTCCATTTCTCTCCTGCTTTGTGAATGCGAAAATGTTTTTCCAAGATGACATGACCGAACAATTCAGCAACGGTTATTTAGCTGACAAAATTGATCGAAAAACAGTTTCGTGCCAAGGTAGATCCTTCAAATCTTAATTGACGAAATTGGAAATTATTGTGAAAGTTACGCGTTCGTTTTCCCAGCAACCAAACGGTTCACGAGATAGTACAACGGCACACCCAGCGCAACAAGAACTAATCCGGCGCCAGAATTTCTTGTATCCATAATGAGCAAGATGAGACAGATTGCAGCAGCGGCAACAATGTACAAGATTGGAATGAGCGGATAGCCTAGTGCTTTATATGGACGAACAGCGTCTGGTTCCTTTTTACGCAAGCGAAATATTCCTGCTATTGTTACAATATAAAACACGAGCGATGCAAATGTTGCATATGAAAGTAAGTCGCCATATTTCCCTGAGAAGCACAGAATGCACGCCCAGATTGCCTGTGCCCAAAGCGCAAAAGCCGGAACACCATTGTTGTTCAATTTCCCCGCGCCTGGAAAAAACAATCCATCTTTCGCCATGGCATAGAATAATCGTCCACCAGCAAGAATAATTCCATTGTTGCAACCGAAAGTAGAAACCATAATGAGCACAGCCATCATTGCTGAAGCAAGATTTCCGAATATCATTGTTGCAGCAGCAGAACCAATTCTACCTTCTTCTGCGAATTGAATTCCTCGTGATGCTACATCTGTGCCGTTAGGATCACCGTGCAAATTGAGCAAACTCAGATACGCGATGTTTGCGAGCAAATACAAAGCAGTTACAATTCCGGTTCCTAGAATCAAGCTACGTGGAATGTTTTTGTGTGGTTCTTTGATTTCACCTGCAATGAACGTAACGTTATTCCACGCATCGCTTGAGAACAGAGAATTGATCATTGTTGAACCAAGCACCATCACCAACGCAATTCCGAAGAGCGGTTCTTGCACCCATGCCCCACTATCATTCATAAAGGTTCGCGAGCTTTCCCACATGTTTGAGAAGTTCGCTTGCAACGTGCCCGTGCTGCTCCCGACATACAAACCAAGAATGATGAGTGCAAACAGCGCAATGAGTTTCGCTAAGGTGAAAATTTTCGACACCCATGCGCCACCTTGCACGCCAATTGTATTCCAGAAGGTGAGCAAAAGAATTAAGCTCACTGCAACAGCATGCGCAGCAGTTATTCGAAAACTCCCAATGGAAATGAAAACTGTTTTTGAGCCCAATGCAGGAATTAATTCGGAAGTATAGTTCGCGAATGCAATTGCCACAGCTGCGATAACGCCGGTTTGAATAACAGAGAATACGGTCCAACCGTAGAGAAATGCAGGAAGTTTTCCCCACGCTCTGCGAATGTAGACATACTGACCGCCGGCTTCGGGCATCATTCCTGCTAATTCACCATAGCTCAATGCTGCAGCGAGCGTGATAGCACCGCTTACTACCCATGCCACCATGAGCCATCCGGCAGAACCGAGATCTTTAGCCATTGTAGAGCTCACAAGAAAAATTCCGGAGCCAATCATTGATCCAGCCACAATAGATGTGGCGTCCATCAATCCGAGACGTTGTTTGAAACCTGCCATAAAAAAAAGGGCGGTGTTACCCGCCCGTATTTGGATTAGAGTCCCTGCTTATTCAGGTTACTATTCTTTCTACTGTAGAGGAAATACACGGTAACACCTATTGCTCCCCAAACGAGGAAAGCCAACCAGGTTTCAGGACGAACAAACGCCATAAGGAATACGTTGAATGCGACACCGAGTGTTCCAACAACATACACTGCAGGCGTACGGTATGGACGTTCGAGCTCAGGTTTCTTGTAACGCAAAATCATTACCGCAACGCACACCATTCCGAAAGCGAGCAATGTACCCATACTGCACATTTCAGAAACGCGACTGATAGGCGTAAGTGCCGCCACCACTGAAATAATTCCACCAACAAGGATTGTACTTCTGAAAGGTGTTTTAAATCTATCGTGCAATTTTCCGAACAAGTTGAACGGCAACAAACCATCTTTCGCCATACCAAGGAAAATACGAGTTTGCCCCAGCATCATCACAAGCATTACAGAAGTAAGACCTGCAGTAGCAGCGATAGTGATCAGGAACACGGCCCAATTCAAGCCTACTCCATCGAATGCAGAAGCAACAGGTGCAGCAAGATCCAGTTTATCATAGTGAACCATTCCTGTCAACACCAATGACACGAGGATATACAATACAGTACAGATGATCAAGGAAGCAATAATTGCAAAAGGAACATCTTTCTTCGGGTTGATCGCCTCACCCGCTTGAGTTGATACAGCATCGAAACCAATGTAAGCGAAGAATACGATTGTAGCCGCCGTTAACACACCACCAAATCCGAACGTAACGTGATCTTGACCATTTACAATTGAATGAACTTCATCAGGAATGAATGGTGTCCAGTTTGTCGTGTCTACATAGAAAGCACCCGCAATGATAACGAAGAGGACAACTGCAATTTTGATAATTACGATAACATTGTTTGTGCTAGCCGCTTCCTTGATTCCTTTTACAAGAATTGCAGTAACGAGCCATGTAATCAAAAACGCAGGAAGGTTGAATGCGAAAGCTGGAGCAGCCTGACCAAGATCTGCATACTTTGAAGTAGCAGTGGTCATATCGTTGCACAACCAGATTGGGAAATCGATATGAAACAAGTGTAGTAGTTTTACGAAGTATCCACTCCACGCAACAGCTACAGTAGTAGCACCCATCATGTATTCAAGAATCAAGTTCCAGCCAATGAACCAAGCGAAAAATTCACCTACAGTTCCGTATGCATAAGAATACGCTGATCCTTCCACAGGCAATACCGAAGCGAATTCAGCATAGCACAAGGAAGCGAATAGACATCCGATACCCGCAATAACAAAAGACAAGGCGAGTGCTGGTCCTGCAAAATCATGTGCCGCAATACCCGTGAGGGTGAAAATACCACCACCAATGATTGCACCGATTCCGAGTGAAGTGAGTCCCCAACGGGTGAGAACACGCTTCAGATCACTCTTCTTCATTTCTGCTTCGAATGCAGAAACGGGTTTTACTCTCCAAATTGACATAGCGCTTAAGTTGATTATGTTCCAAATATAACAAGAACCATTAAACGGCAAATGCGTATTTTTAAGACTTCATATGGTTCTTGTCCTTGTATTTGTAATTGGTTATCTAGCAATAACCCTTGAACACCCCCTAAAGCTAAACAAAGCCGCTACCGCTTTGCTTACGGGAGTGATTTGTTGGTCCTTCTATGCATTTTACGGAAATAGCGTATCGGTAGGCACTGAACTCGCACAACACACGAGTGAAATTGCGGGTATCTTATTTTTTCTTTTGGGCGCGATGACCATTGTAGAGCTCATTGACGCTCATGATGGATTTGACATTATCACCTCCCGTATATCAACAGTTTCAAGGCGGAAGCTCTTAATGATTGTTGGAATAGCCGCATTTCTGCTATCCGCTTTACTAGACAATCTTACTACGGCGATAGTGATGATGTCTCTTGTACGCAAATTGGTGAGTGACGAAAAAGATAGATGGTATTACGGAGGCCTAATTATCATCGCAGCAAACGCAGGAGGAGCGTGGTCGCCCATTGGAGATGTCACCACCACAATGCTTTGGGTAGGAGGACAAATTACCAGTGCTAATATTATAGCGAAGCTTATTCTTCCTTCATTGGTTAGTCTTACCATTCCGCTTTTGATAATGGCAAGAACACTGAAAGGTAATTTCACTCGACCCATTCAAGAGAATCAGTTGGAAACAAATAATCGCACTTCCACCTTTGAAAAGAATACAGTTTTTTTCACTGGAATAGGAGTGCTAATTATGGTTCCTATTTTCAAAAGCGTTACACATCTTCCTCCATTCATGGGCATACTTTTTGGTCTTGGCATATTGTGGTTGGTTACGGAAATCGTTCACAAATCAAAAAATGATGAGCACAAAAGTTCGCTTTCTGTAGCTGGCGCATTGCAACGCGTAGACACACCCAGTGTACTTTTCTTCCTCGGAATATTACTTGCCATTGCAGCACTCGATTCAGCAGGATATCTTCATTCATTATCGGTGTGGATGGACGCACAATTCAAGAACGTAACCGTGATTACCATGCTCATTGGGTTAGCTTCAGCGGTAGTAGATAACGTGCCACTTGTAGCTGCATCGCAAGGCATGTACACGCTCGACGCATTTCCAACTGACCACTACTTCTGGGAATTCCTTGCGTATTGTGCGGGAACGGGAGGAAGCATTCTCATCATAGGTTCAGCTGCTGGAGTTGCCGTGATGGGAATTGAAAAAATTAGTTTTCTCTGGTATCTCAGAAGAATATCCATTCCAGCCTTGTTAGGTTATTTCGGAGGTGCAATTGTTTATGCATTAATGTTTTCGGCAACATGAAAACACAGCTCAGTGCGCAACAATATATTGAGCGTATCGAAATTCTATTTCGCAAAAATGGGAATCCGAAACGTGCTGAAGGAGCAGCGGCGTACATGCGTAATCAATTTTACTTTTTTGGCATCAGTACTCCCGACCGCAGAGCATTGCAAAAAGAATTTCATTCGAAGTACAGTCTGCCTCCTATTGAGCAATTGGATTACATTGTGCACGCTTTGTGGAACAAACCGCAGCGAGAGTTGCATTATTTTGCACTTGAACTGATTCATCAATACAGAAAGCAATTTAAGGCAGAACATCTTCCATTATTCGAGTACCTCATTACAACAAACAGTTGGTGGGATACAGTCGACGTTGTTGCGCCCAAACTGGCTGGTGCCTTATTTATTGCAAATTCGAAACTCGCCGAAAAAACTGCCCTGCGCTGGATGAGAAGTGATAACATGTGGCTGAACAGAGCGGCTTTGATTTGTCAGCTAAACTTCAAAGAAAAAACCAATTCGGAATTACTCTTTCGGCTTATTCGGCAATTAAGTAATCATCCTGACTTTTTTATCAGGAAAGCCATCGGATGGTCGCTTCGGCAATACGCCAGAACGAATCCGAAAGCGGTAAAACTTTTTCTAAAAGATAACGCCTCCATTCTATCGCCTTTAAGTCTGAAAGAAGCAGGTAAGAATCTATGAGCAAAATCACCGACCAAAAGTGATTACGAATTTCAATACTGCTTGCCTGTGATTATCTTTACGACGTGAGTAATTCGAAACTATTACGGAAAGTCCTAAGTCCGGTGTTGCTGCTAATTGGGGTAGTAACAATCGGCACAGTTGGATTCTTAGTATTGGATTCACGGTACACGTTTTCCGACGCGTTGTACATGACGATCACCACTATTGGTACTGTTGGCTTCCGGGAAGTCTATGAGCCAACAGTTCCGATGCAATATTTCATCATCTTTCTGATCGTTACAGGTTTCGGTACATTTGCGTACGCGTTAACTACAATTACCTCCTACTTGCTCAGTGATGAATTCAGACAAAACTACAGAACCAGTACAATCATGAACGCAATCAACAATCTCAACGGACATATTATCATTTGCGGATTCGGTCGCAACGGCAAACAGGCTGCTCATGTATTGAAGAACCACAACAAGCGCTTTGTGGTGATAGAGCAGAAAAAAGATCTTACCGAATCGTTGACACATCAATATTCTGATTTGGTCTTGTTGGGTGATGCAACGCAAGATGAAGTACTTGAGAAAGCAGGAATTTCTCGCGCTTCTGCAATCATTACTACCTTACCAATGGATGCCGACAACCTGTTCATCGTACTTACCGCACGTTCATTGAATCCGAATCTCACTATTATTTCAAGAGCTTCTGACGACAATTCAGACAAGAAGTTGAAGAAAGCAGGCGCTGATAATGTAATCATGCCAGACAAGATTGGTGGTGCACACATGGCCTCGTTAGTTTTAAAGCCCGATGTAATTGAATTTGTCGATCACATTACTGGCCAAGGTGGTCCAGACATCAATTTGGAAGAAATAACTTTCGAAAATCTTCCAGAACATTTGCGCAATAAAACGATCCGTGATTTGGAGATTCGAAATAAGTCCGGCGCTAACATTGTAGGATTCAAAACAGCGAAAGGAGAATTCGTTATTAATCCAAGTGCCGATACGCAACTAATCCCGGAAGGTAAGTTGTTTGTCTTGGGTACACCCGACCAAATCTCTGCATTGAAATCATTGCTTCAGTAAAGCACTCACATGAAAACAATTCTCATTACAGGTAGCAATGGTCTCTTGGGTCAGAAGTTGATTTACGCGTTGTTAGAACGCAATCACAAAGGTGCAGAATGGAATATCATTGCCACCGCGCGTGGAGAAAATCGACTCAAAGTACGAGACGGTTATACGTATCATTCGCTGGACATTACTCAACCCAATGAAATTCGCGCTGTATTTTCTGAAGTTAAGCCTGACGTTGTGATCAACACAGCAGCAATGACCAATGTAGATATTTGTGAGAGCAAAAGAGAAGAAGCGCAATTACTCAATGCGACTTCAGTAAAATACATGACAGACGTTCTTGATGATCTGCGAGACAATGATCCGATCATCAATACCCACTTCATTCACCTTTCTACTGATTTTATTTTTGACGGCACAAGTGGCCCTTACCGTGAAGACGATCTTCCGAATCCACTTTCGCATTACGCTGCAACCAAATTGGAAGGAGAAGAAATCACCAAAGCTTCCCGTGCACGTTGGTCAATTATCCGCACGATAATTGTGTATGGAATTGCTGATGATATGAGCAGATCGAATCTGGTTCTTTGGGCGAAAGGCGCTTTAGAAAAAGGTCAGAAGATAAATGTGGTTGATGATCAATTCCGATCACCAACATTAGCAGAAGATTTGGCGGAGGGTTGCATACTTTGTGCTGAGCAAGGCGCAGAAGGAATTTTCAATATCAGCGGAGAAACTACGTACAGCGTTCTGGATTTGGTTTACAAAGTAGCAGACTTCTGGAAGTTGGATAAATCATTGATCAATGCGGTAAAATCAGAGACGATCAATCAACCAGCCAAAAGACCACCCCGCACAGGCTTTATTATTGATAAAGCGAAAAAAACGCTGGGTTACACGCCACGCACATTTGAAGAAGGGCTGGCAGTATTGGATCAGCAGTTAGGTTCCAGAAACTAAATTCCAGCCGCCGTTAACAACTGATTCATCTCTTGTTGCATTCGCACTGCTTCTTCACGTGCTTTCTCCGCAAAATCTTCTCCGCTGGAAGCATAAAGAATACTGCGAGATGCATTTACCAATAGACCGCAATCTTTATTCATTCCATACTTCGCAACATCAGCAAGACTTCCACCTTGCGCGCCAACACCAGGAA
>Ga0114981_10000114_pt1 | contig 44368 bp, 42 predicted proteins | sample S_140806_MF_Meta_FD_87028 | JGI IMG/M metagenome (GOLD analysis project Ga0114981, IMG submission 87028) | Freshwater microbial communities from Lake Simoncouche, Canada to study carbon cycling - S_140806_MF_MetaG | ecosystem: Environmental > Aquatic > Freshwater > Lake | place: Lake...
GACAGTATCGAAGGCCTGGAGCGGCGGTTCTCGGTTGATCTGTCGAACGCCTCGATGAAGGGCGTGAAGCTGCGGAATGCGAAGCTGAAATGGGCAAATCTCAGTGGAGCCCTGCTACAGGGTGCCGACCTGACCGGAGCGGATCTGAGCGGTGTCCAGCTTGCCGGGGCCGTCATGACGGGCGTACGCCTTGATCGAGCGACCATCGATCCGGGTGCCCTGGACAATTGCGTCGTCGACCCTTCCCGGGCCGCGCTCCTCCTCGCTCCGTCCCTCGCTGCCCTGATCAGTGAAAACGTTCGATGGGTCGAGACAGACGGCAGGGTCGGACGGCCGGCGATGCTCAACAATCAGGATCTTCGCCCGACAGGAAACCTGTTTGCGGGCCAGGAGCTCGCCGCCTTGTCCGCAACGGGTGCCTGCGCCGTCGGCGTTGATTTCAGCGAGGCCCAGCTTCAGGGTGCCTGTTTTGATGGTGCCGACCTGCGCGATACCAATTTCACATCCGCCGACCTGCGCGGTGCCTCCTTCAAAGGTGCATTGCTTTGGCACGCCAGATTCGATGGGGCGGACATCCGGTCGTTGATCCTGCCCGGAGGTTCGAAACGCGACTTTTCGTTCACGGGTGCCCAGTTCGCGCCCGGCTGCTTCCGGAATTGCCGGCGCTGATCCGGGGATCAGACCGGATGGTGCCCGGTCGAAGATCGCACGGGGGCGAGCTCGGGGCCGACACCGGCATTCAGCGCGCCTCTCGCCTCTGATCCTCGGGGCAAGCCCGAGGATGACGGTGGGCAGGGTCGAGCCCAGGTGCGGAAAGGCGACGCCGCCAAGGTCCGCAACGGCCCGCGACCGGACCGTCACATCTGAGCGGCATCAGCCCCTCCGCCTTGTCCCGCAAGCGGGCGAAGGCGACTACCCCCGCAACACCTTCAGCAGCTGCGGATGCAGCTCCGAGTTCGTGGCCAGGATCTGGGCGCCCGTCTCGGGGCGGCCCTCGCCGTCGATGGTGGTGACGATGCCGCCGGCCTCGGTGACGAACAGGATGCCGGCCGCCACGTCCCAGGGCTGGAGGTTGCGCTCATAGAAGGCGTCGTAGCGCCCCGCCGCGACCCAGGCGAAGTCCAGCGCCGCCGAGCCCAGACGGCGGATGCCGGCGACGCGCTGGCCGATGGCGTGGAGGTCCTTGATGGCCTGGGCATGGCCGGTCTTGCCGATGAAGGGCAGGCCGGTGGCGATCAGGCTTTCGGACAGGTCACGGCGCGCGGCGACCCTGATCCGGGTGTCGTTCAGATAGCAGCCCTTGCCCTTTTCGGCCCAGAACAGCTCGTTCATGACGGGGTTGTAGGTGACGCCGGCCACGATCTCGGAGCTGCCGTCCGGGGCGGTGCGCTGCAGGCCCACCGTGATGGCGAAATGCGGCATGGCGTGCATGAAATTGGTGGTGCCGTCGATCGGGTCGACGATCCACATATGGGACTTGTCGGTCCCCTCGATCAGGCCGCGCTCCTCGCCCAGGAAGCCGTAGCCGGGGCGGGCCTTCATCAGCAGTTCGAACAGGGTGTCCTCGGCCTTGATGTCGGCGGCGGTGACGAAGTCGCCGGGGCCCTTGCGCGACACCTGCAGCTGGGCGACTTCGCCGAAGTCGCGCAGCATCGGCCGGGCGGTCTTGCGGACCGCGTCGATCATGACGGAAACGAGGGCAGAGGCGAGGGCCATGGGGGAAGCTCCTGGTCCGCATGTCCTGAAAAGGTCGGAGCGACCCGGACAGACGGAGAAGTTCAAGGGGGTAGGGCTTGGGGCTTAGGGCTTAGGAAGCAGGCGGTTCTGACCCCTAAGCCCTAAGCCCTAAGCCCTAAGCCCTAAGCCCTAATTTCTAAGCCCTATTCAGCGCGCCGGACGTATTCGCCCGTCGTGGTGTCGACGACGATCCGCTCGCCCACGCCCATGTAAGGCGGGATCATGATGCGGACGCCGTTGTTGGCGATGGCCGGCTTGTAGGACGAAGAGGCGGTCTGGCCCTTCACGGTCGGCTCGGTCTCGACGACTTCCAGCGTCACCTGATCGGGCAGGGACAGGCCGATCGGACGGTCCTCGTGCATTTCAATGACGACCTTCATGCCGTCCTGGAGGTAGGCGACGCGGTCCTCGCCGACCCAGTCCTTCTGCAGCTCGGTCTGTTCGTAGGTGGCGTCATCCATGAACACCAGGGCGTCGCCCTGTTCGTACAGATAGGAGAACTCCTTCTGCTCCAGGGTCACGCGCTCGACCTTGTCCTCCGAGCGGAAGCGTTCGCTCAGCTTGTTGCCGGTCTCGAGGTTCTTGGCCTCGATGTTGGCGAAGGCGCCGCCCTTGCCCGGCTTGACGTGGCTGGCCTTGGTCACGACCCACAGGCCCTTGTTGTGCTCAAGGACCATGCCGGGCTTGATGTTGTTGCCGTTGATTTTTGCCATGGGGGATCGCCGGGGCTGGGGCGCAGCCGGGAGGGCGCGCGAATTCGGTCGCGATCCCTAGAGGAAGCCGCCCCGCTGGGCAAGGCGGGGGCTCAGGCAGTCAGTTTCCTGTTGCGGTCGCAACCGTGCGTACGGCTGGACCAGCAGTTGGATCGGCCAGCCGCTCAAGATTCCACAAGGCTTGATCCAGCTCGCTGAGGTCTGGGGTTGCTCCGGCGTTCATCTGAGCATGCACTTGTTCCAGCTCGATCAGCGCGTTGACGGCGGCCCGATATCTCAGTTGCGTCCTTCTGATCTCCGCCCGCTCGGATGCTTCGATCATCGCTTCCACCGCGATGCGAGCCGACGCCGAACGGGCGACGATCAAATCAGCATCGCGCGCCAGCGGGACACCGAGCCGGTCTGCGACCGGGCGCAAAGCTCCGGCACCGGATACGAGGCCAGCCTGTAGCAGAGACCGGTGGGCGTCGATGCGCTCTCGGACGAGCACCTCCGTCAGGGCGTCATATTTTCGTGTTTCCAGCATCATGGCTTCGCGCAGGTTTGTCGTTGCCGCAGCCAGCGCCGCGCTCGCAATGAGCATTCGCGATCGACGCTGCCCTGCTACGGTGACAGATGCCACATCGCCCGCCGCGCGCTCTAAAGGCCGCGCGAACACTGCGGTTCCGCTTCCGAACTGGATATTGGCGAGTGTGTTTCCGTAAGACACAGTCCCTGTGATGGCTTCGCGGATCGCCCGGTCAGCCGGCGCATCGGACTGTCCCGTCACCTCAGCGCGGAAAGCCGAATAGGCCCGGTTCAGGCCGGCGATCGCTTCGGCGCGCAACACGACGGCGTCCGCCAGCTCCCTCCGCTGGGCCTGTTCTGTGGTGGAGGGCCCCGCGATCGAGCATTGCGTGGAGCCGTTGCAAGCCCGCCAGGTCGCAACGAAAGCCGCCGTGGCGTCACCTTCCTCAAGTCGCCGGGTGAAGCCGTCCGCGTCGTAGGCCAACACCCGCGTGGTCCGCACTCCGGCGTCGGCGACGAGGCGTTCTACGGGCCCACCGGAGGTTGCGCAGGCCCCGAGCAGCAGGAGCCCGCCGAGCAATGAGGCTCTTGCCGCTCGGCACCTTCCAGTCGGTTCGGGCCGGGGCTTCTCACTCACCACAAGACGCCATGCACCGCGTGCGCCATTCGTCGACGCGGGTATAGCAGACTGCGCGCGACCTCGGCGCTTCGGCTCGCACATGTCGCTCGCACATCGCGTCGAGCGTCGTCCCGACCGTGACGCAGGATTGCCGGCATTGCTCGGGAGACAGCTCGGTGTCAGCCGCTTGTTCGGCTGCATCCTCGACAGTGGCCTGAATGTCTGCCCGGCTGTCGTCCTCCGACGCGGACGAGAGATCTTCGGCCGGTATGTCGTGCAGCAACAGCCTGAGCGTCCTTTCGCCCTCGTCTACCTGAGCGACAGCGGCGGCAGCGATCAGCAGGCTCATCAGGAGAATCACAGCGGTGCGCATAACCAGAGGCTGAACTATCCACACGATTGTACAGCCCCTCCCGTGCAACCAATGGAGAATCGCGTATGGGTTGGGCCGTCGGACAACCACTGGTCGATAAATCTTTAACGGGAGAGATCGAAATGAAACGACTAGCGATGTTGGCTACGGGCCTCGTCCTGACCGTCGGCCTGGCGGCCCAACCCGGCGAGGCTCATGCCATGATGCAGCAATGCAAGGGTAACGGCGAATTGACGGTCGGTGAGGACGGCACGACGTCGTGTGGGACGACGCCGACGGCGCCGAGAGAGGTTTCCTTCACGGCGGTTACCCAAGACAATTTTCAGGTCAAAATTGACACTCTAATTCCGGACGCCGATGAGGCCATGGAAGAAGGCGACTACGTCGAGGTTGAGATCATCTATGACGAGATGGCGGCGATCAACGGGGCCGGCGATGACATCAGGGTTGAATACTCTGAAGAGGCCGACGCCAAAGGCGTGACGCCTGATACGGCCAAACGAAGCGTCGTCCGCGTGATCCTCCCCGCGTCTGCCAGGAACCACGAACTTTCGAACGACGATTTCGAGGCCTTGATTTCAGAAAGCGGTCAAAGCCGGCGAGCTACTGGCCGATCCGATCCTGCCCGTGCGGGCGATAGCCGGTGGGAGCGAACCGTCCAGGCCGTCACCAGGGCCATTGGTAATCTCCGCCGCGCCTTCCTGCCCCAGATTGGGGGGAGGTACCATGAGAGAACCGTCCGTACCCGAGATCGGGAAGAGACTGAGCGCACCATTGAATTCGAAGTTGGCTGATAGGCTCAATCCGTAATCTGGTCGGGGAGGCATTGCGCCTCCCCGGCCATCACTCTGGAGACGATCATGACCTTGACCAGAATATCACAAGCCGTAGCGCTTGTTCTGGCGGCACTGACATTCTGGGTCCTCATCTCACGACCGGAGGATTCATCCGTAACGGGCATGACCATCCTGGATGCCGGGGTTCTCGCTTTGTTGGTCTCGATAGTTTTCGGCTTGTCTTTTCTGGGGCTGAGGCTGGCTACTTCAGGCTCCATAACCTATTGGAGCGGCCGGACCGGTGCCAAGCAAATATGGCGTCTTGGTCTGATGATATTCGTTACCCTGACGATTCAAATCATAGCGGGCCGAGTTCTGGATTATCATCGACTCCTAGGTCCAGAGACGTCCTCGGTCGTGTTTCTTCTTACATGGACATTGATTCCGGCCGCATTTTTGCTAGCAGGGTTAGTGAAATGGCCGGAACGCTTAAGGTCAGCGTCGACGATAAGGCTAGTCCTGGCAGGTTTGGTCGCTGTGTGTTTTGCTGGATCGTATAGTTACTACAGTTTTGTGAGCGGCGAACCTAATATTCCGTCGACCGATGTTCTGTCGATCATGATAGTTGATCTTATTTTCGGCGCCACTGTCGAAGAAATCGTCCTTCGCGTCTTGCTCCTGACCGCCTTGCTGGACCTGACCGCCTCGCGTTTCCAAGCTGTTTTCCTGTCGGGCGTCATCTTCGCAGGGATCCACGCGCCTTTGGCGCTTGTGGGGTCAGCCGTGCACGGAGGGTGGTCCATGCTTCAGCAGGCCGCCAACGCCTATGCACCCGATTTTTTGCTACAAACGATGCTTGGAATGGTGCTGGGCGCGCTCTGGCTCAGGACCGGCTCGATCTGGCTCGTTGTGTTGACCCACGCGATTTTCAATTTGGGCCCAACGCTGGCCTATGACTTCCCGCTCACGCTGCCAGCGCCGACCTAGTTCCCCGTCGCGCTCTTGTCCGGGGCGATCTCGGTCATGGCGGACTGCAGATAGTTCTGCTCGCCCAGCTGTTCGATCAGTTTGAACTGGGCCTCGAGGAAGTCGATATGCTCCTCGGTGTCGTTGAGGATACGCATCAGGATGTCGCGGCTGACGAAGTCCTGGGCCGCCTCGCACTGGGCGACGCCGGCCTTGACCGTCTCGCGCCCGCCCAGCTCCAGCTGCAGGTCGGCACCGAGGCATTCGACGGCAGTCTCGCCGATCTTCAGCTTGTGCAGGTCCTGCATATTGGGCAGGCCGTCGAGGAACAGCACGCGCTTGATCAGCATGTCGGCGTGTTTCATCTCGCCGATCGATTCGTCGTAGATGATCTGGCCGAGATGCTTCAGGCCCCAGGACTCGAACATCCGCGCGTGCAGGAAATACTGGTTCACGGCCGTCAGTTCGTTGGTCAGCACCGCGTTGAGGGTGCGGATGATCGCGGGGTCGCCCTTCATCGTCATTCTTTCCGTCAGCGGCGCGGCGGTCGGCCCGACCGCCCTGAATCACCGGCTGTGAGCGATGCTTCTAGCACGCAAAACCGCCTTGTGTTCACCTGCGAACACTTCTCACAACATTGAAAATGCGAATGAATCTCCCGCGGGGGAGGGCAGGGCCTATTCGGCCGCCATGGCGAAGGCCTGGCGCGTTTCCTGGATCAAGTCGCGCATTTCGCAGACGCATTTGGCGCACTGGGCCGAGCACTGGTTGCGGGCAAAGACGTCGCGCGGCCGCGTCGCACCGGCCTCGATGGCGGCGGCGACATCCCGTTTGCGAAGACCGTTGCAGTTGCAGACGTACACGAAGGGCGGACCCGGTGATTGCGAATGGTTCTCCATAGCAGCGGGCAGGCGGAGAATGCAAGTCGTTCGCAGCAGGCGGTTGACCGCGCGGTCCATCCGTCGCACTTCCCGCCCATGTCCAGGACCCCCGTCGTTCCCGAGCGCCCGCCCTGCCGGCTGTATCTGATCACGCCCCCGGCGATCCCGGATCTGGCTGCCTTTGCGCGCGATCTGGAGGCGGCGCTGGATGCGGGGGATGTGGCGGCGCTGCAGATCCGGCTCAAGGACGTGGACGATGCCGCCGTGCTGGCGGCCGTTGCGGTGCTGAAGCCGGTCGCCCAGAGCCGCGGGGTGGCGGTCATCCTCAATGACCGGGCTGATCTGGCGGCGCGTTCGGGCTGTGACGGTGTGCATCTGGGGCAGACCGACGGCACGGTCAGCGCGGCGCGCACTATGATGGGGCGCGAGGCCATGATCGGTGTCACCTGTCACGACAGCCGCGAACTGGCCATGGATGCGGCCGAGGCGGGGGCGGACTATGTCGCCTTCGGGGCCTTCTATCCGACCGCCACCAAGGCGACGGTTCACCGGCCCGATCCGGAGATCCTGACCATCTGGCAGGAGACGGTCGAGGTGCCCTGTGTCGCCATCGGCGGGATCACGGCCGCCAATGCAGGGGGGCTGGCCCGGGCCGGTGCCGATTTCGTGGCCGTCAGTGCCGCCGTCTGGGGCTACCCGGAGGGTCCGGCCGCAGCCGTTCGGGCGCTGGAGCGGGCCCTGACTCCGGACGCCTGAGCTTCAGGGGATATTAGGACGGTGTCGGCTATAGCGGGCCATTCCCATCCCGACGTCCGGACCCGAAACGACCATGAGCCATGCGCTCGACACCATGCAGCCCGCCTTCGGAGCCGGCATCCCTGTCAGCTCCCTGACAGGCAAGGCTGCGCGTACACCGCGTCCCGGTCAGCCCATGGCTCCCGTCTTCACCGCGATCATCGTGCTGGTTCTGGTCGTGCTGTCCCTGACGTTCGCGCGGTCGGCCGGCGTGGTGGCCGCACTTTGGGGTGCGGCCGGAGTCGCCCTGGCGGTCTGGCTGCGAACATCGCGCGGCCCCCTCTATGATCTGTCGTTCGGCGGGCTGATCGCGGCCGGTATCGCGGCGGGCAATCTGCTGGCCGGAAATTCGACCGCGCTGACGTTGATGTTCACCGTGGCCAACATGCTCGAAATCTGTCTCGCCGTCCTGCTGGTGAGGCGGTTCGCACCGACCTTGAGCCTTGATTCCGTGCAGGGAGCCTGCCGCTTCCTCCTGGCCGCCGCCGCCGTGGCACCCCTCCCGGCGGCTGTCCTGGCCGGTGGCATGCTCTGGTGGATGACGGGCGCGGATTTTCTGGAAACCGCCCGGACGTGGTGGTTCGCCCATGCTATCAGCATCGCCGTGCTGTCGGGCCTTGGCCTGGCGCTGACCGGGCGCGAGCTGGCCCGCTACCGGACTCCGGCCCGCGCCGCTGAGGCGGTTATGCTGCTGGGCACGCTCGCCGCCCTCTCCTATGCCGTGTTTTTCCTGCAGCAGTTGCCGATCACCTTCGCCCCGATGCCGCTACTGCTGCTCATCGCGGTCCGGCTGCGCATGCCCGGAGTCACGGTCGGGCTGATGATCATTTCCCTCCTTGCGGTCGGCGGCAGCATGCAGGGGCTGGGGCCCTATGCGCTGGTCCTTGAGGGCGGCGATCGCGCCCTGATGGCCGAGTTGCTGGTCCTGTTCGCCTATCTGCCGATCATGCTGGTTGCGGCGCTTCTGGAGGAGCGCGACCGTTTCGCCGAACGCGCCCACCTGGGTCAGGTCCGGGCGGAGAAGGCATCCGCGGCCAAGTCTCGCCTGCTCGCCAATGTCGCCCATGAGATCAAGAGTCCTGTCGGGGGCGTGATCGGCATCGGGGAGTTGTGGAAGGGCGGGCAGCTGGGACCGGTTTCGACCAGCCAGGCCGAGATGGCGGACATGCTGGTCAGGACGGCGCGTCAGGTCGAGGCGCTCGCTCTGGATCTGCTCGACCTGGCCCAGGCCGAGTCCGGGGCCGTCAAGGTCGAACTGCGGCCGACCGACGTGACCGGCGTGCTGGAGGATGTGCGTCGCGCGACCGCCCTCCGGCCCGATGCGAAGGATATCCAGCTGGACGTGGTCAGCGAAAGCGATGGCATTGTGGCTCTTGCGGACTCCCAGCGCCTGACCCAGGTCATCGCCAATCTGGCCTCCAATGCGGTCAAATACGGGGGATCCGGCGGTGTGGTCGTCCTCCGCGCCGGCAGGATCCGCGATCAGGTCCGGATCGAGGTCGTCGACCGTGGTCGCGGGCTTTCGGTCGAGAAACAGACCCAGCTGTTCGAACCCTTCAACCGCCTCGGTCTGGAGCGCTCGACCGTCGAGGGCCACGGTATCGGCCTGGCCCTGGCCAAGCGGCTGGTCGAACTGCAGGGCGGCTCGATCGGCGTGACCTCCACCCTCGGCGAGGGGGCCACCTTCTGGGTCGAACTTCCGGCCGCCTGATCCGGGCCTTGCCGTCGGCGGGTTGAAGGGGGATGGTCGTCTGCATGAACATCCTCGTCCCCGCCGCCGCCACCGCCCTGCTGCTCGCCGGAGCCGCGCACGCCCAGACGCCGCCGGATCAGACGTCTGCCGCCCGGACCCCGGCGCCGTCGACCGCTCCGGTCAGCACCCTGACCCGTGATCTGAACAGCGGCCCGCCCGCCCCGGCGGTCTATCTGGCTCCGGCACCCGAGCCCGTGGTCGCGCAGCCTGTGGCGCCGCCGCCTCCGGCTGCAACGATCACCCCGGCCCCGCGACCGACGACTCCCGCGCCCTCCGTCGCGCCGACGCCCCTGCTGCCGCCACCCGGAACCCTGCCGCCACGCGTGACGCCGATCCCGACCACTCCAGCGCCTCAGCCCCGGATGGTCCCCATCACGCCGCCCGAGGGTGCTGTCGTTCCAGCCACTGTTCCGCCGACGTCCGCACCCTTCACGCCGCCGGCCGCATCCCCCGCCCCCGCGCCGACGGTGCCGCTGGAGGCGGTCGTGGCGACCCCGCCAGCGCCTGCCGCCCCGGCCGTCACAGTGCTGGACAGCGCCGCCCGTGCCGCCCTGCCGTTCACAGCTGACCTGCCACCGGGCTTCGAGATCGTCACCGGCCGCCCGGGTCCGGACTTTCGCATCTATACGATCCGGCGCGGTGCCCGGTCATTCGTCATGGTCTATGCCGGACCGTCCTCGCAGTTCCCGATCTACAGCGGCCAGATGGTCGAGGCGGCGGGCCGTGCCTCCATCCTCGCGACCGAGGACGGCGTGCGCCATGCGGTGGAGCACCTGTTCCAGCGAACGGCGGCCCCGCGTGAAATCCACGTCTGGACCATGAGCCTTGACGGGGCGGACCGCGACCTGGCCGAACAGATCGCCCAGTCGGTCGACGTCCGCTAGCGAGGGGTCAGGTCCGACGTACGGGTGTGTCCGGCGCGCCCAGCCGCACACCGCGCGAGCCGGCGAAGACCAGCACCTCCTGGCCCTCGGCCGCAGCCCAGAGGCGCAATGTCGCTTCGTAGGGCGCGCGCCGCCAGTCGTGCGGCCGGGCCGGATCGCATTCGACCACCAGCCGCGCCCCGCCCATTTCGCTGTGCAGGACGAAGCCGGCCGTGGTCGGCTTACAGCTTTCGTCCAGCGCCCCGGTCAGCAGCCAGAGGCAGTTGAACACGCGGCAGTCGTCCGGCCGGTCTTCATAGATGGCGCAGCCCGACGTCTTGCTGAACTGCCGGCACCATTTTCCGGCCGGCTTGCCCAGAGCCGTCACGCCCATCAGCTTGCAGCACAGGCCGCAGTCGCCGCAGGTTTTGTCCGCTGTCTTCAGGCGCCGGCTGCCGCGAAGGTCACGGTCTGGGCCGCCGATCCGGGGCGGAAGACCACGGTGCGGGTCACCCCGTTGATCCGCACATTGACCTGCTGCTCCTGGTCGTCATGGACGCCGGGGAAGAAGTCGAGGTCGATGGTCACGGATGCGATGCTGCGGTCGCTCGTCTCGCCGACGAAATCGACCCGGACATTGTCGCCCGCCAGATCGGTGCGGGCATGGGTCACCGGGATGGCGGCCCCGTCGATGTCGAGCCGAAACCGCTGGCGCAGATGGGTTTCAAGCTCCGCCACGGCGCGCGGGTCGTCCAGGCTCGGCTGGGCCCCGGGGGCGATGGAGACCAGGGCCGGCTCCACGTCATGGGCGGCGAAGCGATGCACCACGCTGACGATGCCGGAGGCCGGATCGATCTCGACCACCGTCAGCCCGGCATGGCCGCGGTGGGCCGCCACGGGCGTGGCGAGGCCCGCGACCAGGGCCGCGGCGAGAATCGCCCGCCGCATCACCGGGCCGCCGCCGGGGGGCGAACCCGGGTCGCGGTCGAATCCGGGCTGACCTCGACGTCCGAGTCCCGCATCCGGTTCTCGCCGGGCGGGGGCGGGGGGGCCAGGCGCAGGGTCCGCTCGTCGATCTGGCGCGGGAACAGGTTGTTGGGGCGGTTGGCGTCCGCCGTCTCGCGCAGGGGATCGACCTCGGCCGAGACCAGGGTCTTCGACGACACATGCTGCCAGATGACCTGCTGGCTGTTGCGGCGCCAGATCTCGGCCGGGATCCGGATCGTCTCGTCCGAGCCGTCCGACCAGGTCAGCTTCAGGATCACCGGCATGACCAGGCCACCGACGTTGCGGAAGGTAAAGCGGTAGATGTTGTCGTCGAACCCTTGTGCCGCGCGGCGGTCGGCATCGGCGCGACGGGCGGCGCTTTCGGCGTCGCGGCGCTGCTGGGCCGTGGTCGTGAAGCGGTCGGTCGCATTGTAGAAATCCCGCGTCGCCGGATCGCGCTCGACCACGGTCTCGATGCCGCGGTTGTTCTCGACGGTGCGCGAGATCGGCTCCTGCTCGAACCGCTCGCGGGCCGCGCGGTTGCGCACCTCGGGATCGGCCGATTCCAGCGTCGCCGCGGTGACGTTCTCCAGCGAGATGTCGACGTGGTCGGTGGAATAGAACCAGCCGCGCCAGAACCAGTCGAGATCGACGCCGGAGCTCTCTTCCATGGTGCGGAAGAAGTCATACGGGGTCGGGCGTTTGAAGGCCCAGCGCTGGGCGTATTCGCGGAAGGCCCGGTCGAACAGTTCGCGGCCCAGAATGGTCTCGCGCAGGATCACCAGGGCGGTCGCCGGCTTGGCATAGGCGTTGTTGCCGAACTGCAGCAGGGAGTCCGACTGGGTCATGATCGGCACCTGGTCCTGGCTGATCATGTATTCGATGATGCTGGACGGTTCGCCGCGGGCGGGGAAGTCGGCGTCCCAGAGCTTTTCGGCCTGGAACTGCAGGAAGCTGTTCAGCCCCTCGTCCATCCAGGTCCACTGGCGCTCATCGGAGTTGACCACCATCGGGAAATAGATGTGGCCGACCTCATGGATGACCACGCCGATCAGGCCGTTCTTGGCGCGTTCGGTATAGGTCAGCCGGCCGTCGTCGCCCCGCACCGGGCGCGGCCCGTTGAAGGTGATCATCGGATATTCCATCCCGCCGACCGGACCGTTGACCGACTGGGCCGTCGGATAGGGATAGGTGAAGGCGAACTGGTTGTAGACGTCGATGGTGTGGGCGATCGACCGCGTCGAATAGGTGTCCCACAGCGGCCGGGCCTCCTTCGGATAGAAGGACATGGCCATGACGACGGGATGTTCGGCGCTTTCCTGGTCGACGCCCATGGCGTCCCAGATGAATTTGCGGCTCGAGGCCCAGCCGAAGTCGCGGACGTTGTCGGCGCTGAAATTCCAGGTGCGGGTGCCCGAGCGGGCCGGGCGGGCCTCGGCGGCGGCGGCCTCTGCGGGCGTCACGATATAGACGGGGGCGTCGGCGGTCCGGGCCTCGGCCAGTCGCGCCCGCTGTTCGGCGCTGAGGATGTCGGTGTTCTGGAGCTCGCCGGTCGCGGCCACCGTGTGATCGGCGGGCGCTGTGATGGAGACGTCATAGTCGCCGAACTCCAGGGTGAACTCGCCCGAGCCCAGGAACTGGGCATTATGCCAGCCCTCATAGTCCGAATAGACGGCCAGACGCGGGAACCACTGGGCGGCCAGGAAAAGGCAGTTGCCGTCCTCGCCCGGCTTGGTGAAACATTCATAGCCGCTGCGTCCGCCGACCACATTGGTCTCGGGCAGTGGCAGGCTGAAATCGATGGTGAAGGCGAAGCTGTCGCCGGTGGCGAGCTGCCGCGGCAGTTCGATCCGCATCATGGAATCGACGATGGTGAAGGGCAGGTCCCGGCCGTCCGGGCCGGTCACCTTCAGGTCGTTGAAGCCGCCCTCCCAGTCCTGCATGCGCTGCACCCGCAGCACTTCATTGACGCTGACCGTGTCCGAGGCGGTGTAGGTCCGGCTCCGCTCGGCCAGGGAGTCGCGGCGATAGTTCTGCTGGTCCAGCAGCAGCCACAGATAGCCGAGGGCGTCGGGCGAATGGTTGGTGTAGGTCACCGCCTCGCGGCCGGTCAGGGTGCGGCGTGCCTCGTCCAGGGACACGTCGATGTCGTAGTCGACCTCCTGCTGCCAGTAGCGGTGCCCGGGGGCGCCGGAGGCATTGCGGTAGTCGGTCGGTGTCGGCCAGTCCTCGCCCTCGAACTGGCGGAATTTGTCCTCGAACGTGCCCTTCGTCTGGTCGACCGGGCCGACGCTCTGCTGCGCCAGGGCGGCCGTGGCCAGCAGGGAGATACCGGCGGCCGACGCCAGCAACATACCGATCCGCATTCGAAACACCGTCCGTTACCTGAAAACCCGCCCGGACCTTAGTCGGCGCGGGCGGCGGGGCAAGGGGCAAGATCAGGTCGGCGCAGTCCAGCCTTCACCCTGCCGCCCGCGTGGCGGCCCTCAGGCCAGCTCGACGGCCAAGGCCACGGCCTCGCCGCCGCCGATGCACAGGCTGGCCACGCCCTTCCTGCCGCCGCGCGCCTGGAGCGCCGCGAGCAGGGTGGTCAGGACCCGCGCGCCGGACGCCCCGATGGGATGGCCCAGGGCTGTGGCACCGCCGTTGACGTTCAGCTTCGCCCGGTCGATGCCGAGGTCCCGCATGGCGATCATGGCAACGACGGCGAAGGCTTCGTTGATTTCCCACAGGTCGACGTCCTCGACCGTCCAGCCGGCCTTTTTCAGCGCCTTCTGCATGGCGGGCACAGGGGCGGTGGTGAACAGCCCGGGTTCATGGGCGTGGGCGGCGTGGCTGACGATGCGGGCGACGATGGGCAGGCCCATGGCCTTGGCCACGCTCTCGCGGGTCATCACCAGGGCGGCGGCGCCGTCGGAGATCGAGCTGGCGTTGGCGGCGGTGATGGTGCCGTCCTTCGAGAAGGCAGGCTTCAGCGTCGGGATCTTCTCCGGCATGGCCTTGCCGGGCTGTTCGTCCTCGGTGATCGTCACGGTGCCCTTGCGGCCCGTGACCTCGACCGGCGTGATCTCGGCCTTGAAGGCCCCCGAGGCGATGGCCTCCAGCGCCCGGCTCAGGCTCTCAAGCGCATATTCATCCTGGGCCTCGCGGGTGAACTGATAGGTGCGGGCCGAGTCCTCGGCGAAGGCGCCCATCAGCTTGCCGGGCGTATAGGCGTCCTCCAGCCCGTCCAGATACATGCTGTCGAGGATGGCGTCGTGGCCGATCCGGGCCCCGCCCCGGTGTTTGGTCATCAGATAGGGGGCACCGGTCATGGACTCCATGCCGCCCGCCACGATGACGTCGGCGCTGCCGGCCAGGATGCTGTCGGAGGCCATCATCACCGCCTGCAGGCCGGAGCCGCACATCTTGTTGACGGTGGTCGCCTCGACATGCTGGCCGAGACCCGCGCCGATGGCGGCCTGACGGGCGGGGGCCTGACCGAGGCCGGCGGGCAGGACGCAGCCCATGTAGATCTGTTCGACCTTCGCCGGATCAACGCCGGCCCGCTCGACCGCAGCCCGGACAGCGGTCGCGCCCAGCTCGGTCGCCTTGACGCCGGACAGGGCTCCCTGGAAGCCGCCCATGGGCGTGCGGGCGAAGGAGACGATGACCACGGGATCGGACATGGAAGGGCTACCCTTGGAAGGATGAATTGCGCGGCTGGATGGGCCGGGGCGTGCGGAAAGGCAAGAGGCTCAGGCGGCCTCTTCGCCGGTCCGTTCCCGGGGCATCATCTCGCCGACGGTCGGGCGGTTCTCGGCCATGGTCAGCAGGATGTCGCGCGGCTTGACGATCTCGTTGCAGTGGCCGCAGGCGATGCGCGGTGCCAGATCGTGGCCGCAGGCCTTGTGGATCATGGAGACGCCGGAATCCGCGTCGCCATAGACATGTTTGGCCCCCCAGCCGTGCAGGGTGACCAGGACGCCGTAAAGGTCCTTGCCCTTGGCGGTCAGGACATACTCATTGCGGGGTGGGCGTTCGGAATAGAGCCGGGGCTCCAGCACACCATGCTGAACCAGGCTCTTAAGCCGGGCCGCCAGCACATTGCGGGCGACGCCCAGCCGCTCCTGCCACTGTTCGAAGCGGCTGACGCCGTTGAAGGCGTCGCGGATGACCAGCAGGGTCCAGGGGTCGCCGATGACCTCGAGTGTGGCGGCGATCGAACAGCTCTGTCGTGAATAGTCTGCGGTGCGTCCCATCTTGCGAAAGTGACCTTGCGTCAGCCGTTTTGCAAGAGGGTTGCCAATCTGAACGGACTAGGTCAGTCTTGTTTGGCTACGGACACGCTGCGGCGTTTCCGGATCCCTCGACTTCGGGCGGGGGTTTCCCCGCTTCCGCCCGCCTTTCCCGCACGCTAGCAAGACCGCATGACCGAGCAGACCCTCGCCGAAGCCCTGGCCCTGACCGATGACGGCGAAGGCGGCCTGACCGCCCGACTGACGAGCGGCTTTTCGAACGCCCCGCAATCGGTCCCGCAGGAGCGCGGCGCGCCGTTCGGCGGCCTGATGGCGGCACTCGCAGCCGGCGCCATGCGGCAGGGGCTGGGCATCGAGACCCCCTTGCAGTCCCTGACCGTCCAGTATCTGGCCGCCGCCCGGTTTGAAGACGCGGTCTTCAAACCCACCATGGACCGGGGAGGGCGCAACGTCGCCTATGCCTCGGTCACCGGCGGCCAGGTCGACCGACCCGCCATCCAGGCGCTCGGAACCTGGGGGCGGGACGTACCGGGACCGGTGCTGACCCCGCTGACGGCTTCGCCGATACCGGTCGGAGATCTCGACCCGACCCCGCTGGATCCGCTGTTCGGCCCCTGGTTTACCCGACATATCGACCACCGGTTCGTCGACGGTCCAAGGCTGTTCGGCGAGAACGCCGGCCGGTCGCCCGAACTCGGCTGCTGGATGCGGACCATCGACGCCGCCCCGCTGGACGAGGCCCGTCTGCTGTTCCTGCTGGACGGACTGTTTCCGACCTATTTCACGGCCTTTCCGGCCCCGCCGAATGTCGCGGCCAGCGTCGACCTTCGGGCCGATCTGCTCACCGCAATGACACCGGAGACCTCGCCTGAGGGGTGGGCCTATTTCCACTTCACCAGCCGCGACGTCGGCGGCGGCTGGGCTGTGGAGGATGGCGTCGCCCATGCCCCCGACGGTCGACCCCTGGCCCTGGTGCGCCAGCGCCGGAAGTTGATGCCGACCCGCGGCTGACCTTGCAGGCCAGGACGCCGTCAGGCGACGGCGGTGGTGGTCCTGATGAAGCCGCCACCCAGCAGCCGGTCCGGATCGGCCGGGTCATAGAGGGCACAGGCCTGGCCCGGGGCCACCCCTTCCTCGCCGGTGGCGAAGGTCACGCCGACGGTGCCGTCGACCCAAGACAGCCGGGCCGGAGAGGGCGGACGGGTCGAGCGGACGCGGGCCAGCACCGGCGCCCCGGCCTCCGCCGCCGCCTCGATCGAGGCCTCGTCGCCGAGCCAGTTGGTCTCGTCCAGCGTCAGGGCGGCGGTGAGCAGGGCCTCGCGCGGGCCCACGATCACATGGCGCTTCACTGGATCCAGCTTGGTCACGAACAGGGGTTCGCCCACGGCGACGTTCAGACCCCGGCGCTGGCCGATGGTGTAGTCGGTGATACCGGCATGGCCGCCCAGCACCCGACCGTCCATGTGCACGATCTCGCCGGCCTCGCGCCCCTGGGGCCGCAGCTTGTCGATCAGGGTGCGGTAGTCGCCGTTGGGCACGAAACAGATGTCCTGGCTGTCCGGCTTGGCGGCGATGCGCAGGCCCAGGCTTGCGGCCACGCCGCGCACCTGCGGCTTCTCCAGATCGGCCAGCGGGAAGCGCAGATAGTCGAGTTGCTGCGCCGTGGTGGCGAACAGGAAATAGGACTGGTCCCGCGAATGATCGATCGCCTTGCGCATCTGGGCGCGGCCGCCGACGACCGAGCGGCGCACATAGTGGCCCGTAGCCATGGCCTCCGCCCCCAGATCACGGGCGACGTCCAGCAGGTCGCGGAATTTGACCGTCTGGTTGCAGCGGATGCAGGGCACCGGCGTCTGGCCGGCCAGATAGGCGTCGGCGAACTGGTCGATGACGGCGTCGCGGAACCGGCTCTCGTAGTCCAGGACGTAATGAGGGATGCCCAGCATCTCGGCCGCCAGCCGGGCGTCATGGATGTCCTGGCCGGCGCAGCAGGCACCCTTCTTCTTCAGCGCCGCGCCGTGGTCATAGAGCTGCAGGGTCACACCGACCACTTCATAACCCGCCATGTGCAGCAGGGCGGCGACTACGGTGGAGTCCACCCCGCCCGACATGGCCGCGACCACACGCGACCCGACCGGCAGGCCGACGGCCGCGCGCGCGGACGCGATCGCCGCATCCATGTCGGCCAGAGACGACATGGGAGCGATGGTCGGAACCGGGCAGATGTCCTCAGCGAGGGTCATGGCGGGCCATGTAGTGCGAAAGCGGCGCGAATTCGAGGCCGATCCGCAAACGAAAACGGCCGCCCCCGTCGCCGGGAGCGGCCGTGATCTCATCGGAGCGGTCGACTTAAGGGCGGCCGTAGTGCTGGATCCGCGTCGTGCGCAGGCCCTGCATGCCCCATTTGTCGATCGCCTTCTGCCAGGCCAGGAACTCCTCGGCGGTCAGACGGTAGCGCGCGAGCGCATCTTCCAGACTGATCAGTCCGCCACGCACGGCAGCCACGACTTCCGCCTTGCGGCGGATAACCCAACGGTCTGTATTGGCCGGAGGCAGGTCGTGAAGCGTCAGGGGGGTCCCCGTCGGCCCGACCACGTATTGTTCGCCTTGATTATTCAGGCGTCGCTCTTGCAACATGGGCTTATGCCTCATTGACCACCACCACTATGCTCGAACCATAGGGGTCGGCGGCTAAGGGCCGTTTAAGCGTCGTGGTGAAGGAATGGCTAAAATGCCGTCCGTCCACCCACCCAATATTCAACGAAATATTCATTGAGGTTTACGCCCTCTTACTCGGTTATCAGCGCTTGATGCTGATAAGTTCAGCCAGCATTTCGTCTGCGGTGGTGATGATCTTGGACGACGCTGAATAGGCGCGCTGGGTGGTAATCAGTCCGGTGAACTCTGCGGACAGGTCGACCGTGGAAGCCTCAAGTTGCGAAGAGCCGATCTTGCCGGCCCCGCCGGTCCCCGCCACCTTCAGGTTGAAGGTGCCGGAAGCCTGGTTGACGGTGTAGGCGTTACCCGAGGTCTGGCTCAGGTTGTCAGGGCTGGGAAAGGTGGCCAGGGCGATCTGGGCAATCGTCCGTGTGACGCTGTTATCGAAGACGGCGGTGACCAGGCCGGCCTCGTCGATCTTGATCTCGGACAGGTTACCGAAGGCGGTGCCGTTGGTCATGACGGCCTGCACCACGGACGGGCTGTCGTACTGCGTCAGGCCACCCGTTGCCGCGTTCAGATCGAAGGTCACGTCCTGGGCGTCGATACCGAGGCCGGGCGCCCATTTCACGGCGCCGGCACCCGGAGCGCCCGAGTTCGACGCGCCGAAGCTCAGCGTGGCAGCGGCCACGTTCGGGAACAGGGCGTTGGCTCCGAGACCGGCCATCGCGGCCACGTCAAGGCGGCCGTCCTGGGTAAAGGCGACCCGGCCGCTCCTGATCTGGCCGTTGGTAAGTCCGGCTCCGGTGACGACATCCGAAGCCGGGATGGCCCGGATCTCTGCGAACCACTGGTTTGGAACGGTGCTCCTCAGGAAAGAAAGCGCCACGGTCCGCTGCCCGCCCTTGGAGTCCGACAGGGGGATCGTCAGTTCGAAGTCAGGCTTCACGCCCGCATTGGTTTGGGGGTCCCACATGGCCATCGAGTTGGTCGTGGGGTTGTAGGCATTGGGACCGGGCGGAAGCGCCGCCGCGTCGGTGGCCTCTGCCGAGATCGCCTGGCTGGACCTGAGGTTGGCGCTCAGCTGGACGCGGCTGGTCGCTTCCAGCGCGCCGCCGACCGAGCCGACGTTGATGGAGCTCAGGCGGGTCAGATCGGACGGGTCCGTGGTGATAATGCCGTCCGCATCGACCGGCCAGCCCTGGAGGTAAAGCCCGGCTGTGTTCTTGAGGAAGCCCAGGTTATCGACGCTGAAGGCCCCGGCACGGGTGAACATGCGGGTGTCGGTGGCCTCCAGGTTTTCCGGCCGCTCGGTGACCACAAAGAAGCCCTGGCCGGCGATGCCGATGTCAGTGTTTGAGGTCGTGCGCTGCAGCTGGCCGCCCTGGCTGGTGAAGTGGCGCGCTGTGGCCATGACGCCGCCGGCGGAATAGCCCGAGCCTTGCGTCCGGGAGTTCATCACCGTCGAAAACTCACCCGTCGTGCGCTTGTAGCCGACCGTGTTCACGTTCGCGATGTTCTGCGAGATCGCCGCAAGGGCGGCGGAGTTGGCGTTCAGGCCGGATACGCCGGCCTGGAAGGCGGTGTTGATACTCATGGCGAGGAACTCCTTACGAGAACAGTTTCATGGGATTGAGGGCGGACGCGATGGTGGCCATGGCGTTTTCCGAACCGCCATTGGCGGCCGGCGAGCCTGCCGTGGTCCGGGCCTCCTGGAGGGCGATCACGGTGGAGAGCGGCAGGATGGAGTTGCCCACGGTCAGATAGGGCACGCCGTCGTACATCTCGGCGCCGGTAATCCGGCCACGGGTCAGAACCTGACTGCCGACGGCCTTGCCGGCGGCGTCCTTGGCCACGATCCGCAGCGAATAGACCTGGCCGTCCTGGCCGTCGTTTCCGGTGGTGGCCTTGCCATCCCAGGTAAAGTCATGGACGCCGGTGGTGCGGTCGGGGGCGTCGCCGGACCAGACCACCTTGCCTGAGCCATCCACCACCTGCAGCGTCGCCGAGGCGGCATTGGAGGCCAGTTCATAGCTCCAGGTCGCCTCTCCGTCGGTGAATTTGGTGGCCGACCAGGCGGCGGTGGCGTCCTTGCCGATGTTTGCGGCAGCGCTGGCCAGACCGCCGCCGCCCTGGGCCTCGAGCATCCCCTTCAGCAGATCGTTGGTCAGCAACTGCTGCTCCACGCCGGCCATCTGGGTCAGCTGGGCGGTGAACTGGTTGGAATCGACCGGCGACAGCGGGTCCTGGTTTTTCAGCTGCGACGTCAGCAGGGTCAGGAAGGTCTCGAAATTCGAGGCGAGCATGGTCGAGCCCGCACCGATCCGGCTGGCTGCGGTGTTGGGCGTTGTGTTGACGGCGTCGACCATCAGATCAAACCTTCATGTCCACGCCCGAGGGCGAGAGGGAGAGCGCCAGCCAGCGCGGCGGCTGGTCGACATCGATTTCAGTATTGAGGCGCGAGGCGGCGGCGAAGGCGCGCGACGAGCCGTTCCGCGTATCCTGACCACGGTCAAAGGCGCTGGAGCCGCTGTCCCGGCCGGTGAATTCGAAGGCGTCATCGGCCAGCTGGAAACCGGCGTCTTCAAGCTGACGCCGCAGTTCGTCGGCCCGGCCCTTGAGATCGGTCGCAGCGGCGGGGTTGTCGAACGCGAGGCGGGCATTCAGCCGCCCCTCGGAATCGATGTCGAGCTTGACGTCGACGCGGCCGAGTTCGTCGGGCGTCAGGGCCATTTCGAACCGGGTGGACCGGCCTTCAAGCCGGCGCAGGATCTGGGCGGCGATCTGGGCCGTCGCCTCAACCGTGGCGCGCGACAGCTGGGACAGTCCGGTCTCGCGCATGCCGGGGGCGTTATGGGCTGAGACTGCCGTGCTCCCGAGCGGAGGCAAGGGCTCCGACCCGGGTCCCTCGCCCTCGCCGCCGGCGGCGATATCGCCGGGTATCGCTGCGGCGACGAACTCTGCCGGACCTGTCGCCGGGCTGGCGTTCGCGGCCGGGGCGGGAGGCAGGGTCGTGGGCACCGGTCGGGCCGGGTCCTTCGGCCCGGATCCGTCCCCGGCTCCGGCTCCGGCTTCGACGGGTCCCAGCAGCCGCGGGTTCCGTTCCGCCGAGGGACGAAGCGGCGGGGGCGGAGTCATCGGAGGCAGGGTCAGGGGCGCCGGCGTATTGCCGGTGCGGGCCCGGGCCTCGACGGCCGTAGTCGCAGGCGGCGCTTCGGCCACGGTCAGTTCGGTGTCGGACGTCTCTACCGTCAGGTCGGGGGCCTCGCGCAGCGGAGGCTGAACCTCGGGGCCGGCTGTCTTTCCGGTCAGCGCCTTTTCGACCGGAAGCGGGGTGGTGGCTTGCTTGCCGGATGGATCGCCGACCGCCGCGTCGCCGGGCCGTAGCCCCCATCCGTCAGGCATGACCTGGGCTTTGGACGACCCGTCCCCCGCAGCTCTGGATGATCCGTCCTCTGCGGCCGGAAGGACCAGGGGTATCGGCGGTGCCATGGGGGCTTGAGGGAAGCCTGCCACGGGCGCTCCATCAATCCCCGCATCGACCTGCACGTCGGTCGACGTCCCCGCTTCAGTCGACGTCCCCGGCTCACCCGAGAAGGTCGCCAGCATCTCCCCGAAGCCGGACGTGACCTCGCCCGAGCCCGACGACCCCTGCGGGGCGGCCGGGACGGCTGGTGCGATGACGGACAGCAGGCTGAGGTCGGGCATGGTTGCCGGGAAAGCCGTTCATGGCGGGGGGGGCGAGGGCGCCTGCTGCGCCGAACATTCAGAGCCCACTGCGCAAGTCGCGGGCCAAACGGACGCCGTCCCGTAAGAATATGAAAACACAGGTGAAAGGTTCCCGGTCCGGCTTTCAGCCACCGTCGTGGCTCAGTCGAAACTTGCCGCGTGAAGACGATTATTGCCCGGCGCCGGCGGTCGGCCGGCACGGCCTCACGGATCCGGCATTCGTCTGGCCCGGTCTTTGCGCGCCTTGCAGCGCATGACCCAGGCGAAAAACGCAAGAACGCGTAAATTCAGTAGCTTGTACGGCCCGCCTTCGCGGAATGCCGGGCAAAAAGCGCGCGTCGTGTGGCAGGGCTTGCCGGGTATCGCGACTTTGGAGGTCTTCGGATGTCCCTGAACGCTATCATGAACACCGCAAGCTCTGGCCTGCAGGCAGCCCAGACCCAGCTTCGCGTCGTTTCCGACAACGTCTCCAACGTGAATACGCCCGGCTATGTGCGCAAGGTCGCCGAGCAGCGGACCCTGACCAGCCAGGGCATGGGCGCAGGTGTTGAGGTGGCCCGCATCCGCCTGGCCACCGACCGGTTTCTGCAGGCGGCCAGTCTGAACGCGGGTGCCGAGTCGGCGCGTATGGGCGTGCGGCATGAGCTCTATGACCGTATCCAGTCGCTGTTCGGTGACCCCGGCGGCGACGCCGGCTTTTTCTCGCAGGTCGACTCAGTCTTTTCGACCTTTGCGGCCACGGCCGAGGACCCGACGTCCTCGCCCCGGCGACAGGACGCCCTGTTCCGCACCCAGGCGCTGTTCGATGAGGCCGGCCGGATCTCCGGGCAGATCCAGGCGGTACGGCAGGACGCGGACGGCCGGATCCAGAGCGGGGTTGAACGGGCCAACGGCCTGCTTGATCAGATTGAGGGCCTCAACCTCGAGATTTCCCGCGCCATGGCCGTCGACGGCGATCCGTCGGGGGCTGAAACGGCCCAGATGAACCTGATCGGCCAACTGGCCGAGTTGATGGACATCCGGGTTGCCGGCCGGGCCGGGGGCGGGGTTTCGATCCGGACCGGCGTGGGCGCGCTTCTGGTCGGCCAGGGTGCGGCGACCCTCGAGTACAACCGCTCGGGAACGGTCAACGGGGAAACCGCCTTCGGAGAAGTCTATCTGACCGAGCCGGGGGGGCAGAAGCGGCCCCTGCTCGACAGCCTTGTCTCCGGCGAGATCAAGGGCTTGATCGAGCTAAGGGATACTGAGGCTCCCGCCGCTTCCGAACGGCTGGCCGAGCTGGTGTCTCATGCGGCTGATGAGCTGAACCGTGCCCACAACGCCAACTCCGCCGTGCCGGCGCCGACCGTCCTCACCGGCCGCAATGTCGGTCAGTCGTTCGAGAGCGCGATTGCCGGGTTTTCGGGGCAGACGACGGTCGCAGTGACCAACGCTGCCGGCGTGATCCAGACCCGGGCCGATATTGTCTTCTCGGGTGGGACCATGACGGTCAACGGCGCCGCTGCGACGCCGGCGACCTTTCTCAGCGTTCTCAATGCCCAGTTGGGTGGCGCGGCGACGGCCAGTTTCAACAACGGCAGGCTGACCCTTGCAGCGACCGGGACCAACGGCGTGGCCATCGCCGATAACGCCGCCGCCCCGTCCGCCAAGGCCGGCCGGAGTTTCTCCCACTATTTCGGTCTCAACGACCTGGTGTCTTCGGACCGGCCGGCATTCTACGACAATGGCCTGACCGCGGCATCGCCGCACGGCTTCACCGCCGGAGAGACGCTGACCCTCCGCTTCACCGGCGAAACCGGTTCGCACCTGCGGGAGCTGGAGATCGCTGTCCCCGCCGGCGGCACGGTCGGAGATCTGGTCACTGCGCTGAATGATCCGACAACCGGGGTTGGCCGCTTCGGCGCCTTCTCCCTGGGCACTGACGGGTCACTCTCCTTTGTCGGCAACGCCACTCCGGCCCCTACGATGACGGTGGTGCAGGACCGGACGACACAGGTTCCTTCAGGTGTGACCGTGACCGAGCTGTTCGGCATCGGCGGTGGCGTGCGCGCCTCGCGGGCGGATGGCTTCGCCCTGCGAGCGGACATTCGACAGAGCCCTGCCAAGCTGGCGCTGGCGCGGCTGAACCTCGCGGCGGCCACCGGAACAGCGGCCCTCAGCAGCGGTGACGGTCGCGGTGCCCTCGCCCTCGCCGATGCGGGCCAGCGGGCGGCGAATTTCCAGGCGGCCGGCGGATCTTCGGGCGGATCGATGTCTGTTTCCCGATATGCCGCTGAGCTGTCGGGCGAGATCGGCGGCAATGCGGCTTCGGCCAAGAGTCGCATGGAAACGGCCAGCGCCCTCTCTACCGAGGCAACGGCCCGGCAGAGAGCCGAGGAAGGCGTCAATCTGGACGAGGAACTGGTGCTGATGACGACCTATCAGCAGGCCTTCAACGCCTCCGCCCGGCTGATACAGGCGGCCAAGGACATGTACGATACGCTGATGGGGATGGTCTGATGACCCGCGTCGCCACCTTCGGAAACTATCAGTCGGCCCTGCTCGACCTGATGAGCGCCCAGTCCCGGGCGGCGGAGGCCCAGGAACGGGTCTCGACGCAGAAGAACGCCACTGATCTGACCGGCTTCGGCCGGCAGTCGGAAACCCTGACGGCCCTCAAGGGGGCGCAAAGCCGGATCCAGGGCTTCCTCGACACCAGCGAGGCCGTCAGCGCGCGACTCACGACCCAGGATCTGGCCCTCGGCCAGATCAATGACGCAATCTCCGGTGCCCGCGAGGCGCTCGGAAATGCTATTGCCACGGACTCCGCGTCCGCACTGATGCAGGATCTGGAAGGTCGGTTCCAGGCCATGCGAGGTGGCCTGAACATGCGGCACCTCGGAAGCTACCTGTTTGCCGGTGCCTCGACGTCCACCCAGCCCGTCGCGGCCGACAGTATGGCTGATCTGGCCGCTGCGCCCGACGTACCTTCGTTGTTCAGCAACGATACGCTGAAGACCGCCAGCCGCGTTGCCGAGGGAACGACGCTTGAGACCGGCTTCCTCGCCGATGACGTCGGCTCCGATGTGCTGAGTATCCTGCGGGACATCCAGACCTTTCATACCACGCCGGGGTCCGGCCCACTCGACGGTCGGCTCACCGCGCCGCAGAAGGCGTTCCTCACGACCCAGCTTGGCCGGCTCGCGGCGGCCGGGACCGAGGTGGTCAACAAGATGGCAGGGACAGGAACCTTCGCAAACCAGGTCGAGAGCCTGACAAAGAGCCAGGAGGCGCAAAAGACCGCACTCGATACGCTGGTGGCAGGCCGGACAGACGCCGACATGGCGAAAGCCATCACGGATCTGCAGCTGTCCCAGGTCGCCATCCAGGCCTCGGCCCAGGTGATCAGCCAGCTGCGGCAGGTTTCCCTTCTCAACTATCTGAGCTGAAGAAGCATTCTGCGGCAGGACCACCCCGGTCCCCGGGGAGCGTCGCCGTAACGGTCCCGGCCCGGGTTTGCCGGCACGTGATGGCGGGACCGGGCCGGGTCCGGGGCAACGGCGCCCGGAAACCGGCTCCTTCTTGAAGAAATGAAGACGGCGCGGGTCTTTCCGGGCCCCCTGACCGACCAAAACCGTGGCGGAACGACTACGGCCGGCCTGCATTTTGACCTCTGGCCGGGCTTTGCCGTGCCGTCGGCGTAGTCAAGACCGACCGGGCAATCTAGGGTCGTGGCATGGCCGCAGCGGATTTCCAGATCGAGGACGGTTGGCCCGGACCGACGCTTCGGCTGTCCGGCGACTGGACCGCGACCGAGCTTGGCCGGATTTCGCGCCGTCTTGACGAAGAGCTACGGGATCGTCCCGTTCACGCGGTGGATCTGACGGATCTCGGCCGGTTTGACACAGCCGGTGCCCTGGCGATCGTCCAGGCTGGCAACTGCGTCCTGCCGGCTTCGGCCTGGGCCCAGCGGCCCGGGGCCGGGCGCACCTATGCCATGGTCGAGAGGCTGGAGCGCGAAAGCGCCGGACCGGCCCGCCGGTCAGCGGGCTGGGTTCGCACGTTCAGCAAGGTCGGGCGGGGTGTTCATGACATTCTCGACGAGGCGTCCCTGTCGATGGCCTTCCTCGGCCGGCTTGTGGTTGCCTCAGGCGCGGCCCTCCGGCCGGGCCGCATCCGCTGGGCTGCCTGGTTCAGCCAGGTTGAACGCGCCGGGCTGGACTCGATACCGATCGTGGCCTCGACCAATTTCTTCATCGGCGCGGTGATCGCCTATCTGGGGGCCAATCTGCTGACCCAGTTTGGTGCCGGGGTTTACACAGTGCAGCTGGTCGCGGTGGCGACCTTGCGCGAACTGGCGGTCCTGATCACGGCGATCCTGCTTGCAGGCCGTTCCTCCTCGTCCTTCGCCGCCGAGATCGGCGCGATGCGTATGAACCAGGAGGTCGACGCCATGCAGGTGATGGGGGTCAACCCCTTCCAGGCGCTGGTTATCCCGCGCCTTGCGGCCATGGTGCTGATGCTCCCGCTGCTGACCTTCATCGGTATGCTGGGCGGCCTGCTGGGCGGGATGCTGGTGACCTGGAGCGAGCTCAGCTACGGCCCGTTCTTCTTTGTCCAGCGCATCAGCGAGGACCCGGACATGGGCACCCATCTGCTGGTGGGGATGATCAAGGCCCCTGTGTTTGCGGTGGTTATCGCCACCATCGGCTGCCGCCAGGGCATGGCGGTCTCGGGCGATGTCGAGAGCCTGGGTCGGCGGGTTACCGCCGCCGTGGTGCAGGCCATCTTCGCCATCATCCTTCTGGATGCCCTGTTTGCCCTGATCTTCCTGGAGCTCGATCTGTGACCGCCGCAGTGACTCCGGCGGCTCCGGACAAGGTCATTGAAAACCTGATCGAGGTGCGCGGCCTGCTGAGCCAGTTCGGCGACCGGGTCATTCATGAGGGCCTCGACCTGACGCTGGAGCGGGGTGAGGTGCTGGGCGTCGTCGGCGGCTCGGGCACCGGCAAGACCGTGCTGCTGAACTCGATCATCGGACTGAAGGAGCCCGAAGGCGGCTCGGTCAGCATCCTCGGTCATGACCGTGCGACCATGACCGAGGCGGATGAGGCGGATGTCCAGCGGCGGACCGGAATCCTGTTCCAGCAGGGGGCCCTGTTCTCGTCGCTGAGCGTCATCGACAATGTCGCCTCGCCCCTGGTCGAGCATACAGGCCTGCCCGCGGGCGTGATCCGTGAGCTCGCCGAGATGAAGATCGCCATGGTCGGGCTGAAGCCCGAGGCCCACCATCTGAAACCCGCCGAACTGTCGGGCGGGATGCGGAAACGGGTCGGGCTGGCCCGGGCGCTGGCGCTGGACCCTGAACTCCTGTTCCTTGACGAACCGACCGCCGGGCTGGATCCGATCGGCGCCGCGGCCTTCGACGCCCTGATCCGTCAACTGTCGCAAGATCTGGGTCTCTCGGTATTCATGATCACCCATGACCTCGACAGCCTGTACGCGATCACCGACAAGGTCGCTGTGGTGGCCGACAGACACATCGTGGCCAAGGCGACGGTTCAGGAGCTGGAGCGGTCAGACCATCCCTGGATCAGGGAGTATTTCCTGGGGCCGCGTGGTCGCGCGGCCGGCAGGGCCGCCTGAGGAGAGCGGACGAGATGGAACGAGACGCCCACTACGCCGCTGTCGGCATTGCCACCATCGCCCTTCTGGCGGCGGCGGTGGTGTTCGCCATGTGGCTGGCCCGCCTGTCATTCAACAATGACTACGACGTCTATGACATCGTCTTCTACGGCCCCGTCCGCGGCCTTTCGGAAGGCGGAGAGGTGCATTTCAACGGCATCCGCGTGGGCGAGGTCACAGACCTGAACCTGGACCCCGAAAAGGGCGACCAGGTCATCGCCCGGATCCGCGTTGATGCGACCACGCCGGTCCGCGTCACCTCGCGCGCCCAGCTGGAGCCGCAGGGCATCACCGGGCTGAACTACATCCAGATCACCGCCGGCGATCCCCAGAGCGCTGCGCTCAAGACCCGGTATCCGGCCAATGCCGTGCCGGTCATCCAGAGCCAGCCTTCGCCGCTCGCTGAACTGCTCACCGGTTCCGGCACCGTCCTGGCCCAGACCGTTGATGCGCTGGACCGGATCAACCGGGTGCTTTCGGACGAGAACATCCAGTCCTTCTCCACCAGCCTGAAGAATTTTGAATCCCTGACCAATGAGCTCGAGGCCCACAAGGGCGTGCTGGAGCAGCTGGAGCAGGCGCTGATCAAGGCCAACTCCGCGGTGGCCGAATATGAGGCGCTGGCGGTCAGCGCGCGCCGGATCATCGAGAGTGACGGACGCGAGGCTGTGGCGAATATCAATGCTGCGGCCGAGGAGGCGAGAGCGGCGATGGCCTCGATCAATCGCACCGCCTCCAATGTCGAGGGCCCGATGGACGAGTTCGCTACCACCGGCCTTCCCCAGCTTCAGCAATCGATCCAGGCGCTGGAGGAGGCGACCCGGTCGCTGGAGGGGTTGGTCGAGGAGGTCCGGACCCGTCCGCGCGACTTTATCGGCCGCGCGCCGACCAAGGAAATGGAGGTCCAGCCGTGAACCGCTTCTCATTGATCCGCCCGATTGCGGCGACCCTGGCCGCGATGGCCCTTTCCGCCTGTGCCCTGTTGGCGACGCCCGAACCGGTGCAAAGCTATCGCTTCGGCGAAGCGGCGCCGGCGGCTTCAGCGGCCCTGTCGGTCGCCAGCCCGACAGAGGTCACCCTGCGTCGCGTTGAGTTTCCGGATGCCGTTGAGGGCGACAGGCTGTTGGGCGTCACGGGGACAGAGACCGCCTATATCGCCGGGGCGCGTTGGGTTTCGCCGGCGGCGGACCTCTATATGGCGAGTCTCGAAAACGCCTTTACGGCCCGGGCGACGCGGGTGCGCCTGATCGGTCCGCGTGAGCTCATCCGGGCCCGGCGGTCGCTTGATATCGACGTCCGTTCCTTTGAGGCCCGCTATGAGGCACCGGGCCGCGCACCGACCATCGTGGTCACCGCCCGCGCCCGGCTTCTGGCCCTGCCGGACCGGACCGTGGCGGCCGAACAGGTGTTCACCATCGAACAGCCTGCGACGGCCAACCGTGTGTCCGCCATCGTCGAGGCCTTCGACATCGCAACGCGGGACCTGAACACCCGGATCGTGGCCTGGACCGATGCCAGCGCCGGCTGACTAGAGGGACCGCAGCAGCGCTTCCATCCGGGCCTCGACTTCGGCGCGGCGGTTTTGCGAAACGGTCAGTTCGGTGAGTGCCCGATCAATGCGGGTCTTGAGGTCATTGCGGACGCGGCTCATGCGTTCGCCATCGGGCCGGACGGATTTCGGCCGTTTGCCCGAAAGGCCCAAGGCCTCCTTCCAGTCGTCACGCCAGACCGTCAGGCCTTCGGCGCAGGCCTTCAGCGTCTCGGCGCTGCGGGCGTCGGCATTCTGGGCACTGCGGATCAGCGGCAGGCACTGCAGGGCCGCGGCGCGACACGCCTCGAGAGCGGCCTTTCGGACGACCAGCGGATGCGGTTGGTCGCCTTCACCGGGCGCATGACCCGCGAGCCGGGCCGAGGCGGCGGCAAGATGGGCGTCGAGGTCGGACAGCGACTCCCGGATCTCGACCCAGGCCTTGTCGAGTACGCCGGACCTTTGACCCGCACCCTCGACCCGTCCCGACAGGTCCCCGGTGGTCTCTGCAAGGCCGGCGGCGGCCCGGGTCCAGGCTTCGCGGAAACGCTTCAGCCGGGCACCCCGACCCTTGAACAGGCCCGCCAGCCCGCGGCGCGGCTCCAGCGCCGCCGGATCGAGGCCCTCCAGCACGGAACGGGCATGGCTGAGCGGGGCCGCGGCGCCGGTCAGGTCGCCGGTTCGGGCGGCGGCGAGGGCGCGTCCGATGCGTTCCAAGGCGGCGGCCCGGGCGGATTCAGCGAAGACCTCGACCCGGGACTCCTCCCAGGCCGCGTCGATCTCTGCGACACGCGCTGCGTCAGGCGCAGTCCAGTTGCCCTGCCAGCGATAGGCCCCGTCTGCCATCACCCATACTCCACCCCTCCGGTTCTGCGACCGGTGGACAGACTATGACTACGACTTTGGCCCGGCGGCAACGGTACAGGTTGTCCCGGTTGTATGGCGACGGTCAGCCGAGGTCAGGCGCGATGGTATAGGTCGCCTCTGTCTTGCTCGCGACCTCTTCGAGGGTGACGCCCTCGGCCAGTTCGATCAGCTCCAGACCCGAGCCGTCCGGCTTGACGTCGAAGACGCAAAGATCGGTGATGATACGGCTGACCACGCCGGTCCCGGTCAGGGGCAGGGTGCAGGATTTCAGCACCTTGGACTGGCCGTGTTTGTTGGCGTGATCCATGACGACCACGACGCGCTTGACGCCGGCGACCAGGTCCATGGCACCGCCCATGCCCTTCACCAGCTTGCCGGGGATCATCCAGTTGGCGATGTCGCCGTTCTCGGCCACTTCCATCGCGCCGAGAATGGACAGGTTGATGTGGCCGCCGCGGATCATGGCGAAACTGTCGGAGGAGCTGAAATAGCTGCTCTCGGCGATCTCGGTGATGGTCTGTTTGCCGGCGTTGATCAGGTCGGCGTCGACCTCGTCCTCATAGGGGAAGGGGCCCATACCCAACATGCCGTTCTCGGACTGGAGGGTGACCTCCATGCCATGCGGAATGTAGTTGGCGACCAGGGTCGGAATGCCGATGCCCAGGTTGACGTAGAAGCCGTCCTGCAGCTCGTGGGCGGCGCGGGCGGCCAGTTGTTCGCGGGTGCGGGCCATCAGGATTTCCTCGATCGGACAGCGAGAATGAAGAGCAGGAAAGCCCCGCTGAAGCCGACCCACGGTGCCCAGGCGTCGAGCGTGGGGGACGGGGCCAGGGTTCCACTCATGAAGAGCCCGGTCACGACGAGCAGGGTGATCGCGCCGGCGGCGAAGGCGAGGAGACGTTTGTTGTCCATCAGGCGCTCTCCCTCTGGCGGACGGTACGTTGTTCGATCCGCTTCTCGGGCACGGTCAGGACGATGCGGTCGACATAGATGCCGGGGGTGTGGATCTGATCGGGGTCGAAGGTCCCGGTCGGGACGATGTGCTCGACCTCGACGACGGTGACCTTGCCGGCCGTGGCCATCATCGGGTTGAAATTGCGGGCGGTCTTGCGGAACTGGAGATTGCCGCGGCCGTCGGCCTTCCATGCCTTGACGATCGCCAGGTCGGCAACGAGGCCGGTCTCCATGACATAGTCCCGGCCGTTGAAATTGCGGACTTCCTTGCCTTCGGCCACCAGGGTGCCGACGCCGGTGGCGGTGAAGAAGGCGGGAATGCCCGCGCCGCCGGCGCGGATGCGCTCGGCCAAGGTGCCCTGGGGGTTGAACTCCAGCTGCAGCTCGCCGGCCAGATACTGGCGTTCGAACTCCTTGTTCTCGCCGACATAGGACGAGATCATTTTCGCGATCTGGCGGGTCTCAAGCAGCTGGCCCAGGCCGAAGCCGTCGACGCCGGCATTGTTGGAGATGACCGTCAGGTCCCGGGCTCCACTGTCGCGCAGGGCGGCGATCAGATGTTCGGGGATGCCGCACAGGCCGAATCCGCCGGACATCACGGTCATGCCGTCGAAGGTCAGGCCCTCCAGCGCGGCCTTCGCGTCGGAGAAGATCTTCCGCATCGCTTCCTCATATTTTCACCGCCCGATGAATATTGGCAGCGCTCGTCCGTCCCTACCGTGGGGATGCGACACCGGCAAGGCGGACCGCGAAAAAGCCGGACCGAAGCTGCCGCTGCGCACGGCTTTGCAGGGTCCCGGTATGGCGTCCTGTTGCGTCAGGATCGGACGGAGCCCTCGGTCACAGGCTGCTCCGGCGGCGCGCCGCGGTGCCGATAGCGCGCGCCCTTGAACATCATCTTCGCCGCCTCCCAGTGGATGCCCCAGGTGACCTTCCAGGTCAGCAGGGGGTGGGTCAGGAAGGCGCGAAGCAACTGGCCGTCGGTCAGGGGGCGGCGTTGGCCGGCAAAGCTGGCCGTCAGGATCGGGGTCTCACCCCGCCGGACGGCGACGACCACGGAGACCGCTTCGCCCGGCGGGCGGACGGTGAAGTCATAGGTCAGGTCGCGGTCCATGAAGGGCGAGACGAACAGCTGTTTGTCCACGGTCTGGCGGATCAGTGCGGGACCAGCCCCCTCCACCGCCTCCGGCGGTCCCCCTCCCCCGGGAGGGGGCGGAGAAGGCACGGCGACGAGATAGCTGTGGCGCTCATGGAAGGTGTTGGTGACCTCATAGAGCAGGGCGGCCAGGGCCCCGTCCGGCGTGTGGCAGAAGAAGACGCTGATCGGGTTGAAGCCGTAGCCCAGGATGCGCGGCATGGTCAGCAGGCGTATCGGCCCGCCGGCGATGTCGATCCCGGCCTCTGCCAGATGATCCTCGACCTGGGCGCGCAGGGGCCGGTTCGAGCGGTCGCCATGGTCGGTGGCGCGCAGGGTGATCAGCCCGAACCGTCCGCGACCGAGCATACGCAGGCGGGCCTGGAGGCCGTCCAGCGCGTCAAGGTCTGCCAGCACCATCCAGACACGATAGCGCAGGCGGTGGTCAAAGGTGCGCGACCGCTGATGCACGACCTCGCCGACATAGAGGGCCGAGGCGGCGGTGCTGGCCGAAGACGCTTTCACGCCGCCTCGGTCAGCCGGTCCGGGTCAGCGGATGGGCGCAGATGAATCCGGCCGCTCTCGTTTTCGACGGTCCAAGGCCTGCGCACGCCGCCCAGCTGTTCGGCAACAGCCAGCCCGGCCTGGATTCCGTCCTCGTGGAAGCCCGAGCCGAACCAGGCCCCTGCGAACCAGACATTGCGACGGCCCTGAAGCGACCAAAGTTCGCGCTGGGCGGCGACGGCGGCACTGTCGAACACCGGGTGCTCATAGTCCCATTCGCCGATCACCAGGGCCGGATCAGGATCCCGGGCCGGGTTCAGGCTGACGAACAGCGGCGGGCCGGGCAGGGACTGGAGTTCATTCATCCAGTAGGTCACGCCGCCTTCGCCCGCGCGGGCCGAGTAGCCCTTGTGAGTCCAGGCGGCCCAGGCCTTGCGCCGCTTCGGCATCAGGGTGACGTCGCGATGCAGGATGACGTGATTGGCCCGGTAGCCGATGGCACCCAGAAGGCGGCGGTCGTCCGCCGACGGCGCGTCCAGCAGGGCGAGGGCCTGATCGGAATGGGTGGCCAGGACCACGGCGTCGAACCGCTCCAGCCGCCCGTCCGCGAACCGCAGGGCCGCTCCGTCGAGCCCGCGCAGAACGCCGGTAATCCCGGCATTGGTGACGACCTGTCCGCGGAAGGCCTCGACCAGCCGGGTCACATAGGATCGGCTGCCGCCATGCACGGTGCGCCAGGTCGGCCTCAGATCGAGGGTGAGAAGGTTGTGGTTCATGTAGAAGCGGACAAAGGAGGCCGCCGGATAGTCGGCCATCTGTCCCATGGTGCAGGACCAGATGGCGGCGGCCTGGGGCAGCAGATGGGCGTCCCGGAACAGGGTCCCGTAGCCGCGCCGCGCCAGATAGGCGTGCAGGGTCTCACCCGTCCGTTCCAGCTCCGCCAGATCGCGGGGCGCCTGTTTCTGGAACCGCAGGAGATCGCCGATCATTCGCCAGAACCGCGGGCTGGCGTAGTTGCGCTTTTGGGCAAACAGGGCACCGATCCCCTGGCTGCAGTATTCAAAGGCTCCGTCATCGATCGATACGGCAAAGGACATCATGGCCGGCTTGGTCGGCACGTCCAGATGCGCGAACAGGGCGTTCAGATTGGGATAGTTGGCCTCATTGTAGACGATGAAGCCGGTGTCGACGGCCACCGGCTGGTCCGGCGACGGGGCGTCGACCGTGCTGGAGTGACCACCGAGGCGGTCGTCGGCCTCGAACAGGGTGACGTCATGCGCCTGTGACAGCAGCCAGGCGCAAGACAGCCCGGAGATGCCCGAGCCGACCACGGCGATCCGTCGGCCCGGGGGCGAGGGGGGCGTCTCCGCGACGAGATGAGGGGACATGCCGACTCCAACTACTGTCCGATAACATACGGCCGAATCAGCCCGGTGGATGCCGTTCATCCGGATGCCGGGCCCTGACGTAGATCTACTATCCCAAGTCCTGCCAGGAGCGTCCATGTCTCTCGCCAACGTCGCCATACGTCGCCTGCAGGATGCGCCGTTTCCGGACTTCATCACCCGTCCGGCGATCGACAGTCTGGTCAGCGAGGCGCGCCGGCGGCTGGACCGCGAGGCGCCGCATGACGAGGCCGTGTTCGCCCGCGAAATGGCGCAGCGCGCGATCGCCGAGCATACGGCGGCGGCCAATGCCCAGCACTATGAACTGCCCCCGGAGTTCTTCGAGATCTGTCTGGGCAAACGTCTGAAATACTCCTGCTGCCTCTATCCGGCCGCCGATACCTCGCTGGATCAGGCCGAGGAGGCGGCGCTGGCCGAGACCTGCGAACATGCGGGGCTTGCTGACGGACAGCGGGTGCTGGAGCTGGGCTGCGGCTGGGGCTCGCTGAGCCTGTGGATGGCCGAGCGCTATCCGAACGCGACCATCACGGCCGTATCGAACAGCCACGGCCAGCGCGGTCATATCGAGGCCCAGGCGAAGGCCCGCGGCCTGACCAATCTGACCGTGATCACCTGCGACATGAACGACTTCAGCCCGCCTGAAGGAGGCGGTTTCGACCGCATTGTCTCGGTCGAGATGTTCGAGCACATGGCCAATTGGCGGGCCCTGCTGACGCGCGCCCGGGGCTGGCTGAAGCCCGACGGGCGGGTGTTCATCCACATCTTCACCCACCGCGACGCCCCCTACCGGTTCGACCACACCGACAGCGGTGACTTCATCGCCCAGCATTTCTTCACCGGGGGCGTTATGCCCAGCCGCGGCCTGATACGGCAGTTCCCTGACCTTTTCGGGGTCGAGCGGGAATGGACCTGGAGCGGCGTCAACTACCAGCGCACCGCGGACCACTGGCTGGCCAATATGGACGCCAACGGCGATCGGGTGATGGAGCTGATGCGCGAGACCTACGGCCCGGATGCGGCCCTGTGGCGGCGGCGCTGGCGGCGGTTCTATCTGGCTACGGCGGGTCTGTTCGGCAATGACGGCGGCAACACCTGGGCGGTCAGCCATTATCTCCTGAAACCAGCGTAAGGACCTGACTTCATGTTCAAATACATAGCGGCCTATCTCGGCGCGGGCCTGACCTTTGCCGCCATCGACGCGGTCTGGCTGACCAATATGACCGACCGGCTCTACCGGCCGGTGCTGGGCCCGATCCTGGCCGACAAGCCGGATATGCAGGCGGCGGTTGCCTTCTACCTGATCTCCATCTTCGGGACCGTTTTCCTCGCCATCGCACCGGCGCTGCGTCAGGGAGCCTGGCAGCGGGCGGCGATCAACGGTGCAGTGCTCGGTTTCGTGGCCTATGCCACCTACGACCTGACCAACCAGGCGACGCTGAAGGTCTGGTCGCTCCATCTGACCCTGATTGATCTGGCCTGGGGCACGACCCTGACCAGCGTCTCGGCGCTGGGCGGCTATTTCAGTGCACGGTGGGCCGAACGCCGGTCCGGCCGAACCTCGCGGGGTTAACCTTTTTCTTCCCGCGAGGCGGGCACGAGGTGGCGGTCCTGCGGTGATCGGTTAAAGGGTCAGACGGTTCTAGGTTCAGTCGGGGATCGTTTTGCGCGCTGGCATCAACGCTTTGACGGCGATCTTCGTGATCGGTGTTCTGGCCGGACTGGCGTTGACGCCCGACGGTCGGGCGTGGCTGCGCCGTCCGACGATCCTGCTGGGCGACAGGGCCGCGGCTTCCGCGCCCCCGCCCGCATCCGTCGCAGCGCCTGCCGCAGCTGCGGCCGTGACGGCACCCGTTCCGGCCACCGCCCGCGTGACGCCTCTGAACGCCCGGCTGGCCGAGGGGCCGTTGCACATCGGCGTGTTCGGGGACTCCATGGCCGACGGCCTGTACGCGGGCCTGTACCGCGAGCTGCAGGATGAGCCGAACCTGAAGGTGAGCAAATTCTCGCAGGTATCGACCGGGCTGACCCGCTACGACTATGTGAACATTCAGGCCAGAACCCGGGCGCAGCTGGATGAGAACCCGGTCGATGTGGCGGTCCTGCTGTTCGGCACCAACGACGCCCAGGGTATCGACACCGGCGGCGACATTCACATGTTCGGCACCGAGGGCTGGAAGGCGGCCTACGGCAAGCGGATCGACGATCTGGTCACCCTGCTCCGCAGCCGGGATGTCGCGGTCTATTGGGTCGGCCTGCCGCGGATGAAGCGCGACAGCTTCGATGACAAGATGACGCTGATCAACGGCGTGGTCGAAGCCCGGATGCGGGCTCTGGGCGTGCCCTATATCGGGACCGAGGGCCTGACCTCCAATGCCGGGGGCGGTTATGAGGCCTATCTGCCGACCAGCGGCGGACGCCGGGTCCTGATGCGCGCAGGCGATGGAATTCACATGTCGATGGCCGGCTATCTGCGGATGAGTGCCCCGGTCGCGGCGATGATCAGACGCGACGCCGGACTGGATCGCGCGCCGGCACCGGGTCAGGCCGCCGCGCCGGCCGCAGAGCCCGCCGCCTGATCATGAAACGGCTCGCCGGGGTCCTCGTCGCGGCTGCCCTGGCGTCCGGTGCGGCCGCGCAGGTGCCCTATGGACCGGCGGACATCCCGGCGCCGGGCCGTTCCATCTGTCTCGACGGCCTGTGTCAGCCCGAGGCGCTCAACGGCGTATTCGAAGCCCTGTCGGAGGCGGAAGCCGGTCCGGGTCACGCCCCGGTTCACATTCTCCAGATCGGCGACAGCCACACCGCAGGCGACCGGATCACCGGCAAGTTGCGGGCGGCACTGCAGGGGCGTTTTGGCGATGGTGGCCGCGGGGTCCTTCCGCCCGGCATTCCCTATGTCGGCTATTCGCCCATGGGGGTTGAGGTCACGACGGAAGGCTGGATCGCCACGCTTGCGCCGCTGGTCGGCAACACCGGCTATGTTCGGGCCGGCGTGGGGCTGACGGGGGTGCAGGCGATCACCGTCCAGTCGGGCGGGACCCTGACCATTCGAAGCGACCGCCCTTCGCCCGCTCCCGTGCGCATCGGCCTGTGCGGGGAGGGACCCGGCCGGGTGCAGGTCACGGCCGATGACGAGATCTGGATCGTCACCCTTGATGACGGTCGCTGCACGACCCTGATCGCCAAACCGGACCACCGGCAAATGGTCCTCGAGGCCATGGACGGGACTGTGTCACTGGATGACCTGCGCCTGACCCGCAGTACCCAGGGGGTCGAGCTCTCCAACCTCGGTGTGGTCGGCGCGACGCTCCGGGATCTGGCCTCGCGCGATCAGGCCGTGGTGGCGCGGGAGCTGGCGGCCTGGCAGCCGGCGCTGATCGTACTGGCCTTCGGCACCAATGAGGGGTTCGACGACAGGCTGGACCCGGTAGCCTATGAGGCGTTGCTGCGCGGGCAGATCACGCGGTTGCGGCGGCTGGCACCGGAGGCGTCCCTGATGATCCTGGGCGCGCCGGACGCCCTGCGGAGCGATGTCATCAACGGCTGTAGCGCTGATGGCGGACGCAGCCCTCCGCCGTCGCTGGCGCTGGTGCGCGACGTGCAACACAGGGTCTCAGCCGACATGGGTGTGGCGTTCTGGGACTGGCACGGACGGATGGGTGGCGACTGTTCGGCGGATCGGCTTGCGACCCGGGGCGAGCCCTTGATGTTGCGCGACCGGGTGCATTTCAGTTCGGCCGGCGCTGACTGGATCGGCGGCATGCTCCATGCCGACCTGATGACCGCCTTTGAGGCCTGGGCGGCGCGGCACAGGGGGGACGAATAGATGCTCTTCCCCACGCTCGCCTTCGGCGTCTTCTTCCTGTTCGTATATTTCACCGCCTGGTCGCTGGATCGCGAAAACGGGCGTCGCAAACTGTTCCTGCTGCTGGCCAGCTGGTTCTTCTATGCCCAGTGGGACTGGCGCTTCGTCGCCCTGCTGATCGCCTCGGCGGTGCTGAACTGGGGCATCGGGGCGCTGATCGCACGGCAGCCGGGGGCGAAGAAGGCCTGGCTGGTCGGCCTCGGGGTCGCGGCCAATCTGCTGATCCTCGGCTTCTTCAAATACTACGGCTTCTTCATCGAACAGGCCGGCGACCTGCTCATGCGGTTCGGCTGGGAGCGGGACCTGCCGCTGCTGCAGATCGTCCTGCCGGTCGGGATCTCCTTCTTCACCTTCCAGGGCATCAGCTATGTCGTGGACGTCCATCGCGGCAAGACGCCCCCGGCGAAGAGCCTGCTCGACGTCATGCTGCTGATGAGCTTCTTCCCGCATCTGGTGGCCGGGCCGATCGTGCGGGCCTCGGATCTGCTGCCGCAGTTCGACCGGGTCCCGCGGCTCACGCGGGAGATGGCGACCTATGGTCTGCTGCTGATCGTCTGGGGCCTGTTCAAGAAGACGGTGATCGCGTCGGAACTGTCGGTGAGCCTGGTCGATCCGGTGTTCTTCGACCCGTCTGCCTACTCCGGGTTCGACATCGCAGCGGCGACCTATGGCTATGCGGTTCAGATCTATTGCGACTTCTCGGCCTATTCGGACATGGCCATCGGCCTCGCCGCCCTGCTGGGCTATTCCTTCCCGCGCAATTTCGACCAGCCTTACCGTGCGTCATCGCTGCAGAGCTTCTGGCGACGTTGGCACATCAGCCTGTCCAGCTGGCTGCGGGACTATCTCTATGTGCCGCTGGGTGGCGGACGGAAGGGGCTGGCCTCGTCCTGCGTGAACGTCTTCATCACCATGGTCCTGGGCGGGCTCTGGCACGGGGCGGCCTGGACCTTCCTCGCCTGGGGGGCCCTGCACGGCGGGGTGCAGGTCATCGAGCGGCTGGGCCGGGCGGCCTTCGGCGACCGCAAGGTGGTGCCGACCGTGATCGGGGTGCTGGTCACCTTCCACATCGTCTGCCTCGGCTGGATCCTGTTCCGCGCCGAGAATTTCGAACTGGCCATGGCCATGCTGCAGGGGCTGGGCCGGGTCGGGCCGGTGACGGCGCTGACACCCTTGCTGCTGACCCTGATCGTGGGCGGCCTGGCCATGCACTGGCTGCCGCCGCGCGCCGTCGAGGGCGTGGCCGAGCGGCTGAAGGCGGCACCGTCGGTGACCCTGGGTCTGCTGATCGGGGCGGCCATTCTGCTGGTCGAGGCCGTCCGTCCCGAAGGCGTGGCCCCCTTCATCTATTTCCAGTTCTGAGGCGGCGATGACCGACGAACGCGATCCCCCTGAAATCCCCCTGGAGCCGTTTCAGGTCTACCGGCCGGAATCGCCCTTTCCGCCGCTCCATGAAAGCCTGCCGTCGGGACCGGCCGGGTCCGGCAGCGACTGGAACCAGAACGCCGGTGCCCAGGATCTGGTCGTCGTCCACAAGGCCGGGCGTGAGAACCGTCTGGTGGCCCTGGGGCGGTTCGCCTTTCCGCCCGCCCCACCGCTGGACGACGAAGGCCTCGCCGCCCGCGATCGCCGTTGGGCCGGCCGCACGATCCTGGTCAGTGCGGCCTTCCTGCTCGTGTTCAATGCCGTCTCGCCCCTGAACTGGTCGCGGCAGCAGGCTCCGTCCTGGCTGCAGGGCACGGTCCAGCAGATCTCCGGGGTCTGGGTCGGACAATTGGCGGTCTTCGGGGTCGACATGCCGCGACAGGGCGTGCGCGAAGCCTGGATGGCGGCGCGCGAAATGCGCTTCGCAGGTCAGGAACCGGCGCCGCCCGCGCCTTGACCGAAGCCTTGCCCGGACCCTAGCGTGCCGCAGCCCATCGGGGCCGGTCGTTTGGGGAGTTCATCATGCGTCATCGTCTGCTCGGCCGGGCCCTGCCCGCCTTTGTGCTTCTGGCCGCCCTGGCCGGCCCCGTGCTGGCGCAGGAGGGCCGGACCTATCAGCAGCCGCCGGCCCCGATCGCCGAGATTCTCGACACCCGCCCGACCCCGACACCCAGCCTGTCGCCCGACCGGACCATGCTGGCCCTGTTCGAGCGTGCCAACCTGCCGCCCATCGCCGAAATGGCCGAGCCGATGCTGCGGCTGGCCGGCTACCGGATCAATCCGCGCAACAACGGCCAGGCCAACAGCCGGGTGACCTGGCTGACAGGCCTCAGCTTCCAGCCCGTCGCAGGCGGACCCGCGCAGGCGGTCAGCCTGCCGGCCAATTCACGCTTCCTCTCACCCGGCTGGTCGCCGGACGGCCGCTCGGTGGCCCTGCTGATGGATGCGCTGACCGGGTTGGAGCTGTGGGTCGTGGACGTGGCCAGCGGCAGCGCGCGCAAGCTGACCGACGCCCGGGTCAATGCGGCCAGCGGCGGGGCCTTTGACTGGCTGCCGGACAGTTCGGGTCTGGTCGTCCGGATGACGCCGCAGGGGCGGGGCCCGGCCCCGGACGTCAGCCGTCCGCCTGAAGGCCCGATCGTCGAGGAGAGCTTCGGCCGCACGGCCCCCGCCCGGACCTATCAGGACCTGCTGTCGAACGCCGGGGATGAAGCCCTGTTCGAATACTATTTCACCTCCCAGCTGACCCTGGTCCCGCTGGCAGGGCAGGCGCGCACGCTGGGGACGGCGGCCGTCTATCTGGGGTCGGGCGTCTCGCCGGACGGTCGCTATGTCCTGCAAACCCGGGTGCGTCGGCCCTACAGCTATGTCGTCCCCGCAGCCCTGTTCCCGGCCGATGTTCTGGTGACGGATATGGAGGGCGTGGTCGTGCACCGGGTCGCCGACCTGCCGCTGCGCGACAACATCCCGACGCCGTTCGACTCCGTGGCGCCGGGCCCGCGCTCGGCCCAGTGGCGGGCCGACGCGCCTTCGACCCTGGTCTGGGTCGAGGCCCAGGACGGCGGCGATCCCCGCACCCCGGCCGAGGTGCGCGACCGGGTGTTCACCCTTGAAGCCCCGTTCGATTCTGCACCGACGCCGCTGATCGATCTGAAGGACCGCTTCGCCGGCCTGGTCTGGGGCGATGCCGATACGGCGCTGGTCGTCAGCCGACAGTTCAACAGCCGACGCGAGACCCGCTATCTCGTCGATCCGTCGAACCCCGGACAGGAGCGGGTCCTGCTGGAGCGGAACTATCAGGACCGCTACAACGATCCGGGCTCCCCGGTGACCGAACCCAATGCCAGCGGCTTCCCGGTCATGCGTTTTACCGCCGACCGCACCCGTGTGCTCATGACCGGTGCCGGGGCGACGCGGGCGGGGGAGTATCCCTTCCTGTCGAGCATGGACCTCGTCACCGGCCTGATGGAGCGGATCTGGACCTCGGCGGACGGGGTCTATGAGAGTGTCGTCGGCATCCTCGATGAGGACGGTCGCCGCTTGGTGACTCGGCGGGAGACCCGCAACGATCCGCCCAATCTCTTTGTCCGTGATCTGGACGCCGATGCGACGCCGCTGACCAGCTTCACGGATCCGGCCCCACAGATGGCCGGGGTGACGAAACAGCTGATCAGCTACACCCGCGCCGACGGTGTGCAACTGTCCGGGACGCTGTATCTGCCGGCCGGCTACGACAAGGATCGCGACGGGCCGCTGCCGCTGGTCATGTGGGCCTATCCGGCCGAGTTCACCGACGCCGCCGTGGCGGGTCAGGTGGTCGACACCGCCAATCGCTTCACCCGGCCGGGCGGCATCAGCCACCTGTTCCTGCTGACCCAGGGCTATGCCGTGCTGGACGACCCCTCGATGCCGATCGTCGGCGTCAACGGGGCCGAGCCCAACGACACCTATATCCAGCAGCTGACCGCCAGCGCCGAGGCGGCGGTTGAGGCCGTTGTCGGCATGGGCGTCGCCGACCGCGACCGCATCGCCGTCGGGGGGCACAGCTACGGGGCCTTCATGACCGCCAACCTGCTGGCCCACACCGACCTGTTCCGCACCGGCATCGCCCGGTCGGGGGCCTACAACCGTACCCTGACCCCGTTCGGCTTCCAGGCCGAGCAGCGCACCTACTGGGAGGCCGGCGACACCTATACGGAGATGTCCCCCTTCACCTTCGCCAACCGGGTCAATGAGCCGATCCTGCTGATCCACGGCGAGGCGGACGACAACTCCGGGACCTTCCCGGTCCAGTCAGAGCGGTTCTATGCCGCGCTCAAAGGCAATGGTGCCAATGTCCGCTACGTCGTCCTGCCGCTCGAGGCCCACGGCTACCGGGCGCGGGAGTCGGTCGGCCACACCCAGTGGGAGATGACCCGCTGGCTGGACCGGTATCTGAAGAACGCCGGGCCGCGTTGACGGCTCCCGGACGCAAAACCCGGAATTCGCTGGCGAGGTTACTCGCTCTGCTCGCAGCCGTGAGTGTCCTCCTTCTCCTCGGGGCTATCGGCGTCATCACCTATGATTGCCTTGCGCTGGGGATGTGTCCCTGACGGCGAGGGATGAGACGCCCGCCCCTTGTCATCCCCGACGGAGCGAAGCGGAGATCGGGGACGGTGACGGTGCACACCCTGACCTCTCCCGGACAGCCCGCTTGGGCTGAGCCGGGAGGCAGGCGGACGTCCGTGCGGAATTCCGAAGCGTATGGCTTTCAGACCAGCGTCGGCTCTGAACGACCCGGCGGTGTCTCCGCCGCCCGTCTCCCGGCTCAGCCCAAGCGGGCTGTCCGGGAGCATGGAGAGGTTGGCAGCTTCGTCCCGGCTCTCCGCTTCGCTTCGGCCGGGATGACAAGCGCTACAGCGAAGAGCGCAAGGATCACACCTCGACGATCGGTCCCAGCCCGTCGGCGTCGCGCGCCACGGTGAAGGTCTTCAGCACGCCCGCCTCATAGGGTTTGGCGAACAGGGTCGAGACGGTGCGCAGCTCGGCCTTCACCTGATCGGGCGTCAGGGTCAGGAGGACATAGCCCTTGGCCGACTGGTCGCAGAAGATGACCTCGTCATTGGCCTGCATCAGGGCGGCGCCCAGCGGCATCCGGGGCACGGCGTCGCCGGGCGAGGGGCTTGAGATGGCGCTGGTTCCGAACTCGACGCCCCGGCGTGCGCCCGCCGCGTCCTTCAGTTCGTCGACCCAGAAGGCGTGGCTGTCGCCGGCCAGTACGATGGGCTGGACGCCCGCCTCGGCAAAGGCGGCGTACAGCCGCTCGCGGCCGGCCGGATAGCCGTCCCAGCTGTCGAGATTGAACGGAACGCCCAGCTTGAACAGCTCGATCGACTGGCGGACCTGAGCCCGGACGGCGGCGGGCAGGGTGGCCAGCAGGCCCGCAATCTGCAGCGGATTGGCCATGGTGGTGATGTCGGGACCCTGGACGCGGGCCATGACGACCTGGTTGCCGATCACCTGCCAGGGCTTGCCAGAGGCCCGGGAGGCTTGAAGCGTCGACCGGATCCAGTCGCGCTGACCGTCTCCCAGCAGGTCGCGGGCCGGGTCATTGCGCTTCCTCTGGAAGGCTGCGACGTCGGGACGACCGTCCACGACCGGCATGTCGGTCAGGTAACGCAGCTGTTCGCCGCGCGCGAGCAGACGGGTCTCGACCATCAGTAGGCTGGCCAGGTCGCCGAAGTCGAAGCTGCGGTAGATGGCTTCGGGCGTCAGGCCGCCGGCCGGCTCGCGGATCGGCATCCACTCGAAATAGGCCTTCAGCGCCGCCGCCTTGCGCGTGGCATAGTCGCCCTCGCTGGCCGCCGTGTGGTTTTCGGCGCCCTGGGTCCAGGCGTCATTGGTGACCTCGTGGTCGTCCCAGACGCAGATGAAGGGGGCGCGGGCGTGGGCGGCCTGAAGGTCAGGGTCGGACTTGTACTGGGCGTGGCGGGTCCGGTAGTCGGCCAGGGAAACGATTTCGTGGGCCGGTTCGGGCATCCGGCCCAGCGGTGTCCCCGAGGTCATGCCGTAGTCGTCCGACCCGGCTCCGTATTCATAGATGTAGTCGCCGAGGTGAACGACGGCGTCGACCCGCTCAAGCTTCGAGACGGCGTCCCAGGCGTTGAACAGGCCGCCGGGGTAAAGCTGGCAAGAGGCGACGACCAGAACGACGTCCGGGGTCGGGCCCTCGGGCAGGGTGCGGGCGCGGCCATGCGGCGATCGGGTTTCGCCGGCGGTGAAGGCGTAGCGATACTCCACGCCCGGCTGCAGGCCGGAGACCGGAATCTTGACGGTGAAGTCCCGGTCGGGGCCGGCCTCGACGGTGCCGGAGGCGACCGAAGCCGCGGCATCCCCGTCGCGCCAGACCGACCAGTCCACCCGGACTGCCCGGACCGACGGGTCGGCCGGGGTGACCCGGGTCCAGATCACCATGCCGTCCGGCCGGGGGTCTCCCGATGCGACACCGTGGAGGAAGGCGATGGACGAGGCCTGTCCGGCCGCGGCGGGGGTGGCGACACCCGCCGCACCCGCTCCGAAAAGGCTGAGAAGGTCGCGGCGGTGCAGGGTCATTCAGGGCGTCCTAGTAGCGAACGCTGAGGACGGCACCCCAGGTGCGGGGTTCGCCGGCGATGAAGGTCGGCACACCCAGCGAGTCCCCGGTGTTGCCGGCGTCCTTGATGTATTCCTCGTCCAGCAGATTGTCGCCGAACACCTCAACGCCCCAGTTGGCGTCGGACGGCCGGTAGCGGATCCGCAGGTTCATCAGGCCGTAGCTGTCCTGGACTTCGTCCACGACGGTGTCGGGCACGAAATTGGTGGTCTGCAGGCTGGCGCGATCGTTGTTGTCGTCGAAGAAGGTCTCGGACTGCCAGCTGTAGGTCGGCTGGACCTCGACCATGCCGCC
>Ga0114981_10000119_pt1 | contig 43224 bp, 51 predicted proteins | sample S_140806_MF_Meta_FD_87028 | JGI IMG/M metagenome (GOLD analysis project Ga0114981, IMG submission 87028) | Freshwater microbial communities from Lake Simoncouche, Canada to study carbon cycling - S_140806_MF_MetaG | ecosystem: Environmental > Aquatic > Freshwater > Lake | place: Lake...
TCTTGCATGACCAATGGTCGCGTCGACATGAAACTCAATGCTGCTCCAGGAATGTATTCTGTGCGAATCACAACACCAAATGAAGAAGTTGTTCTTCCATTGAACATTGTGAAGTAAGAATTATCCGAATGAATAAAAAAAGGCAGCGTAACAGTTGCCTTTTTTTATTCATATATCGGTAGCTCCTTTAGAAATTTCCATTGTTGATTTTCAGTATCCATTTCGCAACAGAAATGCTGTCTTCCATTGGTCAACAGAAAGTACTTTGCCGCGATCACGCGATTATATCGTGCGGCTTGATCAAAAACATCCTGAGTGATTCTCACATCTGGTGCTTTGCATTCAACAATGAGTAGCGGTTCTGCGTTTGCATTGTGACAAACTACATCACACCTTCGCAGCAAACCGTTAACTTTTATTTGCTTCTCCAATGCCATCAAGGAAGCCACATATTTTTTCTCCTCCTGAAGCCAACGCACAACGTTTTGTCGCACCCACTCTTCCGGAGTAAGTGTAACCCAACGCTTCCTTACCTCGTCAAAAATCTCCTTAACGAGATCATGTTGACGCAAACGGAACTGATATGCTGGAAAATTGAGATTCATTAAAACTAAAAATCTCCCAAAACTACATTAACATTACAATAATGTGGCAAGAACCAACAACTTCTGTTGATTGGTCGCAGTTTGGCTATCTTTGCCCAGAATAAACCTATGAAAAGCAAAGAAGAAATTGTAGCCAACTGGTTACCACGATACACCGGTATTCCATTGCAGGATTGGGGGAAGTATATTCTCCTGACCAACTTCACCAACTACGTAAAAATATTTGCAGAATGGAACAATGTTCCTGTCTTGGGTGAAGGGCGGCCTATGCAAAGTGCGCACGCGGGAGGTATTTCGATCATCAACTTCGGTATGGGAAGTGCTTCTGCTGCAACCGTGATGGATTTGCTCAGCGCAATTGACCCAAAAGCGGTTCTCTTCCTTGGGAAATGCGGCGGATTGAAAAAGAAGAACAATATTGGTGATCTCATTTTGCCAATTGCCGCAATTAAAGGAGAAGGTACGAGCAACGACTATTTTCCTCCAGAAGTTCCGGCTCTTCCAGCATTCAGTTTGCAAAAAGCAATATCCACCACCATCCGCAACTACGATTGCGACTACTGGACAGGCACAGTTTATACGACGAACCGCCGTGTTTGGGAACACGATGAAGAGTTCAAGGAATATCTTCGAAAAACACGCGCAATGGCCATTGATATGGAAACAGCAACCATATTCACGGTTGGCTTCCACAATGAAATTCCAACTGGGGCAATTCTGCTTGTATCAGACCAACCAATGGTTCCAGAAGGCGTAAAAACAGAAGAAAGCGACAAGAAAGTGACTGCAGATTTTGTAGAGCGCCAACTTAGAATTGGAGTTGATTCATTGAAAGAGCTGATTAATCATGGCCTCACTGTGAAACACTTACAATTCTGAATATTGCTATTGGTGGTATGTTGATAAACTTCTCCTTCATTCATGTAGAGAACTCATAAATTAGCACCACAATATTTCAGTTCGTGGACCACAAGGAAATTATCGGAGATTTAAAGAAAAAGAAATTCAAGCCTGTCTATTTTTTGATGGGTGATGAACCATACTTCATTGATCTGATTTGCGATTACGCTGAGAAAAATATTCTGGACGACATAGAAAAGGAATTCAATCAGTCTGTTCTCTACGGTCGTGATGTTGATGTGCAAACCATTATCAGTGAAGCGAAACGTTACCCGATGATGGCCGATAAGCAAGTGGTCATCGTTAAGGAAGCACAAAACGTCAGAAACATTGAAGATCTCGAAACGTACGTCCAAAACCCTTTGGACTCCACAATTCTTGTAATTTGCTACAAGTACAAGTCGCTAGACAAACGCAAAACTTTTCCAAAGACAGTTGCGAAACATGGAATTCTGTACGAGTCGAAAAAACTGTATGACAATAAAGTTCCCGATTGGATTTCGGGTTACCTCAAGGAAAAAGGATACAGCGCCGGACCAAAAGCGAATCAACTACTGACTGAATTTCTGGGAGCTGATCTTGGGAAAATTGCCAACGAGTTGGATAAACTCATGATCAATCTACCAGCAGGAACAGAAATCACGCCTGATCATATTCAGCAAAACATCGGCATCAGTAAAGACTACAATACGTTTGAATTGAATGACGCGCTTGGCAAAAGAGATATTCTGAAAGCGAATCGTATCGTGAATTATTTCGGATCAAATACGAAGGAGCATCCAATTCCTGTTACCATTTCTTCTTTGTACGGCTACTTCGTGAAAATCATGCAGTATCACTTTCTACAAGACAAATCAAAAGAATCTGCAGCGAAAGCGCTGGGAGTAAATCCATACTTCGTCCAAGACTATATTTCCGCTGCACGTAATTTCAGTGCAGGTCAAGTAAAATCTGTAATTGCAATTTTGAGAGAATTTGATCTACGTTCGAAAGGAGTAGACAACTCAAGCGCCGGAGAATCAGAACTACTGAAAGAGATGGTATATAAAATCCTACATTAGGATAAGCGTCGATTTTCTCTGCGATTTTCTGGATCTACTGCACGATACGAGAATGGTATGTCCATAATCTCAGAGAATGTTTCTCCGTGATCTTTCATCTCCTCATCGTCTGAGTAATATTCCCAAGTAACAGCGACCGCCACTTGTTTCAAGTCTTTAACAATACGCAAATAGTCAAGAAATGCCTTAGAGGAAAGCGTATTCATATACTCCAACCGGAACGTAAAATGAACGGCTTCAGCTTCCTGCGGGTTTAACGTTTGCAGTAAATCCTCGAGGGGTTTATAATGCATGTATGCATTTTCCGGAATACTAACTCCAGAGATATTGATCTCCCAAGTCGTTTCGTTTACCTCTACCAATGGGGTGTGCTTGGTTGGCGCTATTATCATGCTTTGTTAATTATCCGGACAGGCGTTACAAATTTAGCATTCCCTACGTTTTTTCAATGGAGACTTTCCGATATTTGACACATAACATTGTTAATATTATGAATTACTGGTTAGTGAAATCCGAGCCGTTTAAATACTCGTGGGAACAATTCGAAAAAGATGAACATTCGGTATGGGATGGTGTGCGTAATTACGCAGCGCGATTGCACCTTCGCGCAATGAAAAAAGGCGACAAGGTTCTTTTTTACCACAGCAACGAAGGTCTTTCAGTTGTTGGCATTGCCGCAGTCACCAAAACAGCGTATCAAGACCCAACCACTACTGACGATTGGAGTGTTGTCGATCTAAAGCCAGTGAAACGATTGAAGAATCCTGTAACGCTCGCTGCAATAAAAAACGAGCCAACCTTGGCAAACATCGCCTTGATTCGGATCGCAAGATTATCCGTAATTCCGCTTAAAGAACTGGAATACAAGACAATACTTGACATGTCGAAATAATCAAAATCAGCTCACATAACCAGCTAAAGGTTGAATTACACCACCTGTAAATCTTCTGACCGTTATTAAGGACGGAAACCTTACTTTTGCCCGCTATCGCTCAAGACCGTACAATGCGCAAATTTTTACTCTTTTTAGCCACCATGTTGGCAACTGCTTCTGCCGGATTTTCACAAACGGCTACTATTCGTGGTACGGTATACAATGAAAGCAACGGTGAGGCAGTGATTTTCGCTCTCGTATTTCTGGAAGGTACATCCTTAGGTGTTCAAACAGACGTCAACGGATTCTATTCCTTGACAAAAATTCCTGCAGGCACGTACACATTGGTTGCTCAACAAACCAATTTTGAACCTGTAAAAATGCAAGTAACCGTTACCGCGGGACAAATCGTTACGCATAACCTTACAATTACTCCACGAGTAATGAAGGAAGTTGTAATCAAGGGTGACAAAGGCGACAAGATTGAAAATCCGGCTGTAGGTAAAACAACCATGGATCGCAAAGACATTAACCGTGTAGTTGCCGTTGGAGGTGTTGCCGATATCGCACAGTCCGTTCAAGTATTACCTGGAGTAGTAAGCTCAGGAGATCAGGGCGGTCAACTTTACATTCGTGGTGGTACACCTATCCAGAACAAAGTGTTGTTGGATGGAATGATCATCTACAACCCTTTCCACTCTATTGGTTTGTTCTCAGTATTTGACACAGACATCATAAAAAACATGGACGTTTATACTGGAGGATTCAACGCAGAATATGGCGGTCGTGTTTCTTCGGTTATGGATATCACCACCCGCGATGGTAACCGTAAACGCTTTGGAGGGAAAGTGACTGCTTCACCTTTTGGTGCGAAATTGATGATTGAAGGTCCATTGAAACGCATGGATGAAAAAGAAGGTAAAGGATCAATCAGCTACATGCTTTCCGCTAAAAACTCTTATTTGCAACAAACATCAAAGTTGTTGTACAGCTACGTTGATACAAATGGACTTCCATTCAACTTCAACGACTATTACGGAAAGATGTCGTTCAACAGTGTTGGTGGTTCTCGCGTGACAATGTTTGGATTTAATTTCAACGACAGAGTTCGTCGCTACAAAGGTTCTGCAGATTTGGACTGGGACTCATGGGGCTTCGGGAGTAACTTCCAAGTCGTCCCGAACTCTTCAACAACGTTGATCCGCGGTAACTTCGCATATTCACAATACATCGTCACGATGTTGGAGGACAATTACTCTCCACGCACAGATACTGTTGGAGGATTCAACCTCGGATTCAACTTTACGTATTTCCATCGTAAGAATGTGGTGAACTATGGAATCGAAGTGTTGGGATACAAAACCATTTTTGAATTCGAGAATAGTGTACGCAGAACAATTGCGCAGAAAGAAAATACCACAGAATTTGCGGCGTACTTCAAGTACAAGTGGGTTTCAAACAATCTGGCAAAAGATTCATTGAAGAGTCGCTCGTTGGTGTTGGAGCCTGGCTTCCGCATTCACTACTATGCTTCTTTGAATAATGTTTCTCCTGAACCGCGCTTAGCATTTAAGTACAACCTCACTAGTAAGATTCGTTTACGTGGTGCTGCAGGAATGTACTCACAGAACTTGATTGCCGCTACTTCTGACCGTGATGTTGTTAACCTATTCTATGGAATTCTTTCAGGTTCAGACAATCTTCCCAAAACATTTATCAATGAAAATGGCGAAGAAGTTGAAGTAAAACACAAACTCCAAAAGGCGAACCACTTCATCTTTGGGATTGAATGGGATCCTATCGACTCAACGCAGAAATGGGGAAATATTGAATTCACGCTAGAAGGCTATTTGAAGGATTTCCGTCAATTGACCAACATCAATCGTAACAAGTTGTATGAAGACACGCAAGACAATGCAAGTCGTCCTGATATTCTGAAGAAAGATTTCATCATCGAAACAGGGCGTGCCTATGGACTTGACTTCGTGGCGAAATATGAATTCAAACGTCTGTATTTGTGGGCTGTTTATTCTTACGGAGTTGTTACCCGATGGGACGGAATTCAGAATTACCGTCCAAACTTCGACCGCCGTCACAACGTTAACCTGGTGGGGTCATACATTTTTGGAAAAAAGGAAAATTGGGAAGTAGACGTACGTTGGAACTTTGGTACTGGTTTCCCTTTCACACCAACTCAAGGATTCTACGAGAGCGTAAACTTCGACAACATCACCACTGACTACGTTACTGCTAATGGAGATTTAGGTATTCTTTACGGAGACTTGAACTCACACCAGCTACCAACTTATCACCGTCTTGATATCACCATCAAGAAATGGTGGGATTTCAGCGAATTCTCACGCTTGGAGGTTTCAGCAGGATGTACAAATGCGTATAACCGTGAAAACGTGTTCTATTTCGACCGTGTAGCATTCAAGCGTGTAAATCAGTTGCCAATCATGCCTAGTTTGAGCATGAACTACTCATTTTAACTGCGGAAAGTCAGTTATTTGAACTTTCTGATTTTATTTTCTGCAAAAACACTGACAATACAGAGATAAACTGATTGTAGTTCCGTACCTTTGAATCCCGGTTATCAGTCTGTTTTTCGCTATGTCTTCTACTAAGTACATCTTTGTAACCGGGGGTGTTTCCTCGTCATTAGGTAAGGGTATTATCTCAGCTTCACTTGCAAAATTATTGCAGGCACGTGGGTATTCTGCTACAATTCAGAAACTTGATCCTTACATCAATGTGGATCCCGGAACATTGAATCCGTATGAGCATGGTGAATGCTATGTAACAGACGATGGCGCTGAAACCGATCTTGACCTTGGTCACTACGAGCGCTATCTGAATGTAACGACTTCACAAGCGAACAACGTAACAACTGGTAGAATTTACAAGACTGTTATCGAGAAGGAAAGAAGGGGAGATTATCTTGGAAAGACAGTTCAAGTTATTCCACACATTACAGATGAAATTAAGCACCGTGTTCGTCAATTAGGCAACACGGGTCAATATCAAGTCATCATTACCGAAATCGGCGGAACTGTGGGCGATATTGAGTCTTTACCATACATCGAAGCTGTTCGTCAGTTGAAATGGGAAATGCCGAAAGATGTGATCGTCATTCACCTTACGTTAATTCCATTCCTCACTGCTTCTGGTGAGCTGAAGACCAAGCCAACACAACACTCCGTGAAGATGCTTCAAGAGTTCGGAATAACAGCCGATGTCTTAGTATGCCGCACTGAACATTCTTTGAATTCTGAATTGCGCCGCAAATTGGCACTGTTCTGCAATGTCGAGAGTGGTGCAGTGATTGAGGCACGTGATGCACGAAGCATATATGAAGTTCCATTACTCATGGAGAAAGAGCAATTAGACCAAGTGGTTCTTCAGAAATTAGGCTTGCCAGTTGATAAGGAGCCTGATCTCAAGAATTGGAAAGAGTTCGTTCATAAACTCTACAATCCACAGAAAGAAGTCAATATCGGACTAGTAGGAAAATACATTGAGTTAAAAGATTCCTACAAGTCAATTGCGGAAGGGTTTATTCACGCAGGTGTTGCCAATGATTGTAAAGTCAACGTAGAATGGATTCACTCCGAAAGCCTGACTGAGGAAAATGTAAAAGAGAAGTTTGGCGGCCTCGCAGGTATTCTTGTAGCACCTGGTTTCGGACATAGAGGAATTGAAGGCAAGATTGCAGCTATTCGTTTTGCTCGTGAAAACAACGTCCCATTCTTCGGAATTTGTTTGGGAATGCAGTGTGCGGTAATTGAATTCGCACGTAATGTGCTCGGCATGGCTGGTGCACATTCTACAGAAATGGATTCGGCAACAGCATATCCGGTAATAGATTTACTCGAAGGACAAAAGAAGATAACTAACAAAGGCGGTACTATGCGCTTAGGAGCATATCCATGCGAATTAACACCTGGATCTTTAGCTGCTATGGTGTACAATAAGACCGCCATTCAAGAACGCCACCGTCACCGTTATGAATTCAATAACGAGTACCTCCGTGAATTCGAAAAGAATGGCATGGTAGCAACCGGAATTAATCCTGAAGGTGGCTTAGTTGAAATTGTAGAAATTCCATCTCATCCGTATTTCATTGGGGTGCAATTCCATCCAGAGTACAAGAGCACAGTAGAAAACCCGCATCCTTTGTTCGTTGGTTTTGTAAAGGCCGCAATTGAAATTAGCATGCCTGTAGCAGCGCAAAAAGCATAAAAAAGCCTTCCGGGGAACAGAAGGCTCTTGTGCAGGGGTCTAAATTGGGTTTTGAGTGGTACAGGTTTGCCGCCCGTGATCAAATCTTTGTACCAATTTACGCCAGAAAACTGCGACTTGATCAACAGATTAGGCAACGGACGCAGTGATTGATCAAACGGTTAGAAAACCTGGTAAATTAAACGCCCTTTACTGAAATTCTAGGTCTCAGCCAGTATTTCCACCGCATTGTATTCCGACTGTTCGATTTCCACGGCAAAGGCCGAGTAATCGTGCAACAAATCATTCAACATTACGCGCTCAGGCAGAATTTTTGTCTCATGGTGTGAAACTAAATACCGCGAACCCATCTTTCTAATCTCCACAAATGCACGCGGTCCTGTAATCTTGAACCACGATAGCCCGTTGTGATATTTTCTGTAAACAGGATAATTAATTACATCAGTCATAGTTTAAGCAGATAAACTAGTTTCCTTCACTTAGCTTTGCAGTAAAGATAAAATGTGGAAACCTTTCTTGGCAATGTTGCAGAATTTGTTTTACGCCATCAGCAAGATGACGATCGTATTTGCATTGTGCTTCCTGGAAGACGCGCCGGGCTATTTCTCAAGAAAGAAATTGCTTCACGGATTACCAATCCAATTTGGTCCCCAGAAATTATTTCCATTGAAGATCTATTCCTGAAATTATCTGGTTTAGAAAAAATAGACGAAGCCGAGTTACTGTTATCACTATACGAGATCGTTCGCAAGACTCCGGGCCACACCGAAGAACCATTTGATGGATTTTGCAAATGGGCTCCTGCATTGCTTTTAGATTTCAATGATGTGGATGCTTGGCTTGCAGAACCACGCCAGTTATTTAAGAACCTCAGTGAGATAAAAGAGATTGAACATTGGAGTTTAGGGGAGGAACAGCTCACCGATTTCCAAAAAAAATATCTCGTATTCTGGGATCAAATAGCGGGATGGTACAAAGAACTCAGAGAAACAACTCTTCGATCGGGAAAAGGATGGAGTGGATTAATTTATAGAACAGTTGCAGAAAATATCATTCCATTGGTTGACAAATCTCCATGGAATCATTTTGTATTTGCAGGCTTTAACGCGCTGAATACTTCCGAGATAAAACTTTTCGAATCACTTGCCTCAAGTGGGAAAGCAGACATTCTCTGGGATACGGACCGTTATTATCTCGAAGATCCAATTAACGAAGCAGGCAAGTTTCTCAGAAAATACACGGAGTCGCTTTTCAAGAATGACATTCGTCATGGTCGCGAATTTTCGAATATCACCGACCATTTTGCAACACAAGTTAAAGACATTACACTCATTGCAGCAGCCAGAAACGTATCGCAAGCCAGAGCAGTTTCTGGTTATCTAGAACGAGAGGGAAAAGATTTCAATCCAGCAGAAACCGCTGTTGTTCTAGCAGACGAACAATTGTTGATGCCTGTTTTGAATGCAATTCCTACACGCTTCTCCGACGTGAATATTACCATGGGCTATCCACTAAAGAATACGCCCGTGTTTACACTACTGCACATACTTTTTTCGTTGCAAGAAAATGCAGCGCATTTCAAAATCAAAGCGCGCGATGGCCATTTGAAATTCTATCACCACGATGTGATTCGTCTTTTTAGACACCCCTACATTATTGCGTGCGCGCACAAACCAGACCGCCTGTTAAAATGTATTCAAGAAATCGCCAAAGGCAATCATACATTTGTTTCACTTCCACAATTACTAGGATTCTTAAATGATCAATCAGAATTAGGCGTCGAATCTTTGTTTACACCATGGGAAAACGCCAGTGCAGCAATCGAAGGGATTCTGAAGTTCATAGAAAAAATGCGAAATACATTCGCTTTAAATGTGAACGATCATGCACTTGATACCGAATACGTTTACCAACTTCATCTCTCACTTAACAAAGTATCGAACCTTCTTTCACGTTGGCCCAACTTCACAGAAATTTCCGCGTTAAAGAACATCCTCATTCAGATTTTCAGTGCTGGTAGTGTACCATTCTCCGGCGAACCACTGCAGGGATTGCAGATCATGGGAATGCTGGAAACCCGAGCGTTAGATTTCAAGAACATCATCATCATTTCCGCGAATGAAGGAATTCTGCCGGGCGCTGCAAACCGTCATTCGTTCATCATGCACGATCTACGTCACGCGTTCGGGTTACCAATGTACAACGATCGTGAAGCGGTGTCCGGATACCACTTCTATCGTGCACTGCAACGTGCAGAGAACATATGCCTGGTATACAATACAGATCAAGATGCATTCGGCGCGAAGGAAAAAAGTCGTTTCATTACGCAGCTGACCTATGAACTGCCAAAAGTAAATAAACTCGCATCGTTTCACACGATAGTTGCGGGCGCTGAACTACACGCTACTCAGTTTTCCGAATCAATAACTATTCCTTCTTCTGAGGAAGTTGTAAATATCATCCTACAGAAAGCACAAAAAGGATTTTCACCTTCGATGGTGAATAATTTCCGTGAGTGCAAACTTCAATTCTACTTCCGTTATGTCTGCGGACTCTATGATTTAGAGGAGGTAGAAGAATCCGCAGATGCCAATTCGTTAGGAACAATTATTCACAGGATGCTGGAATTACTGTTCACTCCCTACCGAACCAAAATTCTAACTTCAGAAGCGATAAGCGCGATGAAAAGCTTAATCCCGACTGTATGTCGAGAAGCGTTCAAAGAAAATTTCACTTGGGAAGGCGAACAGGACGGAAAGAACTTGCTCGCGGGAAATATGGCGCGTAGATATGTAAGCAAATACCTTGACTTAGAAATTGAACGCATAAAGGAAAATACCAGTCAAAATATCCTAACAACTGTTGTGGCTTTAGAAGAAGATCTAATTGCAAAGGCAGTAGTTGATGGCCACGAAATTATCTTCAAGGGAACTGCAGACAAAATTGAACGAATTGGAGGGAAAGTTCGAATTACAGATTACAAGACAGGTCAAGTCGAACAAAAAGACGTAACAATCAAGGATTGGAGTGAATTCTCAGACAGCACGAAAAAAGGGAAAGCATTCCAATTAATGCTATACGCTTGGATGTATCTCAAAAATGCACCAGAAGGAGAAATTGTTCAACCCGGAATTATTTCATTTCGCAAGTTGAAAAATGGATTTATCAACCTTCAAACTCCGCAAGGCAAATACATTACCTCGTCAAACCTTTCCCATTTCGAGGATACACTCTTTGCGATTACCCAACAACTAATTTCCACCAAAACAAATTTTGACCAAACAACGAATTCTCAATCCTGCAAAATGTGTGCATTCAAATCCATTTGCCGAAGAGAATCCGACTACTAATTGACGATTGTTTTCACAAGCACAACATTATGAGCTATTCTTCGCTTGAACAATGCCTGCTGGATCTGGAACGCAACAAAATGTTGATTCGCGTGAAGGAAGAAGTAGATGCGAATCTGGAAATGGCAGCAATACACATGCGCGTATCTGAAGCGGGTGGCCCTGCGTTGCTTTTTGAAAACATAAAAGGAACAAAATTCAGAGCTGCTTCGAATATATTCGGAACGAAAGAGCGTGCTGCATTTATTTTTCGCGATGGCATCAAAAAAGTGCAGCGCATGGTAGAAGTGAAATCTGATCCCGCTGCAATACTTAAGAAGCCATTTCGAAACCTAGATGTTCCATTCACTGCGTTAAAGGCATTACCTAAAAAAACAAATTTCCCTTCGGTTTGCGCTCACGAAACCACTATCAACAAATTGCCTTTGATCAAACACTGGCCCATGGACGGAGGCGCTTTTGTAACCTTACCGATAGTTTACACAGAAGATATTGATGCCCCAGGCGTGATGAATTCAAACATAGGAATGTACCGGATTCAATTAAGCGGAAACGACTATGTAATGAATAAGGAAATCGGTTTACATTATCAATTGCACCGCGGTATCGGAATACACCAATCAAAAGCTCATGCCAAAGGACAACCATTGCGCGTTTCAGTTATTGTTGGTGGCCCGCCTTCGTTAACGTTCGGAGCGGTAATGCCATTGCCCGAAGGACTTTCGGAACTTACATTCGCCGGCGTATTGGGCAATAGAAGAATTCGCTATGCACAGCGCGATGGATTTTCATTTGCAAGTGACGCCGATTTCGTAATTACAGGAGAAGTATTTACTGGAGAAAACAAACCTGAAGGCCCCTTCGGAGATCATCTTGGTTACTATAGCCTGAAACATGATTTCCCGGTCATGCGCATTCACAAAGTATGGCATCGTGAAAATGCAATCTGGCCATTCACAGTAGTTGGTCGTCCTCCACAGGAAGATTCAATTTTCGGATGGCTCGTTCACGAGCTTACTGGGTCTGCGATGGAAGATGAAATTCCCGGAATAAAAGCGGTTCATGCAGTAGACGGATCAGGAGTACATCCGTTGTTACTCGCAATCGGAAGTGAAAGATATACGCCTTACATCAAAGAAAGAAAGCCAGCAGAGATTTTAACCATTGCGAATAGAATACTTGGAACTGGACAACTTTCGCTTGCTAAATTTCTTTTCATCTCTGCGCACGAAGACAATCCTTCATTAGACATTCACAATATTCCTGCTTTCTTTAGTCACATTTTTGAGCGACTCGATTTCACTCGCGATCTGCATTTCCAAACCAAAACAACCATTGACACTCTTGACTATAGTGGCTCTGGATTAAATGAAGGGTCAAAAGTTGTTTTTGCAGCAGCAGGAGAAAAGAAAAGACAGTTGGCAAATGAACTTCCTGAACTAAATCTTCCGGATGGATTCCACTCAATTCGAATGGTAATGCCTGGAGTATTGGCTTTATCCGCTCCAAAATACACTACTGCAGAAAAAGCAAATGCAGAGATGCAATTACTGAGTGATGTGATGAGGACACAATTGCACAAGTTGTTGGGATGCGCATTCATTACCATCTGCGATGACGCTGCTTTCGTTTCTGCGAACCTTGACAATTGGGTGTGGGTCACCTTCACGCGAAATAATCCAGCTAACGACTTGTATGGAGTAGATTCTTTTGTAACCAATAAACACTGGGGTTGCAATGGTCCCGTGCTGGCCGACTCAAGAATCAAACCGCATCACGCACCGCCGCTGGTCAAAGATGAGTCTATAGAGCGAAAAATAGACCGTTTATTTGTTAAAAATGCCTCATTGGGCGATATACTCTGACACTTTTCAGAGTAAATTACGTTACACAGAATATTCTCTTAATTCGCCATTATGCGCTTGAGCACCTTCCGTATTTTGCTTGCCCTACTTTTTGCGTCTCCCGTATATGCGCAAATCCAAGTAAAATCACTACAGCCACGTGGAAACGTTCCTGCGTTCTTTCATGATCCCTCACAAATTGGAGTTGATCAACAAATCGAAAATCGCAAGCGTTCCGGAAATCCTATGGATGCAAAGGAAGAGCAGTTCACGCGAGAGATGAGTTATTACGCGCAGCAACGCACAATGACAGGCATGGTGCTCTTTAACGATTCACTGAGTAACTACGTAGCCAAGGTTGCAGGAGTGCTTCTTCGAGAAGACACCGCGCTACTCCATCATCTTCACTTTTATGTTTACAAAGACCCTTCGTTGAATGCATTCACCTCTGCAACAGGAACCATACTCGTTACGGTAGGATTATTAGCACAATTAGAAAATGAAGCACAACTTGCTTTTATTCTTGCGCATGAAATCACGCACTACCAGCAACAGCACATGTTGAAAGGATTTCTTAATCGCGAAGAACTAAAAGAAAAGCAAGGAACGTCGTACAACTGGTCACAATCGTATTATTCATACAACCAAGAACAAGAATTAGAAGCAGATCGATTAGGATTTGAATTGTATACTAAATCGCCCTATGCCATAAGCGATGCAAAACGTTCCTTCGATATTTTAGAATATTCCGATCTTCCTTTCGATGATGTTCCATTTGATACACTCTTCTTCAACAAAGACTACATGAAAGTACCTGTAGGGTATTACAAGAAAGAAGTAGATCCTATTTACACAGACGACAACTACGAAGACAGAAGCAGCACACACCCGAACGTTCGTAAAAGACGAATGGCGTTGCTCGCTACAATGGATAGCGTTTCAGAAACAGGGAGATTACATTTTGTCGTTTCAAAAGATGAATTCCTCAATGTACGCGAGAACGCGCGTTATGAAATGTGTCGCTTGCTAATGGCATTGCGTGAATACCCTGCAGCAATTTATGGCTCATTCATGATGTTGCAAAAACACCCGAATGATCTCGAACTAAAAAAAATAATTGGTTATTCACTCTTCAATCTTGCAGCATACAAACAAGGCGGCGGTGGAGCATTTCCTTTCTGGGGATACTACTGGAGAAGCGGATCACGCTATGGAGCATTGAACAGAAATTCATTTTATAGCACGCCGAACTTTGAAGACTATCCGGGGCAACAACAACAAGTCTATCACCTATTTGGTAAAATGGAACCGGATGAAATTACAGTCATGGCATTATCATACAACTGGTACGTATTACGTGAAGATAAATCCGACTCATTGCAATCGCGCTTGTGTGATAGTCTGTTTTCAATGCTGGTGAATAAGCAGAATCTACACAGAACGTACTTCTCAAGTATCACACCCTCTCAGGCGCAAGAAGAACTGCGTCAGGATTCTATTCAGAAAGCGAATGAAACAGGAGAAACAGGAGAATCGAAATACTCGCGCTTAGACAAATTCCGATTGACTTCAGAGAAAGAGCGTTTCATAAAGTTTGCATTTGTTGAACTACTGAAAGATTCATTGTTCGTGCAACGCTTCGATTATTACACTGCAACACGACGAAGCCTTAGCGGATCGCGCAATTCCACTTATTACAATGAAACAAAAGAGGAGCGTGATAAACGTTTGGCAGATGAGAAAAAATATGGTGCAGGAGTCAGTAAAGTAATCGTAGTGAATCCGGATTACAGCTACTATCACGAACCGGATCGGAAGGATGATCCTGAACAGGAATATCCGAAGAGCGAACAAGGTCAATTGCAATTGTGCACCATTGTAGATCAAGCAGCACAAAGCGAGGGTGTAAACGCCATTGTACTTTCACCATTTTTAATGGATAGTCTGGATGGAGACACTTTTTCTGATTACGCTATGCTCAACGAATGGTTCTTTGAACGCATGCAATATGGAACTAGCGCATATGCAACGAACCTGGGAAACAAAGCAGAAATTGACTCCTTGATTGCGAGATATGGAACACCTTATGTGATGTTTACCAATGTAGAAGCGTCGTACCTTAAGCGCGTTCAACACCCTGTTTGGTTCGCCATCTCCTGCGTAGCATTTGTACCAATTATCTATGCGTTCATACCACGACATGTGTTTTACTATGACGCAGTTGTCCTTGATCTACGCACCGGTGAAGTTGTACAAATGGAAGACAAAAAGAAAAAGCGTGGAAAAGAGAAAGAGCATACGCACGCTTTTTACAAGGCGTTCTTCAATAAATTGAAAAGACCATTACGACCAGCAGAACAAAAACCTGTTGCACCAGCAGGACTGCGCGACTGATAAATTTGTAGGAGCAATGGCGTTGCGAATAAGCTTCAAATAGCACAAATAGTTATTTTTATCAAATGCAGTCGCCAACATCTTCCCGCAGTATTCGGAAAATAATTTTTGCTTCATCAGCAGGAACCGTAATTGAATGGTATGATTTCTACATATTCGGAAGTCTTGCGGCAATAATTTCAACTCAATTTTTTCCGAAAGAAAATCCTGCCGCAGGATTCCTTGCTACACTCGCAGCATTTGGAGTTGGATTTGTAATACGCCCATTCGGCGCAATAGTTTTTGGACGACTGGGCGACTTGGTTGGAAGAAAATACACTTTCTTACTCACATTGCTCATCATGGGCGGGTCAACGTTCGCCATTGGAATTATACCCGGATATGACACCATTGGAGTTGCCGCTCCGATAATTGTCTTTGTACTTCGAGCATTGCAAGGACTCGCGCTTGGAGGCGAATACGGAGGAGCAACAACGTATGTAGCAGAACACGCGCCTGAAGGAAAAAAAGGATTCTACACCAGCTTCATTCAAACAACTGCAACACTCGGACTGTTCATCTCTATCGGAGTCATACTCGCATGCAAATCGCTCCTCGGTGATGCAGCATTCAAAGAGTGGGGCTGGCGAATTCCGTTCATTCTTTCTTCGCTACTTGTCGCAATTTCGTTTTTCATTCGGCGAAAAATGGAAGAGTCACCCGAATTTGCAGCGCTCAAAAAGGAAGGTAAACTCTCTAAAAATCCGTTGAAAGAAAGTTTTGGCAAGTGGAGCAACTTAAAATGGGTGCTTATTGCGTTGTTTGGTGTTACAGCCGGACAAGGTGTGGTATGGTACACCGGACAATTCTACGCATTGAATTTTTGCACGAACACACTTCATATCGAATCAACTCAAGTGCAAAAAATGTTCCTAGTTGTATTGTTAATAGGAACACCGCTGTTCATTTTCTTTGCATGGCTCTCAGACAGAATAGGAAGAAAATGGATTATGCTCTCCGGAATTGCGCTAGGCGCTCTATTCTACATTCCTATTTACAAAGCAATTGCTGCGCAGGCAGATTCCACTAACGCATGGGAATGGACACTTGAAAAACCGACAGAGGACATCCAAGTACGAAAACCTAATGGAGATTCCACGTCATCCAAATTCTTGCAATTTACACATGGCGCCCGCATAGAATGGAAAGGAGAAAAAAAGGCAGGCGATGAAAAGTGGACAATGACAAAAACAGTAACGCTTCCTCAAAGGAACCTAGTCATTATCGGACTCTTGGTTTTAGTACAACTGATATTTGTAACAATGGCTTACGGACCAATTGCCGCATTTCTCGTAGAGTTATTCCCAACAAATATCAGGTATACGTCCATGTCACTCCCCTATCACATTGGCAATGGAGTGTTCGGAGGACTTACTCCGCTAATTGCAGAATCGTTGGTGTTAAGAACGGGAAATATTTTTTCAGGACTGTATTATCCGATAATTGTTGCAGCGAGTACAGTGGTGATAGGAATATTCTTTATTCGCAACAAAAAAACGTTGTGACGAGTGAATTGAATTAGAGAATAATACCAACACCAAAAAATACAGAGAAATAATCTTTGTACTGAAGTCGCTTCTGCATGTAAGAGGCTTCTCCGCCAGAAATATATCCGGTACCCTCTTTTTCCAAGCCAAACGTGTATATAGGGCTACCGAAGCGAACTCCTGCGTTAGCAACTACTCGATCCCAAAATATTCCTTGCGAACCCAGTCCGATTGATGCGGAAACAGTTTTACTGCTAACAATTACAGGCACCAATGGGCGAAATGTTTCGTATGAAACATTGTATTGATCCGCATGGTAATTCAATGATATGTCAATGAATTTTCCTATCGGAGCAAGTCCACCCTTCTTCTTTCTGAATTTGCGATAAGTCAATCCCAACTGATAGCCCTTTATTTTTCCACTATCAGACAACTCTTCATTGTATCTATTGTGAGCGCCTAAAGAATAGATATTGTAAGACAATCCTACCTGTGAAAATCGGCCGGTTACAAAATGAATGTTCGCACCGTATTGCAAATTGTAAGAAAGAAGAATATCTCTAACCGAAGAGTAATTCGGGCTGTACGAACCTTCAGCGCAAACTATTATTCTTTTACCAAGATATCCGCCTTTAATCGGAGGAGTTGCGTGAATCATGAATGCACATAAGCACAATGCTAATATGATGAAATTTCTCATGGCTAATCTTTTTTAGGAGATGCAAGCATTCGCATCATATCATACATCTGCAACTTGAGTCGCGCATTAGTTGCCTTTTGATTGGTAATCTCGCGCTGGACGGCCCACACCATTTTACCGGTGATAATATCATAGCAAACTGCGACAAAATAAACATCCTCACGTGGCGTGAATAACCGATATGCAGTGAATGGAGCCAGCGGTACAAATGCCATACTCAATGCACGTACTACCTTGCCACCTCGCGGACTTCGGCTTGTGTAATAGGCGCTCCACACAAAATATCGAGTGCCGTATTTCTCCGCCATTTTTTTCATTTGTTCTTGCTGCACCGGAAGCGGATCATTCTCCTTGAAATTACCTTTTTGTGCAAACCAATCGCTCATGATCATCAAATCATTGAACTTGTCAACGTTGCTGGAATCCATATTCTCCGGGTCAAGAATGTCGCACGTAATTCCAATATCACTCGCACTTTCTGTCATTGCGTGCATCATTGCAAATCGACCATTGATAGACTTACGTACATCCAGATCTCCATTGTCTATTCGTGAATCGTACGTTTGATAAATTGGATTTACGAAAACGACTTTTTGCAATCCTTGCGGACCATATAACCCTTCCGTTCTTTCATCCTTCGCCTTCTTTCGTTCTTTAGCTGACATAAATTCCTCAGCATCATCGACAATTTCGAGACTGTCGGCATAATTCATAGCGCGACGGAACATTTCTGTGAATGTAGTATCCTTCAATTCATCAATAAAAATAAACTCCCAATACTTCACACCTTGAAGCGAATCTTCATGCATATTATCAAGAACTACCTGAAAGCGCGCTTCAGGAGTATTGCTCTTTACTTTTTTTATAAGCGCCGTGTCGGACAGAACTTTATTTCCAATCAAAACGAACAAACTATCATTCTTAGAGAAATCCTTGAGTCGAACATCATTCTCAACGGTAAGCTGCCTAAATAATGCCTCACACCAGAAAGTAATGTCTGCATCCTCTGGAAATTTCTTGTGAACTCCCCATGCATATTTAGCAGCAGCGACATTCCAACCGTCACGATCTGTTTTTCCAACAAAAGAAGTTGTACGTTCCATTTCCCCAGTTGGCCTGTCATCATCGCTACCAACAACTCCTCCAGAGAATAAAGCATCCAATAGCTCCTGCAGATTCTCATATGAAAATGCTGTATTTTTTTTAATCGTTACTGCATAAATTGAGCGCACCATTTCCTTCTCCAAATAAAAATTGCCAGGATACGTTTTCTGCACCGATTGATTGATATAAATCGACTCTGCATAATCTCCCTCGTTCGCCCATAAAGCAGTTTCTTCAAATCGCGCCATCATCTTCACACGATAAAACATCGATTCCGAAACAAGAAACTTCGCTCCGAGCGTATCACCTTCCAGCTTGCCAAAACGCTTCCTGATATTTTTTCTTCGCTTGTAAACGGAGGGATGCGTCGATAAGTCATTATCCTCTTCTGCGTCATCTATACGATAGCGCTTGATGGTGTCAGTATAATACTCAGAAGGGAAAACAAAATTCGGTGCTTCAAAAAGTGTCTTACTGAATAAAGTATCAGTGAATGGGAAGTCTGCCATTGATAATATATCAAACGCTCCCATTGCCGCACGAGGATCGTAGTTGGAAGCAACAAGCATATCAAATCCTTCTTCATCAGCTTGGGTTTCTTGATTTCGCGCATAACTGTGCTTCTTCAAGTACCGATTCTCGAAAGTAGTGGCTGCATACTGACCATCTCCCTTCTGCATCTGCACGCCTTCAATATAACCGGTGAGTACGTGACGACGCTTGTAATGCACAATTTCATGTGCCAAAACATAAGCCAATTCCGCTTCGTTATGCAAACGGGTAAGCAATCCGATTGTGACAAAAATAGATCCTCTGTCAGTTGCAAATGCGTTCACTGCAGCAGAGCGAAGTATATAGATATTGATTTGCGCCCGAGTAACGGGGTCATTCGCCAGCAAAGAATCTGCCACACGATTTACATACATTCCCATCGAATCACCAACCATGATGGTTCCGCTATGCAGAATCTGATCTACTTGATAATTGGTTTGCAGATAAAAGTTATCCTCGGCTTTTTGCAACTCTTCACTCTGGCCGGTATTAATCTTGGCTTTGGAGTGCTCATACTTCTCCGTTGTAGTTTGTAACACGTCCTGAGGTAAATCTCCGCTGGAACGAGCCGGCTGATAGTTGTCCATATTCGGGACCTGCTGCGCCATCACTAAAAACGGAAGCAGAAGCCACAAGGATGCGGCGAAGAATCGTTTTACCATAGTTTTCAAAGTTAAGATAGTAACTCACTTAATGGTAATACTCCCTAACCAAAAAAGTCACAAGGAACTCTAAATTTTCCTCGAACTAGAAACCGTATGGTTTCCCCTTCTTAAAATACGCTGACAAGGAAAGAATTGATTATTTGTAATCGTGAATCGGAAACCAAATTCAAACCTTCATCTGGAGAAGCTATCGTTACCCTTGTAAATATTTACATTATGTAAATCGAGTAACAAGTGGCACAATCCGCGTGCTCTTCACTTAGTTTCAGGGTTCTTTTCGTTCAGTACAATCTCGCCACATCTTGTCCGACCTAAAATCGATTCACAAAAGAATTGATGCAATCAGAACAACATCAGACAGAGCCGTTTATTGTACTCTCACAGCGACTTGCTCTGATGTTACGGTGGAATGATTCGCGCAAGTAAAATAGTAAGTTCCCGGCGCAGTAAATGTGTACGTATAGTCCTCGCCAGTACGAATATTACTGCTCGTAAACAATGCGCCAGTTACAGTATGCGTTGGATTACCTTTATTAATGAAATGGACAGTTGTTCCAACAGCAACCTGCAATTGCGACGGACGGAAGAGTTGATACTCCAGCCAGACTTCATTCACACCAGGTGTACCAGGATCTTCTTTCTGACAAGAAGAACTCAAAAGCACTCCAAAAACGGCAACAATCACCAAGTGAAATTTCATTCCTAGCAGATGTTTCTCAAATATATGACTTTGCATTGCGATTTAATCAAAACTTCATTCTCATTTCCTCTTTATCTACATCCAACAAAAAAACTCACCCGTTTTCACAAGTGAGTTTCCTACTTCATTTTCGTAGCAGTTATCAGACCCGGTAGCCGTGCTTTTCGCGAGACATACCAAGGGATGGCAACTACGCTACAGGCAATCCAATCTTCTTCTTAATTCCTTCAGTTGTAATCGACCCTGGGCGCTCAATAGGCGATCCTAACGCGCGATCCCAGATCAAAGAGGACAACACCCCAAGTGAACGCGAAACACCGAACAGAACTGTATAGAAATCGAATTCCTTGATACCGAAATGCATGAGCAACGCACCGGAATGCGCATCAACGTTTGGCCAAGGATTTTTAATCTTACCGGTCGACTCCAAAATCGGTGGAGCAACTTTGTAAATCATCTGTACAATTTCACAAAGTGAATCAACTCCTTTTGGTTCCTTGATGTAACGTGCGTAAAAGTCCTGCTGCGCAGCAAATCGCGGATCTGTTTTGCGCAACACTGCGTGTCCGTATCCGGGAACAACGCGGCCATCAGCCAATGTCTTGTGGATGTAATCTTCAATCTGTTTTTCGCTTGGTAATTCAGCACCAATCTCTTCACGCATGTTGAGAATCCATGCAATTACTTCCTGATTCGCTAACCCGTGCAAAGGACCTGCCAAGCCATTCATTCCTGCAGCAAATGCAAGATATGGATCGCTCAACGCAGAACCAACAAGGTGAGTAGTATGCGCGCTTACGTTTCCGCCTTCATGATCAGCATGAATTGTCATATACAAACGCATCAAACGTTTTACATCAAATTCATCATACCCCATCATGTGGGCAATGTTCGCCGCCCAATCCAATTTAGGATCAGGTTCGATGTGTTCGTTGTTCTTGTATTTCTTCCTGTAGATGTATGCTGCAACGCGCGGCAAACGTGCAATTAGGTTCATTGAATCTTCATACACATAATCCCAATACTCCTTCTTGCTGATTCCTTCACGATATGCTTTTGCAAATAGTGATTCAGTTTGCATAGCCATAACTGCAATGCTGAACATGGTCATCGGATGCGTTGATGCAGGAAGTTTTTCGAGTGTATCGAAAACGTGTTTAGGAACAATGGCACGACGCGCCCAGTTGTTGCTGATATCATAAACTTCCTCCTTCGTAGGAAGATCTCCAGTAAGCATCAAATAGAAAATTCCTTCTGGCAACGGCTCAGTGCCATTTGGAGCCTTAGGCAGTTTTTCGCGCAACTCAGGAATACCATATCCGCGAAAACGAATTCCCTCTTCAGGATCCAACTTCGATGTCTCTGTTACAAGACCGGTAATTCCTTTCATTCCTTGGTATACCTGCGCTACCGTGTATTCACCAAGTTTTTTCTCTCCATGTTCTTTGATGATTGCCTTTACTTCAGCTGCCATCGGTTTCGCCTTCGCGTAAAATTTCTCCTTGAGCGTATCCATATCGTTTGCTTGTTGTGTGCCTATTGCCGCAATGCATTTTCATGCGGAATGCCTCTAAATTAATAAGAATTCAGGCGTGGAAATGAAGTGATGAAAAATAATTAATCGTTGTGCATTCATGCGGATCATTTGCGCTCGCTTCCATTATCAAAACCTTCAAAAAAAACCGGACTGTTTCTGCAGACCGGCTTTCATTATTCTTAAGGAACAAACTTAAAGGCTTTGCCCAAATACCGCGCTGATCCACCTAACTGCTCTTCAATTCGAAGTAGCTGGTTATACTTCGCCACACGATCTGTACGAGAAGGTGCACCAGTCTTAATCTGCCCGCAACTTAATGCTACCGCTAGATCTGCAATTGTTGTGTCTTCAGTTTCACCAGAACGATGACTCATTACACTTGTATAAGCATTGTTTTGTGCCATCTGAACCGCATCAATCGTTTCAGTCAATGTACCAATTTGATTAACCTTAACCAGTATCGAATTGGCAACCCCTTGTTCAATTCCCTGTGCAAGACGTTCCGTGTTCGTTACAAACAGATCATCTCCTACAAGCTGTGTTGTATCGCCAATTGTATTGGTAAGATTAGCCCAGCCTTTCCAATCGTCTTCTCCTAATCCATCTTCAATAGAGAGAATAGGATACTTCTTAGCCCAATCAGCCCAGAATGCCACCATCTCTTCACTGCTCAATACTTTTCCGTCTGATTTCTTGAATGTATAGATGTTCGTTTTCGGATCGTAAAATTCAGTAGCAGCGGCATCCATAGCAATGAAAATATCGTCTCCCGGCTTATAACCTGCTGTTTCTATTGCACGCAATACGTACTCAATCGCTTCTTGATTGTTCTTGATGTTCGGAGCGAATCCACCTTCATCTCCTACGTTAGTTGAAAGACATTTGTCTTTCAACACTTTTCTAAGTGTGTGAAATACTTCTGTCCCCATGCGCAGTGCGTCACTGAAACTTTCCGCACCCACAGGCATAATCATGAACTCTTGGAAATCAATTCCATTGTCAGCGTGTGCTCCACCATTAAGAATGTTCATCATTGGAATCGGAAGCAACATCGAGTTAACTCCACCAACGTAACGATAGAGTGGTTGACCCGCCTCAAGTGCTGCAGCCTTAGCTACTGCAAGTGAAACACCCAATATAGCGTTCGCACCAAGGTTAGCTTTATTCGGCGTGCCATCAAGCGCAATCATCTTCGCATCAATTACTGCCTGATCAAAAATGTATGATCCTTTCAGCTCTTCTAGAATGGTGGTATTGATATTCTGAACAGCTTTTTGTACACCTTTCCCTACGTAAACTTTCTTATCGCCATCGCGCAATTCAACAGCCTCATGTGCACCGGTTGATGCTCCTGATGGAACAGCAGCACGACCGAGAACGCCATTTGAAGTAATTACATCAACTTCAACAGTTGGATTGCCACGTGAATCCAGAATCTGTCTTGCTTGAATGGAAGAAATAAAACTCATTAGAAATATAGTTTGCGACGAATCGAAGTAGATTAAACTATGCGTTTACCGGCTTCTTTACAGAATTCATCAGGTTTACGAAATCATCAAACAAATAACGTGCATCCAACGGTCCCGGGCTTGCTTCCGGATGGTATTGAACACAGAATACTTTTTTGGTTCTATGACGAAGACCTTCAATAGTCTTATCATTGAGATTCACGTGCGTCACCTCAATTTCAGCATTCTTAGCAGCTTCTTCTATACTTACTGCAAAACCGTGATTTTGGGAAGTAATTTCTGATTTCCCAGTGATAAGATTCTTTACAGGATGATTAATCCCGCGGTGACCGATCTTCGTCTTGTAAGTACTCAGCCCGAAACTTTGGGCAATGATTTGATGACCCAAACAAATTCCAAACACAGGGATATTTGATGCAATCAGTTGTTTTACTAACTCAGTTTCCGCGGTCATCACACCCGGATCTCCAGGGCCATTAGAGATCATTATCCCGTCAGGATTCCAACTGAGGATTTCCTGAGCGGTACTCTTCATTGGAAACACTTTTACAAAGTTTCCTCGCTCTGTCAGGCAGCGAACAATATTTTTCTTCACACCGAGATCAAGTAGTGCCACCTTTCTTGGTGAAGCAGGATCTCCTGAGGTGTAGGCCTCTTTCGTAGAAACTTTAGAAGAGAGCTCAAGTCCAGCCATTGAAGGCACCTTGCTCAACTGCTTCTTCAGTGATTCTATGTCAAGATTCTCACTAGAGATAATAGCATTCATCGCACCAGCATCACGAATATGACGCACAATGGCGCGCGTATCAACTTCGCAAATTCCAACAACGCCTTCTTCAACAAAATACTCCTTAATGGATTTGTCTGCTTGCGCTCTCGAATACACTTCAGAGAACTTCTTGCAAACAAGTCCGGAAATCTTGATTGAATCCGATTCCACTTCAGTATTCTTGATTCCATAGTTACCAATATGAACATTGGTTGCTACTAGAATCTGACCAAAGTAAGATGGGTCGGTAAAAATCTCCTGATAACCGCTCATTCCGGTATTGAAACATATTTCTCCGGTTGTAGTGCCAATAGCACCTGCGGCTTTACCATAAAAAACCGTTCCGTCTTCAAGTAACAACACGGCCGGGGCCAGAGAAGTGTACTTGGGCTTATGTGATCTTGATTCCTTTTCTTCCACGAAGTATCCAGTTTTATTAATAAAGAAAAAGGGACACGGTAAAATTACCGCATCCCTTTTTTGTGTTGAAATCAACTTGCTGACAACTTATTCACTTTTCGGCTCTTCTGCAGGGTTTGAAGTGGTGTCATCCGCCTTTTTCGTTTTAGCACGACTACGACGGGTTGTTTTTGGTTTCTTAGCTTCTGACTTAGCATTCAACAACAAGTCATTGAAATCTACTAATTCAATCAAGCACATATCAGCACCATCATCACGACGTTTAGCGGTAGGTGATGAGCTTACTGTAAGACTGTAGCGAATGATGCGTGTGTATCCACCAGGACGTGTAGCAACCTTCGGTCCAACCTCTTTGAAGAGCTCAGTAACTGCTTCTTTATTTTGAAGGTAACTGAACACTTGACGACGATTGTGCTGGCTGTCAGTCTTCGAACGAGTAATAATTGGCTCAACGTACACGCGAAGCGCTTTTGCTTTCGCAAGTGTAGTGTTTATACGCTTGTTCATGATCAGCGATGCCGCCATGTTCGACATTAGAGCATGACGGTGTGCAGTCGTGCGCTTAAGGTTGTTGATTTTATCTCCGTGTCTCATTTCATTTATGATTTACGATCTGCTAACTAACACTTGCAAACCGCGAATATTGTTCATTCATTTTCCTCTACCGCAGTGTAAAATTCATAGCACGCGGAGCCGAGGGTTGGCAATTAATCTCTGTCCAATTTGTACTTCGCTACATTCATACCGAAGTTCAATCCTTTGCTTGCAACAAGCTCTTCAAGTTCAGTAAGTGATTTCTTACCGAAGTTGCGGAACTTCAAGAGGTCATTCTTATTGAATGAAACCAAGTCGCCAAGAGTTTCAACGTCTGCAGCCTTAAGACAATTCAACGCGCGTACAGAAAGATCCATGTCAACGAGTTTCGTCTTCAACAACTGACGCATGTGTAATGAATCTTCATCAAACTCTTCAGAAGATGCTTTCTCTACAGTGTCAAGAGTGATCTTGTCATCAGAGAACAACATGAAGTGATGAATAAGGATTTTAGCTGCCTCTTTCAAAGCTTCTTTCGGGTGAATTGACCCATCAGTTACGATCTCAACAACAAGTTTCTCGTAATCTGTTTTTTGCTCCACACGATAGTTCTCTACAGAGAATTTCACGTTACGAATTGGAGTGTAAATTGCGTCGATTGGAATCAATCCGATCGGTGCGTTTACAGGCTTATTCTCTTCAGAAGGAACGTATCCGCGACCTTTTTCAATCGTGATCTCAATTTTGAGTTTTACGCTTGCTTCCATATTGCAGATCACGAAATCAGGATTTAAAACCTGAAACCCTGAAGTGAATTTACCGATATCTCCGGCAGTAAGCTGAGTTTTTCCTGTAATGTTTACAGTAACTTTCTCGCTGTCTGAGGTTTCAATTTGACGCTTGAAACGGATCTGTTTGAAGTTAAGAACCATTTCAGTTACGTCTTCCATTACACCCTTGATAGTGGAAAATTCGTGATCAACACCTTCAATCCGGATAGTTGTAATCGCATAACCTTCCAATGAAGAAAGGAGGATACGACGAAGTGCGTTTCCGATGGTGATACCATAACCAGGCTCGAGAGGGCGGAACTCGAAAAGTCCGTCAGTTTCACTCGACTGAATCATGATCACCTTATCTGGTTTCTGGAATGCAAGGATACCCATAGTGATATTTAGAGTTTGTTGTTGTTTAACTTAAATTAAAGATCAGGCTACTGAAGAACAGTATTACTTAGAATACAATTCGACGATCAACTGTTCTTTGATGTTCTCAGGGATCTGAGTGCGCTCAGGATAAGAGACAAACTTGCCTTCCATGTTTGAAGGGTTGAACTCGATCCATGAGTAATTGCTTCCAGCTCCGATTGAACTATTGATTGACTCAAGTGCTTTCGATTTTTCACGAACAGCAACTACGTCACCAGGCTGCAACGTGTAAGATGGGATGTTCACCACCTCACCATTAACAAGGATATGACGATGAGAAACAATCTGACGAGCGCCTGCACGTGACGGAGCGATACCCATACGGTACACAACGTTGTCCAAACGAGCCTCGATCAGTTGAAGAAGAACCTCACCGGTAATTCCTTTTGAACGTGAAGCACGATCGAAAATCAAAGCGAATTGACGCTCAAGAATTCCGTAAGTGTATTTCACTTTCTGTTTTTCAGAAAGCTGAACAGCGTATTCAGATTTCTTTTGACGCTTTGATCCAGCACCATGCTGACCTGGACCGTAGTTCTTCTTTTCTAGAGCCTTGTCAGGTCCGAAAATAGGTTCTTTGAATCTGCGTGCAATCTTTGATTTTGGGCCGATGTATCTTGCCATTGTAGTAGTTCTCTAAAAATTGTTCAATTAAACACGACGACGTTTTGGAGGACGGCATCCGTTGTGTGGAATCGGTGTGATATCCACAATTTCGATGATCTCAATACCAGCCTGATTCAGCGTACGGATTGCTGATTCACGTCCAGCTCCAGGTCCTTTAACGTACACTTTCACCTTGCGAAGACCAGCATCAAATGCGACTTTACCGCAGTCTGAAGCCGCAGTCTGTGCAGCGTAAGGAGTGTTCTTTTTTGAACCTCTGAAACCCATCTTTCCCGCGCTAGACCATGAGATCGTTTGACCCTGCATGTTAGTCAGCGTAATGATGATGTTGTTGAAAGTTGCATTAACGTGAGCTTCGCCGATTGCTTCGACTTTTACCACGCGCTTTTTAGCAGCAGCTTTCCCACCGGTAGAACCGGATTTGCCTGATGATGATGTTGTCTGTTTAGCCATTTTCGTCTTTCCCTTTTTACGCCGCACTGTTCATTCCCATGAACATCACGCCGCTAAAGAATGAGCTTTTACTTCGTTGCTTTCTTCTTGTTAGCAACTGTTTTACGCTTCCCTTTACGAGTACGCGAGTTGTTTTTTGTTGACTGTCCACGAACAGGGAGACCAACACGGTGACGAACACCACGGTAACATCCAATGTCCATAAGACGTTTGATGTGTAGTTGAGTCTCAGAGCGAAGTGCACCTTCTACTTTGCCAGATTCGTTGATAATTGAACGAATCTTGCTCAGATCATCGTCGTTCCATTCAGAAACCTTTGTGTCAAGATTAACACCAGCTTCAGTTAGAATACGGCGTGCAGTGCTACGTCCAATCCCATAAATATAGGTCAGACCAATTTCGCCTCTTTTGTTTTTCGGTAAGTCGATACCAGCAATCCTTGCCATTTATCGTAGTTATTGTAGTGTTCTACTTATTTTACAGATCAGTTTTTCTGACGCTGTTTGAACTTTGGGTTCTTTTTGTTAATCACGTAAACACGTCCCTTGCGTCGTACTACGATGCAATCCGGGGTGCGTTTCTTGACTGATGTCCTTACTTTCATCGGTCTATGGTTTTTATTTGTCGCTTGAACCGTTGTCTGCTTTTCAGACTTCGATCGTCAGCGGTTTATGTTTATTTATACCTATATGATATTCTTCCCTTTGTCAAATCGTATGGCGAAATCTCAACCTTCACTTTATCTCCAGGCAGAATCTTAATGTAATTCATCCGCATCTTGCCAGAGATGTGAGCTGTTACAACGTGGCCATTTTCAAGCTCCACACGAAACATTGCGTTCGAGAGTGCTTCGATAATGGTACCGTCCTGCTCAATTGATTCTGTTTTTGCCATTATATTATTTCAATCTTTCTTTCTTTCAAAACTTGTTCGATCTCTTCGAACGATGACAGAATATCTGCTTTACCTGAGCGAACCGCTATCGTGTGCTCGTAATGAGCTGATGGCAATCCATCTGAGGTTGTTATTGTCCATCCATCTTTTTCCTGCTTGACATTGCGCTTACCCATGTTAACCATCGGTTCAATTGCAATCACCAAGCCATCAGCCAACTTCGGACCTGAACCCTTGCGTCCATAGTTCGGAACCTCAGGCTCTTCATGAAGATGCTTTCCAACTCCATGACCTACTAATTCACGAACCACGCCGTACCCATTCTTCTCAGCGTGCGTTTGTACCGCATCACTGATATCTCCAAGTCTTCCACCAGCAACAGCTTTTTCAATACCGCAGTAGAGGGATTCCTTTGTTACTCTCAACAGAGCCAGAGTCTCTTTTTTCACTTCTCCAATTGGGAAAGTAAAGGCTGAATCTCCGTAATAACCGTTCATTTTAACACCACAATCCACAGAAACAATATCTCCAGATTTCAGCACGTAGTTACTAGGAATACCGTGTACAACTTGCGCATTTACTGAAACACACAAAGTACCAGGGAAACCTCTATAACCTTTAAAAGCCGGTATGCCTCCGTGACTGCGAATAAAATCTTCCGCAATCTTATCGAGAGCAAGGGTACTTACGCCATCGCCGATTTCTCGAGCAACAGCAGCAAGGGTTTTTCCAACAAGCAAAGAACTCTGACGTATAAGTTCAATCTCTTCATTCGTCTTTAAGTAAATCATACTTCGCTTAGTACTGGGCGCTAGCTTGCATTCCAGACGAAGTACGTCCCTTAATACGACCTGACTTCAGCAGTCCATCGTAGTGACGCATCAATAGATAACTTTTAATTTGTTGCAGCGTATCCAATACCACACCTACAAGGATGAGGATGCTGGTTCCACCATAGAACTGAGCAAATTCGTTACTCACTCCAAAGTTGATCACAATAGCAGGAAGAACCGCAACCAATGCCAGCATTAACGCTCCTGGCAAAGTAATACGCGACATTACCTGATCGATATATTCTGCAGTTTTCTTACCTGGCTTAATACCAGGAATATAACCTTCATTTCGCTTCATCTCCTCTGCCATCATATTCGGGTTAACCGTAATAGCAGTGTAGAAATATGTAAATACCACAATCAACAGTGCAGTGAAAATGTTGTACCAGATTCCGTAGTGGTTACCAAATTCACGTACAAACCAGTTCACTTCACCATCGCTTCCAGAAGCGAAACCAGCCAGCTGAATAGGAATCATTACAATTGCCTGAGCGAAGATGATTGGCATTACACCAGAAGCATTCACTTTAAGAGGAATATAGTTACGCTGGCCACCATATTGACGGTTTCCAACAATACGCTTCGCGAAATGGATCGGAATACGGCGTGTACCTTGTACCAACAAAATACATCCGATAACAACCATCAAGAGAACAGCCAATTCCACAAGGAACATGATCAAACCACCGCCTTCGGACTCCAGTCGTGATGCGAATTCAGATCCGAAAGCAAACGGAAGACGAGCAACGATACCAATCATAATGATCAACGAGATACCATTACCAATACCCTTGTCTGTAATCTTCTCTCCCAACCACATAACAAACATGGTTCCAGTAACAAGAATAACGATTGACTGGACATACCAGAACTGGCTTTGATCCACAACCGCACCAGCTTTGTCAGTTACTTGTGTAGACAAGTAACCAACTGCTTGCATAGCAGTAATAACAACAGTCAGATAACGTGTATACTGGTTAATTTTCTTTCTTCCGCTCTCCCCTTCACGCTGCAAACGCTGAAAGTAAGGTAATGCCATTGTCAATAACTGCAAGATGATTGATGCAGAGATATAAGGCATAATACCCAGAGCGAAGATCGAAGCACGACTAAATGCTCCACCTGCGAAAATGTTGATCAATTGAAGAATTCCACCACCATCAGTTTGCGCTTTAGCCAAAGCTGCCGGATTTATTCCAGGAAGTACAACGTACGAACCCAGACGATAAATCAAGAGGAAGCCCAGCGTATAAATAATGCGCTGACGCAACTCCTCAATGGAGAAAATATTCTTTATCGTTTCTATGAACTTCTTCATACTAAACAGTTGTGGCGCTTCCGCCCTTTGCTTCGATAGCCGCTTTAGCTGATGCAGAGAAAGCGTTTACTTTCACGTCAACTTTTGATTTCAACTCGCCACGACCAAGGATCTTCACCAAGTCGTTCTTACCAACAAGTCCATTCTGTCTAAGAACTTCGATATCGATTGTTGAAACTTTTCTTTTGTCGATCAATGACTGCAGAGCGTCAAGGTTGATTCCTTTGTACTCCACACGGTTGATATTAGTGAATCCGAATTTCGGAAGACGTCGCTGAAGCGGCATCTGTCCACCTTCGAAACCACGCTTCGAACTATAACCTGAACGAGATTGAGCTCCTTTGTGACCACGAGCAGACGTTCCACCTTTACCGGAACCTTGACCGCGACCAACGCGCTTACCTTCGTTTTTTACTGAACCTTTTGCAGGTGTGAGGCTACTTAATTTCATAACTTTTTGCTCTGCCTGGTTAATTAAATACTTTCAATTTTAACAAGGTGCTTTACCTTGTCCACCATTCCGAGAATTTGCGGAGTAGCTTCTTTTTCTACTGAGCGGTTCATGCGCTTGAGACCAAGGGCTAGAAGCGTAGACTTCTGGCGACCTGGATAATCAATACAGCTTTTTACCTGCGTGATGCGAATTTTTGACATCTCAATTCGTATTAACCGTTAAACACTTTATCCATTGTGATTCCGCGCTGTTGAGCGATAGTAAACGCATCGCGCATGTTTGTCAACGCATCCATTGTAGCTTTCACCACGTTGTGAGGGTTCGAAGAACCTTTGCTTTTCGCAAGTACGTCAGTTACACCAACGCTCTCAAGAACAGCGCGCATCGCACCACCGGCAATTACACCAGTACCATGGGAAGCAGGCTTCAAGAACACCAACGATCCGCCGTATTTACCAATCTGCGCATGAGGAACAGTTCCGTTCACCAAAGAAACTTTCACAAGATTCTTTTTAGCGTCCTCAATTGCCTTTGTGATCGCGTCAGATACTTCTTTTGCTTTTCCAAGTCCGTATCCAACCACACCTTTTTCATTTCCAACAACTACGATAGCTGTGAAACTGAATGTGCGGCCACCTTTGGTCACCTTGGTTACGCGGTTAACTCCAACCAACTTATCTTTAAGTTCGATGTCGCTGGATTTAACGCGTTTTACGTTTACGTTAGCCATTTTTCTTTTTATATATACTCTTTGTGAGAGTTGTAATCAATTAAAACTTAAGTCCTGCTTCACGAGCTGCTTCAGCAAGTGCTTTAACACGTCCGTGGTAAAGATATCCTCCGCGATCAAAAACAACCGCCGTGATTCCAGCCGCGATTGCTTTTTCAGCGATTGCTCCACCAACTAATTTAGCCTGCTCAGTTTTATTAACCTTTTTATCTGCAAGCGCTTTGTCGCGTGAAGAAGCAGCAACCAACGTGTTGCCTTTTGTATCGTCTACAATCTGAACATAAATGTCCTTATTGCTACGGAATACGCTCAGTCGCGGACTTCCAGAACTACCAGACAGGCGCTTCTTAATGCGCATTCTGATTCTGTTTCTACGTTCAATCTTAGTTATTGCCATTTGATTCTGTCTTTATCATCCGGATTTTGCCGGACGTCCTTTTGGATCGTCAGATTAATATTTCTTATTTACCAGCTGATTTACCAGCTTTACGGCGCAGGATCTCGTTAGAGAACTTGATACCTTTTCCTTTGTATGGTTCAGGTTTACGCAGTGAACGGATCTTAGCTGCAACCAGCCCAAGCAGTTCATTGTCGCTGCACTCCATAATGATTTTCGGGTTCTGTCCTTTTTCTGCAGTAGTTGCTACTTTGATTTCAGAAGGGAGTTCGAAAATGATATTGTGTGAGTAGCCCAATGTAAGTTCAAGTTGCTGACCTTTTGCAGCGGCACGATAACCTACACCCACTAATTCCTGCTCTGTTTTGTATCCGGTAGAAACACCAGTTACCATATTGTTGATCAATGCGCGATACAAACCATGCAAAGCTTTGTGGCGCTTTTGCTCTGTAGGGCGATTAAGTGTTACAACACCGTCCTCAACTACTACTGAAATTTCAGGGTCGATCGTTCTTTTAAGTTCGCCTTTTGGTCCTTTCACTGTGATGTTGTTCTTGTTCACAGCTACTTCAACACCTTTCGGGAGAGTGATCGGAAGTTTTCCTATACGTGACATTTCTGTTCCTCCTCCTTAAGATTAATACACGTAGCAGAGAACTTCTCCGCCCACATTTTCTTTACGCGCTTCTTTGTCAGTCATCACTCCACGTGATGTAGAAAGAATCGCAATACCCAAGCCATTCAATACACGTGGCATACGCTCAACACCAGAATACTTACGCAAACCAGGAGAAGAGATACGAACCAATCCGCGGATTGCAGATTGTTTTGTAACCGGATGGTATTTGAGGGCAATTTTGATAGTGCCTTGAGTATTTACGGCATCATCAAATTTATAATTCAGGATATATCCTTTTTCGAAGAGGATCTTAGTCAACTCTTTCTTAAGGCGGGAAGCAGGAACTTCCACTACACGGTGATTCGCCTTTATGGCGTTCCTGACGCGTGTCAGGTAATCAGAGATTGTATCTGTCATTTTTTTGCTTATATGTTATTCCGCAAGCAGAATAATTATACAAACGCAGTATCTGCGATCTGTTTTCTTTTTTTTAGTTACCAGCTTGATTTTGTAACTCCAGGGATTTTGCCGTTAAGTGCAAGTTCACGGAACATGTTACGACAAAGACCAAACTGACGATTGTATCCGCGAGGACGACCAGTTAATTTGCAACGGTTGTGCAAACGTACCGGAGATGAGTTACGCGGAAGCAACGAGAGCTCTGCCCATTTGCCTTCTTTCTTAAGCTGTGCGCGCTTTTCAGCATAACGGTCAACAAGCTTTTTACGCTTAACTTCCCGTGCTTTCATTGATTCTTTTGCCATAGTCTATCCCTTAGAGGGCTGCAAAGATAATTATTTTTTGTTATTCTTGAACGGTAAACCAAATTCAGTTAAAAGAGCGTGAGCTTCTTCATCAGAACTTGCAGTGGTAACGAAGGTGATATCCATACCCATAATCTTCGTAACCTTGTCAATATCAATCTCTGGGAAGATAATTTGCTCAGTAATTCCAAGCGTATAATTACCTTTTCCGTCGAATCCTTTGTCATTAATTCCGCGGAAATCACGGATACGAGGCAATGCAGAAGAGATCAAACGATCCAGGAATTCGTACATTTTATCGCCTCGAAGGGTAACTTTAACACCGATCGGAACACCCTTACGGAGTTTGAAGTTTGAAATATCTTTACGAGAGATAGTCGCGTTTGCCTTCTGACCAGTGATAGTAGTCATTTCTTTTACTGCCCCTTCAACAAGTTTCTTGTCGGACACAGCATCACCCACACCTTGGTTAAGGCAGATCTTTTCCAACTTAGGCACCTGCATTGGGCTAGTGTAGTTGTACTTCTTCTGTAACGCAGGCACAACCGCCTCGCGATACTTCGTTTTCAAACGTGGTGAATATTTTACAGTAGCCATTACTTGATTACCTCCTTAGATTTTGCAGAAACGCGTTCGAGTTTCCCTGATTTTTCATTGCGCTGGCGACCAACACGTGTTGCGCTACCTGAACCATCAACCAACATGACATTGGAGATATGGATAAATGCAGGAACGTCAATAATACCACCTTGCGGATGAGCAGATGTTGGACGGCTGTTTTTCTTAACAGTAATTCCTTCGAGAGAAATACGGTTAGTTGTTTTGTTTACAGAAAGCACCTTGTACTTTGTGTCGCGGCTCTTGTGTTCGCCAGCAATTACCACAACGGTATCACCTTTCTTGATTTTCAACTTTGCCATTTGGCTATCGATTAAAGCACCTCTGGTGCCAGTGAAATAATCTTTGTGTAGTTCGTGTCGCGCAATTCACGTGCAACCGGTCCGAAAATACGCGTTCCACGCAATTCGTCCTGTGCATTCAACAATACGCAAGCATTGTCGTCGAAACGGATATAAGAACCATCCGGACGGCGGGTTTCTTTACGGGTACGTACTACAACCGCTTTAGAAACAGTTCCTTTTTTAATGTTACCTGAAGCCAATGCATGCTTTACAGTGACAACAATTTTGTCGCCAATTCTAGCATAACGCTTCGCCGTACCACCAAGTACACGGATACAGAGTACCTCTTTTGCTCCGCTATTGTCGGCTACATTCAGCCTTGATTCCTGTTGGATCATCGCTTTTAAGTGCTAATCAGTTCTTACTCTATTTTATTTCGCGCGCTCAACAACCGCCACTAGTCTCCAGCATTTGCTTTTGCTCAGCGGGCGTGTTTCCATGATGCGTACTGTATCGCCAATATTTGACTCATTCTTTTCATCATGAGCCATAAACGTCGAAGTCTTTTTCACAAACTTTCCGTACTTCGGGTGTTTTACTTTACGCTCAACAGCAACAACAATTGACTTGTTCATTTTGTTGCTGATGACAACTCCCGTTTTCTCTTTACGGTTAGTGCGTTCGATAGTCTGTTCCATTTTTTCTCTTTTCTACTTTCTTATTACCGGAAGTAATTATGCAGACTTACGTTTACGGTTTCCCATTTCAGTAAGAATACGCGCAATAGTGCGGCGCGTTGAGCGGATTTTCAAAGGGTTCTCAATCGGAGATACCGAGTGATTCAACTGCAGTTTGTCCAATTGTGTTCTTACTTCTGCTAAACGCTCTGTAAGTTCTGTGTCCGACAGTTGGGCGATTTCGTTCTGTTTCATCGCGAGATGTTTTCCTTGTAATTATTATGCGTTATCCGGTGCGTAATCATTGCGAACAATGAAGTTCGTAGTTACCGGTAATTTCTGAGCTCCTAAGCGAAGTGCTTCACGTGCAGTTTCTATAGGAATACCATCAGCTTCGAAAAGGATCGCTCCTTTTTTCACTACTGCTACCCAATACTCTGGAGCACCTTTACCTTTACCCATACGTACCTCGGCCGGCTTGTTGGTTATAGGTTTGTCAGGGAACACACGGATCCAAACCTGACCTTCACGCTTCAGGTAACGTGTCATTGCAACACGGGCCGCTTCAATTTGCTTAGCAGTAAGCCAGCACTCTTCCTGAGCTTTGATAGCGAAAGAACCAAATGCAATCTTGTATCCACGCGTTGCGCTTCCACGGATTTTCATCTTGTGGGTCTTTCTGAATTTTGTTCTTTTCGGCTGTAACATTATTGTATGTCGTTAAAGCAATTAGCTAATGATAGATCAGTTACCTGATTCTTTTTGTTCCTTACGGTTGTTGTTGTTTCTGCGCGGACGATTTCTGTCGCGGTTACCGCCTCCACCTTGGTTGCCTGCGTTATTCTTTTCGCGTTGTGCACTTTGTGCATTCGGAGAAAGATCACGTTTGCCATACAGTTCGCCTTTGCAGATCCATACTTTGATTCCGATTCGTCCAAATGAGGTATGAGCTTCAGCAAGTGCGTAGTCGATGTCTGCGCGGAGTGTATGCAGAGGAACTCTTCCCTCCATATATCCTTCTACCCGTGCGATTTCAGCTCCGGCCAAACGACCTGAACATTTTACTTTGATGCCTTCTGCACCCATGCGCATAGTCGAAGCTATTGACATTTTCACCGCACGACGGAAAGAGATACGACCTTCGATCTGGCGTGCAATTGAGTCAGCTACCAATCGAGCATCCAACTCAGGACGCTTAATTTCGAAGATGTTGATCTGAACCTCTTTCTTAGTGAGTTTCTTGATCTCTTCTTTCAACTTATCTACTTCCTTACCACCTTTTCCGATAATGATACCTGGACGAGCCGTATGAACAGTAACTGTGATCAGTTTCATTGTACGCTCGATCACAATCTTAGAGATGCTGCCTTTAGCAAGACGGGCTTTCAGGTAATTGCGGATTTTCTCATCCTCTACCAGTTTGTCAGCATAATTACGTCCGCCATACCAGTTCGATTCCCATCCACGGATGATACCAAGCCTGTTGCCAATTGGATTTGCTTTTTGTCCCATTTCTTAGTTATAGATTGTGATGCGATTATGCGTTGGTAATTTCACCGAGAACCATCGTAACGTGGTTTGAACGTTTGCGAATACGGTGCGCACGTCCTTGTGGAGCAGCTGAAATACGCTTCAACTGAGTAGCTCCATCAACCATAACTGTTTTGATGAACAGGTTATCTGCCTGAGCAACATTACCTGATTTTTTCTCGTAGTTAGCAATTGCTGAACGAAGGAGTTTTTCCAAGCGTCCTGCAGCTTCCTTATTAGTAAATCGAAGAATATTCAGTGCCTTGAATACTTCTTTTCCACGAACGATATCTGCGACAAGGCGCATTTTACGTGGTGATGTAGGAACGTTACGAAGGCTTGCAATGTAAGTTGTCTTCATTGCCTCTTTGCGTTCGTTCGCTGCGAGTTCTTTTCTGCGTGCCATCTCTGATTACGTTTTGCAGTTATGATTATTTAGAGGCCTTGTCCTTGTTACCAGAGTGCCCACGGAAAGTACGTGTTGGTGCGAATTCACCAAGACGATGTCCAACCATGTTTTCAGTTACGTAAACAGGGATGAATTTATTTCCGTTGTGTACTGCGAAAGTGTGTCCAACGAAATCCGGAGAAATCATTGAGCGGCGAGACCAAGTCTTGATCGCTACCTTCTTCGTGGAGGAATTCATTACTCCAACTTTTTTATCCAGCTTCGGATCTACGAAGGGTCCTTTTTTGAGTGAACGTGCCATTATTGTTCTGTTATCGGCTTAGTAATTATTTCTTACGGCGTTCGATGATATACTTATTCGATGCCTTTGCTTTGAAGCGAGTTTTGAGTCCTTTCGACTTGGTTCCTTTTCGTGAACGTGGGTGACCACCAGAAGCACGGCCTTCACCTCCACCCATTGGGTGATCGACAGGGTTCATCGCTACTGGACGCGTACGAGGACGACGACCATACCAACGGTTACGACCCGCTTTACCATCACTCTGAAGGCTGTGATCAGGATTTGAAACTGAACCAACAGTTGCAAGGCAAGTGATCAACACCATACGCGTTTCGCCAGAAGGCAAACGAAGAACAGCAAACTTACCTTCACGTGCACTTAACTGTGCATAGTTTCCGGCACTGCGAGCCATTTTCGCACCTTGTCCAGGACGCAACTCAATATTGTGTATGATCGTACCCAAAGGAATATCAGCGAGGAACAAAGCGTTTCCTACTTCAGGAGCTGCTTTTTTACCAGACATTACCTTTTGTCCAACCTTAAGACCGGCAGGAGCAATGATGTAACGCTTTTCTCCATCGGCATACACCAATAGTGCAATACGTGCTGTACGATTTGGATCGTATTCAATTGTTTTTACTGTCGCCGGGATCTCGTGCTTATCGCGCTTGAAGTCGATAATACGATACATCTGTTTGTGACCACCACCAATGTAGCGCATAGTCATTTTACCGGAATTGTTACGACCACCAGACTTAGGTGCTGGTGCAAGTAAGCTCTTCTCCGGAGTAGAAGATGTGATGTCCTCGGCAGTTACCAGCGTACGATGACGCATTGCTGGTGTTAACGGACGGAATTTTCTAAGTGCCATAGCTCTCTATAGGTCTATTAGTTATCAGAGATTGCTGTAGAAGTCAATAGTCTCACCTGCTTTCAGGGTCACTACTGCTTTTTTGTGACGGTTAGCGATGCCCACCTGAGTACCCGAACGGGTATAACGTGAACGAACTTTACCGTTGTAATTCATGGTGTTTACTGTTTCAACACTCACTCCATACATTTTTTCAACTGCAGACTTGATCTGCAATTTATTTGCTTTAGGGTCGACTACGAAACCATAACGGTTCAACTTTTCGCCCGCCTTTGACATCTTCTCTGTGATGATCGGCTTGATAAGTACGTTCATGGCTCTTAGTTCTTAAGCAGGTTTTCAATTTTTGTTACTGAACCTTCAGCAAGAAGAAGGTTAGACGCATTCAGAATATCGTAAGTAGTCAATTCTGATGCAGTCACAACTTTAGCAGCTGTAAGGTTACGTGAAGATAAGTACACGTTCTTATTGTGATCTGCAACTACCAACAGTGTTTTCTTGTCGGCCACTTTCAAGGCGTTAAGAATATCTGTATAGCGAGAAGTTTTAGGTTTATCGAAATTGAGATCTTCAAGAACGATAATGTTATTTTCTTTCGCTTTGTAGCTCAATGCAGATTTACGAGCTAGTGCTTTTACCTTTTTGTTCACTGCGATACCGTAATCGCGAGGACGAGGTCCGAATGCACGGCCACCACCGCGGAACAAAGGAGATTTCATGCTACCAGCACGAGCACCACCTGTACCCTTTTGACGCTTCAACTTTTTAGTTGTACGTGCGATTTCTGCACGCTCTTTTGCTTTATGCGTACCCTGACGCTGAGCAGCAAGATATTGCTTCACATCCAGGTAAATTGCGTGATCGTTCGGTTCTATTGAGAACACCTCGTCACTCAGCTTCACCTTTTTCGATGTTGCTTTTCCTTCTGAGTTATATACTGCGAGTTCCATGTTATTTGCTGATCAGGACGTAAGAACCTTTTGCACCTGCGATAGAGCCCTTCACAACAAGAAGGTTTTTCTCAGGAAGCAATTTTACAATTTCGAGGTTGGTGCTTTTCACTTTATCTCCACCAGTACGGCCTGCCATACGCATACCTTTTACCACACGTGAAGAGAATGAGGAGTTACCCAGTGAACCCGGAGCGCGAAGACGATCGTGCTGACCGTGAGTTGCTCCACCTACTCCACCGAATCCGTGACGCTTCATTACACCTTGGAAGCCTTTACCTTTAGAGATACCGCTTACATCGATAATCTCGCCTTCAGCGAAAATATCCAATGTGATAACATCACCTACGTTTTTTGCTTCTTCGAAAGTTCTGAATTCAGCCAACTTTCTCTTAGGCGTTGTTTTTGCCTTTTCAAAGTGACCTTTCATAGCTTCTGAAGTGTGCTTCTCCTTCTTCTCATCAAAAGAAAGCTGGAGTGCTTCGTAGCCGTCTGTCTCCTTGGTTTTTACTTGCGTAACCACGCAAGGACCTGCCTCGATAATTGTGCATGGTATGTATTTACCATTGGCACCGAAGACACTGGTCATTCCGATTTTTTTACCAATTAAGCCTGACATTGTTTATTTATGATTGATTATTTACAAGTTTGTTATTCAAAGCAACGCTTACGGAACTTTGATTTCTACCTCTACTCCACTTGGCAATTCAAGTTTCATAAGAGCATCAACAGTTTTTGAAGTTGAGCTGTAGATATCAAGCAAACGCTTGTAGCTGCACAATTGGAACTGTTCACGCGCTTTCTTGTTTACGTGTGGTGAACGCAAAACGGTGAAAATTCTCTTGTGCGTAGGCAATGGAATTGGTCCACTTACCACAGCACCTGTGCTTTTTACTGTTTTAACGATTTTCTCAGCCGACTTGTCAACTAGGTTGTAATCGTACGACTTGAGTTTAATCCTGATTTTCTGGCTCATATAAAGAACGTTGTTGTATTATACCTTTTCAGCTTTTTTGCCGTTTGCTTTAGCGATTACTTCATCAGCGATGTTACGTGGAGCATCAGCATAGTGAGAGAATTCCATGGTTGAAGATGCGCGACCAGAAGTGATAGTACGTAACTGTGTTACATAACCGAACATTTCTGAAAGCGGAACTTTTGCTTTTACAACCTGAACGCCTGCACGTGAGTCCATACCTTCGATCTGACCACGACGCTTGTTCAAGTCACCAACAACATCACCCATGTTTTGCTCCGGAGTCAACACTTCCACTTTCATGATTGGCTCAAGAAGAACAGGTTTTGCTTTAGGAAGAGCTTCACGGAATGCAGATTTCGCGCAGATTTCGAAAGACAACGCATCGGAGTCAACATCATGGTATGAACCATCAGTTACAACGATCTTCATTGTCTGAATAGGATATCCAGCAAGGATACCATTCACCATTGAGCTCTTAAATCCTTTTTCAATAGCAGGGATAAATTCACGTGGAATGTTACCACCCGTAATTTCGTTCACGAACTGGAGACCACCATTCTTCGCATCTGTAACGAAGTCGGCATCAACCGGTCCAACGCTAAACTTGATATCAGCGAATTTACCGCGACCACCAGTTTGCTTTTTATATACCTCACGGTGCTCTACAGTACCGTTGATAGCTTCTTTAAAGTTAACCTGAGGAGCACCCTGGTTTACTTCTACTTTGAACTCGCGACGAAGACGGTCAACAATAATCTCCAAGTGAAGCTCACCCATACCGCTGATGATAGTCTGTCCGCTTTCCTCGTCAGACTTAACACGGAAAGTAGGATCCTCTTCAGCAAGTTTAGAAAGTGCAATACCCAGTTTATCAAGATCGGCCTGAGTTTTAGGCTCAACAGCAAGACCGATTACCGGCTCAGGGAAATTCATTGCTTCGAGAACAATAGGAGCGTTCTCAGCGCAAAGCGTGTCCCCAGTTTTGATGTCTTTAAATCCAACCGCAGCACCAATATCTCCAGCTTCGATGAACGGAACCTGGTTTTGTTTGTTAGCATGCATTTGGAAAATGCGGGAGATACGTTCTTTGTTTCCAGAACGAGTGTTCAGAACATAAGAACCTGAATCTAATTTTCCAGAATAAGCACGGAAATATGCAAGACGACCAACAAATGGGTCAGTAGCAATTTTAAAAGCAAGCGCAGCGAAAGGTTCGTTCACGTCAGGTTTACGTGTAACTTCCTCTTCTGTATCAGGGTTGATACCTTTGATATCCTCCTTGTCCATTGGAGAAGGCATCAATTCCATTACGTAGTCCAACATTGTCTGAACACCTTTGTTCTTGAATGCGGATCCGCATACCATTGGAACAACTTTGTTCGCAAGACAAGCCTTACGGAGTGCTGCAAGAACTTCTGCTTCAGTGATCGTCTCAGGAGCTTCGAAAAACTTCTCCATGATCTTATCATCGAACTCAGAAACAGACTCAAGAAGTTTTTCGCGCCATTCAGCAACGTCAGCCTTCATATCGTCCGGAATAGGAACTTCAGTGAAAGTCATTCCTTGGTCAGACTCGTTCCAGATAATTCCACGGTTGTTGATCAAGTCAACTACACCTTTGAAATGTTCTTCAGCACCGATAGGTAACTGAAGGGGAACAGGATTACCACCCAGAACTTCTTTCACTTGCTTAACAACACCAAGGAAATCAGCACCTGCGCGGTCCATTTTGTTTACGAAACCAATACGGGTAACGTTATAGTTGTTAGCAAGACGCCAGTTAGTTTCAGATTGCGGCTCCACACCATCAACTGAAGAGAACAGGAACACCAGACCATCGAGTACACGCAATGAACGGTTAACTTCCACTGTGAAGTCAACGTGTCCAGGTGTATCAATAATATTCATTTTGTAATTATTGTTTCTGTATTTCCAGAAACAAGTAGTTGCTGCAGAAGTGATTGTGATACCACGTTCCTGCTCCTGAACCATCCAGTCCATAGTAGCAGCACCATCGTGTACCTCACCTATTTTGTGGTTTACACCTGCATAATAAAGGATTCGCTCAGTGCAGGTAGTTTTACCTGCATCAATGTGTGCCGCAATACCAATATTTCTTGTGTACCTGAGATCGCTCATGATTACCCCTCGTTAAACTATTACAGTCTGAAATGTGAATAAGCCTTGTTCGCTTCAGCCATACGGTGCGTATCTTCTTTCTTTTTGAAAGCAGCACCTTCTTCCTTCGCCGCTGCGATAATTTCTCCGGCCAATTTACCTGCCATTGATTTCTCGTTGCGTGAACGTGCATAGCTGATCAGCCATTTGATACCGAGTGCAGTTTTACGCTCATTGCGGATTTCCTGTGGAATTTGGAAAGTTGCACCTCCTACACGGCGACTACGAACTTCGACATTCGGAGTAACGTTAGACAATGCTTTTTTCCAAGTTTCAAGGCCATCCTGCTCTGTACGTTTCTGTACAATTTCCATGGCATCATAAAAAATGTCGTACGCGGTAGACTTCTTTCCTTCGTACATTAGGTTGTTCACAAAACGTGTAACCAAAATGTCGTTGAATTTTGGATCAGGTAGAAGTGGACGCTTTTTTGCTCTTGTTTTCCTCATGGTATTCGAGTGTTTCTTCGCTTTTTACCTCGATGAGTTATTTCTTCTTAGCACCTTTAGCTGCAGCACCTGCTTTAGCTTTCTTGGTACCATATTTTGAACGGCGCTGGTTACGGCCTTCTACACCTGCAGTGTCGAGTGCTCCGCGCACGATATGATATCGAACTCCTGGGAGATCCTTCACACGACCACCGCGCACAAGCACAATAGAGTGTTCTTGAAGGTTATGTCCCTCTCCTGGGATATATGCAATCACCTCAACTTTATTTGTGAGACGAACTTTAGCTACCTTACGTAGAGCCGAGTTAGGCTTCTTAGGCGTAGTTGTGTAAACACGCGTACAGATTCCGCGTTTTTGCGGGCAGCTGTCAAGTGCCGCTGATTTACTCCGGTTAGGAGCTTTGAAGCGACCTTTACGAACAAGCTGTTGGATGGTTGGCATGAGTAATTAATTAA
>Ga0114981_10000120_pt1 | contig 43097 bp, 52 predicted proteins | sample S_140806_MF_Meta_FD_87028 | JGI IMG/M metagenome (GOLD analysis project Ga0114981, IMG submission 87028) | Freshwater microbial communities from Lake Simoncouche, Canada to study carbon cycling - S_140806_MF_MetaG | ecosystem: Environmental > Aquatic > Freshwater > Lake | place: Lake...
CCGTGCCGTAGTTGGCGAAGGCGTTGATGCTCGAATGATGCGAGTGGAGTTGGCGTCGGCCCGTCTCGCGTGGAGACAAAAGCCCAATCTTGCCGTCGCCGGTCTGGTATTCGACATCGCCCGCGATGCGCTCAATCGCGAAGTCGAAGAACGTCCAGCAATCGCCGTAGACCACGGCGTTGACGCTGTTGGCCGTGCCGCGATACGGATAGAGGACGGTGGACCGGTCAACCACCTCGTTCCAAGTGTTGTCGCCCGCGATCAGGACCGTGGAGCCGCGCATTGCGTCCGTGAAGACTTCGGCGCTAGCCGTGTTGCCGCCCGGTTCAAACACGCACGTTACCGCCTGCGGGTAGGTCGTGGCGAACGTCGCCCGGGTCCGCTTGTAGATCGACGGGGCCAACTCGAACCAAAGCTGAACCGATGCCGTGAGGGCGTTGGCCAAGATCAGCCGGTGATTGATCGACGCGCCATCTAGGGACTTGATGTCCGTGAGGTCAAGGACGCTCTGGATGGCTTGCGTGGATGTCATGCCGCCTCCCGCTTGGCTGATGCCGGTTGAATGATCCCAAGCCCCGCGCGGGCCGCTTCCGCTTCCCGGGTGATCTGCGCGGCGATGTCTTGCCTGTAAAAGTTGGCCGTGGCCATCATCGCCTCTTTGGCCAACGGCAGGATGTAGAGTTCGATGTATCCGTTCATCCCGTGCATCACCGCCGCGTCGTCTTCGAGGTCGCACGCGGAGTAGCGCGGAGCCTTGACGTTGGCGTTGTAGTCGATGGTGCGGATTGCGCTCGGTGTCGGCGCGACCAACATCGTGAGCGTGATGGCCTCGGCTTCCGTGTGGGCGGCGTTGGTCGGCTTCAGGAAGTAGTATTGAGGCGTGCCGGTGGTTGCTAGATCCAGCCCGAATCGAGCGTTGAGCCCAAAGAAATCACCCTCCTCTTGGATTTCCGTGAGCGGCAACCCAGCGCATCGCACCGGGGCCGCGACCTCCATCACCTCGGCGGGCAACGTGTAGCTGAACTGACTGACGACGGTCGAGATCGTGAAATCCCGTGTCCGGTAAACATCCGACTTCGGAGAGTTCCAGGCGGTCTGATAGGCCAGGTTGGTCGCGGCGGCCATGCTCTGGTGCAGCATGTTGGAAGCGGTCGTAGACTGCTGATTGGCAGTCCCCCAAAGCACCAGGTTTTTAAACTCCAGCCGCGTCACGTTTTGATTGTTCGCACGAATTGACCTTCGCGCAAGGCCAATAATCAACAGGAGAGGCCGGAACCCGTCGCGTAGGGGCCGGGGTTGATGATCTGGAGCCGACACTTCACCCTCACAACGGCATGGCCTTTAACCGTGCTGGTCGTCGTGACGGGTTGCTTGGTCGTTGCGGTCGTGATTTGCTGTTGCGGGACAGTCTGAACCTGCGTCCGAGTCGTCGGATCGGCAATCGTGGTTTGCTTCTCGATCCCGCCCGGCTTTCTGCGCGTCGTCGCAATATCCGTGGCCTGCCCGCGATTCTCGGAGTTGGTCCGCGTGCTGGAACTGCTGCCAGTGCTAACGCCTCCGGTGTCGGTTTGCACCTGCCCCTTGCCCGCTCCGGCTTGGGTCTCGCGCTTGGTCAATTCAAATCCTTCGGGTGCTGCCATATTACGCGATCTCCGTGTAGGTCATGCTCTCAGTCGTCGAATCCGAACCTGTGCTGGTAACGGTGGACTCGCTGTTGGGGTGGTTTGCGGTCTGCGATCCCGTCTCGGTCTGCGTGCCAGATACGGTTTGTGCCCCTCGAATCGTGGTTTGCTCGGTCACCACGTCAGCGCCCGTCACCTCAGAGTTTTGCACGGTCCTCTCCTCCAATGTGGTGGTCACCGTCGTCGTGATCAGCTCGTTCTCGGTGCGGGTCTCACTGGATTCCGAAACCGGCGTCAGCTCGGTGGAGACTACGTCAAACGCGTTGAGCTGAACCAAGAAGTCAAACTCGCAATCAACGTAGCTGCGTCCGGTCTCATCGACGAAAAACTGGATCTGGATGCCGTGGTTCGTCGCCGCCGCGATCATCCCGGCCTTGGTCGATTCCGCGAACTGGTCAATGAACGAGGTCCATTGCGCTGGGGTGATTGCGGATGGTTCGAGGGCCACGCCCCATCGTCCCCTTACCCGCGCGAGTTGCGAGAATGTTCAACCGTTGCGGTTTGCGGCGGTTGCGGGTTGTGCCAAATCAAAACGGCCTTTGCGCTTTGGGCGTCCAATCAGGAAACCCGGCGTCCGCGTCTCCCGGCTCCTCAAGGTCGAGAATCCCGACGCGCAACCGGTCGGCGATCTCTGCGGAGGTCAGGCTGTATTCGGGCGGATACCCCGGGTGTGTGAGGTCTTCGTTCGCATTCCTCAGAGTGAAAGGCTTGCGGCTGGCTGTGTCGCAATCAAGGCGTTGCGAGTGTGCGTCCTTGCCATCGTCGCAGTGCGCCTTGTAGGGGCCGCTGTGCCCTGCGTTGACTGTGAGCCACTCCCTTACGCCAGCCCATTGCTCGACCTGGGCGGGGGTCATAAGTTCGATGCCGGTCTCAAGGAGTCTGGCAACCTCCGCAGAATACGCCATCTCGCGGTCAACCTCGGCGCGGAACTCCCTAAGCTTTGCGTCGATGTCGCGGGAGAGCCGCAACGCTCTTTGGTTGACCGTCCACGCCAGTCCAAAGCAAACTCCGGCGACGGCGCAAATCATGGTTTCGATGTGGTCCCAGGCGAAGTCTAGGATGGCTTGCATGGTCATGAAATCAATTCGGGTTGCTCCTCGATTTTCGGGGAGCAGTTCCCCGAATTTGCGGCCTTTGCTGCCGCTTTGTCTTCTCTCGAAAGCGCTTTGACGACATCGGCCCGGACCAGTTCATCGGTGGGCGGCACGTAGCTGTAATGCGCTCCATTGAAGACGCATCCGCCGTAGTGACGGCATGGGCTCAACTGCCCGCGACTCACGCCCTGAATGATGTATGGCGTCTTCCGGTCCAGCTTTTGAACCGCTTTGGCTTCGGCGGCGCGTTCGGCGTAGGGTTGCATGGTTGTGTCAGGAAAGATAATCGTTTCGCGTTACCGGTCAATCCCAGGTCGGGACATTATCGGAGCAAAGGGCCGCATCCACTGCATCAAGCACAATCTGCGTGGCGCTCGGCCCTTCGTCGAAGCGGTAATGATGGCAGTTCGGGCAAATCCGAAACGTCGCTTTGTCCAAGTATCGGCGGCTCACGATCGAGAAACATCCGTTGCAGTGGGCGAACTTCTGCGGGGCCTTGCGGATGACGGTCGCCTTGGCGTGACGTTCGGCCTCGCGGTCGGTCATTGGGCAAGCCTCCAAAGCATCTTGTCCTTGGCAACAACCCCCTGCTTTTTCAACCAGTCCAGCTCCAGCCGGACCATCATTCTCAGGCCGGTCTCGCCGTTGGCTTTCTCGTATGCCACGGTCCCGACCTTGTCCGCGATGGGTCCGATGGCGAGAGGGCCGGACTTCAGGGCTTCGCGGATCGCGTGGTGAACCTTGGCCTTTACGGCCATGAGTCGGCGGCTTCGGGGGCGGGTCTTCATTCGTCGTAATCTTCCAAGTCGTCCTCGAATGGATCGGGAACGGAGTTCTGTTTGTCGGTCATTCCGGTTTGATTTTCAGAATCGCCCCCAGCGCCTCCCAGGCGGTCCCACGCCGGTAGTCGCTGCACATTCTTTGAAGGTCGGCGGCTTCTCTGCAACCCTCGGCGTGCGCGGCGGCCATCAACTCGCGGATCTTCGCTACGGAGATTCGCACATGGGCGGACTCGTCGGCGAAGGCGGGGTTTGAGGCTTGCGTAGCCTCCCAGTAGGTCGAGGCATTCATGATGGCAGGGCGCTTTCGTAAAGGGCCATCATGATGGGCTGGATCGACCCATCTGGATTAACATTGTCGAACGGATCCGAGGCCAGTTGTTCCGTGCCGTCCCAGCCGCGCGGCCATGTGTTTGCCTCAATTAGTTCGATGATCCGCGCTTCTTCATCTGCGTTGATCAGATCCACTCCAGCGCGGGCTTGGATGTCCCTCACTTTTGCCAAACCGTAGCGGCGGGCGTCCATGGTCAGCGGCCCCATACGGCACGGGTTTGCTACCAAAGAGCCATCCTTGCGCGTCTCGGTGCCGTCCTTGCGAATTCGATTGCGCGGGAGTTTGAGTTCAGCGTAAAGGGGGCGCAGCTCCATCAGCGGCGCGTAGCCCGCCCATTGCGGGCGCCGGATGATCTGCTCCAGCGCGAAATCGCGACTAGCCAAATTGCATCCCACGCAGCCCGTTCTCGCGTGAGTTTCCAGATTCTCGTCCTGCCCGTAAACGGCGGCAATCAGTTTGGTCGAGAATCCATGATCCATGCCCGCCGGGGTCATGCCTGTGAGCCAGTCCCATACTTGACACAAGCGCCAGTGGAGAATCGGGGCCAGAGTGTCGGCCACAGCTTCCGGTGTAGATTCTTGGAACCATCCCTGGCCGCACTCTGTGTTGTTTTTTCCGCACGAAACTGCGATTCGGGCGTCCCGTGCAGCACTTTCGCCGACCCTCACGCCGGTCAGCATGAGTAGCTTCTTTCCGTGAGCTTCTCGCAGATCCTTGAGCGCAGCCACCATAGGCTCAATTTTGAGCTGAGCGGTACACCAACGGAACGTGTTCGAAGGAGGCGGCACCCCACGGCCCAGCATGTAGACAAAAAACCGATCATCCATTTCCGGCCAGACCAGCCTAGCCTCGTGTCCTCGGTCCCGCGTTTCCTGCATGACGGTCATCGCCGTAGAAAACAGCGGCGGCATTTCCATGCGTGTGTCGCTCATGAGCACCGTCAGACTCTTTGGGGCTTTGACTTGTCGTGTCTCAATCAGCCAGCACACGACGGAAACGACAGTCGCGGAATCCTTGCCGCCAGAAAACGCGATAGCCCAGTGGTCGTAGTCGGCCCCGAAGGAGTTCAGCGAAGCGGCGGTGACCTCGATAGAATAACTCAAGGACGTTCGATCGTTGTCGAAAAGTGTTGGTTGAATCGCGCTCATGACGGCAATGCAATCTCAGGCCGATACGGGTCGCACCCCGCGAATAGCTCCGCAGTGTCGCACAACGAACGCACGTCAGCAACCCGTCGCGGCATTCCCAACCACTCGTGGAAACCAGCGTCCCAGGCGTCGCGCCTCACGTCGTCGGTGAACTCGTTCGAGTTTTTTCCCCAGCCGCATCGGGCGGCGGTTTGGCCTTGCGCGTAGGCGTCGGCTTCCATCGGTGTCATGTTCATAGTGTGGTGTCCTTGAGAATTTCCTTAATGACTTCGGGTCCGTATTGCTCCTTGATCCGGTCGCAGATCATTTGCATCTGCACCTTCGCGGTTTCGTAAACAATGTCGGCAACTCCTGGTTTCAGTAGATGCGGGCGGTTCGGCGCCTCGTTGATGAACAACGAAATCTCGAACGGAGTGAAAGAGAAGCACTTGCGGGCTCGCGCACGGACCTTCGCGGCGGCGTCGATGTTGTTGCAGTCCTCGCACATCAGGGTTCTGGGGAAGCGGACGAACCGCGCGGCGATGAATAATCCGACTTGCCAATCTGACCCGTGCAAAACCTCCGCGACTCGATCCCCAAAGTGATCGTGATGCCCAACGATGATGCACGCAAGACGACCGCCTGAATCGACGCGCGAAATCTCCGGCTTGCCTCGCGAGCACCCGGGGCACTTCCAATTGAACGGGGTCGCGTAGAATGCGCCCTTGCGAATGTTCACGTCCGAGCACCCGGCCGCGTCCATCATTTCTTGGAGAAGCGCCTCGTTGCGTTCCTGCCAGTGCTTGTTTGGTTGGTCAGCGATCACAGTTTCGGTGGGTCAAAGTAGATACAGCTCTGGCGGGACGCCTTGCTGCCGGGCTTATTGAGGTTCGCGTATCTCCACCCATCGGGAAGCCGAAACACTTGATGCGGTTGCCAGGCGGCCTTGTCGCCTCCCAGCTTACAGACCAGCTCGATGAACTGGCGGACGGCGGCGCTCGGTTTGTTTTCGACTAGGAACCATCCGTGATACCCTTTGCCTCCGCTCCACACGACGGCGACCAGCGGTGCGTAGTTGCGCAGGAAGTTAATCCGGCGGAGGTGCTGGTCCGGGGCATCCTGATCGAAATCCGCCACCACGTAGCGACGGTGAACCACCCCGTTCTTGGATCGTTGCGAGGGCTTGCCGTCGTCGGTCGTTCCGCCCTCCGGTTTCATTGGGCTCGGGACCACGAACGAATGCGCCGAGGTGTCCTCGGGTAAGGCACTCATTGGATGCAGCTTGGCTTCGTAGAGATGCTCTCGGGCCAAGCAAATCGTCTCGTCGGGCCGGAACAACCTCCGAAGGATCGCTCGCGTCCTTGCCTGTCCGTCCATTTGAATCGGCGATTGATCCATGAAATCCGCCCCGCTGATTTCATATCGGTCGTCGATTTGAGCACAGAGACTTGAGTCTGCCGTCGTGAACTGCTCGTAGCCGTCCGAGGATAGCTTCAGGGCCTCGGATCGTTGCAAAGCCCGGTCAATCTCAAAGTCACGTACCTGGCGCCCGCAACCAGCCACTGCGTTGCGCAGAACCTGCTTGGCTTGGTCGTGGGACATGAACGCTTTCAACTTTCCGGCCATGCCGTAGATCCAAAGGTTCACTCCGCCTCCACTGGTGGGGCATCCACTCAGTTGTTGGTTGAGCCAGTCGGGTGGGTTCGTCATGCGCGTTCCTCGTAGTCCATGGTTTCGCCGTTGAATCCAAGTTTGACCTCTCCGATTCTCCCCGCCCGATTTTTGGCCACGTCAAGCAACAGCGGCATGACCCCGGTATCCTCGTAGGTGCCCTCGCCCTCCTCAGGCGATCTCCGACTTAGGAGAATGACGATGTTCGCGTTTGCCTCCAAGCCACCGGACTCGCGGAGGTCTGACAACCTTGGCTTGCGGTCGTCCTTGCTCGCCGATCGGCTCAACTGCGCCAGGCAAATGATCGTCACGTTTAGCTCTTTCGCGATCACCTTTAGCTCGCGCGATAGGTCGTCGAGTTCTTGAACGCGGTTCTCGCGCCGGTCGGTGCGAAGGAGTTGGATGTAGTCGATAAAAACCACGCGGACGTGATTGATGCGGACTTGGCGCCGGATCATGCTGCGCAGGCGCCCCGCGTTCGTGTCGGGCGAATCATCGCAGAACAACGTCGCTTTCTCGGAGTGCTCCTTTTGCTGCGCGAGTAGGGACTTTTGGCGCCAGCTTTCCATCTCCTCAATCTTGCGCATCGACATCAACGTCTCCATCGGGATGCCGGTTTCCCGGGCCAAGATCCTAGCCTCAACCTCGCCCGCCGTCATTTCAATCGAGATGATCAGCACCGGCACGGCAGGCTTTATCCCTGGCGTGTAGTTCTTTTGCGAGGTCATCCATGACGCCATCGCGGTCAGGAGGGCGCTTTTTCCAACGCCGGTATAGGCCCCGATAATGATCATTTGACCCGGTCGGAATCCGCCGCCCGTCAGATTGTCAACCTCTTGGAATCCAGTGGAAATCGGTTGCTTGGACCGGCTTTCCAGTTCGTCCAGATAGGCCATCACCATGCCACGCCCGTCTTGGACTGTGTCGCGTTTGCCGATAGCGAGAGATTCCGCAAGCCGTGCAATGTCTGCGCTGAGTCGCTCCACGACGGTCTCAGGGTCGTCCACCGCAAACGGATCGTTGAGGATGCCATATCGCGCCGTCAGCTCGAACACCGCCAGCTTAATTCGCTCGGCCCGCACGGCGTCGCGGTGCATGTCGTAGGCCGCCCACTGAACGTCGGTGCATCGCGCGTCTTCGATCAACGAAAGCGCCGCCTCGTTGTCTTTCAGTACATGGCGCAAAGCCGGAACATCTGGGGCGCATCCGTGCTTTGCTTTGAGCCCGTGCATGGTCTCGACCACACGTCGAACAGTGCCGCTGAACTCAATCCGGTCCTCCTCGAACCGATCCAGCCATGTGTCATCGCGCAGCGCCAGGGCAACCAGCGCCAACTCGGAAGGATGGGCGTTCATGCTCGTGCGGCTTTGGCGTATTTCTCGGGATGCGCAAGCGCATCCGCCCCTTTGGTTGCGATGATCCTCCGCCGAGATTCGGGCAGGCTCGACCACACTGCGGCGGTTTCTACCCCAGTGCCGTTCAAGATGCCCGCCGCCCTTTGCCAGTGAAACGCGGGAGGCGTTTTGAGGTCAACGTGGGATGCTGCGGCGACCTCCTTGGGCACCAGCTTGTTCATCTCCGGCCTCTTACGGGCAAGATCCACAAACCGCTCGCAATCCGTCCGAAACGAATTCAGCGAAACCAATGGTGCCGTGCGCTGACCGATGCCCCCGCGATAGACCCGATACTCTCGTTGCGTCAGTTCGTTGGCGTAGGCCAGAAGGAGGGACTCCGGGGTGAACTTCTCTGCGCCGCTGTTCAACGTCGCGATGTAGGCCGTCTTCTGGTCCCGGGTCAGGCCTGTTTGCTTGACGAGGGGTGCAACCGGATCGTGTCGCCGAGCCGCGTCGATCTCGTCCGTGGTGGGCTCAATGTTCAGGGCGCAACACGGTGGAAGCTCCAAGTCGAAGTCAAGAAACCCATCACCTCGCAGTCCTTCTTCCCTTTCCCTTTCCTTTTCCTTTTCCTTTTCCTTATCTCTTTCTTCGGAGGAATTCGATTCGAATCGAATTCCTAAAACGTTCGAACTCGATGGGTATTCAATTCCTTTCGGATAGCCTTCGATTACCCATTGATTATGAATCGAATAGGTACCCTTGGAATCGTTACCAATCAACACCGGGAGGTGATGTTTGAGAACCAGCCTGATAGCGGGCTGGTGGGGCTTCTTAAGAGCGGAAAGACCACCCGCGTTTTGGAAGCCGATGTATTTCGGAAGCCACCATTTCTCGCTCGGAAGTTTCACAAGGCGCTCCTTACCTGCGATCTCAGCGAACGCCTCCATCGTGAAAGTCGAGTCGCCAAGGTATCCTGCAAAAAGGAAGTTTGGCAATTCGATGATCCCAGCTTGGTTGCATCGGTCATTGACGAAGCTCCACGCCAACTTGTGGACGTTGCTTAAATTGCCGTGCCAAGAGTCATCCCACTTGTCGGTGTTGGTGAACCGCTTCATGGCTCCCTCCCGGTATCAGACAGGACGGGCTCTGCGGCCTCACGGTGCGGGGCCTCGGGTTCGGCGGCGGCGATTGCGGCGCGGGCCACGTCTACAGCCGTGCGTAACCGTTTAACCCCTTCCGACGTTGACGGTGATGTCGCAGCATTGCTGACAAGAAGCTTCAGCGCGGCGAGAAGTTGCGGCGCGGCGGCGATTAGTCGGGCGTTGGCGTCAATGAATCGGACGGTATCCTTGGAATAGCTCCCGTGACATTGGCACACGACATCATGCGCCGATTCACTTACAACCATACCAGCGTCGATTATCGCCCGCCAAGGCCCCGGAGTGTGACTCGGTTGACTCATGCGCCCTCCCTTCCGTATTGGAGGCTAGAGGACGCAAACGTGCGCTTGACGCACCCGACGGGGTGTGATAGTTCTTCTTTCATCGGAACTTCAAAGAACGCCGCGTTACGGATTACGAGTCCTGCGCGGCGTTTTTTGTGCATGTCAGTCTGGCATGACAACAAACGGGGCGCAAGTGTTTTCACGGCGGGTAGGAATTTGATAAACTTCGCGGGGTTGCGTCACAAATGTTTGGCCGCCCACGCGGCCATGATGGACTGAAGCCGCTCCGTTGCCCCGGGTTCCGGCTGGTTGGCGGAGTCGAGCACGTCTTGCAAATCAAGGCGCAACCACCACTCACGGTCGCACTGGTCCTCCCAGCAGTCCTGACAGATGTCGTAGGTGCCTGCCCCTTTTGCGGAGGGCCATGTGAGTTCGTTCGCCTCGATCGGGCGGGAGCATCGCGGGCAGCTCAAAACTCGCCCTCCCACGCCATCACTTGAGGATTCGCCTCGATTGCCGATGTCAGTTGATCGACCAACGCGCGGAGTTCCACAACCTTTTCTCGAAGCTCCACGGCCTCTTGGCGCGAGGCTTTCAGTTCGGCGCATGTTGTGGCGAGGGATTCGTGTTCCTGCCACGCAACGAGGCAGGAAGGGCAGTAGTGGGCGGTCATAGGTCGGCCTCCGGTTGTTCGCGGCGAAGCTCAATCAAGGCGCGGGCCAGGGCTTGTGCGTTGTGCTCCGCAAGGGCCCGGGCTTCCTTCACTTCGGCTTGCGTCGCCGACAGTTGCGATTGCAGGAGATCCCACGCCAGGGCTCCGTTTGCGTTGAGCGCCCGGAGTTCGTCGCGCTCGCGTTCAATGCGAACGAGTTCGCAGCCAAGGCACGACCCATCAGTCAAGTCCGGGTCGTCAAAATGTTTTGGGCATAGGTCAGTCATGATTCTTTTCCGTAGCATCCGCACCCGTTCATGCACCCGTCGCATGGGCGGTAGGTGGCCTTGCAGTTGGCACCGAGATCCTCCAACATTCTCATTCTACGCTCGTCTGCGGCAGTAAATGGGATCGCGCGCCGTTGCTCGTGCCGGATCCACTGGATAATCCTCCACGCGATCACCAGAGCGGTGATTCCAGCCATCGCGATTACCTGGCCTCCTTCAATCATGCTTCCAGCCCTCCCCGTGATGCGAACTCTTCCTCGAACCAAAGCGGCACCCCGGCCTTTTTCGCCAGTTTCGTGACAGCCTCGTCCTCATCGCGTCCGTGGGCACTCATCGCGATAAACCCCGGCTTGGTCTTTCTAGCAAAGCTGCCGAGAGCTTCGATGCCGCCGCATTTACCCTCACCGACGCGGATTCGGTGGGTCCGATACCAAGCCAGCCGAGGAGACGGCGACTCGGGGAGAAGGAACAAAAGCGGGTCTTCGATCGTGAATCCGCCATTGACATCGCCGGGATGTCGTTTAGTTGCTTGCATACTTCGGAGGCCCCCGCTTGCGCAAATGTCCCGTCACGGACGCGCACGGGGGCCTTTTTGTTTTGGTTTTCGACTGCCGAGTTCCTGACGGGGAACCTACGCGGCGAGGCTCAACCTGATTCCAGTCGCCGGCTTTGTCAACGCTGAAAGAATCAGGCGTTGCTGGAATTTCCAGAAGTTCCCGCGATGCCCATGGCTGAAAGTTTCGCCATCACAGAATCAAGCGCCCCTGGGTACTCTAACAGGCGCATTAGGAGAAGGTCGCGAACGGCGGGCTGGTCGAGCAATTCGTTGAGGCCGAGCGCCTGCTTCGTCTCGCCTTCGATTGGGGTTCGCGGCGTCGGGGTGCCGACAAAATTGGCGAGATACATCTCAGCTCCAGCCTTGCGGGCCGCGTTGTCCTCGACCTCCATGGCGGCCCCGGCGACGGTCACCATCTTTTTGGCGTGCATGAGTCCGTGGATCACGTCGGCCAAATTGTCGGGTGAGATACGGCGATCAATCGCGGCCAACACGTCCTCATGGCGTCGCGCCGGGTCACGGATAAACCCCTTGTCGGCCACGCGCCGCCGTCCCCACATCCGGGAACCTTCCGCGATGGCGTTGGCAAAGTCTCGCGCAGCGTCGGGATCGCTGCACTCTTCAAGATTCACGCCTCCCTGATCCGTCACAAGGTAGAGCCCGGTCGAGTCCGGGAAAATCCCCGCCGCACGCGCCGCTGGCCCCGGCAGGACGACGATCAAACCACCGCCCGGAGCCGCAACTTGATGGATGGCGACGGGAGCCTCGGCCATGCGATCAACCCTCGTGATGCTCGTTCCAAAGACGACACAACGCCAGGAAGTCGGCAAGCCGGATGTTCTTGCCCCACGACCAATCGTAGATCGTCTTCGGCGACACGGCCAGCGCCTCCGCAACGCCATCCGCGCCCAACTTTTTCGCGCCTTTCACGCGCACCGCCATCAGGGCTTTTACTGCAAGCGGGCAACGATAGCGCACGGCGCGGCGTAGGTGGACAATTTCCACCCATTCAAGGGGCATACGGCATTCTTTCGGCAGTTCTTGCTCCATTAAGGGCATGGCGCAATATGCCATCGAAAAATTACTGAGCAAGCGAAAGAATTGCACTTGCACAATTACTGGAGCGCAGTAAATAGACAACATGCCAGTTGAAACCAAGGTAGCCATTGGCCCGAAAGGGTCGCAACGCGTCTTCACTGTCCGATCGACGGAAAACGCAATCACCGTCACCATGGAGGGCCGCCCCGGAACGTGGTCCTACCCTCACGCAACCGGGCCGGAGGTCGCCCAAGAGACAGTCGCCCTCATGATTCAGGATCTTGGTCGGGCCTGCTGGTCCGCTGCTGTAGAGACCTGCATTCATTCCACCGCTGCGAGCCTAAACGAACTCCGGTAAGATGAAAAAAACCAAGCTCGAAATCATTAAGCTCGTTGACGGGTCAACCGTCACTACCGGGGACTTTGTTCCGCCGGATTCCTACTTCACGTTTTGCGAGGCTCTCGCGGAAACGCTTTCCGAAAACGACCCGCTCGTGGTCGAGGCTGTCATGGCTGAGATGGAAGAAAGGATGGCAGCATGAGTCTCGCCAAAAACCAGTTCGAGGCCGCAGGGCTTGTCTGGACTGTCATCAAGGACGATGGCGGTGACATCACTATTGAGGCCCCCGGGTTTTCGGTGATTGCTTTCATGCCTGAAAACGGCGAAATGGAGATTCAGGTAGCCGACTTGTTTGCAAAGCTGGCGCCATTCCTTCACGCCGCCGGAAGGGCGCAAGGCAAAGAGGAGATTTGCCACGTTTGGGATGAGTTTGCCTCCAAAGAGGCAGCAAAGGCGGCGGAGGCGCTGGCATCATGAGCGCACGAGACCTTCCTCAATCAATCGAAACGCCAGACGTGATGCCGTTGGGTGTCGTTGAATCCCTGCAACGGGCCGAAATCGACGTTCAGATTGCGACCGCCAAACGCTATCCCCGGTCCATCGCTCAATTCAAAGCGACGGCCACGGAGATGGTCAGCATGGACGAAGAGACCGCCGAAAGCTGCATTTACCGGCGTCCAGTGGGCGGCGGTAAAGTCGCGGAGGGCATGTCCGTCCGCATGGCTGAAATCGTGGCGTCCTGCTACGGAAACATCCGAGTCGGGACCATGATCATTGAGCAAACCGAGCGCCAAGTGAAGGCTCGCGGGTTCTGCCACGACGTGCAAAACAACGTCGCGGCCACGGTTGAAGTCGTGGAATCTACCATCAAAGCCAACGGGCAGCCCTACGATGAGCGGATGCGCGTTGTCGTCGCGAAGGCGGCGGCGGCCAAGGCTTACCGGGATGCCGTCTTCAAGGTCGTGCCTCGCGGGCTCTGTAAGGCTCTGGAAGAAATGGCGCGGCAAGTTGCCATCGGTGACGCCACGACGTTCACAAAACGCCGGGACGCGGTGATGGGATGGCTTGCGCGGATCGGCGTTGACGGCCCTCGCGCGTTCGCTGCCCTCGGCATCAAGGGTGTTGAGGACATCGGAGTTGAGCAACTTGTGACGCTGACCGGATACAAAACGGCGATCAAGGATGGCGAGATCACAGTGGACGAAGCGTTTCCACCCAATCGCCGCGAGGCATCGGCACCCGCAAGCAATCCATTCAAGAACAAGGCGGCTGAGAAAGCGGAGGCGCCCACATTATCGCCCCGCGCTGAGTTGGAGCGCCAGTTGCAAGAGCTCATGCAATTGGACGATGTGAGCGAGGCGCAACTAAAGGGTGAACTTGCCATCCGGCACAAAAAGCCCATGACCATCGCTCTGCTTTCTGACGAAGAGCTTGCGGAGATTTTGAATCCCACAAAATGGGCAGTCGTGGTCAAGAACATCAACACCGATCCGCTAGCATGAACCCGCCCGACTGCCAAGTTCACTTTTGCGCGCAACGCTCGCCTGAGTGGTTCGAGCTTCGCCGAGGATACCTGACCGCTACCGATTTCGGCCCATGGCTGATTGAGAAGCCGGAGGTCCGGTTGACCATCAAGGAGATTCAAGCTGAGCTAGATCGGCTTGGGATTGCGTATCCAAGCAAAGGGCTCAAGGATGAATACGTGGCGCTGCTTCCCGATATCACGCCCTACCTTTCCTACACCAAAACCCGCAACAAAGCGTGGGAATCGGCGCTCGGTAAGGTTCTGGCGGGCATTGCGGGACTCTGGGAGGCTCCGACGCGCGAGACCGAGGCCATGCGGCGCGGGACCGAGCTTGAGCCGGATGCCGTCGCCGCGTTTGAAGCGTGGTCAGGGCATCAGGTGACGCAGGTTGGATTCTGCGCTTCAAAGTTCGGTCGATTCGGTTGTTCGCCAGACGGATTGATCAACACAGGCGACTCGGTAAAGGGACTCGAAAGCAAGGTGCCGGAACCCTCAACGCACATCGTGCGCCGCCGCGCCGCAGTGCTGCCCTACGAGCACCTCTATCAAGTCCACGGGTGCATGGCCGTCACGGGATGCACGTCGTGGTTTTACCAGAACTGGAACCCTGGTCTTGCCAGTCTACGCATCGAGGTTCAGCGCGACGCATTCACCGATGACCTCTTCGCCGGACTCAAGGCATTCTCCGCCGACGTAGACCGCGCCCTCGCCGAAGAATCGGCGGCGTGGGAATCTGAATTCCAATCTCAACCCGAACTTTCTGCCGCATGAGAACCGAAATCACCACCACCATCTTCGTCGAGCACGAGGGCGAAAACCGCGAGATCCTCGTCACCGGGATCCTTGACGAACCCCGGGACTATCCCGGATATCCAGGACAAGGCGACTCGGTCGAGATCACGGACGCCGAAACCATGGACGGCGAGCCGTGGACTCTGTCCGCCGAGGACGAAGAACGCGCTATTGCGAAGATGATGGAAACCGCCTAAGCCATGACCAGGGGCGGGCACTTTTTACCGCAAGTTTAGCATCGACCTTAGCAATGAAAGATCTCCGCGCAGCTTACCGCCACATCACCCGGATCGACGACGACCACGCCCGCACGCACGGGTGGCGCGTCCGATTCCAAACCCAAGGCGACCTGCAAACGAAGCTCTTCTCTGACCGCAAGCACGGCGGAAAGTCCGGGGCATTGAAGGCCGCAAGGAAGTGGCGCGACGAGAACAAAAAGCCCGCGAAGGAATCCAAGCCAACCGGCGGCACGGCCCGGGTCCGCCTCTCAACGATCAACGGCAAGCAGTTTTGGCGTGCGCTACTACCCGTTGCCGATGTAACCAAAACCAAAAGCTTCGCGGTCCACATTTACGGACGCGACGAGGCCAAACGCCGGGCCGAGGCTTGGCTTGAATTGAACCGCGAAGGAATCCCCTCATGAACGACCCTATTTCACCAAGTGCAGATTGTCGTCCCTTCCCTGGGGCGCGGATTGAAACACCAAAAACGGAATTGTCAGCCGCCGACACAAGCGCGGACGTGACCGCAGAAACGCGGGAAACCCCCGCCCCTCAACACGGAGAGGCGGGGCTGGTGGAGGCGGCGCTCATCTACGCGGAAGGCGAATGGGATCGCATAGGTGAAATTGGCTTTGCCCTTGAGCGAGAGGGGTATGCGCGATCTGAAATTGCAATGGGAATCCTCGCCGCCGAGGTCCGCCGGTTGCAAGAGTTCAAGGACCACTACACCGAACTTGCGAAAGCCAACGGGTTTGGCTCCATCACGGAGGCGGTCACGGCAGGAAGGCTGTATTTTCAATCTCAAGCAGAACGAAAAAGGTGAGAGGGCCGATGGAAGCGAAATAAATCTATGAAACCAAAATCAAACGTGGCCGCTTCCAGCGGTTCTCTCCACCGCCTTGTTCGGCTTTTTAGGGCTGTGTGGTCCGATGTGGGAATAGCCCCCAAAGACGCTGCAATGGTATTCTTGGCTGGCGTAATCGTGGCGATCCCCGTCATGGCCCTTGTGTGGGCGACGGCATGGGCGCTGTGCCGCCTGAGTGGGAAGCCACTCGATGACAACGCAATGATGGCAAGTGTCACGGCGCTGTTCTTGGGGTACTGCATGGTCCGCGCTGCAATCTACCTCCGCGACAAGTGGCGCGAATCCAGTAAGCCGAACAGAAGGCGCTATGATCTTGAAAATCCACGACACACCAGGGACTGACACCCCGATCACGGACAACTGGGACCACCGGCTATGCCCTCACGGATTCCGCCCTGTGGCCCTATGCCGACAGCTTGAACGGGCTGCCAATGCCGCCAAGGCCAAGCTTGTCGAGGTTGAGGCTGCCGCCGAGGTCGCGCGATTCGAGCATCTGATTCGCGAGTCCGATCTTGAGCGCAAAATCCGCAACCTTGAGATGGGCGTTTGCCTTGACCGCACGCCGCGCGTGAAGTCGATTGAGGAGTTTTTCACCCTGTTTGCCAGTTAAAACCATGACGACATCCACACTTGAATCACCCGAACCTGACCTTTGGACCCTGGCCGCCGCGCGGGAAGCCGCGAAGGCCGGGATGAAAACGGCCGCCGCGAACAACGGCGATCCCTATCAAGCCTACGCCCGACGCTTCGTGATTGGATTCCTTCGGGATAATCCGACCATGCACATCGACGAGCTTGAGCCGATGGGATTGCAGCCGCCCTCGAAAGGATGTAAGGCCGGGATCGGGGCGGTCATATCAGCGCTCGCCAAAGACAAATGGATCGTGAAGATCGCCGACGACCGAGTGCCAGGGGCGTTTCTCGCCAAGCCCTCCGTTTCCAGCCATGGTTCCCCGAAGTGGGTTTGGCAATCGTGCGCTCCTGAGTGGGGAGGCTCGCCGAAGACCGAAGCATGAGAAACGTCAACCTGCCAAAATCTCGCGTGTGGGTCCGCTGCGACGCCTTTGGACGCGACGCCTCGAAGTTTGAGCCCGCATGGTTGGTATCAGCCCGCGCCCTTCGCAACCGCCCCTTCGCCTTCCAAGTCTGGGTGGACGCCTACGCCGCGTGCTACGACAAGATCCCGCCCCATTGCCTATACTGGCGCGAGCCGGAGGAATCCGATGCCGAAGCCCTTCCGCTCCACAAGGTGCAGATGTGGGAATGCCTCAGCGGGTCAATCGAGTGCTGGCAAAAGGCGCAACTCGCCGACGTGCCGGTCATCGTCAACCTTGGGGGCGGCAAGATGACGGCGGGACACTACTGGTTCACCCTCGACTTTCTCCCTGAAGGCCAAGGGCTCGGATACCTTGACGTTGGCGAGGCCGATTTATTGGAGGAGCACAAGGAGGCAAACGTGATCAAGCTGGAGAACGGGCAAATCGCGATCTATCCAAACAACCGGCTCAAATGGCTGCCGCTTTCCCTCACGCCGCCCGGGGCCGCGAAGGCAATTCCAGACTGGGACGCCGCGAGCAACGGCCAATGGGACGAATGGTGGGGCGATTCCGACGAAATTATCGGAGGCGAGACGGCCTTTTTCTATGGCGCGAACGGCCGGACCCCGCATCCAGAACTTAATGAAAAGCTTTCCGCGAAGGAGAAAACCAAATGACGATCCAACTCACCCCATCCTGGCAGTTGACCGACGAGCACGCGGCATCGAGCTACGGAATCCCGGTCCTTGCCAATCGCCACTCCGGCGAAGCCTTCGGACCTGACGACATCGTGCAATGCTACCCATCCTGGCCGATGCAACCCGCACGCCAAGCCGTGGCCCGCATGGCGCTGACGGCCGGATACGCTGGGAGGCTTGGAAACGGCGGCATGGATTTCGTGGTGAAGTTTACCGGGGAAGTTGCAGCATGAGCACCCTTGACCAATCCCGAGTTGCGGAAATCCGCAGGCTTCAAACCAAGCGCGACCAAAACAGGAATGCGCTCGAAGTCGCCGACGAAACCCTCGCTTTGGTTGAGGACGTGGGCCACGGCGCTTTGTCGGACAACGTGACGGCAGCGCGGCGCGTGATACTTGACGCCTTGGGCCGGGGCGGTGGGGACCGCGAGAGTCTTGATTCCCTGCCCCCGGCGTCGTCCCCGCCACAACATTTCCCGATATGGCTCATCATTGATCACGAGGGAGATCAATGGCACGGAGCATTCGTAAACAAAGGCGAGGCAGAATACGAGCTGGATGCAATCCGACAAAACCTGAATCAATCCCGCGAAATCTGGCATTTGGTTGAGTATCGCGAAGCGGCTCGGGAGGTTCGTGTCTTGACGATGGATTTTGAGGACGATGACGAAGAGGTCGCGGATCAACGGAAGGAGGAGCCGTGAGTGAGACGCGACAAGAATACGAGCCGGTCATTAGCGGTCGCGTGCGTTATGGCGATGAGTTTCGGCACGAAAGCGATGCGGTCTGGCAGCGGGTCGTTGGCCCGGTTTTGGGCGCCGAAGTTCCCGCCGAGACTCCATCGGGCTGGTTGTTCCGCCGCCCGATTTCACCGCGCCCTGATTTGTCAGCCTACGGAAAAGACCAGCGATGAGCGAGACAAACGCAATTCACACCTTGCCGCCTCACGTATCAATGAAGGCGCACTACTCGGCTCAATACTTGCTCGACGGGCTCCTTTGCCCAAAAGGCATACGAGGTCTGTTGAAACTCACAGGAATTACCGAAGGCACTGTGGCGGCGTGCCTAGAGGAGATTCTGAACCCCGAAAAAGACGCCTGCCCCTCATGTACGGTCTGCGGTGACTCAGGTCGTGTGTGGCGTCCGATCTTTGAGCGATGGGATGCGTGCCGGTTTTGCGGGCGGGGTAGATAAGGGAAATTAGCAAATCCGCCAAAATGCGCCGTGGTGCTTTTGGCTTTTCGTGATACATTGCCCGATGAGTTCCCCCTCCAAGGAGCAAAAGCGTGATTCCGTCTTCTACACGGACGACGAGATGGAGTTGATTCTCGCGGCCATGTCGCGCCGAACGAAAACCGGCATCCGTGACCGGGCCGCCGTCATGGTCATGTGGCGCGGAATGCTCCGGGTTCGCGAGTGCCTTCAACTCCGGGTCGCGGATTTGGACCTGAAGACCGGAGAGCTTCGCGTTCTTCACGGAAAAGGAGACAAACCTCGAACGGTCGGACTCCCCCCGTCGGCCCTTGATTGCGTTGGGGCTTGGCTTGACGTGCGCAAGACTCTCCCGGCGACCAAGATGGACCCGATGTTCTGCTCGCTCTACGGCAAACCGCTTCATCCGTCCCACTTCCGGCACAAGCTCCCCCGGATCGCCGCCAAGATTGATCTGGGCAAACGCCTACACGCCCACGGGTTCCGACATTCTGGGGCCGTCCGCATGAAGCGCAAGGGGACCGACACCATGGATGTCTCGCGCGGTCTCGGTCACTCCAACATCGCGACGACGGAGAAGTATTTGCACCACCTCCGCGACGATTCCGTCATCGCCGCGATGCGTGAGGAGTAGGCAATTCCCTTCTCTATTTTAACCATAACAGCAATACTTTCCGTGAACCATCACGTTTACGCTCTGAAAGACTCACCTTTCTGCTGAAAATGGTGATGTAGATGCAGAAAGAATTTAGCTCAGGAAAAAACCGTGAGAGTTTTGTGGCGCATGGACAGGATCGATTGCAAATCGCTGCGCAAAGCTTTGAATCCACTCAGGGTGGAGCCTTCTGTTCTATTGAATCCTGATGGCGGTTGGTGTCTTGGGTTCCCCTTGCTCCAAAAACGGTTTGTAGGGTATCTGCGCACTATTCGTGAAATTGAAACGTCACCGTTTTTCCCTATGACCAAGGACAAGGTCATATCTCAAGTGCCATATCCAGAACCTGTCGCTCTTGAGGATGAGCGCCGACAGTTTGAGCGCCGTTTTTTGCCATCAATTCACGTTTGCTTGCGCAAAGAAAATGAAGGGCGCATCTATTTTCTGGAGTGCAGTAATGGCCTTATCAAAATCGGCCGCACCCGAGGTGCAGTCAATGCGCGAGCGCAATGGGTTCAAAGGCATTTTGGCGTTGATGCGCGGGTGATCACGTCGATTCCTGTGACCTGCGCATCTAGAGCGGAGCAAATGATTCACGGGCACTTTGGTCGATTCCACACGCCCGTGACTGGAGTCACAAGGAATTACAGCGGCAGCCTCACCAAAGGGGTCGAGTTTTTCTCCATCACGGTGGACCAAGTAATGGAAGTCGTTGATCGAATCGCAGGCCACAAAAACCCATCGCCCACGGCCAGATACGACCGAAGAACCGAACGAGCCATGCAAGAGGCGCTCGCGAGAATCTCCTGAGCGACTATGAAAACCCGAATTCACATCCAATCCTTTGGTCGCCCCGTGCTCGACCTCACGGCGGACCTGTCCCTAGATGACGCGATTGAGCTTGAGGGGGCGATCAACGCTTCAAACACGCTGCGGGCTCATGTTACGACGGTTGAGGATGCCGCGATTCCAGACAATGCGGCGCGACCATGGTTTTCAGGACAGACCGAGCCTCCGCCGTATTATCGAGGCCTACTTGAAGGCGAAACCGCCAAAGAAGGCGACTTGGTTTTCTCGCCGGTGAGTCAAATGTGGCATGAGCTGGCGCGAGGCTTTGGATGCCAAGTGGGCAAGGGCGATCGACTGGCGCGGAAAATTCACTCATGAGCACCATCGACCTACGAACCTGCAAGCCGGGCACCACGCTCCGCACCCGATGCGGTGAAATCGGCACCTACCTTGAACATGCCGAAAACCGCACGCATCCGGGACGCAATCACTGGGTGCAGATCCCGACCGCTCTTTGCTGGTATCGTGACGACGGACGGCTTGCGGACCATGACATCATGCCTTCCGACATCGTGGAGATCATTGCGGTTGCGTCCGCCGCCAAATGGACCGCAGAACGTCCCGCCGACCCCGGATACTACTGGATGCGCGACAAATCAGACCCGCTCGAAGAATGGACTGTCCTCTGGGCTCCGAATCCGAGCCAACCGGAGTTCGGTGAATGGGTCGGATGCGGATTTTCAGGCCGACACTACGCGGGCGAGAATCACGAGTTTTGGTCTGCGCGGATTGAATCACCATCGACAAGGTCATGAAGAAGCCCAAGCACCCCGCCGAATGGACGCGCCACCTCCCCCGAGGAACACCTGGACGCAGCGCAGCACCCGCCCGGGTTTCATGCGCGGTTCTCGCCTGCTTCCGCGACATGGGCGAGGGCGGACTCACCCGGCATCAAGTCCACGTCTACGTATGCGAGCTGCATCCCACAAGCGAGCCGCCCGCCATTCGCAGATACGTAGACGACCGCATGGGAAACCTAGTGGCCGACGGGGTTCTGACGATCCGGGACCGGAAATGGTTTCTGGTCGATGACGAGGAAGGCCTGCCGCAATGAAGCGCACCGGAATCACCCGCAACAAGTTCGGTGCCGTCCGCGCCAAATCCAGCCTACTGGATCGCACCTTTGATTCCAAAGCGGAAATGCGGCGCGGCAACATGCTCCGGCTTCTGGAGCTGGCAGGTGAGATCACTGATCTGGAATTCCAGCCTCAGACCTATTTGAGTGCCGCCCAAATCGGTTACAAACCCGACTTCCGTTACCTTGAGGGTGGCGTCGTCATCTACGAGGAAGTCAAAGGGTTTGAAACCGAGGGGTTTCGGATTCGATTCAAGCTTTGGGCGCACTACGGCCCGGCTCAGCTTCGTGTCCTGAAAGCGCGGGGCGATGGGTTTGTGGTCACAAAGACGATTTTCCCGCCCGATCAAACCTTGAAAGGACCAGCCTCCGAGGGTTGACCCTTCGGAGCCTTTACGGTGCGAGCCTCTCGGACGCGCCGCAGAAACGCTGTCAACTCATCGCGGCGTTGACCGTTTTTGACCGCCTCGGCCATGTCCCCACCTTTGACGGATGCGTCAACGATCATGCGGTCCAGCTCCGCGATGCGCTCGTTTGCCATCGTGACGACCTCGGCCCATTCCTTGAGTTCCACGAGCCGCGTCATTAGGTTTGCGCGAAGTTCAACGTCTGCCATGCGTCAGCTTAAGCGGTAGTCTCAAATTTGCAAATTCCGGTTGCGGACCAGTGGGGGTGTAATGTTAGAGTTCGGGATGAACCTGAACGAACCCAACGACGCCAAAGACACGCCCCGCGCCATTCGCCCCGCCGGAAGCCTTTATACTGAGGAGGAACTTAGATCGCTAGCCGAGGACATTGTGAGATATGGTCCATCAACTACTCAACTATTGCTTGCGCTAGCTGGTAAGAGGGTGGACAATCCTCTTCATGGGTGCAATTAAACCGGAAGGATGTGCAGTTGAAGGGTGTGAGGCAAAACGACACGCAGGGGTGTATTGTTGCCGACATTACACCAGATTCATTCGCCATGGCGATCCACTAAAAGGTGAGCGCAGAAAGCGTCCTAAATGCACCATTGAAGGATGCGGAAAGCCACACTTTGCGCACGGGCATTGCGTTGCCCACTACACGCGAGTTCGAAACCACGGCGATGTAAATGCAGACTTTTCACGGCGCAACAACGTGGAGTTCATCGAAAGCATGAAAGACTACCAGGGTGATGAGTGCGTTGTTTGGCCGTATTTTCGCAACCCTAAAGGCTACGGGCAGTGCATTGTGACGGTCAATGGGATTCTCTACAGATACGCCCACCGCGCAGTCCTTGCCGGTGCCTGCCCTCCAGACCCATCCAAGCCGAGAGCTTTGCATAAGTGCCACAACGGGCATCTGGGATGCGTTAACCCAAATCATCTTTATTGGGGGACTGATAAAGACAACCGCAGAGACATCGTTGAGTCCGGCAAGAATGTGTTGAAGTTGAATAAAGCGCAAGTCATCGAAATAAAAAGGCTTCTCGCAGAAGAAACTTACACACATTCCGTCATCGCAAAGATGTTCGGCGTATCCAGGGCGATGATTGGGAATATCAGTCAAGGACGAAACTGGGTCGGCGCGTAGTCGCCACCTTCAAGCACCATCGGCGACACTCCGCGCGGTTCTGCCTCCCGCCCTCTCGCGCACGCGCTAAGGTGCGGGATGGGATTCGCGGCAGACTACATGGACCGGAAGACGGGCAAGAAACCTGTCGTTGATCTTGGCGGAAACGCCTCGTTGGAAAAGGCCAAGGCGAACCAAGCTGCCGAAGGGGTTACAAAAGACGACTACGCGGCAGCCACTGCCCCTGAGCTGAACGGCTACGACGCCTATGTCGCCTCGGCAATCGGCGGAGCGTCCCGGACGTTGAGCGGGAAACGCGGCGGCGGCGCCAAATACAACGAGGGCCGGTTCAAGGGCAAGACTAAGTTCGAGGCCATGGCGATCCTCGACAAACAGTATCGGGAAATGGGTGACGAGGGGCGGGCTTCGTGGGAGCAACGCCAGAACACTCCGCTCTCTCAATCGCAAATGGACATCCGGGCCAAGGCTGCGGATGCGCGGAACCGGATCGCGGTGACGGGGCTTGGTCAATCTGGTGGCACTTCCAGCGGTCCCGCCGAAGTGAATGCTGGACCTTCCTATAGCCAGCCAGGCACACCTAAAACACGGGCAGAGTTGGAGAAACCTATGGGTGCGCGCCCGCAGAGCACCGGACCAGTGCAAGGCGCGGTTGCTCAAGACGGGCCATCCGGACTCAATGGAGCGCGTCAGCAAAGCACGGGCGGGATTCAAGGTGCGCGAGGACTTGGGAGCGTTTCCGGCGTGCAGGGCGCTGGTCCGCTGAATGCCTCGCCATTATTGCCCGCTGATCGGCCCGCAGCTCCACCGTCATGGGAGGGCAAAAACGCCGCATCGACCTTCCGCGAACGGGCTCAGACCGCGATGGCGATGGGCGTGATTGGTCCGCAATCGACCTACAACGGATCAGGGTCGGAGCCGCAAACCAAAACCGCCACTCGTGCCGATCGCAATATTGCAGTATTGGGTCCGCCCGCCAAAGCGGCAACGAATGTAATGGGTGACGGGCCGGTGCAAGGCCCAAAGCTCCCGACGTTTGACAAAAATGCCGCCACCGCCAAAGCAGAAAGCGAGGTCGCGTCGATGTTCGCCAACGCTCGCGCCACAGTGCCAGCCCCGCGAACTGACGTTAAGGCTCCCGCCTTGCCTGAACCGACGCAAGCGGTTCGTAATGCCGCGAAGACGTTTGCAAAGCGCGAAGCGGATCGCGCATACAAGGGTGGGCCGTTCGCTCAAAGCGAATACAAGCCGACATCTTTCATTGATTCCCCGGAATACAAGGCGGCGCAATCCGCCCCGGCTCCGCAAATCGCAGCGCGACCACCCAGCTCACGAGTCGGGAGGGATGCGCCCGCGCCGCCGACTGTTGACAGCATGGTGCAAAAGGTGATGGGCAAGCCACGGACTCCCACAGAGTTCACGCAAGTTGCCCGAACCGGCGGACGCGCCGGGGCAACCAAGCGCGTCGCTGGCGCATTCAACGCCTCGCCGCTTTACACATCACCGGTCCGCACCGCTGCCCCGAAAGCTCTAGCCGCCAACTCTCCCCGCTAATCCGCCATGGCATCCCCCTTCGACCGCGTCCGTTCCGGCCTTCAAAACGGAACCATTCCCGTCAACACCGATCTGCGACAGGAAACGGAGAAGATCGCCGCCGACCGCCAGCGCACCGAAAAGACCGGCTCGTGGATTCGCGACACCATCCAACAGCAACGCGCCGCCGCTGATCGCAAGGCCCGCCAGGATGCGATTTTGGCCGAACGTCAACGCCGGGACCAAGAAGCGGCGGACCTTGGAGCCCGCAACGATCGGACCAAGCAACAGGCGATGTTGTCCGGGGAAGATACCTGGCAGGATTCGACCGGCGAGACCCGGATCAAGCCTGCATTTGTGGTCCCGCAAGATCCCGAAAAGGTTCGGGCTGATGCGGAAAAGATCGCCGCCGAACAGGATCGTGAGCGTCAACAGCTCATTGCAAATCAACGCGCCGCGAAGTCTCGGGAACTGGATTACAACGCCGAGGCCGCGAAGCGGATGGCCAAGGAGCCAGACGCGATTCTGAAGCAAGTCGGCAAGGATTTGGGAGTTGATCCTGAAGACCCGCAGTCGATCGAAAGCCTCGCTGACACCGACAAGGCGTATGTCCAGGCGACCAAGCAAGCCCGGGACGTAGCCGCGCAAGCCGCTCAGGCCGCCGACGACAAGGCGTTTTCGTTCAAGGGCGGCGCCGACAAGGCCAATTCCGCCGTGGTGGCCGAGGCAAACCGAGTGCGCCAAGAGCGCGAGATTCAGGAACTCGCCGCGAAACGTGCGGAGCTGTCCGCCAAAGCTGAGGCCGCCAAGGCGCAAGTCGATCAGACGACCGCCGAACATCAAGCCCGAATCCTGGCCGCCGATGAGGAGTTCGAGACCGCCGTTTCCGGCCCGATGACCTCCGACCAATACCGCGAGGCCAAGATGAAGCGGGACGCGATCAAGGTGGAATCCCGCAACGCGATCGATCTTGCAACCAATCGATTCGCCCGGACCTACGGCGCGATCCGTGACGAGGACGCGATTCAGCAAGCGTTGCTGGAGCGCAAGATGCCGAAGGACGTTCCCGCGAATCCACCGGCCACAACGCCGTTCTCAAACACCCCGCTGGAAGCCCCAACACCGGGGAAGCCCGCGCCGGGAAACGCCCCGGCTGAAATTCAATCCCCTGGATTGGAACCGCTGAACGCATCGCCCGCCGTTCCTGAAGCGGAAGACCTAAGCGATGAGGGCGTGATCGCTTCGCGAATTCAGGAGCGTCGCGCCAATCAACTGGCGGAGTTTCAGGCCACGCAGCGCGACGTGATTTCGAAGCTGGCCAACGATCAAATGTTGCCAGAGGAAGCCAACGACGCGGTTGCGGCGGCGATGTCGGCCATCGACACGCAACTGGACGACGCCACGCAAGAAAGGCTTAGCCCTTTGGTTGCAGAGGCGTTTGCGGCGGCTGAAAAGGACGCGAAGACCCCGGAGGAAGCGGCGGCGAAACTGATGGCATCCGGCAAGTTGTCGAAGATCGCTCCGGCCCTTGGCTACGATGATGCGGCGGCCCTGTATCTTGCCAACGTAGACACGGCGACGTTCAAGCCAAAGCCTGAACCGGTCGAAGAAAAGGGATGGTTCGCGCAACTCAAGCGGGCACCGATTGTGGGCGACGTGGTTCGAGGCGCAGAAGTCTCAACCCGCCAACTCCCACAGCTTGGCTTTGGCGTCGCGGCTTTGATCGGCGACACCCTGGAAAAGACGGTCGGCAAAGGGGAGACGCTCCGCAACTGGGGTTTTCGTGGATACCTCGATGCCGAGCAAGGCATGGCTCCTATCAGCCGGGAAGACGACGACGTCACGGTGGCATGGTCGAAGGCGAGCAAGGGCAATCTTGGCGCGATGGCAAACTTCCTGGAATACGCCGTCGGCTACGGCATCGGCCAGATCCTTGAAACGATTGCTGTGTCTGCGGCGGGTGGGGCGATCGGTGGCGCGGCCGGGACGGCGGTGGAACCTGGGGGCGGGACGGCTGTCGGTGCGGTTGGTGGAGCCCTCGGCGGCGCGTTCGCCAAAGGTGCGGTGAAGACCGGCATCCGCAAGTTCATGGCTGAGGCCATTGCTGGTCAGGCCGAAAAGATGGCCCTCAAGCAGCTCGGCAAAACGGCGGCGAAGTCGGAAGTCAAAGCCCTTGCTCAAACTGCAACGCTGACACAGGCCGCCGCGAAAGCGATCGGATCGAATACCGCAATCCTCACCAACGCCCTCGGGATGGAGTTGGGCGCGATCTACGGCGAGGCCGCCAAGAGGGCCAAGGAGGAGGGCCGTGAACTCACCGGCTGGGAGCTGGCGCGAGTATGGGGAACCGGCATCGCGGCGGGCGGTCTGGAATCCGTGGCGGACAAATTCGGCTTGGATCTCCTTGGAGGCAAGAAAATGCCGAAGGGCGTAACAGGCCGGGCGGTTCGCGCAGCTACCGGCGCAGCGGAAGGCGTTGCCATGGAAGGCGGAACCGAGGCGTTGCAGACCGTCTTGGAACGTGTCGGAGCCGGTCAAAACCCGATCGACGCCGAGGGACGGCGCGACATCATCAACGCCACGGCAATGGGCGGAATTATGGGTGGCAGTGTAGGTGCCATTGGCGGGGCGTTGAGTTCCGAACCCGTCAACACCGCGACGCCGCAAGGCAAAATTCAGGCTGCATGGCAGAACGCCGCAACCGTCACGACTCCTGAAGCTCTCGCGGCGCACGCCGGGATTGACCCAGCCCAATACGAGGCGCTGGTAAAAGACTTCGGAGATCCTTCGCAGGCTGCGGCCAAGGATTTCGCCACCGCCAACCTACTCACCACTGGGGCGCAACAGCAAAACCGCCATAGCGACGTGCTGGCTCCGGTTACGGAAGCGATTCAACAAGGGACGGCGCGGGCGCAAGAACGGGCGAAAGCGATGGTTGACATCCACACGGCGACCGACCCCGAGCAGTTTGACCGTGCGCTCTTCGCGGCCCAGGATGTGGGCGACGCACAAGCCGAGGCTGACATCGTGACGCAACAGCAGAACGCTGGCTACGTGCGCGGTCTCGCAAAAGTGCTTGGCGGAGGTCAACTGACCAAGGACGAACTGGACGTCGTCAACGCTCCGTTTGCCGACAAATCAAAAAAGGCAATCATCGAAGGCCCCGGAGGCACGCAGATCGTTTCCGACCTAGCCATCGAACGGGCGGATGTCGTCATGCCTGACATGGGCATGGGCGCGGCGCTGAAGGCGATCAACCCGATGGGTGAGGTGGAAGCCACCCAACAAGCTCAGGCCCGCGAAGACGCGAAGGCGGCCAAGGGCGCAAAACAATCCGGCGGAGGCATGGCACCGCAGGGCACAACACAACCCGAAGTCCCCGTCTCTCCGGGTGGAGAGGCGGGGCAACCGGGATTTACCTACACGGCGACGATGCCGGACGGGCAGACCGTGAGTCTTCCATCGGAGCAACGGCTAGGCCGGGCTGCGCGTGTCGTCCTATTCCAAGATGCCGGAGTCACGATCCCGACGAACACGCCGATCACTGAAACCGCAGGCACTTCCGCACAAGTTCCTGCATCTTCAAACAAAGGGGGCGCGCAAAGTCCGGCGGAGATTGAAGCGGTGGCTATGTTGCAAAGCGGTTCGACCCCCGCAGAAGTTCGCGCAAAACTCCCAGGGCTCACCTTAGCCCAAATCAAAGCACTCGCCAATCCATCAAAGGGGGCAACTCAAAGTCCACAAAGCAGGGCATCCTTTGACAAGGGATCGTATCGGGTTCCGGCTGAAGTGGCGGCGTGGGATCAGCAGCACCGAACCGAACGTCACGACGAATGGTTTGATGGCGCGAACGTAAACGAATCCGCGAGGCGTGGATTTGACGAGGCTCGGGCCAATGGAGGTCATGACATCCAAGCCCACGGGATGGCAAAGGCTGGGACGTTGTCTGGAGGATTGGCTGATCTGCTCAACATGATCACCAACGGGCTAGACCCGTCGAGGATCAAGCCATACAGCAACGGGGAACTCATGCTTGAGACTGCCCCTCTAGTCAGCGAGAAGGGCGGAAGCAGCGCAGGAGCGACGCCGAACGGTTCGGCATACAGTGACGGACCGTTCCAGCTTTTGGCGCGACCAGGGCAATACCTAGAGGGCCAATATCTAGAGGGTCTCGGGGCGATCCTGATCAATGAGGCTCACGCCGATCAAGCCGCACCGATCAAGGCGGAGATCGCCAAGGTCCGGCCTGACTTGATCGTAGGCACATACTCAGAAGCCGGGGCAGTCGTCGCGCAACTCAACGCCAAAGCCAAAGGAGACACGAAGGGGTCACAAACGGGACAAACGCCCGAAGGAAACGGGACATCTACGGGACAAGCGGGACAGGCCGAAGCCCCAACCGACTACGTGAAGCGCATCGCCCCGAAGGCGGCGGCGCTGGTGGACGTGTTTCCGGGCGGTGTGAGCGACGCGACCGAGGCTCAGCGGAAAGAAATGGGTGATTCCCCGATGGCCTACCTTCGCGGGCGACTCATCATTCAGCGTGACCGGCTGGCGCTTTACTCTTCCGATCAAGCGGAAACCCTTGTGCGTCACGAGTTGATCCACCACGCCATGAAGGACGCGGTGCGGGAAGGGGCGTTTTCCGACGCGGACGTTGCAGGAGTATGGTCCGCCCTTGGGGGCAGCCGCGAGGGCAAGAAGTTGCAACGCCTCGTCCGCAACGCCTATTTCTCGTCCCGGTCGATGAAGGCCGAAGCGGCAGGGGCCTCCGACTTCGTTCTCGGGGCGGAAATGATCCGCATGATGGTTGAGGATGCGGAGTTCGCGGGGCAGATCAGCGAGGCGGTGATCGGCAATGCGGAGGCGACCTCAATGGTGCGCAGGATCCTCCGCGAGCTGCGCAAGTGGCTCAAGCTGGCGATCAAGCAACTCGGGGATGCGAACCCGGAACTCAAGGCGGAGTTGGAGGCTATGGCGGAGGCCACTGCGCAAGCTTTGCGCAACCTGAAGACCGAGGCGGCCACGGGATCAAAGCCCGCGACGAAGCCAAAGGACGACGGGCAGAACGAGACTCTCAACGCATCCGGGGCGGCGCCGACTCTCAATGCAAACACCCCGATCAGTCGCCCGAGCGGCAGGCACGATTTCAGTCGAGTTGGCACCGCATGGCAAGGCAAGGTCAAGCCGACAACCCGCGACACCAACGACGGTATTCACTCCGTGGATGCTGCAGGTCTGGCGAAGCAAATGCCAAAGGTCACGCACTTCGTTGATGACGTTCCTTTGCCGTCCTATCTGATGGAAAGCACCGACCCGGAAACTCGGCGCGATGTCCTGATTGACTTCTTTAAGGGCAACATCCTCGCCCTCTACGACGCGTTCGACACGTTGGGTCACAACCTGACCGTGCGGTCAACGCATTGGTATGATGGGGCGCGACTGATCGCAGAGTCGATTGCGTCTGATAACGGCATCACGAACGAGCAAGCTGCTGGGATCATGGCGGTGCTGTCGCCAATGAAAGATTGGTTCCAGAATGTCGCTATGGCGCAGAGAATGGCGGATGTTTTTGCCAATCACCGTGACGTCGTAATCACGCGAAAGCAGTTCAGCAAGACGATGCGCGGCATGCTTGATTCGGCGCAAGACGCAGCCAAGCGGCGCAAGGAGTTCAAACTACTAGAAGGTCGTTCCATCAACGACCTGTGGGCATCCGGTGATCCAGTGGACAAACGCCTCGCTGCAGTAGCGACCCGACTCCTCTCTCAGCACTTCCACGGCCTGGAGCACCAAGTCCTTTCCCCAGAAGGAGAGAACCTCGGATTGCGCCGGAACCTCGACGGCAGCACCAAGACCATGGTGTGGCAGGCTGACGTGTTTATCCTCAAGGGACTTTCCGTTGCCTATGACGGGTCGCCGGAAAACATCTCGGCGACACTCGGAGGAGAGCATAAAATCCGCAATTTCTACAACAACATCATCGCCCCGAACAGCCCTGCTGGCGATGCCACGATCGACACGCACGCAGTCAACGCGTCGGCGCTGTATCCTATGGGCAACAAAGGATACTTGGTCGGGTTGAGTTTCGGTGATGCCGGTGTCGCTGGCGGCGGGAACTCCGGGATTTACTGGATGTTCCACGAAGCTTACCGGCAGGCCGCCGAAGAACGTGGGATTATGCCGCGCCAAATGCAGTCGGTCACTTGGGAGGCAGTCCGTGGACTCTTTACCGACGACTTGAAACGCTCCAAAGCTTTCGTTGGACAAGTCACACAAATGTGGGCAAATTCTACTGATGCCGAATCCACCCGCCAACAAATCATCGGCCTCGGAATCCGACACCCTGAGTGGGCTCGATTTGACGCCGGAAGTGGTCCGCGCCCTTCAGGAAAGCCTTCCGTATCTGGAAAAGCTGATGGAAAGAAAGCTGACGCTAAGGGAAGCGTACGATCTGGAGTTCGACAAGGGATCGCACGTTCCGGGGAACTGACCACCCCGTCCGAGCAATCCTTCACCCCGCCGCAAGCCGACCCGGTAACGCCACCCGAAAACGAACTCCTCATGGCGTCCGCTGCGGTCCCGGCAGCGATGGCCCGCCGCTTCGGAGTCACTCAGGAATCTGACCCGTTCGCTTTCGCCTACCTGAACCGGCGTCGCGGGAAGATCAACACGCAGGAGGTGAAGACCCGGGCGGACCTTGACGCATTCGCCGAAGCGGAGTTTGCGCGACGTTCCGCGAACAGGTTCCAGGTTGATCCGGAGTCCATCCGCAGGCTTGAGCCGGTGATCCGCAAGGCTGCGGAGAAGCAGGTCAAGTATGGACTGGCGGAAGGGAAGGCTACGCTGGAATTGCTTGATACACCGTCAACCGAGGTCCTTGAGATCCCAGAGTCTCTGTCCGAATGGCTCCGTCAAAACGGCCTGACTCAGCCCCGAAAGCTAGCGGATTTTGAGTGGTTGGCCCGGGTGGCGGCGAAGATGGAAGACCAAACCTTACGCGCCGTGACGGAATCATTCATCGCGGATCGTCGCGGTAAAGGCTGGTCCGCGTGGGTGGAGGAGAACGTCAACCGCCCCCGGAGAGAGGCGGCGGAGTCGTGGGCAAAGACACTTTCTGAGACGTGGAGTAACCCCATCGTGTCGTCTGAGCCAAACCCTGACGGCGGCGTCGATGTAGTCTTTGCCAACGGTGAGAGCGGGTTGTTTGAATCGGTCGAAGAGGCGATGCGCGACGGGCAAGGCGGAACCGGGGTCATCCCGCAGATCACCGACGCTTATTCGCAAAACCTTGCCTGGGACATCCTTGAACACAGCATGGGCTCCCGCGTCAACTACGGACTCGGACGCCCCCGCGAACTCTCCCCGGAGATCCTCGAATCCACCCTTGATCTGATCCGCTCCGGCGAAGCGGGCGACCCTCTCTTTCTCTACGACGAAGAAAGGGCGAGGTCGGCCACGAAGGGCTTGCGCACGATCAAGGCGGGTGAGGGACATCGGTGGGTGTTTGTGCCGGGCGGTGCAGCCGGAGGAGGATCGCCTCAATCCGCTGTCATGGTTACGTTTGAGGATGGGAGCACCATCAAAGCGGCGACCCGTGTTGATGCCGAGAATGCTGCCAAGGACGCAATTGAGGGATACCTTGATTTTAGCGACATCGAAATCGTTGAGGCGTCAAGCCTTTTGGAAATCATCAACGATTACCCGTTGTCCAAATACGATGAAGACTACATCGGGTTTGCGGTGGAATCATCCGCCGATCCAGACATGACCGAGGTCGTCAAGGTTTTCGAGACTCGCGAAGATGCAGAGGAATACGTCGCGGAATACAAAGGCCAATGGGTGCATCGGCCAAACATGTATGACCGATTCAGGATTGACGACACGTTCCCGTCTAAGCAGGAAGCGAAGAATGACGCACGATCTTCGGCGATTGAAGCTGAACTCGAAACGCTCACGATTGAGGAAATCACGGATGTGCCGCCGGACCACATCAAGTCCCTGATGGCGCTCAGCCCTGACTCGTGGTGCACCAACGGCGAGAGCATGGCCCGGGAATACCTTTCAACCAAGGACTACTGGCTGCTGCTCCCACCGACAGGGAGCAAGACGATTGGCGGCATCCGCCTGTTCACCGGCACAAACCGAATGCAGGGCATCAACGGCGTAAACAACGCCGAGGACGCCAGGCAGTTGATTGGAGACCACGCCAAGCGCATCGCGTTGCTGGTGCGTGCGGAGGGCATCGACGTGACGGACGCGGCCACACGCAAGGCAATTGCCAGCGTATCGCCCTCGACCACGAATGAGATCCTGAAGGCTTCGGGCGCTGTGCCGCAGGAGAACATCGCACCCGAGGACGCGATCGTGATGTTTGGATCGGGCGGGACACAGATGAGTGTTGGCCCGGTCAGTCGTCAGTTTGATGAACTCATCGCCGATGTGTTGAAGCCGAGGATCGGATCAAATCGCGATGTCGTTATTTCGGCGGAGCCCCTCGGTGAAGAGGTGACGGATAAAGATGAAAACGGCGATGCGGTGGAAATCCAAGAGGAATATAAGGTTGCGGGCGCGGATGAATCCGGGGCCAGCCTCACCCGGCTTTGGACGAAGCGGAACGGTGTGACGAAGGATTCATGGCTGGTCGCAAGCCGTGACGACTATGATGGCAATTTCTACGAATCACTGGACGACGCACTTCGCGCCATCGAAGAGACAGAGCGTGAGGAGCGCGGATTAAAGCAAGACTCAGACAATGAGTTCAATGTTCGCCGAATGGTGAAGCGCGAGATGAGTGAGGGCGTCATCGGAAGCGATGGTTTTTTCATCACCCCGGTCATCGCATCAACGGGGTCGATTTACATCGAAGACGGCGATGCGCGAATCTCCTTCCGGGATCACCCTGTCTCGCAATTCCGTGAGATGGAGTTCGGGCTTGTCGATAAGGCGATTATTGTCAATTACAGTGACCCTCAAAGCGTAGCGAGCGGACTCAATGAACTGGCGATGTTTTTGGCGAATCGCACCGCTGGCGGCGACATCCTCAAAGCCTCGGGCGCCGTGCCGTCCGGGGATGGTGAATACCGTGGAGTTCACAAGGCGCCAACAGGAAAATACGGAGAAGGTTCATTGGATGCGATGGATCGCACGTATCCCGATGATCTCTACGGCCCGAACGGCCCACGCTACTACGGTGACACCTATGATCCGGCGATGGACCGGAAGATGCATCGCATCATCGTTGCGATGCGCGGAAAGCCAGATGCACCAGTGAAGGTCTACAGGGCGGCCCCAAAAGGTGTGGCGTCCGAAATCAATCCTGGCGACTGGGTTACCCCGAGCCGGGAATACGCAGTGATGCACGGCGAGCGGTTTGACGATGGCGCTGACATCATCGAAAGAACCGTAAAGGCTGGAGAGCTGTTCACGGAGGGTAATTCCATTTTTGAATTTGGATGGTCTCCACAAAGCGATGACATCCTCCGCGCTTCGGGCGCCACCCCCGAGCAACCGAACCGATACCAACGCGAACGCCAACGCAGGATCGACGCGACGGTTCGCGACACCCTGGGCATCGTCACCGGAACCCCGGTCCCGACCCCACCAAAAGAACGCAAGCGCGGCAAGGTGGGCGGCAAGATCGCGCAGAAAATCGCCGAGGTCCGCCGCAAGATGGAAACCCCCAGCGAGGAGCCGCCCCGCACCGTTGCTTTGGCGGACATCCCCGACATGGGCGCGATGATTGGCGTCGTCCACCGTGACGCGATCCTGACATGGCAGGGTATCTACGGCGATGCGCTGGCGATGATCGGCGAGCCCGGAGATCAAGAAGTTGTTCCCATGTTCGTGGGCCGAGTCCCCGAAGGACGCACCGGGGCGACGGTGATGGTCCGAGACGTTGACGGCGAGGCGATGGCGCCCGTGCAGATCCCCGTTCGCTCCCGCGCCTGGGCGTTGGCGATGCCGGAGATGACGCAAGCCTCGCAGATTGTGGTGACCTCGGGAGGTCAGGAAGGGATCCGGCAAGGAACCATCGACCTCTCGGGGATGTTTGGGGGCACGGTTGACGCCACTGACCTACGGAACACGGGGGATTTCATCGGGATCGTTCGAGGGCCGGATGGTGACCGGGTCTACCGGAATGCAGACGATGAGGAGCCGGTGATTCTGAAGGCTAGCGCGGCTACTCCGCTTGCAAATCGCGGATCAGATTCTGATTCAGGCAGCGGCCCTGTGTGGGGGCCTAAGTTCCAAAAGGCTATTTCGCGCGAATACACCATTGCCCTTGCAGGCGACGATTTTGGCAGTCAATACGACATCCTGGCGGCCAAATACAACAACGACCCGAATGCTTCCCCAGAAATGCGCAGTGCGCTTTTGAAGGAGTTGGAGCACTTGGAAAACCTGCTTGGTGATGAGTGGCTCAACAAATACTCAAACGGTCGCACGTTTTCGAAACCTCCATTGTCCGACGACATCCGATACAGCGCCGCCCCGGCCCCTCTCCTCCGAAGCAACGTCAAGGCTGTCCGTGAAGCCTTGAAAAACCGCTTCGGCGGCAGCATCCCGTCCGGCGTCCGCGTCGTCGATCTCCCAAACGAGACGTGGTTTGGATTGATCCAAGGCAACGAGATCCTCGTCAACGCCGCAAGGAATCAAGCTCGCCAAGCTCCGTTGACTGTCGCCCACGAGATCGGGCATTACGTGTGGAGAAAACCGGGAGCCCGCAAGGCGTTCGACCGATTCACGGAACTCCTGACCGACGCAGAACGCGCCCGGGTCGATGAGATCATCCGCGACTTTTACGACGGACCCATGGGTGAATACGCATCCGAAGAACGGGCCGTTCTTGCGTTCGAAAACATGATCGCGAAGTCGGGGCCTGACACGCGCACCGCATGGGAGCGACTGGTCAACCTCGTGACCCGCGCCGTCAAGAAGCTGTTCGGGGTGGCGCTTACCCCAGCCGAAGCCAAGGCGCAAGCGTGGGACATCTTCGCCTCAGGACTTCGGGACTTTAAGGGCGGCCCGATGAACGGAGATGCCCGATACAGCAGCAAGCCCGGCGGGATGTCAAAGGACGCCGCACGTCACACGGAGCTTGAAGCAAAATTCAACGCCGGAACGATCACCGAGGCCGAGACCCGCGAAGCTCAGCGCATCACCCGCAAAGCCGCCCGGGATGCTGGATTCACCGAAAAGGGATGGCATGGCGGCGCAAAGGGGATTAAAGAATTCAGCACGCCGACATTCTTCGCCACAGAGAAGCGATTTGCGGAAGCGTTCGCCAAGCAGTTCCACGGCGACGATGGCCAAGTCTATGAAACCTTCATCGCAGCCAAAAACCCGCTCCGACTTGACCGACTTGGCGTCAAATCAACCCAAACAGCGTTCATGCGGTTCCTTCAACGCAACGGCATCGACCTAGATTTCGACCCGATCACGGTATGGGATTCCGTGCGTTCGATCTTGACCGGCGAAGAAAAGGCGGACACTTACGAAACAACGCAAAGCCTTGTTGATGACGATGATTTCGTTGCCGCTCTCCGCAACGCCGGATTCGATTCGATCACGCAGATTGAGCCAGGTGAAAGTTTGGCGACGGGCAACACAAAATCCCTGATCGTGATTGACCCGTCACAGATCAAACTGGCTGATCCATTCACAGGAGTCAACTTAGACGAGCGCTTCAACCCTGCGAGCGACGACATCCGATACAGCTACGCGGGAGCGTCGGCAAACACCCCTGCTTTCATGCGTGACTCGTTGGAGTCCGCGAGGGCGATGGCGGCGGCGGGCAAGTCGAGCGAGGAGATCCGCGCGGTGACAGGTTGGTTCCCAGGAAAGTATGACGGCAAGTTGCGGTTCGAGATCCCGGACGACGCGGCCAAATGGAGGGTTGTTGACGGACAAACCTACGTGTCAGAGGCGGCGGGACGCAACGCCAAGGTCCGGCTTGGAGCCTTGCTGGATCATCCAGAGCTGTTCCGCGCCTATCCTGATGCGGAAAGCATTACCGTGGCATTCAAAGGAACTGATGGCGGCTCGTTCAACCCGACGGCCAACGAGATCACCATTGGCCGATACGCCGCATTGTCCTCCACAGAGTCGGTTGGCGCGGCGAAAATGTTGAACCAGAGTGCAATACGCACGTTGATACATGAGGTTCAACATTGGATTCAAGAGCGGGAGGGATTTGCGCGAGGAGGATCGTCGCAATATCCCGAGCAAGAATTTGCCCGATTGGAAAAATTGGGCCGAAATAAGCGAAACGAACTGAACCAGAAGGCGATTGAAATCAACAGCAAGATTCGCGCCCTGAATGAGCAATCGATGCAGTCGCCTGATTGGCAGTCTGTCCGCAAGTCGCCAGAATATGTGCAGGCGATGGCGGATCTAGAAGCGCAATACGAGGCAAACCTTGGCCAGACAGCCGCATTGACTCAGGCGTTACGGGATCTGCGTCAGGTCACGACAAGAATGACCGAAGACGAGCGGTTTGATTTGTATCTTCGGGTGGCAGGTGAAATCGAAGCACGCGACGTGCAAGACCGGATGGATCTGACACCGGAGCAGCGCAAAGCGGTTGCGCCCTACAGTTCCGAGAACATTGCCCCCGAGGACGCGATCGTGATGTTTGGCGCTTCCGGCCCGCAGATGAGCGCAGGCGAATCCTCCGACATCCTCAAGGCGTCCGGCGCAGTCCCGGAGGGCACCACCCGCCGCAATTTCCTCAAGACCACCGCCGGAGCCATGGCGGCCTCGTTCTTCATCAAGGCCGACGCCGCGCGGACGATTGCGGACCTCACGGAGTTGATCCCGACCTCACTCAGCGAAGCGGAGGCGATGATGGTCAAGATGAGCCTTCGCGGCCGTCGGATGCAGGACTTTGGCAAGTGGCTTGCCAAGAATCCAGTGTCCGGGAAAGGCACGGTTTCGATCTACGAATCCACGTTGCAAAAGTTCCCCGAAGCGCAAGCACTCGTGGACCGCGCCGCGCAACTCAACCCCGCCGCATTCGCCAGGCCGGAGATGGACGGGATCGACTGGTTGATCGCCCCGGGCGAGCGCAACGCCATCAACGAGACGGTGCGGATTACCCTGAAGCCGCGTCCGCCGGTCACTGAGGACAAGCAGGACGCCAAGCAAACAGGCGAACGCCAGCCATCCAGGCCGCGCACCGGAGGCGAGGCGCTGTTCCCGAGCGGGTTGCGCGAGGAAGTGCCGGGAATGCTTTTTGCCAGCGCAGCAGCGCCGGACATCGCCACGAATCAATTTGGCGATCCTATCAACATCGTGTGGGATGTCCCGCCAGAGTCCAAGATGGACAACGTCATCTATGCGATGCAGGACAAGCAGGTGGACACGAAGCGGATTCAGTCCGCGATTGAAAGCCAGATCGGTGCCCTGGACGACGACGTGAACCCATACCGCCAGGAAACCCTATTCCATGGGAAGACCAGCAAGCAAACCAAAGACTTCCTGCAAGACGAACTGCGTCCGCTTATGGACGACATGGCCAAGCGAGGTGTGGGCGTTGAGGAATTCGAGGAGTTCCTCCACAACCGCCACGCCGAGGAGCGTAACGATCAGATCGCCCGGATCAATCCAACGTTTCAAGGCCCCGGGTCCGGCATTACAACCGCCGACGCTCAAGCTTACCTGCTCGGCCTTGACCCGGCCAAACGCGCCGATTTCCAGGCACTCGCCGCCCGCGTTGACGCGATCACCAAAGGCACGCGCCGGATGTTGGTTGCTACCGGCTTGGAAACACGGGGAACGATTCAGGCATGGGAGGGAGCCTATTCGCAATACATCCCTCTCATGCGTGAGGAGTTGGAGTTCTCGACTACCGGCAGCGGGTCCGGCACTGGCCAAGGATTCTCGGTCAAGGGAAGCTCCAGCAAGCGCGCCACGGGATCCACTCGCCCCGTTGTTGACGTGCTCGCCAACATTGCCATCCAACGCGAGAAGGCCATCGTCAAGGCGAACAAGGCCGAAGTCGGCAAGGCGATTTACGGGCTGGCTCTGACCGCGCCGAACCCGAAGTTCTGGCTCGCGGTGAACCCGGATGCCGTGAAAGATCCGGTTGCGCTGGGCAACGAACTGATGGCCATGGGTCTTGATCCCGCTCTCGCCGATTCGATCATGGCCGAGCCGCGCCAAGCGGTCGTCAACAAGTCCACCGGCTTGGTCGAATACCGGATCAACACGATGGCGCGGACCAGCCCGAACGTCCTCGCGGTCCGTATTCTCGGCAAAGACCGATACGTGTTCTTCAACGCCAACAACGCACGCTCACAACGGATGGTGTCGGCCATGAAGAACTTGGACTCCGACCAACTCGGATGGGTGCTGGGGAATATCAGCAAGGTCACGCGCTATTTCAGCGCGGTGAACACGCAATACAACCCGATCTTCGGGGTGGTCAACCTGACCCGGGACGCCGAGGGCGCAATCATGAACCTTGAAAGCACGGAGATTGCCGACCGCAAACGGGCCGTGTTTTCCAACATCGCCCCGGCATTGTTCGGGATCTATGGCGACCTGCGCAAGACTCGCAAGGGCAAGCCCTCCGGCAACGGCAAATGGGCGAAGCTCTGGGAAGAGTTCCAAAACGAGGGCGGCCAGACCGGATACAGGGACGTTTACGCCACGTCCGCCGACCGAGGCGAAGCTCTCAAGTCGATGATCGATCCCTCGCGGTGGGCTGACTCAGGGATCGGAAAAGTCTTCACGGCGGGCGGGATTCTCAAGATGCCATTGGAAGCGGCCCGCAAGAGCGTTGCGGCCCCGTTGTTTGACCTGCTCAGCGATTACAACGAGGCCATGGAAAACGCTGTCCGCTTGTCCGCCTACGCGGCAGCAAAGGGCAAAGGCTTGACTAATGCCAACGCGGCCAACATCGCCAAGGACCTGACGGTGAATTTCAACCGCAAGGGGCAAATCGCCGTCCAGGTCGGGGCGCTCTATGCGTTCTTCAACGCTTCCATGCAAGGTTCGGCCCGGTTGGCGCAAACCCTCAAGAGCCCGGCCGGAAAGAAGATCATCGCGGGCGGGTTGCTCCTCGGGGTGGCGCAAGCGATCGGCCTTGCGGCGGCTGGCTACGATGACGACGACCCGCCGGAGTTTGTCCGGGAACGCAACATCATCATTCCGTTGCCGAACAAGAAATACGTCACGATCCCACTGCCGTTGGGCTTGCACGTCATCCCAAACTTCTCCCGAGTCGTCACTGAATGGGTGATGGGAGGCGGCGAAGATTGGAGCGGCAAGCTCGGCCAGATCGTGAGTTCGTTCTTGGACGCATTCAACCCGATCGGACATGCTGGATTCAGCGCACAGACCCTGACGCCGACCTTTATGGACCCGATGGTGGCCCTTGGCGAAAACCGGGACTACACCGGGAAGCCAATCGCCCGTGAGGACTTCAACAATCTTGATCCATCGCCCGGTTACACTCGGACCAAGGACACGGCGAGCGAATTCTCGAAGACCCTGGCGGAGTTCATGAACCTTTCCTCGGGCGGATCCAAGTATCGCCCCGGCAAGATCAGCCCGACGCCCGACCAGATCGATTACTTGATCGGCCAAGCAACGGGCGGCGTGGGTCGAGAAGTTCTGAAGTTCGAGCAAACCGGCCGATCCATGGTGACCGGCGAAGACCTCCCGGCCTACAAGGTGCCGCTCCTCGGTCGATTCTACGGCGAGGTCGGCGGGCCGTCCGGCGTGTCGGGCAAGTTCTACGACAACATCACGGAGATGAACGGGCACGAACGCGAAATCAAAGGCCGTCGCGAGAACGGTGAACCGATCGGGGAATACGTGAAAGCCCACCCGGAAACTCGCTTGATTTCGGCTGCAAACGAGGCGGCCAACAGAATTGGCGATCTCCGCAAGATGAAGCGAGCGCAGGTTGAGAAAGGCAACAAGGCCGGGGTGCAGAAGATCGAGGCGCAGATGACGAAAGTCATGGAATCCTTCAATGCGCGAGTGGAAGAACTTCGCGAGAGCGCCAAGAAATAACGCAAAAGGGCCTAGCCACCCGGCTAGGCCCTAATTTCGGTCACTCTCCGTCAAATCATGGCACCACGTGGGTGACGTTCAGGCTCGCGCTGTAGTCGCCCACAAACCCGCCGCCGCCGAATGTTGGAGGGCCAAGGCGGAGAGTCACGGTTTCGGCCGTGGCGTCGGTCAAGTCAAGCCAGAACACGTCACCGGTTGCGCCTCCCGCGAGATTGGTCGCGGCTAGGGCGGTCACGACTCCGGTGCCGTCGTTCCCGGAAGCGTTTGCGACCGTCACCAGAGCCGCTGCGGCGGTAGATGCGTCGATGCCAGCCTTGACCAGAGTGGCGGTCGAGGTGATCGCCGGAGCGACTCCCGCCGTCGTGTTGGTCGATGCTTCCAGATCGGTGACGCCGGAAACACCATACCATTCGACGTTGAGGGTGCTGTCGTTGGCCGCCGCAACCCGCGCCGTCAAAACGACGTTGGCGGAAGTGCCGCCCACGGTGAAATGCGTGTTGATCACGGTGTCGGCAGTGAGCGCGGCGCGGATCTTGGTTGCCACCGCCGCCGCATCGGCGTCAGCATCAAGCAATGCGCATTGCACCGCTTCGGGTGCCGTGAACAGGGCCGACGTCACAAGGATTTGCAGAGTGTCGCTTTCGGTGGGTCCGGCAGCGCTGGTAACGGCAGCGGTCTCAACCTGAGCGGTCCCGGCCCCGGTGGCTAGGTTGACGGTGATTGCCTTGGATGCAACCGAAACAGAGAGCGTGGCTGACGCGGTCCCAGGGTTCACGTAGCGCACGGAGATGTCGTTTCCGCCAAGTCCGGACTGTTTTGCCGTATAGACGAGATCGTTGTTTGACCCGCTGAGGGCGGTCGTCAGTGCAGCCGTTCCAGCCTCCTGAATCACGAGATCCTTGTCCGTGGTCGAGATGTCCTCCAGTTCGGTGGTTGCGTTGGCAACGGCAATCGTCGCGTTTGTGCTCAACGCGCGGGTTCCAGAGTCGCAGACCCGGGCACGAATCTGGTGATTGGCAGCGGAGAACGCAGTGCCGTCAGGCTTGGTGCAGGCGATCTTGATCCGGCTCGGGGTCGCCGTGGTCCCCTGGCTGGAGATCGTCGGCGTGTAGATGCATTCTTCATTCGGCGAGAGCGTCTGAAGAACCGTTCCTTGGTCGTCAACTACGACAAGTTGATCCGATGCGTTGAACCTGATGGCAAGTTCGTTGTGGTTGGCCCGGTAGGTTTGATCCGACTTCGGGCGAGATAGTGACAGAAGTTGTGACATGCCTTTCAGGTTCCCTGATTTTCGGCAAAGTCAAACTGTTGTGCGTGGTTTTGCGCGGTGTCACCCCTCAATCACCACTTTTGCCCCTGACCACTCCTTGCGCTTGTCCCGAAGGAACTCATCCAAAGCCGTGAGGATGCGGTCTTTCATCACGTCATCCTTGACCTTGTCTCGGTGGTTGCGCACCGCGTGAACCAGCTTGATCTCCTTGCCGTCGGCGACAAAGAAGAAACCCGCGACGGCTTCGGTGCCTTTCGGGAGGTTGTCGGCGAATGCGGAGAGTCCCGCGTTGAGGGCTTCAGTCGGGCTTTCGGTCATGAGTCTTTCCTTGCATGGCCAACACGGCCCGGTGTTCCAAGGTGCCTGCTTGGTGATGGATCACCATCGGAAGCGTTCCGTCCGCTGCGACATGCTCATCAACCTGGCGCTGGTGTTCTTTGGCCAACCAGTCGAAAAACGAACCTAAGCCCGCCTCGCGTTCGATCTCCTCGTGAGCCAACAACGCGGCGCGGACCTTGTCTTGAATTGGGATCATGCGGAAAGCTCCGGGGTAGCCTTGAGCTGCTTGCGGTCCAGCGTCTTCTCGGCTAGGACGTCGATCTCGACCTCAACCGGTAGCACGGAGATGAACCAACGCGGGGTCTTGGCAGGCACGCCGCACCCGGTTTGCACTAGACGGTCCTGACGCGCCGGATCGTTGAGAAGGTCGGTGTATTCGGAGAACGTCAACCCGCGCCCCTGATAGACCATGAGGTTGCGGGCGTAGTCCCACCGAAACCAATCCTGGGGGTGCATCCCTGACGGTGACTTGATTTCATCCTTGTCACCAGGGCGCAAACTCTTGACGTGGTTCAGGTAGACTAAATACCGCCATTCCGTTTTCGCCTTCGCCATCGGCAATCAGGATGCCTTGAATGTCTGCGTTGTCCAACAAAAAGCGCCGCCCCGTTTCCAGGGCGACGCCAGTTGAGGTTCGAGTGACCGATTGATTACGCGGCCAAGGTCGGCTTCCTTCCGCTACAGAAGCTCAGGCCAACGTGGTTGATGGCGGTGACCATCACCGCGAATCCGACCTGACGGTCGATGAAGTCATACGCGATCTGGTGACCGTAGACCGAGGACACCGCCGAGCAGTTGACCATTCCCAGGTCACGCAGCTCGTTGGTGTAATGGTTGGTATACATCCCGCGTCCGCGAATGATGGCCGTGGAGCCCATCGCGTAGCCGAAGCCGTAGGGAACGCCGTTGGCCGTCACCGGGCAGATGAACGAACCTTCGGGGTGGGTCGAGGTGTTGTTGGCCGAGGACCAAACCACGTTGCCGCAGTTGGTTCCGTTGGCCAGCGCCACGTCATGGACCATGTAGCCGTCCGCGTTGTGAGACGCGATGCGATACATGCCCCACTTGCCGCGATCCGCGCCGCTCAGGTTCTCGATGACGACATA